>ERZ778027.1521-NODE-1521-length-37763-cov-6.486714_pt1 | contig 37763 bp, 43 predicted proteins | sample MGYA00375757_ERZ778027 | MGnify/ENA primary metagenome ERZ778027 (study PRJEB29350, sample SAMN05389817) | bioreactor metagenome | isolation source: Ammonium sulfate bioreactor | place: South Africa: University of Cape Town | collected 2014-02-18 ...
CGATCTCGCTCGTGCACTTGCGCGTGCTCGCGCGGCATCGGATCATGCACGAGAGACAGAGGGGGAAGTCCCGTGCGAATTGCCATCTACAGTCGTTACAGCTCCGATCTCCAAGATGCGCGATCGATAACCGATCAGATTGAGATCGCACGCGAGTATGCCGCTCGCCAAGGTTGGACCGTGGTGGGTGAATATGACGATGCGGCGGTCTCTGGTTCAACAACCCATAACAGACCGGGCTTGGCCAACTTGATGACTGCGGCCGGGATGGGAAGGTTCGATGCCGTTTTGACCGAGTCTCTTGACCGGCTTTCCCGAGATCTTGAGGACCTTGCCGGCATTCACAAACGTCTGCAGTTTGCCGGCGTCAAGATTGTCACGCTCGCGGATGGAATTGTCGGAAAGATACACGTCGGTCTCAAGGGCATGTTTGCCAGCATGTACCTCGACGATTTGGCGCAGAAGACGAAGCGCGGCCAGGTCGGCCGGGTAAGGGCGGGGCGCATTCCAGGAGGGCGATGCTACGGGTACGACGTGGTGCCATCAATCGATGAGCGGGGGCAGCGCACCATCAACGAAAAAGAGGCGGCTATCGTGCAGCGTATTTTTACTGAATACGCTAAGGGGCACTCCCCGCTAGAAATAGTGGCCAAACTCAACCGGGAACATGTGCCCTCGCCGCGGGGCGGTGCGTGGAACGCGTCAACGATAAACGGAAGCCGAAAGCGTGCGAACGGCATTCTCAACAATCGGCTCTATGCGGGCAAAATTGTTTTCAATCGGCAGCGGTTCGTAAAAGACCCGGCGACGGGGAAGCGGCAGGCTCGGGAGAATCCGCGGGACGAATGGATCGAGCATGACGTACCGGAACTACGGATTGTATCCGATGACATTTTCGAAGCTGCGCAAGCTCTTCGGTTTCGTCATGGCGCCAAACATTTTTCCCGGCGAAATCGTCCGAAACACCTGTTCTCGGGCCTAGTTTTCTGTGGTTGCTGTGGCGCGTCCATGATCGTCGTTAGGGACGATTATCTTGGGTGCTCGGCAAGCCGAAACCGAGCAACTTGCGACAATCGTCGGACGATTCGCGTCTCCGAGATCCAGACGCGGGTTCTGACGGCCCTTCAGAAGTATCTTTTGGCGCCCGACGTTGTTGCAATTGCCGTCGAGACCTATCGCGCGGAGCGCGAACGTCTGGCGAGGGAAGGTGCCAAGCAAAATCGCAACGCCTCTCGCGACCTAGCTACTGTGGAAAGGAAAATTCAGGCGGTCATCGCGACGATCGAGGCAGGAGGCGATCCTAGGGCACTTGCGGCCCGACTAAACGAACTGGAAGTCATGCGTCGCGAACTTGAAAGGCGGATCCCTAAAACGACGGCTGAGGTCGTTGTCCTGCATCCCAAAGCTGCGGAGATGTACGCCGATACAGTGCGGCAAATTCATGCCGTCCTAGGGGCAGGGGAGAATTCGAACCGCGAGGTAACCGAACTGGTTCGAGAACTCATCCAGCGGATAGACGCGATTCCGAACGTAGACCGCACTAAATCGATGCAACTGGAGATGGCCGGTAATTTAGCGGCGCTGCTTGGAAAGCCTGATGAGGCTCCGACAGCGATGCCGGTGGTTGCGGGGGCTGGATTTGAACCAACGACCTTCAGGTTATGAGCCTGACGAGCTACCGGGCTGCTCCACCCCGCGTCACCAATCGGCGTGCTGATCGAGCGACGCCATCCGGATAAGTAAGGCCGCTCGTTTCGGAGCGGCCCAGACCGGGGCTATAGCACAAAAAATCAGGGTGGGAACCCCTTGTGACGGTTTTTCTGCAATGGACCGATCGGCGCAGTGCATCGCCGGTAGGCCGTGCCGTCACTGCTCGACCGTGCGCGGTACGGGCTTGCCTTCTGAAACGTCATCCAACACCGGAATCGTAACACAAAGTGCCGCGATCTGGTCTGGCCGCGCTCGTCGATAAGCGCATCGTCTCACGCGCCGCGAAACTGATGCAGGCCATATTTCACAGCGTCTGTGCCGGAATTCCGGCGCTTCGCGTCGCTGAACATTTTCACAGTCGCCGCGCTCCATTTACTGAGACTTTTTTCGTCAGCCGACGCTGCGAACTTGCGGCGCGAGTCCGGATGGTAACACTTGAAGCGACAACCCACAGGCAATTCACGCTGCCCCCCTCGAAGGCGGCTCGCAGGCATGCCAACATTTCGAAAGTTAGAGTCTTCAAGCGCCCGCAGCTATCGCTTCGAGAGGTTCGCGAGATGACCAATTTGGTACTGCTGAATTCCCAGCGCTCAAAGAAAGACGAGCAGGAACGGGCCGACCTCGTGAATGGCCTCAAAGAGCTTCTTGCAAAAGCCGAACTCGGCGAACTCAAAGCCGTTTGCTACGCTTCCATCGCAACAGACAATGAGAGCATCACGCTCGGCATTTTAAAGGGCGGCTCCACCGGGCTGCACGAGATGGTTGGAGCTTCGCAAATTCTTGCGGATGCGCTGTTAGAGTCGGCGAGGAACTAAGGCTCTCTTCGCCCAGCGGCTGACGAGGCCACATTCAACAGCGTACGACTGTTGATGAGTGGACGGACTGCGAGCCCGATCATTTTGCGCCGAGCGACTGGCGGATCGTTTCAAGCGCCGTTCTTGACGCTTGCAGATGACCGCGGGTTCGCTCCGAGTAATTCTTCATCCGCTCGGCGAACGACAATTCCTGCTTCGAGCGAATATCCTTCGACAGGCGAAAATCGACCCAGATGACATTGTCTTCAGACATGACGTGCTTCCGGCTGTTGGCGTCCGTTAATCCGAGCCGGATCGTCATATGTCGCGATCCTGGCCGGATCGAGATGTGCAAGCCTCGTGCCTGTTAACTGTCTGAAATTTCCGTCGCGAGTTCGAAGGTCAGTGGGTTACCCGGACGGCGGCGTCGTAAATCTGTTCGCCGAGAAGGTAGGCGCCGAGCCACACAAGGCCGGCCGCCAAGATTAAAAATATTGCCCACTTCGCGAAGCGTTGGTTTCCGGACGTCGAGGCGCGATCTTCCTGAGGCATGGCATCCCTTCCATCAAGCCTTGCAACACAAGTCGGCGAATATCAGGCGACGCTACCGTTGCCTTCCCGTTTTTGAAACGTGTTCGATCCCTGCAGCTGGCTCATCACTTTTTCGAGCAGGCTTTCCATCAGCGTGCGCGCGCGGCGATTCAATGTCTGGTCGCTCGTCTCCGTAATCGATTGACCCAGATTGTGCGCGCTACGATAGCCGGAGCGCTCCGGTATCGATCCGACCAACGCTTCGTAACCTGCGGTCTCGATATATTTTCGAGCCGCATGCTCCTCACGCTGCTCGAGGAGGCGGCAGAGCGCAACCACGAGACGCTCTTTCGGAATTCCCATCTGTTCCAGTTCGTAAAGAAGCAGAACGGTCGGATACAAATCATCCGTGCTCGCTCCCGTCGGCAGGATGACGACCTGCGACGACCGCGCGATCTCGAGCGTTACCGGGCTTGCGTGTCCGGGCGTGTCGACGATGATGAGATCGAAGCCCTTGATGTTCGCCAGGACATCTTCAAATGTCGTGTAGGCTTCCGCTTCGACGGGATATCCGTTCCCGCGCGCGGAGCGCGTCCTGGCCCAGCGCACCGACGTCTGCTGGTTTACATCGAGATCGGCAAGCTTCACTTTCAGTTTGCCGCGTGCCGCGATGGCGGCGAACGCCCGGGCGAGGGTACTTTTTCCCACACCGCCTTTCTGACCCACAAACGATACGACGACCGGCATTGCCTTCCTCTCCCCTACCGCCGGCTTAGGACTAGGCGGACCCCTCGCAATGGATCGAGCTTAGCACGCGGGCGGGCGCTCGCGACGGCCTTGTACGAGCGGAACGAGAAAAGTCCCGGCCATAGTTTACCGAGATCGCACGACGGCCTGCCCGACCCTTCTCCTCCGGTTCAGACTAAGGCTGTCTCAAATTTGCACGGCGTCACGGGCGGTTCGACAGGCGCTCAGTGCCAGAATGCGGGGTTTGTCAGCATTCCGATGACGCCCGTTTGCCAGCCGAGTTTCGCGCCTGGGACTGGGTCTGGCGTCAGATCCCGTGGCCGCGCATCGACCGATGACCCTCGCGCGGAGCGTGCAACGGACTTTGCAACCCGGGGTTTCGATGCGTTCGATTTCGCCGCCTTTGCACGCGTGCTTTTCGGCTTGCTGGAAGCCGAGGACGGCCGGGCTCGCAGCACCGCCACGCGCGCCGAAGTTTGCGCGTCGGCTCGGGGATCGTCTGCGACGGACGGAGCGGGTGCCGAGTTCTCGCGATCGGTTGCGACACTCGCTGTCGATGGCGCCTGATCGTCGGAAAATTTGGCACTGAGCTCTTCGGCAGCTTTGCGGGTCTCGTCCGCCGCGAGTTTGGAGTTGGCGATGCCGGCGCGAGCCTTCTCCGGCATGAATTGCGGCAGGGGCGCGTTGTCCTGCCGAACCTGTTCAGAACCGACCGCCGGCATGCTGAAGACGCCGACAGCGAAGAGAACTTCCAGAGCAAAAATACGCATGGAACACTGCCCTTCTCCCCAGGAGATTTCACCTAAGAAGCAAGGCGGCAGCGTGGCCGAATTATCCGTATCGTGATGATTTCGCGCGTGCTTAAACGCGTCGGATCAAACGGCGTGCGCGCTCGGGAGAAGACACGGTCGAGCCTTGCGCAGCGCCACGCTCACCCAGGTAAGCGTCGGCTGAGGCAAGGGCTTCAGAAATTTCCGAAGAGATGAAGCACCGGCGCTGAAGTTCATTTTCAGCGCTTTTCAGCGCGTCGCGCAACTGCCTGACCAGCGGCTGAAGCGCTGTATCGGACGACCCATTTACCCACGCCACTCCCGTCTCCTATTTCCTAGCACTGCACACCGCGCCGACTTTCGCGCAGCGCCACAATCAAACGGAAATCATGGGCAACGTATGGCTCGGCGCGCGCGAGAGACAAAAAATTTTGCGTGCGCGGGATGGACGCATCCTTCGTTGTTATCGGTCCGATCAAAATAACAGCGAGACTAACGGCTTAGCGGAGCGCTCCAGTTTCGCGAGCGCTCCGGACGCTTTATTCAACCACCGCCCGCAAGCTGCGTGGCCATCGCTGCGATGGTCCGCTGATAGACCTCAGCCTTATTCCATTGGCCGATGACGCCATAGTTTGCCGACCCGGGCTGCCATGAGCCTCCGCGCTGCCAGCCGTGGCTTGCGAGGAAATTTGCGGTCGATGCCAGGATGTCCGGCACGCTGCGCACGAGATCGCGATGACCGTTGCCGTCGAAGTCGACGGCATAGCGAACATACGGTGTCGGCAGAAACTGCGTCTGCCCAATTTCGCCGGCCCAGCCGCCACGCATTTGGCTCGGCGACAAGTCACCACGACCGACGATCCGGATGGCATCCAGGAGTTGACCGGTGAAGAATTCGGAACGGCGGCAATCGTAGGCCAGCGTCGCGAGCGACCGCAGGATCGAATAGCGTGCCGAGGCGTCGGCGCCGTAATGCGTTTCCAGTCCCCAGATCGCGACGATCACCGCTCCCGGAACGCCGAACCGTTTTTCGATGCGATCCAGCGTGGCGCGATGCGTGCGCATCAAAGACTTGCCGCGATTGATGAGGGCGCCGTTGACCCGGCGTGCATAGAATTGCTGAAAGCTGAGCTTGAAGGAATGCTGCGACCGATCGAGGCGAATGACGGTCGGGTCATACGTAACGCCTGACAACGCGCGCGAAACCGTCTCGGGCTTTATGCCTTGCGCTGCCGCTCGGGATTTGAAGCCTTGCAGCCAGGCATCAAAGCCTTGCGGTCCGTTACCGCACTGAGCGGCGACGCCGGCCGTTGCCGACGCGCACAGCGAAGCCAATACGAACGCAACACGCAACGACGCGATTCTCGAGAAGCTTGAATTCAAACGCATGAGGACTCTGCTTTTACTGACACAATGGGCGATTACCAGCCACTGTAGCAGATCCGGTGCACGCGCATATCGTAGCCGTTGTCGAAATAGCAGCCGGGCTGGATGGGCCTGGACGCGTAATAGTTATCGAATGTCGGCGGAGGGGGCGGCGGCGGCAGAACCGCGACAACGCTGCGCACCCTCGGCACCGGCCGTACACGTTGAACCGGCTTCACTCTTCGCACGCGTTTCACTCGGACCGGGGGCGGACGGCGAACGACGGGCGGACGCACGACGACGACTTCGACGACCGGGGCGCAACCTCTGAAGTCCGGCGGGTGATATCCGTAGCGATCGAACCCGCATCCGCGATAGGTCGCTTCCGCGGTCGCGGAAAGGGCGACGCTCGCCAGCACCGCAGCCAGGGCGGCGATGCCGTGTCTCGCGCTCAACATGCACTTCTCTCCTCTACGCCCGACGGTGCAGGTCATAGAGTTGATGCACGAGGTAAATTTATCGCAAAAATGGCGCCTGCATCGCGCGTCAGCATTAAGAGAGTTTTGAAAATCGGCACCCTCCAAGCGTGGGTGATGGCGGATTGGTCGTTACCAAACTGAACGAGCCCGGCAGTCGCGAAGCTTGCGGCCGGGCTCGATCTCATTCCTTACCGGAAGATTACCAGCGGCCGCGGTGGCCCCAGTGGCCGTGACCGTAATACGCTCCGAAGCGATACGGATAACCGGCGTAGTACGGGTATGGCCGACGATAGGGGCGGCTGTAATACGTCACGACCGGTGCCTCGTCTTCATAATAGTATTCGTCAGCAGGCTCGTAGTAGCGGCGCTCCACAATGCGTTCCCGCTCGACGACAGGGGCGCGCTCTTCGATGACCGCTTCCTGCTCGTCGTAGCCGCCGAAATCAGCGGCCGACGCGACGCCCGGCGCAAAGCTGGCGATTACGGAAGCCGCAACGGCAGAGATCAGAGTTTTCATGGCGATGACTCCAAGTCAAACTGCTGTCAGAAACGCCGCCCGGCCTGAATGGTTGCTGAATGCAGCAACACTGGCGAGCGACGGTAAGTAGTGCTCCCGGCAGGAAAAAGAGGGCCTAGACTACTGTCAGCTACTGCCGTCGGTTCACCCGGACAGGAAGGACGACGCCCTGTCCGGCTCCCCTTACCCTAGGCCAAAGTCACGTTTACGGCGGCGGCCATTTCCCTGTACTAAGGGTCGGCGCGGGGAGAATAATGTTACATTCCGCGGGTAATTTTTATATCGCTTTCCGATATATATTTCTCAATACCCTCGCTTTCCGGCAGCGGCGAATTGGCGCCGCGGAACGCTTGAAAGGCGGCGGCCATTCGCTAATAGGAAGTTGCTGGAGCGTCAGGCTGGATTCTCGAAGTCGTCATCCCTCCGCTCTGCCCGCCAAAACAGGAGCCACCTTTGGTCACCAAAAATCCGAAATCGTCTCCGGCGTCCAAGACGGCGGCGCGGCGCAAAAAGTCGACTGTGACGAAAGCGAATTATGAAGCGCTCGCGGAATTCCGCTGGGAGCTGCGAAAATTTCTTGCGTTCAGTGAGGCGGCCGCGAATGGCGCGGGCGTTACCCCGCAGCAGCATCAGCTGATGCTCTCGGTCAAGGGCGCGCCCGGACGAGACTCTCTGAGCGTCGGGGAGATCGCCGACCGGCTGCTGCTCCGCCACCATACCGTCGTCGAGCTTGTCGACAGGCTCTCGGATCTCGGCCTGGTGGAGCGCAATCCCGATCCGACCGACGGGCGGAAAATTCAGGTCTCGCTGACGAAGTCCGGGAACGCGACAATCGACAAGCTGTCGACGATCCATGTCGAAGAACTGAAAAGCATTCGTCCGACGCTTCGCAAGCTGTTGCGGACATTCCAGCGGCGCTAACGCCGCTTCAGGCCGCTACTCCGCCTCGGCGTCCTTCTCCACTTTCGGCTTCGCGAACGTCGAACCCGCTTCCTTGAACTTCATCGCATGCGCATCTTCGGCGGCGCCCGGAACCTCGGCGACAATGCCGAAGGGCAGCGGCTCATCCTGGGCGTAGCGCTTCCCAAGCCGGTAGGCGATTTCGGCGCGCGCCGTTTCAACGCCGAGATAGAAGGCGTGTCCCACGTCGTCGCCAAGCTGAAGGTTGGGATAGAGTTTGAACGGATCGTCTGACACGTAGTGACCGTTGCGGTTGTAGATGTGCACTCCGTCCTCGGCCACTTCGATGCGATAATTCTTATCGCGCAGCACCGCTGCTAGCGCTTCGATTTCGGCGGGCGTAGACGCAAAACCCTTGCGATCGCGAAGCGCCATCAAGCCCATGCCGAAGCCTTGCGGCAATGCGTCGGCCTTGCGCGCGGCGAAGAATTCACGGCGGGCGCGATCGAATTCCTTGATCGCCGTACGGCAATGCGGGCTGACTTGCACGGCGAGCACGGCCGTCACGTGCAGTTCCGAGCACATGCCCATGAGCACGGCGTTGATGCCGGTCGTGTCGGCGTCGGTCAGCTCGGTGACGTTGCCAATGCCCATGAGGATCGGAACATCGGGTCGGCGCTTGCGCAGATCGTAATAGCGCGCGACCGAGGCCGTGAATCCGTAGTGAATGGGATCGAGGATCGGGTCGGCGTAGAACGGCTTGCCCTTGGCGATCATGATGTCGATCGCGCGGTCGAGAGAATCCATGTCGGCGGCGCCCGCGGACACGAGGATCGGAACGGCCGGCCCCTCGTCCGCAATCGAGATCGTCTTTTCGGACAGGCTCAGAAGATAGTCCGCACCCGCGCGCGTTGCGCGGGATAGCTCGTCGGCGCGGAAGGAGTCGACGCTGACTTTAGCTCCGTCCGCGTGCAAGGCCGCGATCGCATCCTCCAGATGCGGAAATGAACTGTCGGGCAAGCAACCGAGGTCGATGACGTTGGCGCCATCGGCGCGCAGCTTGCGCGCGCGCTCGACGATCTGATCGCAGGTCATCAGCGTCGCATCGACGATCTCGGCGAAAATCGTGACGTCGTATTCCGTGAGATTGATCTCTCGCTGGGCGTGCCCGAGGTAGGACGGCAGGTCCGCGATCTCTTCAGGCCCACGCTCGAAGCGCGTTCCGAAGAAGTCCGATAAGCGTTCGAGATCGCCGCGGAAGCGTCCCGGCATGATGACCCGATCGATATCTTCCGGCAGCTTCAGGCGGCGCTCGACGATGTCCGCCGTCATCAGTGCCGCGACCTTGACGCCGACATTGGCGACGATCGGCTCGATGTCCTTATCGTTGAGATCGTCGACGATGCGCTTAACGCGCGGCTCCGCCAACGATCCGGTTACCAAAACGACGCGCTTGGCCATTGGCCGGGGAATTCCCTTTCAAGATCGGTTAAACGGTGCATTGGCATTGAATTGCCGCCGTTGCAATCTCTACAGCAGCGTAACGCGGCAAAGTAAAAAGAATGCGCCTGCGCCGGGCGCGAGAGGCTGGAGCGTCCCCGACCATGAAGACATTGCTGCTCATCGGGATCGGGGCCGGAAATCCGGACTACGTGACGATGCAGGCCGTCAAGGCGCTGAATAGGGTCGACGTGTTCTTCGTTCTCGACAAGGGCGAGGCGAAGGACGATCTCGTCAAGCTCCGGACGACGATCTGCGAGCGTTTCATCACCGACCATGCGTACCGCATCGTCGAGGCCGCGAGCCCGGTGCGCGATGCCGGAACTCCTGATTATAAGTCCGGCGTCCGGTCATGGCATGACGAGAAGGCCGCGATTTTCAGCCGTCTCATTGCAACGGAACTCAAAGACGGCGAGGTCGGAGGCATTCTCGTCTGGGGCGACCCGTCGCTCTACGACAGCACAATCCGCGTCATTCAGCAGATTGTCGCCGAGGGAAAGATCGCCTTCGATTACGAAGTGATCCCGGGCATCACGAGCGTGCAGGCGCTCGCGGCTCAGCACAAGATCGCACTCAATGCGATTGGCGAACCGGTGCACATCACGACGGGCCGAAAGCTTCTCGAGGGTCTCCCTCAAGGCGTCGATACGGCCGTCGTGATGCTTGATAACGGGTCGGGCCTTCGGGCGTTGGCCGGCGAGGACGTGGATATCTATTGGGGCGCCTACCTCGGCACACCAGACGAAGTTCTGGCTTCCGGGAAGCTTGCCGATCAGGTCGACGAGATCGAGCGTGTGCGCGCGGAGGAACGGGCGCGTAAAGGCTGGATCATGGACACATACCTGCTACGCCGGACGCTGCGGAAGTGAACTAGCGTTTTGCGAAGCAGACGTCCCACGACGGCGTATTCCCGAAGCGATCGACGAGAAAATCAATAAAGACGCGCGTTTTTGCGGCGAGATAGCGGTTTGGCGCATAGAGCGCGTGGATCGTCAGATCGTCCGGCTGGTTCTCGGGCAAAACGATCTGCAGGCGTTTCGCGGCAATGTCCTTTCCGGCGATGAACGTCGGCAGCAACGCGATGCCGATGCCTTTCAGCGCCGCTTCGCGCAGCACGTCACCGTTGTTCGACGACAGGCAGGCGCCGATCGCGACGGAAACCGGTTTGCCTTTGTCGGTCAGATGCCAGCGCTGCATCGACGTCATATGGCCGTAACTCAGGCAGCGATGCTCCGCGAGGTCGGATGGGCTTTGCGGCGTGCCGTGCGCCTTCAGATAGTCCGGCGATGCAACGAGCACGATGCGAGCCGGAGAAATGCGCCGCGCAATCAAACTTGAATCGACCATCGCACCAATCCGCACGGTCACGTCGACGCCTTCTTCCAGCGGATCGATGAAACGGTCGGTAAGGGTCAACTCGACTTTCAAATCGCTGTAGCGGATCATGAAATCGGCGACGGCGTCTCCGAGGTAAAGCGTGCCGAACGACATCGGCGCGTTGACCTTCAGGACGCCCTTCGGCTCGTCATGGAGACGGGAAATCTGGGCTTCCGTCTCGTCCACCTGCGCGAGAATGGCGAGACAGCGCTCGTAGTAGGCGAGGCCCGCCTCGGTCGGCGTCACGCGCCGCGTCGTGCGGTCCAGAAGCCTGGCGCCGAGCGCCTGCTCCAACTCCATGACGGCCTTGCTGACGGCCGAGCGCGTCAAATTCAGCCGTCTTGCCGCCTCCGCGTAGCTGCCGCTCGCGACAACTTTTGCAAAGGCGTTCATCGCTTCCAGCTTGTCCATTTTGTATCCAAATTGGAACCAGACTGGCAATTATATCCAGGATTGCTCGTTTCTCGTCAACGAACGATATTCCCTTTCATCGAACGAGTTGCATGGACGGAGAAGGCATTCGCAATGACCAAGGTTCTTGTTCTCTACTATTCCAGCTACGGCCACATCGAGACGATGGCTGGGAGCGTTGCGGCGGGCGCGCGAGAAGCCGGCGCGGAGGTCGTGATCAAACGGGTGCCAGAGCTGGTGCCGGAAGAGATCGCACGCAAATCGCATTTCAAGCTCGACCAGGCCGCGCCGATCGCGACCGTCGACGAGCTACCGAACTACGATGCGATCATCATCGGTGTTCCGACGCGCTTCGGAAACATGCCGGCGCAGATGAAGAACTTTCTCGATCAGACCGGCGGCCTGTGGGCTGGCGGCAAGCTGATCGGAAAGGTCGGCAGCGTGTTTACGTCCACCGCAACCCAGCACGGCGGCCAGGAGAGCACGATCCTTTCGACGCATACCGTGCTGCTTCATCACGGCATGGTTGTTGTCGGGCTGCCCTATTCGTTCCAGGGGCAGATGGGCGTGAAGGAGGTCACCGGCGGGTCGCCGTACGGCGCTTCGACGATCGCTGACGGCGACGGCTCGCGACAGCCTTCGGCAAACGAACTGGCCGGGGCGCACTTCCAGGGCCGTCACGTTGCACAGATCGTGGCGCGTCTCGCGGGCTGACAACCGCTGGATCGTCGCCGAATTGGCGACGGTCCGCACACGCCGCCACGTGTTGAAGATCAGAGCCTAAGGAGCATTTGAAGTTTCGACCATGAAATCCCGTTTCGTACGGGAGAAAGGATTCGTCATGTCTGGCATTCATCACATCACCGCCATCGCAGGCGACGCATCTCGCAACCTGGATTTTTACACGCGAGTGCTCGGCCTCCGGCTCGTGAAGAAGACGGTCAATTACGACGATCCGGGGACTTACCATCTCTATTTCGGCGATGAGGAAGGACATCCGGGCACGATCCTCACGTTCTTTCCTTGGGCGCATGCGCCGAAAGGGAGAGCGGGCGTCGGGCTTGCGCAGCAGACGATGTTTCGCGTTCCCGAAGCAGCGATCGGTTACTGGGCGCATCGGCTCGTTGAGAAGGGCGTGCCGCACGAAGCTATCGAAAAGCGCTTCGGGCAGTCCGTTCTGAGCTTCACCGATCCGGACGGCATGAGCCTGGCGCTTGTCGGCGTCGCAGGTGCCGAAACCGAAGCGGCATGGCTGGGAGGCGGGATCGCCGCCGAACACGCCATTCGCGGGTTTCACGGCATCAGGCTTCTGCTTGAAGACGCAAAGCCGACGGCGGCCATCCTGACCGATGTTCTCGGCTTCAGAGAAGGCGGCGTCGAAGGTCCGGTCACGCGTTTCGTCGCCGACGGAACGACGGCCGGTGGCGTCATCGAGATCCGCGAGGCGAAAGGATTTCTCGCGGGCAACATGGGCCGAGGCTCCGTCCACCACGTCGCGTTCCGCGCGGCGACGGACGAAGCGCAGGCCGAAATGCGGCGCAAGCTCGTGGAGGGTCATCGCCTGCACGTCACGGAGCAGATCGATCGTAATTACTTCCGTTCGATCTACTTTCGTGAGCCGGGCGGCGTGATCTTCGAGATTGCAACCGATGAACCGGGCTTCGCGATCGACGAAACGGTGGCAACCCTGGGACAGGCGTTGAAATTGCCTGCCTTCCTGGAAAGCCAGCGGCAAGAAATCGAAGCGAGCTTGCAGCCATTGGAGCAGGCAGCATGACGACATTGAAATCCAATGTCATCTGCACGGGCGCACCCATCGGTGCCGCCCGTGCGGCCGTTGTTCTGGTGCACGGACGCGGTGCGAGCGCCGAGAGCATGCTCGGCCTCGCCGACGCGTTCGCGACGCCGGACATCGCTTACCTCGCACCGCAAGCGCCGTCGGGAAGCTGGTATCCATACTCGTTCATGGCGCCCTTCGCGCGGAACGAGCCGCATCTCGGTCACGCGCTGAGCCTGCTTTCCGATGTCGTCGATGATCTCGGGAAGCAGGGCCTGCCGGCCGAGCGCGTCGCGCTTCTGGGATTTTCCCAAGGCGCATGCCTGGCTCTGGAGTTCGCGGTCCGCAATGCGCGGCGCTACGGCGGAGTCGCGGCGCTCAGCGGTGCATTGATCGGGCCAGAGGGCACGACCTGGGATTATCCCGGTCAGCTCGCAGGCACGCCTGTGTTCCTCGGGTGCAGCGATGTCGATTCTCATATTCCGCTGGCGCGGGTTCATGAATCGGCCAACGTGCTTCGCGCGCGCGGCGGCGACGTGACGGAGATCATCTATCCGGGTATGGGTCACACCATCGTGCAGGATGAGATCGACCACGTCGAAAGAATTCTGCGCAGCATAGGCACGTCCGAGGGGTGACGGAATGGAGTTCGACTTCGAACGGCTCGCGGCCGATGATCGTTACAAAATCCTGACGAGCACGATCGTGCCGCGGCCCATCGCCTGGGTCTCGTCGATCTCCAAGAACGGCGTTCGCAACGCGGCGCCGTTCAGCTTTTTCAACGCCATGAGTAAGACGCCGCCGATCATCGCAATCGGAATACAAGCCAATGCCGATGGTTCGATGAAAGACAGCGCGCGCAACATTCTCGACACGCGCGAATTCGTGGTCAACCTCGTGCCCCGCGCTGTGGCCGAGGCCATGAACCTGACATCCGTCGATGCTCCGCTGGATGTCGACGAGCTGTCGCTGGCCGATCTTGCAACGTTGCCATCGGTGAAGGTGAAGCCCGAGCGAATTGCAGCGAGCCCCGTCGCGTTCGAATGCCGGTTACACACCCCGATCGAGGTTGCGCCGAGCCAGCTCATCGTTCTGGGCGAGATCGTCCACGCGCACGTGGCGGACGAATTCGTGCTCGATGCGGAGAAGCGCTACATCGATACGCCAGCGCTTGATCTGGTCGGGAGGCTGCATGGGCGCGATTGGTACTCGACAACCAGCGATATCTTTCAGATCGAACGACCAGCGGCCTACGGCGTTCGATCCGGACGCCGCGGCTGAGTTCAGCTGCTCTCGAGTTCGACCTCGGCACGCAGGCTATCGATATCACGCGAGACCGTCGCGACGGCGAGCGCGCGGCCGCTTTTCAGATACGTGACTTTGCAATCGCGGGACGACGGGTCGCCGTCGATCTCGATCTTGTCCCATTTTTCCGCATGGCCGACGTAAGACACCGTGACGTCGAAATGCTGGCTCCAGAAGAATGGCGCGGCATCGAAGGGCTGACGACCGCCAAGCATGTTGATTGCCGCCGTCTGCCCCTGACGTTCGGCCACCACCCAGTGTTCGACGCGGATCGGCGCGCCGCTATGCGGGTCAGGCCAGCGCGCGATATCGCCGGCTGCGTAAATGCCGGGCACGCTCGTTTGCAGATACTGATCGACGACGACGCCATTATCGATGGTCAGGCCCGCGGCCTTGGCGAGCGCGGTATCCGGCTGAACGCCGATACCCGCGACGACCAGATCGGCGGGAATCCGATCGCCTGACTTCAATGTCACCATGTCTTCGTCGATGGCCACGGCTGTCGTTCCGAAATGGAAGACGACGCCGCGCTCTTCATGGATCGCACGGATCATGTCGCCGAGTTCGGCGCCGAGAACGCGTTCGAGCGGGCGTGACTGGGGGCCGACGACGTGAACTTCGATGTCGCGCGCGCGGAGCGATGCGGCCGTTTCAAGCCCGATGAAGCTCGCGCCGATGACGACGGCGCGCTTGGAATTCTTGATGTTAGCGATCAGCGCGCGGCTATCATCGAGCGTTCGGAGATAATGCACGTGCGGCAGACCTGCGCCGGGGATATCGAGGCGAAAGGGTACCGCGCCTGTCGCCAACAATAGCGCGTCGAAAGCTACGTGGCTTCCATCCGCGAGCGTTACCTCCCGCTCAACGGTATCGATCGCAACGACGCGCGTTTTGAGCCGCACGTCGATCTTCTGTTCGTTGTAGAAGTCCTGCGTTCGGAGTGGAATCCAATCCTCGGACGCGTTTCCCGCAAGATAGTCCTTGGAAAGATTGGGTCTGTCGTAGGGCAGCGCGTCGTCGGCGCTCAGGATCGTAACGGTGCCTTTGAACTCCTGCCGGCGCAGCATTTCCGCGGCCGCATTGCCTGCCGCTCCGCCGCCGACAATCACAACCGAGCGAACATGACTGTCGGGCTTGACCTGCTGTTTCGGTGATTTCTCGATCTTCTCGCGGACGAAAACTGTTTCGCCGCTTTCCTCGATCCGGAAGCAGGATACGGGATTGAGCGCGGGCGCGCGCAACGCTTCTCCTGTCCGCAGGCTGAAGCACGCGTGATGCCAGGGGCAGCGAACCGTGTCGCCCACCATCAATCCTTCGGCGAGCGGCCCGTTGTAATGCGTGCACGTGGCGCCGACGGCGAAAATTTCGGCGCCGGTTTTCGCGAGCAGAACAGCTTCGCCATCAAAGTGACCGAGCAGCATCTTGCCGTCCACGATGTCCGATGCCGGAATACCGCGCGCGAAATCCGGACCGGAAAGTTGCTGCTCGTTCGATGACATGCCAGTTCTCCGTCGTCGTATTATGCGCCGTTCGGCACCTGCCGCGTTGCCTCGAACAGGAACCACACGCGACGCTCCGTCTCGTCGATCCAGTTCTCGAGCAGGCTCGCGGTCGCGACGTCGTTGTGCTCGTCGCAGAGGTCGTGAACTTCCTGCATCGAACGGACGAGCTGCAAGTTGTCGTCGCGCAACTCGGACAACATGTCCTCAGGCGTGACGTAGTCGGCGTCATTGTCGAGGACGCGCTGCAGCTTGGCGATCTGTCCGGTCGAACGCAGCGTGGTGCCGCCGATCTTGCGGGCGCGCTCGGCGATGTCGTCGGTCATGTTGAAAATCTGCGTGCCCTGCTCGTCGAGCATCAGATGATAGTCGCGGAAGTGCGGACCGGACATGTGCCAGTGAAAGTTTTTCGTTTTCACGTAGATGGCGAATACATCGGCGAGAAGAATGGTCAACGCGCCGGCGATGTCCTTGATCGCGTTATCGGAGAAGATCGAAGGCGTATCGAGAGGCGCCTTGCGCCGGGCTTTGGCGGATTCGGGCTTCATGACGGTCTTCCTTATGATGCGGGTTGGCTAACGAGGGGGAGAGTCTGTCTAGCAGACGTATCGTTACGGTTCGGCGAGATGGACAACGCACAACACAATTATTCGCTCCGTTCGTGACGATTATCTGATCAATTTTTTTTGTTCGCGCTGCCCGCTCAAACCAGCATCATGCCGCAGCCTTCCCCGGCCGGCTACATCCAGGCGTCCGAGCAATTGACGGCCGTCAAGCCTTGGATGGCCGATTGAACTCGAAGGTTCCTTGGGTCCTGCACGCGCCCGCGCCCGAATGCGTTAATGCTCGGGTTTTTATTGAAACGCTATGCAATCGCGTTGAGCCGCTTGCGTCGCGCGCGGGCTATACGCGGTGTCAGCGGTCGCTGGTGGCGGCCAACGCATGGCTGGGTGATTGCGAGATCTCTTGACCCTTCGCGACGCTCATGTCGTTTCCGCGCCAGACGAACGTATCTCCCGACCAGCCTTCGAGCCAAAGAACCGGCAACAAAATGTCTCGCGTCATCCATGCCAGCGGCGACATCAGGCGGAGATGCCAACCTGCGACAGATGCCAACACTGCTTCGGCTCCGTACCAGACGCCAACGAGAGCCGTCAGAGCGACGAGCGGATCGACATCGAAATTCGCCGCGGCGGCGACGCCTGCCAATATCGGAAAAAAGCTTCCGGCGAAGACCTCCGGAGCATAGAATAACTGGAATGTCGCGCGCCTCAGACGTGCCCAGCGCACCTGCCGGTCCCACACTTGACGGAGTTTGCGCGGACCCAATGGCTGCTCGAAAGGCCGGTCGACGAGGCGCACGCTCAAGCCCCGCGCGCGGACGATCTTCGTTGCGGCGGCGTCTTCGGCGATTTCGCGGCCCAGCGCTTCGATGCCGCCGACTGCGTCCAGAATATCGCGCCGCCAGAGCATCGATTTTCCTTGGGCGAATCCGAAGCCGACGGCATCGGCCGCCGATTGCCATCTCGCCTGATAGGTATTGAGGAACGCGCATTCGAGTTCGGCTTGAAAACCGATCGGATGACTGCCGACCGGCGGCGAGCAGACCAATCCGACGCCGGGGCCGAAGGCTGCGAACATATCGTCGAGGTAGTCAGGCGGCATCAAAACATTGTTGTCGGCAAGGACGATCCAAGGATGGCGCGCGGCTTCCCAGCCTTTGACGACGTTGTTCAGCTTCGGATTGCTCGTCGGACGATCGTCGCCAATCAGTAGCCTCGCCGGTATGTGCGGATGTTGCGCGATCAGCTTGCGAACCAGAGGCACGGCCGCATCGCCTTCGCGCGCGGCGCAGAAGATGATTTCGTAGGAATCGCTCTGAAGCTCGAATGTCGAGCGCAGGGTCAGCTCATCGTAATGATCGATACCGCAGACGGGCCGCACAATGCTGACCGGCGTCGATTCCGGTTCGCGGCGCTTTTTGCGCGCGAGCACGCGGACGAGTGCGAGAGCGATGGTAATGAGATGTATTGCCGTCGCCAGGGCGCAAAAGATCAATGCCGCCGTCGCCAATCCGGCCATCGTGCCTCCGTCGCAAAACCTATCGCTGAATTTCAGGATTTGATGAAATTTCAACGACGGATCGGCGACGGGCGCATGACAGGCGTGCGAGTTCGCACGCGGCGCGGCGAAAGAGGTTCGTCTCAGCCGGCCGGCGGTCTGTTCGTGAAACGCGTGTAGAGTGACGTTGCTCCGTAAGCGCCGAGCAGCGCCAGCGCCACCATGCCTGCGACCGACGGGAGTCCTTCGTTGAGATCCGCGTTGACGAGGCCCCAGTATGCAATCGCCGAGCCGATAAGTCCGCCGATTGTGCCGAGCACGATGTTCGCAAAGCCACGCAAGGAAAGGCCGTACAGGAGCCCGACGATGATGCCGGGATAAAGTGCAGGCCAGAAATGATCGCCCATGAGAGCCCCTCGCTCCGAACGCTGAGATAGCTGCATCGTCGATCGACGCGCCGGATGTCAAGCGAAGGCCCAAGGCCGCAGAGGATCGCGAGCCGTTGCGCATCGTTTCGCAGGACAGGCTCAAACATAAAGGCCGGAACGAAAAAACCGGCGCGTTGTGCGCCGGTTGAAGTTTCTGCTCGCGCCAGCGAGCGGCCAGTCCAGGAGTGCAAAGCGTGGCTTAATGGAGGTGTCAGAAATCCGGCGCCGGTCCGACGGCCGCGATCGCTGGCAGTGCGTCCCATACCGCCTGCTTGTTCCGGGTTTCAGTCTTTTGCTGGCGCGAAAGAATGTAAACCTCGCGGGAAACGCGCGTTTTAATGCGCTTCGGCTGGCCACGCAGCCTCTGGAAATAACTGTAGCGTTCACTCATAGCGACGCGCCCTCCAAAGCAGCTGACGCGTGACGCCGCCGGCGACGGCTGACTGCGTGTGCGATGGCTGCACGCTCCGCGAGAAGCGCGTTTGCGAAACGGCGGCCTTCGAGCGCGTGATAGCTGCGAAGAGCCGCATGAAACTGATATTCGCGCTCGCCATCTTCGCGAACGATCACGCCGGCCTGGTCGTCGCCGACTTCAATGACATACGATTTGGACATGAGTTCATCTGTTGCCGGCAGTTGCGCCAGCATCCTCTGGTCATCAAGTTGTTGGGTCAGTGCGTTGAACTGCGGGAAGGTGATCAGCAGCCACAACAACAGGACATCGGCGCAAATGCGCTCGGTATCTTGGCTAGGGGATTCTTGATCAGGTCAGTCATGGCGGTCTCCATCTGCGGAGCCCACGGCGTGCGTGAGGCTTAGCGTTTGATGACGCGGCGCAAGTCGCTTCCGAAATCACCGCGGTCGACGCAATGGCGCGCCGGCAGATGCAGGAAAGCCGAGTGGCCTCGTAAAGTAAAAGAAGAAGAAGTGGATTGCTTTTCGGGGCGGTTCTGAAACAAATCGCGCACTCGAAGCAAACGGCAGCGCAGCAAGGCATCCGCCAGTCGCCAAGCCATTGTTTCAGCACAGATTTATTGCACCCTTGGGAGCCTTTATGAAGATTTGCATGATCGGAGCGGGTTACGTCGGGCTCGTTTCGGCGGCCTGCTTTTCCGATTTCGGGTGGACCGTAAACTGCGTCGATAATGACCCCAGCCGATTGGCCGCACTTAAAGCTGGGCAATCGCCGATCTACGAGCCGGGCCTGGAAGCGCTCATGGAGCGCAACGTCAAAGCCGGACGCTTGGTGTTCACGGACGATCTCAAAACATCCGTCGCCAATGCCGACGTTGTTTTTCTCGCGGTCGGAACGCCGATGCGGCGCGGCGACGGCTATGCGGATCTTTCCTACGTCTTCTCTGCGGTCGAGGAGACGGCGCAATATCTCGACGGCTTCACCGTCATAACGACCAAGTCGACGGTTCCGGTCGGCACAAGCCGCGAGATCGAACGGCGGCTCAAGGCGAAACGTCCGGATGCGGATGTCGCGGTGTGCTCAAATCCGGAGTTCCTGCGCGAAGGTTCGGCGATCCAGGACTTCACGCATCCCGACCGCGTGCTCGTCGGAACCGACGATCCACGCGCGCGCGACGTCATGGAACGCCTTTACAAGCCGCTTGCGCTGCGCGGCTCTCCCGTCATGTTCGTCGAACGGGAATCGGCGGAACTCGCGAAGTATGCCGCGAATGCGTTTCTCGCGCTCAAGATCAGCTTCATCAATGAAATCGCGGATGTTTGCGAAGCTGTCGGCGCCGATGTGCAGGAAGTTGCATCGGCCATCGGCCGGGATCGGCGGATCGGCGACAAGTTTCTGCATCCGGGCCCAGGTTATGGCGGGTCGTGCTTCCCGAAAGACGTCTCGGCGCTGGTGCGAACGGCGCGCGAAGCGCGTGCTCCGGTCTCGATCATCGAGCAGGTCGAACGGGTCAACCACGAGCGTAAACTCGCCATGGCGGTGCGCATCGAGGAGGCTGCCGGTGGATCGGTGCGCGGCAAGACCGTCGCGATCCTCGGCGTGACGTTCAAGCCGAACACCGACGATATGCGCGATGCACCAAGCTTGCTGATCGTTCCAATGCTGCAGGAGCGTGGCGCAACGGTGCGAGCCTGTGACCCGCAAGGCCGCAAGCAAGCCGAGCCGATGCTCCCCGGCGTGACATGGTGCGAAAGCGCCGATGAAGCCGCCACCGGAGCCGATGTGCTTGTGATCGTCACCGAGTGGAACGAATACCGCGCGCTCAATCTCGAAGCGATCAAGTCGCGCATGAGCGGCAGCACCATCGTCGATTTGCGCAACGTCCTCGATCCTGCGGCGGTCCGGGAGCTTGGCATCGCGTACACCGGCATCGGCCGCGGCAGGCACACGGCCAGCCAAAAGACCGGCTGATCGTCATTCGATTCGGCGTTCCTGTTGGCGAGGCATCGCATCTCGCCAACAAGACAGGTTGCCGATACTCGTCATGCTTATCGCCCTGATTGGTGAGGCGAATCGGCAGCAGCAATCCGATTTAAGGCGGAGTTTCCCGTTCCGGCGACGACCTCGCGCAAGCTTCAGATTGCAAGCTTGCCGCGCAGCGCATCGGGGACCCTCGCTTTATGGCAGCAACAAAGACCGCAGACAGCGGCATCGGAGTCGTATTGGGCCAGCGCGACGCTGGTCTGGCGGTCGGCGTCGTCGCCATTCTGACAATCCTGTTCCTGCCGCTGCCCTCATTCATGATCGACATGGGGCTGGCGCTGTCGATCGCGCTGTCGATCCTCATTCTGATGGTCGCGTTGTGGATACGACGTCCGCTGGAATTCTCCGCGTTCCCGACCATTCTCCTGATCGCAACGCTATTACGCCTTGCGCTCAACGTGGCGACGACGCGCCTCATTCTTTCGCAAGGCGCGGAGGGTCCGGCGGCGGCAGGTCATGTCATCGCGGGCTTCGCCCAGTTTGTGATGGGCGGCGATTTCGTCATCGGCATCATCGTCTTCATCATTCTCGTCACCGTCAATTTTGTCGTCATCACCAAGGGCGCGACGCGTATCGCGGAAGTCGGCGCGCGGTTTACGCTCGACTCGCTGCCCGGCAAGCAAATGGCGGTCGACGCCGATCTTTCGTCCGGCGCCATCGATGAAAAGGAAGCGATCCGCCGCCGCCGCGAACTCGAAGAAGAAAGCCAGTTCTTCGGCGCCATGGACGGTGCGTCGAAATTCGTTCGCGGCGATGCTATCGCTGGCCTGATCATCACGGCCGTCAACATCTTCGGCGGCGTGATCATCGGCGTGACGCGCCACGATCTGCCGTTCGAGCGGGCGCTCGATACGTTCGTCAAGCTGTCGGTCGGTGACGGTCTCGTCACGCAGATGCCGGCGTTGATCGTGTCGCTTGCGGCCGGTCTGCTCGTTTCCAAGGGCGGCACGCAGGGCTCGACCGAAGGCGTGATCGTCAGCCAGTTCGGCAACTATCCGCGTGCGTTGATGCTGGCGGGCGGCGTCATGGCCGTTCTTGCCACGGCGCCCGGACTCCCGCTTCTGCCGTTCGCAGCCATCGGCGGCGTCCTGGCCTTCATAAGCATCGGCCTGACCCGGCAGAAGGAAGCGGGAGCCCGCGCCGCCGAATCGGCCAAGACATCCGATCAGGCGCTGTCGCCGGAAGAACAATCGCGGCAATCCATTCGCGACCAGCTCAAGACGACGGAAATCGAGATCTGCTTCGGCAAGCAGATCTCGACCGTTCTGATGCGTCCGAGCAGCGATCTTCCGCAGCGCGTCGCGAAGATGCGCCGCAAGTTCGCGAAGCAGTACGGCTTCGTTGTTCCGGAAATCAAACTTGCCGAAGATCTTTCGGTGCCGTCGAAGAGCTATCAGATCAAGGTGCACGGCACAGTCGTCGCCAGCGCAGAGCTTCGACTCGGCGACGTGCTCGTCGTTGTCGGCGACGGCCCGAAACCTGACACGCCAGGCGATGAGACGCGCGAACCGGCGTTCGGTATGAAGGCGATCTGGGTGCCCGATATCTTTACGAACGCGTTGAAGCGCGACGGTTTCGTGCCGGTCGAAAATTCCTCCGTGCTTCTTACGCACGTGGCGGAAGTCATCCGCAACAGCCTCGCGCAGCTTCTGTCATATCGCGATCTGCGTTCGCTTCTCGATCGGCTCGATCCCGAATACCGCAAGCTGCTCGAAGAAATCTGCCCGTCGCAGATTTCCTATTCGGGTCTGCAAGGCGTTCTGAAGATGCTGCTTGCGGAACGGATTTCCATTCGCAACCTGCATCTCATCCTGGAAGCCGTTGCTGAAATCGCGCCGTTCTCGCGCAAGGCCGAACAAATCACCGAGCATGTGCGCATGCGGCTTGCGTCACAGATTTGCGGCGATCTCAGCGACAACAACTATCTGAAGATCGTTCGTCTCGGCAACAAATGGGAAGTCGCGTTCCATCAGGCGTTGCGCCGCGACGCTAAAGGCGAGATCATCGAATTCGATATCGACCCACGCCTCATCGAGCAATTCGGCGCCGACCTCGCGCGCGTCGTACAGCCGCTCATGGATGCCGGTCATCAGTTCGTTCTGGTCACGGCCGCCGAGACGCGACCCTACGTCCACACCGTCACAGAACGCCTTTACGGCACGCTGCCGGTGCTCTCGCATCTCGAGATCAGCCGCGGCGTGCAGATTCAGTCGCTCGGCTCGGTTTCATGAGCGAGCTGACGCAGCAAACGCTTCTGGTGCCGCTTATCGTTTTCTGCCGTGTCGGTGCGTGCTTCATGGTGTTGCCGGGGTTTTCGAGCGATCGCATCCCGGTGCAGTTTCGGCTTTTCGTCGCGATCGCCATTTCGCTCGCGATCATGCCGATCGTTTACGACGACGTGCGGCCGGTGGCTGCAGGCCCTGCCGAGGGACTGGTTTCGATCATCGTCACTGAAAGCCTTGCAGGCTTATTCCTCGGCTTCATCGTACGCATCTTCTTTCTCGCGCTCGAATTCGCGGCTATCGCGATGGCGAACCTCGCCGGCTACGGGTCGGCATTCTCGCACGCGATCGAGGGCAACGATCCATCGACGCCGTACTCCGTCTTCGTAACACTGCCCGCTGTCGTAATGTTTTTCGTGGCCGACCTGCATATCGCCATCATCCGAATGCTTCATAATTCGTATGCGGCGCTTAAAGTTGGCTCCGAATTCGCAGCGCCTCCCAATCTTTCGATGATCGTCTCGACGTTCGGCTCGGCGTTCAAGCTGACACTGCAGCTCAGCGCGGCGCTCGTCGTTTATTCCGTGATGGTGAACCTCGCGTTCGGGTTCCTCAACAAAATGATCCCGCAGATTCCGTCATACTTCGTCTCGACGCCGTTCGTCGTTCTCGGCGGACTCATCATCCTGCTGCAGATCGACAGCGGAATAATCAGCATCTTTTCTTCGCTCGTCATGCAGGCGATCGCAACGCTGGGTCAAAATGGCTAGCCAGACCAAGAAGCTTGGCCGCATCGCGGATGTGTTCCACGACCTTGAGACGGTGGAGCGCGTGCGCGTCAGCGATTTGACGCAAGAGATCGCTTCGCTGCGCGCAGCCCAGGACGACATATTTCGCAGCCTCGAAAGTCCCTCGCCCGTCAACGGTCTCTTCACCGCGCTGCTTTCGAGCCGCGTCGGCCGTCTCGAACGGCGAATCCAACAGTTGTCGCGCGAATACGAGATCGCGCTGAAACGATACGCCGAGGCAGCCGCCCGCGGACGAAGCGCCGACCGCCTTCTCGCCGAGGCAAAAGGCGAAGAAGCGCGCAAGCGCGAGCAGGCCGAGCTCGAGGCTCTGCTCGAATTTCAGGAAGCCGTCGGCGCGCAAGGCCGGGGTAAGTCTCCGCGTCCAAGCTGAGACAATCTTCCATGTTCGAAGTGATATTTCTTGATGTCCGCCATCCTTCGCACCTCGGCCGCTGACGTCGCGACCTGGACAGCCGGGCAAACAGTCCGGCCGGCGAAGACGGCTGCTGCCAGCACGGATGCAGCTACGCCGCAGGCCGACCCTGCGGCGATGAAAAAAGCCAAAGAGGTCGCGCAGCAATTCGAGGCTGTCTATCTGCGCCAGATGATCGACGCGTCGATGCCGAAGGATTCCGAAGCGCTGTTCGGCGAAGGAACGTCGGGCACGATGTGGCGCTCGATGATGACGGACACGCTCGCGACAAGTCTGTCCAAGACGGGCACGCTCGGTATTGCGAACATGATCCTCAAATCTGAAACCGGACGACTTAAGGACAAGTAGAATGAGCACCGGCGCATTCGGCGAAAAAGTCAAAACGTCTCTTCCGAGCGCCAGGTCAACCGCGCCATTGGCCGGTCTGGCCGCCGCGAGCGCACGCCGACCCGCGATGCAGCGCGCGGGCATGCAGGATTCGGATGCAGCGCGTGCCATGGTCTTTGCCGTGATCGCACGCATCGAGGGATATCTCGACGAAGAAACGCACGCCTTGGACAAGTCATTGAAGTTCGATTTCAAGACATCGAACGATCGCAAAAGCCAGGGGCTTCTCGACCTCAATCAGGCCCTCAGGCGTTTGCAGAAATCCGACGTGAATGCAGACCTGCAGCTTCGCCTCGCGACATTCCGCGAAAAGCTCTCGGTCAACCTGCGCAAGATCCGCCTGCATCTCGATGCCGTCAAAGAAATCGCGGCGATGCTGTCGGACGCGATCCAGAATGCTGAATCAGACGGCACGTATACGCGCAACATCGGACCTTACAGGAACGCGCCGTGATACGGATGATCCTGCTCGCTTTCGTTGCGTGTCTTTCGACGGTCGGCGGCGTCTATGGCGCGGTCACGTGGAAGTCATCGATGAGCGCGGAGCCGAATAAATCCGAAAATCATAAACTGCAGATTCTGAAGACGCCGATGGTCAGCGTCCCCATTCTTTCAGACGGGCAAGTTCTCGGCTACGTCGTGACACGCCTTCAGTTTACCGCGGACTCCGACCTGCTCAAAGAAAGCTCGGTTCAGCCCGAAGCTTTCGTCGCCGATGAAGCCTTTCGGCTGATCTACGAAACTGCGCCGAAGGATCTCAAGGTCGGCCGCAAGAATGCCATCAAAGAGCTATCGGAAAACATCGCCTCGGGCACGAACGAACGCCTTGGCCGCAACGTCGTCAAGGACGTGATGATCGATAGCTGGACCTACCTCTCCAAGCAGGACATGATGAAAAACCATGAACGCGCTCCATAATCGCTACGCCTTCGAGGATGTTCTGCGTCAATCCGAGCTCGCCAACGCGCTGAAGCTTCGCAACGTCGACGAAGCGCTTGCCGACCTCGGCGCTCCGCGAACCAAGCTCGCCGCTCGCGTCACCACGGTTGCCGTTCTTGCCGGACTTGTCATCGTGTCGGCCGCAATTTTTGTTGCGGGTTATTCGGCGCTGCTTTCCGATACGCCCGCGGTCTGGATTCATCGCCTCATGGCGTTGACGCTGGCGCAGAGCATTCTCATCGGGGCCATCGCGATGAAGGTTCTGCCTATGATCGAAGGCAAGGGGCTTTCGGTTCGCATCGCTTTCCCGGACGGCGCACGTCAACAAACGTTGCTGGCGCGGAATCAACCGGCACCGGAACAGCCGGCTCCTCTGCCGCCGCCCGCGCCCAGGACGCCCTTCATCGGGGGCAAGCTGGCGGGTCGCGAATACATGGAATTTGATGACGGAACGATCGAGATCGACACTTTGATCGGACGTCGCCGCTTCATCTCGATTGAAGCGGCGCGCGAATTCGTCGGAGCGTGATCTTATCGCGATCGCTTCAGGCGGTCAGCTCGAAGTCGTCGAAATCTCCGGCGCCGTTATGTGATGCGTCGTCCCGCGTGATACCGTTCAGACGATCGCTCATTTCGGCGATTTTCACACAGCGCGAGGCTTCGGCGACATCGATCTTCCAATCCGGCGACGATATTTTAGAAGCGCCGCCGAGATAGTCGGAGATCGCTTCGAGGCTTTGCGAAATGCGGTCCAGGGACTGCAACTCGTAGAGTGAATGCGATCCGCCGAAAGCTCCGGCAACGACGAGGTTGCCGATCAATTCCTGCAGATCGTTGACGCCGTCCGACAGCATGCGGATTTCGTCGCTCACCGTCATCAGGACTTCGGGAACGGGCACAAGCGCGCCTGCTGCACCATTTGTATTGTTTTTGTCGCCGCTCATTTTTTGTCCGCCCCGTCAGAAGATTCAAAACAGTTCGAGTTCGCCTGCGTTGCTCGCCACGACGCGAGGCGCCGTAACAGGCGGACGTTCGATCTCCACGGTGCCGCTGAGCAGACTTTGCCGCGCGCGTCCGGAAACCGGCCAATACTGTATTCGTCGCCCTTGCAGCCCGCCGGTGCTACCGCCGACGTAGGCGATGCCTTCGTCGCGCAGAAAGCGCTCGGCGAATTCGGCATTGTGCTTGCCGATATCGTTGTGGCTTCGCACCGTTCGCGCGCCGCCGAACAGCTTCGCCTCCAGCCGCTCGCGACGGGCGCCGGCTTTGAGCAATCCGTTCACAAGCAGCTCCATCAGATGAACGCCGAGACGTTCCGCCTCGCCCGCCTTCGTTCGCGTGCTCGTTCCCGGCAAAAGGAAATGGTTGACGCCACCAACGCCCGCAAGCGGATCGCGAATGCAGGCCGCGACGCATGAGCCGAGTATCGTCGTCACCATGAGTTCGCTGTCACCGGTGACGAAGTACTCGCCCTGGATGATGTGAACGCGACTGTCTCGCCTCAACCCTGCCGTCATGTCAGCTTTCCGACAACAGCCTCGATGCACGTTTTCAATGCGGGGACGGTGAAGGGTTTGGCGAGGAAATTATTCAGGCCCCACTTTTTGCCTTCGTCGATCAGCGCTTTATCGCCCTTACCCGTCACAAGGATGAAACCGACCTTGCTCGTCGGACCATGCTGACGCAAGGCGCGCAGCAACTGAATGCCATCGATTTTCGGCATGTTGAAATCGGATATGACGAGATGGCATGGCGTCGTCATCATCATCTTAAGCGCTTCCTCGCCGTCCTTGGCGACCTTGAATGATTTAAGCCCGATTTGATCGAGGCCGTCGGTCAACAGCGCGCGGCTGACGGACGTATCGTCAACGACCATGATCGAGAGTTGTTGCATTGAGGGCATATTGGCCTCCTAGTGTTTTTTGATTGTTGACGTTTCTGACACTATTGCCGCTGCGAGGCGGTCGAGTGGCAACTGCTTTTCAACTGCGCCGATGTCGAATGCGGCCTTCGGCATTCCGTACACGATGCAGCTGGATTCATTCTGTCCGAATGTTCTGGCGCCCGCTTTGCGCATGGACAACAGTCCGGAAGCGCCGTCGCGGCCCATACCGGTAAGTATGACGCCAACTGAGCGCGACCCGCACGAGCGCGCCACAGATTCAAACAGAACGTCGACCGAAGGGCAGTGACCGTTGACTCGGTCACCTGCTTTCATAACGCAGCGCAAGTCACCCTTGCCGGCGATTTCGAGATGAAGCGATCCGCCCGGCGCCAGGAATACCTGACCAGGCGCAAGCTTTGCTCCATGCGTCGCTTCCTGTACCTGCGCAGGGCACAAACGATTGAGGCGGTTTGCGAAGCTTTTCGTAAACGATGGCGGCATGTGCTGCGCGATGACGGTCGGCGGGCAGTTCTCAGGAAAATGCGACAGGACTTCGATCAGCGCTTCGACGCCACCCGTAGAGGCGCCAATCGCGAGCACGCGCCCATCGGAAGCGTACTGCCCGTGCGCGGATCTGGCTTCGACCGCATTTTTCTGCCGCTCGCTTTCGGTCGTCAGCGGGCGAACGCGCGCCATCGCCGCGATCTTGACCTTGAACGGCAGTTCCTCAAAATTGTGTTCGTTGCCCGGCCTTGGCTTTTCAATGCAGTCGACCGCGCCGATCTCGAGCGCGCGCACCGTTTCCTCGGCACCACGGCTCGTCAGCGTGGACACCATGATGACAGGCATCGGCCGCAGCCGCATGATCTTTTCGAGAAATTCGAGGCCGCTCATATTCGGCATCTCGACGTCGAGTGTCACGACATCCGGATTCAGCGCCTTGATCGCTTGCCGGGCCTGCAGCGGATCTTCCGCCTGTCCGACGACTTCGATTTCGGCATCCGACGACAGCGCCGTCGCGATCAGGCCACGCATCGTCGAGGAATCATCAACTACGAGAACTCTTATTCTTTTCATCTCTGTGCGTCGCTTTTCTTGCGATAACTCGTAACGCCGTTGGCGGTCAGGATGCTCATTGCCGATCCGGACACGCGTTCGGAGTGTCCGATGTAAAGGTCGCCGCCGTCTGCGAGCAGGCCCGCGAGGCGCTTCCAGATTTTTCCCTGCGTCTCGTGATCGAAGTAGATCGCGACGTTTCTACAAAATATCGCATCGAACGGCCCTTTGAACGGCCAGTTGCCCATCAGATTGAGCTCGCGAAACGCAACCAGTGCACGCGCCGCTTCTCCGACGCGCATGCTGTCGGCGTCGCCTGCCACCGGCTCGAGCCATTTCGTGCGCAGTGCCTGGGGGACTTCGGCAACCTCTTCGTTGCGATAGAGACCGCGCTTGCCATGCGCGACGACGTTCGGATTGAGATCGGTCGCCAGAATTCGAATATCGAGCTGCCGCGCGTCAGGAAAGACGGAGAGAACCGTGAGCGCCATCGAGTACGGCTCTTGCCCGGTCGAGCAGGCGGATGACCAGAGGCGCAAGCGTCCGCCTTTGCGAATGTGGGCGGCGCGCGGCTCGAGAACGTTTTTCTTGAGATACTCGAAATGATGCGGCTCACGGAAAAAACGCGTCACGTTGGTCGTCAGCGCGGCGATCATGTTGCCGCGCTCCTGGTCGTCGCCGTGAACCCGGTCGAGATATTCCGTGAAGTTCGGAAGCCCGAGGCTGCGCAATCGCTTGGCCAGACGCGAGTAAACGAGCGTCGCTTTGGATTCCGGGAGATCGATACCGGCCTCAGCCTTGGCGATTTCCGCAATCGCGCGGAAGTCCGCTGCAGCAAACGCAAACTCGCCCGTAACAAGTGGCGCGTCCGCGGCTCTCGCCGGCGCGCGCTGAACTGCCAGTGTCATGCCGCGGCCTTTGCTGCAATCGGCAATACATTGTCGAGCGCGACGATGCTGATCATGCGCCCGTCTACCGCGTACACGCCCTTGACGAAGGTTTTCGCCATTTCCGACGCGATATCCGGCGTCGGCTGCATCGAGTCGGCCGAGGAGGTCAGAATGTCGGACACGGCGTCAACGAGCAGTCCAACGATCTGCTGATGAATATGGACGACAATGATGACGCTGCGCGGCGTCGATTCCGTCAGGCCCAGCCCAAAACGCATCGCGAGATCGACGATCGGAAGCACAGCGCCGCGCAGATTGATCACGCCGCGGACGTAGTCGGGTGCGTGCGGCAACGGGGTTGCCATCGTCCATCCGCGAATTTCGCGCACGCACATAATGTCGATGCAGAATTCCTGAGCGCCGACGCGAAACGCGACGAATTCACTGTTTGCAGCTTTGGCTGCTGGTTCGTTCTCTTGCACGATCCTTAACCTCCCGTTCCATAGCGAAGCTCGCCGGACACCGATTCCTCGAACGAGCCCGTCACCAAGGCGTCGACATCGAGAATGAGCGCAACACGCCCATCGCCGAGAATTGTCGCCGCTGCGATGCCTTCGACTGTGCCGTAATTTGCTTCAAGACTTTTGATGACGACCTGCCGCTGATCCTGAATCGAATCGACGAGCAGCGCATTCCGCGCGCCGCCACCCGTTTCAACGAGGATTGCGACGCTGTTTTCAGGCTGCGCGGCGGTCTCACGAAATCCGAGCTGCGTTCCGACATCGATCAGCGGCACGAATGTGTTCCGGATCGACATGACGCGGCCTTCAGCGCCGAGCGCATGAATGTCCGTCTTCTTCGGCTTGAGCGTTTCGACAATCGCGGTCAACGGTACGACCAGCGTTTGCCCGGCGACGGAAACCGCCATGCCGTCGAGCACTGCAAGCGTCAGCGGCAGGCTCATCGAGAACGTCGAACCCAGGCCGGGACGCGACGAAATTGAAATGCGGCCGCCGAGCGCCTGGATGGATCGCTTCACGACGTCCATGCCGACGCCACGTCCGGAAATATTCGAGATCGTCGAAGCGGTCGAGAATCCTGGCAGAAACAGAAGATTGTCGATTTCGCTATCCGTCAGCTGCGCATCAGCTGGGATAAGCCCCTTCTTGATCGCCGAAGCGCGCACCTTGGGTCGATCGATGCCGGCGCCGTCGTCAGCAATCTCGATGACGATACGACCCGAGCGATGGGCGGCCGTCAGACGCACCAAACCTTCCGCAGGCTTTCCAGCGGCGAGTCGCTGCTCTGGCGATTCGATGCCATGATCAACCGCATTGCGGATCATATGCGTCAACGGCTCAGCGAGACGCTCGACAACGGTCTTGTCGATTTCGGTCGCCTCGCCGTCGGTCTTGAGCCGGACTTCCTTGCTCGTTGCGTCGGCGACTTCGCGAACGATGCGCGACATGCGCTGGAACAGCGGTTTGACCGGCTGCGCGCGGATCGCCATCACGCTTTCCTGAATCTCGCGCGTCAGCTGCTCAAGTTCTTCGAGCCCAATGATGACGGACGACGAGCCTGCAAAATTCGCCTCAATGACTCGCTGCGAAAGCATGGCCTGGTTGATGACGAGCTCGCCGACGAGATTGATCAGGCGATCAACGCGGTCGAACTCAACCCGGATCGTCGTCTGCGTGGGGACAGCAGCCGCTTTGGCGTCCGGCTTTGCTGCCTCTGCCGCCACAGCCGGAGCCGGGATTATTTCGGCGACTGCGGGAGCAATTTCGATTTCCTGCGCTGTTGTCGCACTTTCCGGTGCGGCGTCTGGCTCCGACGCTGTCGGGGTTCCAAGCGCTTTCGCGAGGAGTGCGGCGATATCGACATCAGAGACTTCCGGCTGACCGTCGCTTTCGATCGAAAGCTCGGCTTCGCCTTCGACGAACTCGAAAACCTCGCGAACGTCCGCGATCTCGTGCTCCGACGTCAGGCGGATCGACCAGGAAAAATATGCTCCGTTCGGATCAATACTCTCGAGGTCGGGCAATGCCGAAGCATCGCACGTTGCCTCCATTGTCCCGAGGCGATTCAGCTCGCGGAGGACGAGGGCCGTTTCGTTGGCGTTGGCGTAGAGTTCCGGCTGCGGCGTGAAGCCGATGCGATATTCGTGCGAGGACGATACCTCTTCCTCCGGCGTGGCTTCTACAGAGATGCCAGAGAATCCAAAATCGATTACGGTCGGCTGGAAGTCGATCGCTTCTTCGACCTCTTCTTTGCCGTCGATCAGCGTCAGGCTTTTGATGTCGGACGCGACGGTTTCATAGCTCGCTTCATTGATTTCTCTACCCTCACGCGACGCCTCGACAAGGTCGGCGAGAACGTCGGCGGCGCGGAGCATGATTTTCATCATTTCCGACGTCGGATTGAGTTTTCCGCTTCGAACGAAATCGAGCGCCGTCTCAAACGTATGCGCAAACTGCACGAGCTGGGTCAGTTTGAATGCGCCCGCCCCGCCCTTGATCGAGTGCACCGCGCGAAAGACCGCATTCACCGTTTCGGAATCGGTGCTGCCTTCGTCCATCGCCAGCAAACCCATTTCCATTTCGGAGAGCTGTTCTTCGCACTCCTGAAAAAAGGTCTGCCGAATTGCCGCCATTGAATCCACGACCGTCACCCCCTGATTGCCGTGTTAAGCCGCAACGCGCCGGATGGCGGCGATGAGTTTCGTCGGTTCGAATGGCTTGACGATCCATCCCGTTGCGCCGGCTTCTTTGGCGCGCTGCTTTTTCGCCGCGTCGCTTTCCGTCGTCAGAACGAGAATGGGAACCTTTCGGTATCGATTGTCCTTGCGCACCGCTTCGATGAGACCGAAGCCGTCCATCTTCGGCATGTTGATGTCAGTGACGATGACGTCGGGCGTCGACTGCTGGAGAACGTCGAGACCGTCGACACCGTCGACCGCCTGCACGACATTAAAGCCGGCTTCCACAAGCGCCATTCGCAGCATGTCGCGCATGGTGCGCGAATCGTCGACAGTGAGAATCGTTTGCATTACTGATGTCCTTCAAGCAGCAGCTCTTGATGCGGCAGTCCAACGAGCGCGATCGTCTCGAGAAATTCGGAGCTTGGGTTTTCCAGGCGATAGCTGAGGCCGTCACGCTGCCATGATCTTGCCGCGGCGACGAGCACCTGCAACGACTGCACGCCCACGCGTCGAACCTGGCTTGCATCGACGGCGATGGCGTTGCCACGCTGCGACAGCAGCATGTCCTTGATCGTGATCGCGGCCGCCGAGTCGAGACAATCCGGTAGCATCAACGGCTGCGACGGCTGATCCTGCGCAATCGGTGGCGCCGTCGAGATTGATGCTTCGTCCGCAGCAAGTTCGAAGGTCTCCATCGTGACCGCTATGGTGTCCGAACCGGCTTTCGCCTTTGATCCCTTGGCGGCAGCTGTTTTCTTGCGTCCGCCGCTCGGGACAGCTGATTTCTTTTTTGTGCGAGGCATTAGAATTCCTCCCATCCGGCATCAGCGCCAGCAGCGGCGTGAGAACGGCCGCCGCCGTTTGCGGCTACTTTCGCCCGGCCGGCCGAGTTGCTGACACGCACTGCCGGCTTTGCCGCTTCGCGTCGTGGCGCAATGTTAACGACGGTCTCATCGCCGGTCTTGAAGCGGCTCACGAGCGTTGCGAGTTCTTCGGTCTGCTGCGCCAACGTTTGCGTCGCCGCTGTCGCTTCCTCGACCATCGCCGCGTTCTGCTGCGTCACCTGATCCATTTCGTTGACGGCAGTATTCACCTGCTCGAGCCCATGCGCCTGTTCGTTTGCGCTTGCCGCAATTTCGCTGACGATCGAATTGATTTCCGCGACTTGCGTGACAATCCGTGTGAGAGCGAGGCCGGTCTCACCGACGAGCTGTACGCCCTGCGAGACTTGTCCCGTGGAAGCGGAGATCAATCCTTTGATCTCTTTCGCGGCTTCGGCGGAGCGTTGCGCCAATGCTCGGACTTCCGACGCGACGACCGCGAACCCACGGCCTGCATCGCCAGCACGCGCGGCTTCGACGCCGGCATTCAAGGCGAGAAGGTTTGTCTGGAACGCAATCTCGTCGATCACGCCGATGATCTGGCTGATTTGCTTCGATGAGCTTTCGATGCCGTTCATCGCTTCGATCGCCCGACGTACCACTTCGCCGCTCTTCTCGGCATCCGCTTTGGCGACGGAGACCGTCTCACGAGCATGCGTTGCACCACGCGCCGTCTTGTTGACTGTGTCGGTGATTTCCTTGACCGCTGCTGCCGTCTCTTCGAGGCTGGCCGCCTGGTTCTCGGTCCGGCGCGAAAGATCGTCCGACGCCTGCGAGATTTCACCCGTTCCAAGCTTGATGCTGGCGGCGCCTTTTTTGACGAGAGAGATGGTACTTTTCAGCGTCGTCGCTGCGGAGTTGAAGTCCGCCTTCAGCTTTGCGAACTCCGGCGCAACGTCGATATAGAGACCCGTTTCGAGATCGCCGGCAGCGAGTTCCGAAAGCGCGGCGCCTAAAGACTCGACGACAACGTTGATCTGCGTTTCGGCTTCGCGTTTCTGAACCTGCGCCTGCTCCAGCTGGCTCATCATCAGGTTCATCTGGCTGATGATCGGCTCATATTCCGAGATGACCTTTTCCGTAATATGATGGTCGAAATCGCCGCGAGAGATGCGATCTGCCGCCATCGTGAACGCATCCATGAAGCGTTCATGCTCGCGGGCATAATGATCGCCTTGCTCCTGCTGCTGCTTTGCCGCCTCGACAGCCGCATCCGTCATTGTTTTCTGCTCGACCGCGGCTTCCTTGAAGCGCGCGAGCGCCTGGGCGATCTGGCCGTTCTCGTTGCGATCCGTCAGGCATGGGATCTCGACGCTGAGATCCTTCTTGCTGATCTGATCCATAGCGCTGACGAGGCTCGCGAGCCGCTTTGACATGCCTCTCGCGAGGGCCGTCACAACGCCGACCGCTAAAATGGTCGCCGCGAGAAGCAAAGCGAGGGTGCGATACAGCCCGGTTTGCGCCTCGTTATTGCGATCCTCCGCCAGCTGAATGAACAGCTCGCCCGCATTAGCTGCCATGACCGCAGTTGCCTTATGTGCCGCGGTCACTGTGGCGATCACATCGGCACCGAGAGCTGAACGCTGATAGTTGGCGGTCTTGATCGCAGACGCGATTTGTTCGATGTGAGCGATAAGTTGAACGCCCGCATCTGCCAGGGCACGCTCCTCGCCGTTGGCGGCATCCATTGTCTTGATATCGGCAAGCGGCTTGCGCAGATGTTCCACCGCTCCATTTAGAGCGGCATAGTCGATCGCAAGCGCAGCTTCGCTGGCTTCCGGTGCAGTGAGCGTGCTGCGAAGACTGACCAAGTTTTGCGCGGTCGCCGGCAGGCTTTCAGTGAAAATCTTCTGAGCGTTGTGCGTATCCGCCGACAAATCTGCGGACATTGCCGATGCGTCGGCGATGGTGTTCAGCAATTCCGAGCCGGCCTTGCTTTTCTCGTTCGCGGTTTTGGCATTAGCAAATGTATCGACGGCCGACTCGACTCCGAGATCTCGACCCGTCGTTCGTGCGAGTGTCGCCAACCGGCTGCTCATTCCAGAGGCGCCAGACTGGTCGCCGCTCATCTCGTCCCAGACGGCGCGAGCGAGCTTAGCGCCCTCGACCTCCTTCTGAAGTTCATTGATCTGTGTGCGCTTCTGGTCCGCATACATGTACATCTGACCGAGCGACGGAATCAGAAATACAGCCGATATAAGCGCAAGCCGGCGCGGCATTGACCATTTGCTATTGATATGCCCGATGACCATTTTTTTTGACCTGGTTTGATGTGGCGGTGGGGAGGCGGCTTGCTGGAATCGATAGCCGATGCGCATTCGGAAACGGCCTCACAGTCGAGGCTCGTTGGTTCGTCAGCGCTGCTGGAATGGACGTTCGCTTTGCGATGGAGCGCACTGGCGCAGCGAATAGCGGAAGCTGCAGCCGCGAGTTACGCAGGATCGAAGATCATATCGATCGATTGAATTCGCGCGCATCGGCACGGCGGCCGATGATCGTGTGATAGGCGCCATCGTCTTGTTCCTGCTTCTTTGAGCTCGGAACATGTCGGGTTGTAGCCGACACGGTTGCGCGGCGTCATGCCTATGATTTCAACTATCAAGCAACCGTTCGGCAAAAATAATTCGCAATGTTATCGAATTGGTTTACGCCGCGAAAATGATGTATTTATTTTTTCGATACCGCAATCGTCTTGCGATTATGCGAGTCTTTTCAAGGCTCGGGCGATCCATTCCTTCTAACTTTATTTTTCTGACTAGCGCGTCGCCCAGGAAATGCGACGTGGCGGCTTTATGTATTTGACGCCGATATAAACGCCTTCCGAATGCGCCAAACGGCATTTCACGACGAAATCGTCGCCCGGGATTTCGAGTTCCAAATCCGGCCCAACAGCGGCCGTTTCCGTGAGCTTGATTCTCGCGCCGGCATCGGAAAAATCTACAACTGCGCCCGGCAAACGCCGACCGTCACTTGTGACAATGACTGCCGATTTGAATACCGACCGTCTCCCGAATTGCCGTCGCTCCGTCCTCTTATCAATAGGCAAGACACCCTCGTTTTAATATTCGAGGTGACCATTGCGCGAATAACTTGCAGGGCTCTTAAAACGCCTTTTCGCCTTCTATCCAATTGGCTCGCCGGGTTGCATCTGAATCTCGATTTGCGTCTTCGAATTTCAATGCAAACTCCGCTTTTTTAAATGATCCTTTCCGCGACCCGCGTTGCCTCCTTTCGAAACTCGACTAAGGCAACGTTAAGATGTTTCCATCAAATTGTTCGTATCGGATCGGCGCATATCACCTCTAATGGTGAGATCGCTTGTGCGGCACTCCTATCTCGGCACGTGGCGGCATGGCTCTCAATTTCGACGGTTTAGCGTCTAATGCTGCGGTCGCCCGCTCCTCCGGCCGGCGCCGGCCTGCAAATGTGAATTTCGCGGAAACGTCTTGGGGGCGGCGCGGCTTTGCCTCTGCCCTCGACCAATTCGGCGTTATTTCGATCACCGATCCAAATGGCCGGATTCTTCACGTCAATGACGCTTTTGCGCGGCTCAGCGGACATTCTCGAAGCGAACTCATTGGCCAATCGCACGCGATCCTGAATTCATCGCATCACCCATCGGCCTTTTGGGCAGATGCCTATCGCACGTTGAAGGCTGGACGGCCTTGGCGCTCGCAGGTGATGAACCATTGCAAGAACGGCCGTGCCTACTGGGTTGACGCACTGATCGTTCCGCTCATCAGCCGCAACGGCCTCAAAGGGTACCTGTCGGTTCAGCGCGATATCACGGAACTTCTGCGCCTTCGCAGCGAGCTGGATGTTAACGCCGCGCTGCTCCGGACCATCGTCGACAATTTCCCCGGAAGCGTTGCTGCCTTCGACAAGGATCACAATCTTCTTCTTTGTAATGAGCGCCAACTCGACGTCATCAGCTGCTCTAGCGAGACAATCGGTGATTTCCCGCAGAACGCTGAGGATTTCTATCGCGCTGAAGCGCGACGCAACGAATGCGCGGCTGCCGCCATCGAAGCTTACGTCCGCAACCAAATCGCGGCGGCCACCGGCCCGGTTGCACAGAGCATTGAGTGCCGCCACTCCGACGGATCCGTCACGGCTACCCGCACCATTCCTCTCCCGCGAGGCGGCTTTGTCAGCATAGTGACTGATGCCTCCAGTTGCAGACAATCTTTGGCGGTACCTAGCCAGCCATCTCGCGACGATGATCAAATCGAGCCGCTTGAACGTTCTACTTCCTTGACCGGCGTACAAGAGAACACTGCATTTTTTGGACCACCTAGTGACGGGCAGCACGACCAGCGCATGCAAATGGAAACGGAGATGCGGGAAGCTCTCGCCAATAATGCGTTCGAGCTTCACTATCAGCCCATCGTCAACATCAAGACGCGCAAGATCGTCGGCTGCGAAGCGCTGATCCGCTGGCGCCACCCCGAGCGCGGCCTGATCCCGGCATCGGAATTCATTCCCGTTGCGGAAGAGTGCGGCATCATTGGACAGATCGGCGACTGGGTTCTCAAGACAGCGTGCGCCGAAGCGAGCCGATGGCCCGACGACATTTGGATCGCAGTCAACATCTCCGCAGCTCAGTTCAGTGGCGGGAATCTCGTTGACAAGATCTTAGCGCTCTCAAAACGATTGCCAGCCTCTCGCCTTGTCCTCGAAATCACCGAAACGCTTTTGATGAAGGACCGAGATAGCGCTGCAGTGACACTCGAGCGGCTTAAAAAGCTCGGCGTGCGGTTTGCCATCGACGATTTCGGAACGGGGTTTTCATCTCTGAGCTATCTGCAGAGTTTCCCGTTCGACAAAATCAAGATCGATCGTTCGTTTGTTTCGAACACTGCCAATCAAAAGCGGTCGGCAACGTTGCGTCGCTCGATCATTCAGCTTGGCTACAATCTCGGGATGACGAGCGTCGCGGAGGGCGTCGAAAC
>ERZ778027.1540-NODE-1540-length-37386-cov-10.773164_pt1 | contig 37386 bp, 27 predicted proteins | sample MGYA00375757_ERZ778027 | MGnify/ENA primary metagenome ERZ778027 (study PRJEB29350, sample SAMN05389817) | bioreactor metagenome | isolation source: Ammonium sulfate bioreactor | place: South Africa: University of Cape Town | collected 2014-02-18 ...
CCAACGAACGAATCCATTTGAGAACCTGTCGAAATGAACCATTTTTGTAGCGAGTTTCAGGTGGAACTAATGCTAAACAAAAAAAACATCAGAAAAATGAATCTATTGTTGTTGTTGTTTACTTGTGGTCAATGTTCGAGATTCTTGTTTGGGCGTGAGATGAACACGGTCCAAATCAAGTGATGACCATGCTACGAAAGAAAATTTTAAATCAAAACAAACCGATATTATCCACAACAGCTACTTACTGTCGACAGGTTTGATTAAAAAATTATCTGGAGGTGAATATGGTACTAAGAGAAAAAGCAAAGAATTTGACTCGAGTTTGTTTTATCTGCGCTTACAGAATGGTTCGCTTGAATTAAACAAATTGTGATCGATCGATGCTGCTCCAAGTGCGAGACGTGGTTGTTTAACAGCCACACCTATATCATTTCTAAATAAAAATCTTTGCTTTTTGCTTTTTTTTTACAAAATAAACATTCAACTCACACTTCCAGTCCCAAAACCGATGGCCAAACATTTTCCTTATCTGTTCCTAATGGTCGTTTACGTGACATGCCAAACGAGTTTGTTAACGTTTTTCTTTTTTTTAATTTTAAATTTCAATTGAAATATTTCAAATAATAAGGGTAACAAAACAACCCGTAAAAATATAACGATTTATATATATATATATACACAAATAAGTCGTCGTTGTTGTTCGTATAACGATACTGACGAGAAACAAATTCATTTTAGTCTACTATTTATATATCTGTATAGACAGAAGAACATTATCGAGGGATTGACTTCGACAACGTTACAGCTGTATTAGACTGATGTTAGATGATATAACAACATCCGTCGACGAAATATCTCGATAAAAGAAAGAATATACTTTGTTTAAATCGATTTACGTCGTTCTCGTAAATCGAAAACGACAGGATTTTATTTAGAAAAGAAGAGAAAAAAAACGGCAATATCACATTCGTTCTATCAAAGGAACGTCTATCAATGATAGAATTCGTTGAAGAAGAGTAACCATACGCTCGATTAATTCTAAACGAGCGAACATTGTCGATAGTAGATGACCTTGATTTTCCTGGAAAAAGAAATTATAATTGAAAACAAAAACGAGTAAAACATTGATTTTACGGTTAGAATTCGAACTTTCGAATAGTACGGACTGAATCGTCGAGCGAAGAGAATAAATTCTTGAAAAATCTGTAAAAATCCAACGAGATAAATTTTGTTTTTGTTTGTCGAATTTTAAAATTTTTTACTTTATCAAAATTAATTTCGATTCTATTCGAATCACCGAATGAAACCGACAAATACTTCGATTCAAACGAATCAATCCACGTCAAAAATTCTTGTTCATTCTAATTAGTATTTCTATTATTTTAATTTCAACTAATCAAGATCATACTTGATGAATTAACATTTTGCCAAGTTGATCATGAAAATATTCTCGTTGAGGATAGAATCCTATTTGAAATTTCTCTTTATAAGTATTTAAAATCGAAACTAATCGAGCTCCTGTATAGAGCAGAAAAAGAGCATCATGATTCGTTTCTAAATTCGATCGTAAATGAACCTAAAGCATTATTCTCGCGATTATTTCATATCGATTTGAATTCAATCTACCGGCGAACTCGGCTTTCGACACATCAATTGTAATTTCAAAACAGCCCATGGAATCACCGCACTTGCAGCTGTTCGTTCGTTGACAACATTCGTTAGAATTTCTCTGAAGAAAAGAGTTTTTTTTTCTTTATCAAAACGAAATGATTTACTTGATGTAATTGTCTAGATATGATTCATCGTACTTCACCGTTGGACGATCAGTACCGATAACAGCAGGTGCTAACGTGAGAAATTGCTAAACAAATTCATTTAATACAGAAAAATTCAAACGAAAAACCAACATGTTTTAAATTTGGATAGAAAATATTCGAAAGAATAACGAATAGTTCACATTGATACTGAGATTGAAAATCACAGAGATGAATAATTCTTGTATCACGCATATTTTCGACTAGTTTTCCCAGTGAATTCAATTTTTCGAATAAACGATATTCATCCGGTACTCGAACTAGATCGATACTTGATGTATCTTTACTCGATTTGAGTAGATAATCACTATCGACATGTTCAATATTCACAACTAATCGATGATCCTCATCGAATGAAATTAAATTCGATTGACTTTTGACAAATTCCTCATCATCGAATGGATTCGATTCGAGTTTATTCAAGAAATAAATCTGTTGATTTTCGAGTAGATGCAATTTGTGAATAACAATATTGATGAAATTTCGATTTGTTTCTTCATCGAACATAAGCAAAAACAAATGCTTTGTTTCATTCGAAAGTTTATTGAAAATATTTAACCAAAGACAAATTCTTAACGATGTAAACAATTTCTCAATCGGTCTATCGCCTAACCAAATCACAAACAAACAACTCATTATCTAAAAGAACAACGAGAGCTTAGTTATTGTCAGTCGTGTTTAAGCCATTGAAATTTTATTTGAGATTTTTTTGTTTCATTTGTTTTTAACAATAAGCACACGGATAGAAATTAAATTTATAAAGAGAACAAAAGAAAGAAGAAGAAGAAGAAGAAGAACATTTTAGCAAGAAGACAAACATGACATGAACAGAGAAGAAAAACAGATCTAAAAATGATTTGTTTATTTACAGTAGACAGAGAGAGAGAGAGTAAGGGAATTGATGTTTGTGTTGAAGAGATTTGGTTTGTATGTATTTGCTTGTTCACCGGATCGTTTTACAATCGTTGAGAGATGATTGAATGATGAGAATTACTGTTGATTAATGTTGTTCGATCATCAATCTAAAAAAACAAACAAACAAACGATTTAGTTTATTTGACTAAAACGAAACAACAATTCTCGATCGAACCGAACTTGTCGATATACTTTGCGATGGTTTCTCCCAAATGGTTATAATTCCATCTTGTGACGATGTGAGAAAATAATTTTCACCAAAATAAATTCCATTCAAACGTTCATGAGAAATAAATTCCGTTACAATCGGTTCGATGATTTGAATATCATCTAATCTCGGACAGAGACTCGTGCCGAAGATGGTTTTGGTCAAATCGAAATTCGTTTGTCGCGAGAGATTCGATGAATTTTGACTAGGCTCGATTGATGGTGTCGGTGATTTCGAATTGATTAATGCTTGAGAAATCGACGGGAGTTTACGAGATTTTCTCGATGAACCATTCGAAAGTGTTTCCGATGATTCATCGATTGTTTTCGAAGGTTTATTCGCATTTCTTGTGAATGATAAACGAGACGCGAGTGATGTAAACGAAGATTTAGTTGTTATTGTCGAGGAATTCGTTGATGTTATCGGTGTTGTATCGGATAGGAGTGATGAGTGACCATTTACTATCGATGATGAATGTATGGAGAGTTTCTTCGACGAATTCGATTGATTTTCATGAATTCGAAGTAGATCTTCGGTTATATCCCAAAAACACAGCCGATTATCTTGTCCAACTGAACCAATTCGATAGAAAAGTGTTGGTAAAGTTGTTTCAAAATTATGATTCGATAGTTTAGTCAATTGTTGTTCATCACTAAGATTTAACTCAAACGATGACGATGGATGTTGAATAAACGATGAATAGTACGTTTTAGCATTCATATACGAATCAAACGAAATTGCACTTATCCATGATGTGTGTCCGTATCCACGACAAAGAACACGTGGCGATTGTTCAGTTAAATTAAATGAAAACAATGTGAGAAAATCATCTTCACCACCGGTTGCTAAATATTTGCCATCGGGCGACCAACAAACACAAAGTAGACCACCGAAATAACTTTTCATGTAGGAAATCAATTCCATTTTTTCATAGTGAAATATTCGAAGGAATCCATCTTGAGAAACAGTTGCCAGATAGGTATAATCGGGCGAGAAAGCAAATTCATTGAGACTACCCGTTCCAATCGACCAACGAGCGAGAGGATTTCGAGCTTGTTTGGTTTTATTTTTTAAATAGGCTATTGAATAGTTCTTTTCATCGTCTTTGAATGTCGTGTAATTCAATTGAATATTAGCATCACGTTGATGATTTAATTGCTCATCGAAAATAAATAAATATCCACTTGAATAGGAAACAGCAAAGTAGGTTTTAGGAGACGAAAACCATTTGATACAGGTTACTTTGGTTTTATCGAGATAACTGCCTTCATTGAAGACTTTCTGTTCTTTTGTTTGCATGTTGATATACTGAATTTGTCCTTTAGAAAAGCCGACAAGTATATGAAGAATATTCGTATCAGGATCTTGAGTTATATCATGGCAAGTTGGCTGATGATTTTGTTTGTAGATTCGATGATCAATCGGTTCGCCAAAGCTCGGTTGAGTTGCTTCAGCAAATTCATAGAGAATCAATTCTCTTCCGATATTAAACGCTAGAATATCCGTTGTAATAAGATGTTGTTCATTCGAATGTTCGTGATTGGTGTTATTGTCTGAGTTTGTTGTCGACGAACGTCTCGAACTTGTTTGACTATCAGTTAGAGTTTGTAGACGTGTCATTAATGTTATTTTAACCGGTTCATTTAGACAAGTATTCGTGCCAATTTTGCCAAGATTATCGATTAATGAGGAGATTTTATAAAGACCTTCTCGAGAATGAAATTCAGTTTTGATTATATCACTACGTTGCAATGGATCTTTCGTTTGTTGAATAGTCGTACGTGAGTTAACTGACGAAGCCAGATTTGTATGGCTAATATTGGATGTTGTCTCGGCTCGAGCCATGATCAACGTCGTTCAATCGACGAATTGACAAAATCGAACAAGTCAAAAGCAAATTGAACTTCATTCGAAACTTTTATCGTTCATCATGCATGAGTTTTACTTTTACAGATCTATATTTGTTTCTTTGAAATACGTAGAAAAATCAATCGCCATTTTGTTTTTTTTTCTGTTCTGTGCCATTGTAATTGGTCGATTGAACGACAAATAGAGGATAGGAGATCGATTTTCTATTGGTAAAAGACTTTTTGTTTCATCATTACATTTACATTTTTCAAAAAAACATTCTCAACGTTAACATGGCGATGGCGATGCAAAAACGTGCTAATCTTCGTCTACCACCTGAAGTCAATCGGGTTTTGTACGTGAGAAATCTACCGTATAAAATTACGCCCGAAGAGATGTATGATATCTTCGGTAAATATGGAGCTATTCGACAAATTCGCGTGGGTAATACACCTGATACTCGAGGTATAAGACACTTCTTTTCTCTGTTATTCTTAACGAAAGTTCGGTTTCGTTTTAGGCACGGCATTTGTTGTTTATGAAGACATATTCGATGCAAAGAATGCTTGCGATCATTTATCCGGATTCAATGTTTGCAATCGTTATTTAGTCGTTCTCTATTATCAAGCCAATAAGGCATTCGAGAAAATTAATTTGGATAAAGAAAAAGAAAAATTAGCCAAGACACAAGCGAAATTCGGTTTAAACACATGAGAATTATTCGCGTTTTTTTTTGTTCATTCTATCTTGATTGTAAATAAATAAAGAAAACGAATGTAATGTAATGCTATTTGTCGTTTACCTTTGATCTAAACAAGCATAAGTACTCGTTAGTGAATAACAGTATTTGAAGTTCACTTGAATACTTTTTTTTTTCGTTTGAGAACGAGAGGCAAAGAAAGAGAGAAGAAGTAAAAGTTGAAAGGAAGAAGAAGCAGAACTTTTCGTTTTTCTTTTCCTGTTTGAGTAAATCTGAAGGAGTAAGTATGAGAAGAAAGAAAAGAGAAAGAAAAATCTCGATCAAAGACAAACCACAAAACTCCATGAAAAGTGTTCGACCTTGAAAAAATCTTGTGAAAGTGTAACAACATATTCTGAAAATAATCGCTATCAAATTACTGAATCGAGGAGATTTCTGCCGATGAGTATTATTCTTCGTTTTTTTGCACTTGAAGATCGATCTATTCGCTTTCTCTCTCTCTCTTCTCCTTTTTTTCTGTTAACCAAAAATGAAGAGAAACCTCGAGAAAAATTGAAATGTTCTACCAATCAGAAGATATCAGATCGAAGGAAAAAGAAACGTTGTAATCCACCTTATTGCTTTTTTAGAAACCGAATAAAGTTTTTTTTTGCTCTAAACAAAAAAAAACAAACGTGCCTTTAAGCATTTAAAATAAACATCGAATTTCTTTCGTTTTCTTTTCCCCTTTTTTTTAATCAGACGAAAAATAATTTTTTTCTTTCTCTCATATTTAACGAAATCAATCATCCAACGATTGATACTATGCTTGATTAGACTTCTTTTTTTTTTCGTATTTTAGATTTCAATATTTCAAGCAAAAGAATGAATTATCGGTACGATGATCAACAGCAACGACAGCAGCTGTTGAGTATCGTTGACCGTGGAACTCCTGAACAATTATTCGTAATGAAAGCCTTCGTTTTATTGATTGGATTTCATTGTTTTCTTTTTGTACAGACTTTCTTACAAAAATATCATCGACAACCTTTTCAAAGTCTAGCTGAAGTCCTTCGTTTTCCGACAGTAATCGATGATCAAATCGATTTTATTGATTGTACAGGAACGAGATATAATGTCACACCACTAATCATCGCAGCTGGAAAAGGTAAATCAGAGCGAAAGTTAGGTTTCAATAAACAAAAATTGTTTTTTTTTCTGTTTAGGTTCATTTGAAAAAACGAAAATTCTTCTTGTTCATGGAGCAAATCCGAATAAACAATGTGCAACAGGGTAAAACAAATTCTTTTTTTGGGAATCAAATCTCGAATTTCGTCTTCAGTGATACCGCATTGAACTTAGCCGTTCATCGACAGAAATACACGATTGTTAATTTACTTCTTCAATATCGTGCCAATCCGAATCTCTACAATCAAGCTGGTAAAACAGCTCTACATCGAGCTGTTGCAGCTTATTCGAATGAAAATGCCAAACAAATTCTAGCATTACTTGATGTTTGTTGATAATGAAATGATTCTATGAAATCAAACTGTTTTGTTTATTCAGAACGGAGCAGATTTGTATATCGAAGATCGAAATCAACGAATTCCACTTGATGAAGCTGTTATTGCTAATAAGCCCGGTGAGAATGCTTGATTCAAAGGAAATTTCATTCGAATTTTGAGTTTCTTATAGAAATAATCGATATATTAATATCTCATGATCGAAGATTACTTCAATATGCCTATCGAGCAGCGATTGTCGCTTCTCGTCTTGGTAAATCTAACAATTTCTTCTGTTTTGTTTTTCTTTCAAAAACGTCAAACAATCGTTTGTTTAGGTTATGACAAATGTCTTGAGGTTTTATTAAACTACGGACTTAATCCGAATATAAGCGATCAAACGAATACAACTCCACTTCATGTTGCGTATGTTGTTGACAATGTTTTGTCTTTTGGACTTTCGATTCGATAATATTTATTCAGAGTTCGTTCATTAAAACGATCGACAGCACGTCTTCTACTTGTAAATGGTGCTAATCCAAATCAAACGAATAATCGAGGTGAAACGCCGAGGACAATCACAGAAACTTTGCAACCCGATCAACAACAAGAATTTATTAATATTCTCGCTCGTAATTCGTTTTTCTTATTTTTGACGTCATAAATTCAATTGAATTTTGATTTCAAGAGAATTCATCTATCATACCATCGGAATATCAATCATCGAATTCTGTTTCTTATGTTTGTCCGTTATTGCAAAGTCGTTCAAATTGGACGTTAAATAGTGATGAATTTCGAAGTCAAACAGCTGCAAATTCATCCGTTGAAAATCTCCTCGATAGTAAATCTCATTTTCTTGTCTCTCGAAACTTGACATCGATTCTTTAGCAACAACTGGCACCTATTGGTGTTCGACTCAATCGAGAAATGCTTGGGTCATATTCGATTTCAAACATCAATATAATCTCACTGGTATTCGAATAATCGGCTGGTACGAAAAAGAAAAACAACCAGAATAGAGCAAATTGAAAATCTCGAAATGATTCTTTTTGTTTTCAGTGAGAATCAGTCGACACCTCGAAACGGTCATTTAGACGTTTCAAATGCTTTAAGTGGACCATGGTTACAAGTAAAAGATTTTACTTGTACATTCAATCGTAAGATGAAACCAGAGCAAGTGTTTTATTTGAAAATGAATTTGAATGTAATTCTAGAAGGAAACAAGACCGATATCTTCTTTCCTTCAATAACAACTCGATTTATTCGAGTTTTTATCTTAGATAATTACGGCGGAGATGATATTCGTATTCAAGGCATCGGATTTTTCGGTGTTGATACACGTTTAACTAATCTTCTACAAGAATATCGATTAGAGAACAGTTTAAACACACTTTTAGCAAACGTAAATTAAGATTTTAAAAATCAAAAGAAAATCGATTGAAATTTTCGATTCAGGGTATTAACGATCAAGAATCATTATACGAAAATCAAGATGAAATCTTAAATTCATCTGTATGTGTTCATTCGTCAAAGTTCAAGGTTAAATCGAACGTTTATTATTTTTTTCTTAGGATAAATATCTTCATGTAAATGATCATTTTCAATTTATACGTTTAATTGAATCATTAAAAAGTAGATTTACAAATCGAATAATCGAAAAAAACGAATTGCTATTTTTTTTTCTTAGCACCACAATTAACTTTTCTCGAATGGTTTGTTCCTCCACAAACAACAGCAATAGCCGGTGACAAATTTCATACATTCAGTGTAACTGCTGACGAAGGTCTAACCGATCGAGTTAAACTAGAAGAACAATGTATTATTCGAAATGAAAATATTATTCTCGTCTAATTAATTAGTTTTTATTTTCAGTGGAAAACAGTCCTCAAGCAAATGTCGTTCTAATGAAAGATCTCGAGCCAATTCAAGGTCATTCATTGGTCGACTTTTCAGATTACATTATTAAACAACGTATGTTGTGATTTTATAGTAGAGTAATAAAACCGTGATTTAACGAGTTTTATTATCCCTCGAAGTATTTATATCGATCAATATTTGATTTGTTTTTTTGTTGTTACTTTTAGCTGGTCGATATAAAATTCGAGTTGTCAGTTTAGAATCTCCGCATATTTACACAACATGGCAAGAGATTGCTGTTGGTACGTAGATAATCTATTTGTCAAAAATGTTAGAAAGCAAAACGCATTGCTTTCATTGTTGAAATTCTTTTTTTATCTGCTGCTTATTCTTCTCGTTCTTTTTCGTTGCGAATCATAAAACATATCGCTGCTCGACACATACACAAAGTGAATCACACATATATATATATCGTTATCAGAAAATCTTTACCTTTATTTTCTTTTTTTTTCTCTCTCTCTTCTTGTTCGCATTGTTATTCATTTTAAAGACAAAGTAAGTTTATGCTGATTACTTTTTTCTCTGCGTGTGTGTTGTGTTTTACAATCCGATCATAAAAATGCTGCATTTGATTTTTCTTAAGTAATTATAAACGCTTCGAGATTATTTTCTCAATGTCAACATAATGTTTTGCTCGAACAATGTTGAATCTTTCTCTTCTGTAGGTTCTTGTTTACCCTATGCGTCCAGTCTAAAGACTAGTACAGACGAGCGTCTCTATTTTTCTTCGACAACACAGTTTTTCAATTCGACAACAAGCGATTTTGATTCGAAAGAAAATCGAGCTTTCATAAGTGAAAACGATCATCATTTGATCTCATTTCGACCTATTGAACAATCGCCGTACGATTTTCAGTTGCCAACAATGTCCTATCATACAACATCGACGAATCGTTCGCATCTTCTCGTTAATTATCGACCTGAACAAAACTACAAACCTGAACATTACACTCAAACGAAACCTATCGATTATTTCGATCATTCGACAAATACTGATGAAGACTATGCTTATGAAAGTACTCGTTCACGACGACGAAATTCCGATTTCTTTCTAACACCGACTAAATATCGAACAACTACTCGGCCACCGCTTTCGAATATCTTTTCCTACAGTAATAATCATAATAATAATAATGATATTGGTAATGATGATGATGATGAAATTGAATCACTTGGTTATGGAGAGAAAATTATCATTCCAACGAAGTATCGTCTTCAACAAGAACGTATGAAACAATTGATTGATGGAGAAAATCTCGTGACAAAACGTGATCAATCGAAACGAGCCAATTCTCGTGAAAATCTTCGATCTGTACATGAAATCAATCGAGATTCATCACCGGAGAATATCGAAAATAATTACTACGAATTAGAATCCCCACCTCAACGTCCTCAACCCTCAAGTCAAATTTATGAACGAAGAAAAATTCCGAATTCGTCATCGTCAGGTTCCGAACATGTCAATCAATCGAATTATTCGATACGAAAAGAAAACTACAGACGAAACGGATTGAAACGTGATTCATCTCCAACTCAAGGAGGACAACAATTCATGTTACCAGTCAGAGATCAAACGAATTACTACGATGTCGAAATACGACCACAACAATTCGATGAACAAGATCAAGTAACTCGGCCCGAATCCGAATCCAATCGTTTTAAAATCACTGCCAGTAACGTTGAATTACGTACGGAACCACTGGAAGAAAATCTCGATTCCAATCATCAGTCTCCATCGGGACAAATGCAATTGATATTCAAAGCAACTCTTCAAGGTCCTGATGTAGAAAAACGAGCTCAACATTCGATCAACGAATTAGTTACTCAACGTAGTCGTAGTCAAACAAATACATCTAATCTAATTGAACCTAAGAAAACATCTGTTTCCAATAGTCCTCAATCGATAACTAACATCGATCGACAACAAGTCACATTAATCAACGAACAAGATGATCAAACGGATTCGAATCGTCATTCAATGGCCTACATGGGTCAATCACCATTGAAACGACCGCAAATTCTAACTACACCTAAACATACATCTAATCAACAGATAACATCTCTTGATAATGATGATATTGGAATACAAGCAATGAGTAGACAATCATCATTTCAAAAACAACGAACACCATCCATTCCACGAAGTTATATTCCATTGATTTATGAAAAAAAGCCATTTAAACAAACAACTAATCCTCTCACACCACCTGAACTATTTTCACCATCGAAACCTGATTCACGAGCACCGTATAATTTCGGCGAACGTGATCAATCCGATGATGATGGTGATGATGACGATGAAGTTCAATGTGAAACATTCGGTCACAGTACACAGCCTCGACCTGCGATGAATACAAGTGCAAAACGAAATCTTGACTTTCCAACGACAACAGTTCCTCAATTTACATCTCAAGAAAGTTCGAATTCACCTCGACGACCCATCGAACAATCTCCCGAAGTGAAAACACCTGTTACTAATATTCTAGCACAAGAATTGCAACAACGTTTTGTTAAACAGGAATCAAACGAGAATCTTCATCAGCAAACACCTCCACGAGCTAATAATGTCGTACAAGATTCATACGTAGTTTCACCATCGAATAGAGCGTCGACGAATAATCTTCAACAACAACAACAACAGCAACAGATTGATTCGGATTATTATAGAGAAAATCCCGAGCCTGGAGAATCTCCCAAAAGATTCCAAGGAAATAAAACCGATGAACAATCGTCTCATTATGAAGATGACGAGGAGGAAGATGAAGACGAAGATGAGGATGAAGATGAAGACGAAGATAAGGATGAGGATGGAGAAGAGGACGAAGACGATAATAATCATCATAATGATGATAGTGTTACTGTTACTGATGATGGACAACAACAAGAAAACAACGATCAAGATGTTCATGATCAAACACAAGTTGATCATCCTTATATGAATAATAATACTCCTCAAGACGATGAAAGTCAACCATCATCAAGCAATCATCAGTCAGGTATTGGCGCATTGGTTCAACACGATCCTACTTATGAACCAACAAATAATATTCAACCAATACAGTTTCCACCGATGCCAACAACAACAACATCAACAAATGTAGAAAAACCACGGAAGAAAAAAGGTTTCTTCAGTAGTTTATTTCGAAGTGATAAAAACAAACCGCCAAAATCAACTTCGAAGAAACCAAAGAAAAAATCGAAAACATAATTTTTTCTTTCTTTGATTTCCAAATACGCGTAGCTCGATTACATTTTTCTTTTATCTGTGATTAATCCAATTTAATATATACGTATTCTTCGTTTTTTTTTCAATAAGTTCCCTAGTTTATTATTTTTCTCGTATATAAAATTTTCTCTTCAAGGTGAAGAGTTCTATAAAACGAAGAAAGAAAACGTTGTTATTCATAATGATAACAAGAAAAAAGAAAAGAAAAGAATAGAATAGAAAAGTTCTCTTGATAAGACAGTGGAATGTGTATGTGTGTGGGCAAATGATATGTTTGACTAAAAAGCAATCTTATCATCTCTCGAAATAAATCCGAAAAGAAAATCTCTCTCTCTCTCTCTTTTGCCTTCTCTTGTTTTTAACTTTATTGTCTATTTATTTACAGGTAAGAAACCACTGGAGGTATCTGTTCGAACTCCAGATCGTTCACATTCGTATACACCTGGTATCATACCACCGAAAATACCGTCAACACCAACTACTGATATAACCGACGAATTAGCTGACGGTGAATTTTTTGATAAACCACAACAATTTCGACAAACACCCGATCCATATCTTGGTGAGTCACGTAACGACGACGACGACGACGATTCGGATTCAATGACAGAAATTCGACAACATAATCGTGATCTGTCGAGACAACGACAGTTACAATCGAAATCTTTTCGAGATTATGGCACACAAATGGACGACAAAGGAACACGAACGATTGGCACCATGTCTGAGCCGGTTAAAACTCGAAATTCAGGTAATGAAACCCAACCACAATCATCATCGACACAAACTCGAGCTGCTCGTTTACACGAACTTAATGAAAATGAAGAAGAAGACGAAGATTTAAATTACGAACGATCAAGACAACCTCGCCGAAATCCCTATCGACGATCAACATCACGATCGCCATCACAACGAAATGATTATGACAATCGCAATCGATATACGAGCAGAACAAATGGCTATCATCCACGTTCGAAAAGTCAACGATCTTATATATCATCAAAAGATCCTCATCATACGCCTCCACCACCAGTTGAATATCGAACACCTTCGCCATCGAATCGCCATCGTTATCCTTCTTCGCAACGATCTCGTTCGCCATCGCCATCTCAGCATCGTTCACGTCCAACCGATCGGTATACTTCATCGTCTATATCGAGATATCATCTGAAATCATCGAGGCATCCTCCGCGTTCACCTTCGCCACCTCAAGATTACCGGCCAACAACATCGTATCAAACCTATCGGCCACGTGATCGTCCGCAAATGGTCTCAGCAGAAACAGATACAAGTCTCGATGGAATGAAACCAACGCAACATCGTGGTGTTCAACCCGAACCACTGCCAACAACTCGAGATTACGGCGTTGTAACGAGTGCAGAAAAAGTCTATCCAAGATCGCCACTACCAACAACAATAACAACGGTATTGAAACGCGACGATTTTGCTTCGCCGTCATCGAATGTTGATAAACGACGATCGTATCGAACTGATGAAGCACCATCAACGAAGAAAAACTATCGACTTCGACCAGAATCAAATGATTCAATTGCGAATTCGTACGAAAAATTGAACAGCAGAGATGATGAAATAACTACACCCAAATCAACGATTAACGATCGTCAAAAACAACAACGAACACCGATCATTACAGCTCTTTCCAATGATAACGACGAATACATTCGACAATTACCACGTGGTGATTCGATTTCTAATCCATCGGAGAGTATCATTCGACACGATACATTACCACGTGCAAATCAATCTCCAATTCGACAACTTCAACAAGCAACAACAACAACGAGAAATGATTCACAAGTGTATAATATCGGTACACAAAGTATTATTCATCAATCTCCAACGAACGAATTTGCAACACCATTTAAAGTTCGTTATGTTCGAGATAATGATGATGAAGATTTTTCATTGACTAATAATCAAATACGTTCATCGACATTGAAACGTGACGATCTACGATCACGTGTCAATCAAATACTTTTACTTCCAGTTATTAATTCATCGAGAACATACGTTTTCGAAAAACAATCGATACCAGCAAGTCATCTGCGACAATCGCGTATCAATGGTAATTTCTATCTTTCAACATCACCGACATTACGTTCATTGAATTCATCGTTTCAACATGATGAACCTGAAATCAATCCCGATCATTTCAACGGTCGTACATTACGATCAGAAGTGGCTTAAACTAATACGTTTACTTTTCAATTATGTGTCTGTGTTTCCCTTCGTTTTTTTTTGCACTAGCATCTCAAATTTTATGTGTGCGTGTGTGTGCTTCTTTAGCTTTTTTTCCCCCCATTAATAACAAAGTTTCTATTCGATAATATGTATATGAATATTCATTCATAAATAAAAACAAATCTACTCTAAAATTGAATTTATTTCCATGACATAATTAAAGCATTTTTAATTTGAATCTTTTGCATGTAATGAATCATTTATTAGTCATACTGACGAATATATAAACCAATGAAATCGGAGGATTTTTTTGTCTTTCTTGAGTAGAAAATGCATGCGCGACAGAACAGAAAGTTGGATTTTTCTCAGCGAATATAAGAACGTGAATTGAAATCTTTGTGTTTTTATTTATTTTGTGTATATTTTTAGATAAGTAGAAATTAACAATTAGAATGACTTCTATTTCTGAATACACGCATGAGTTTTCACTTCAAGAACCAAAGAACATATTCTCCCTTGCTGCAGATCTTTACCCAACTTCGAATAATATTGACAAATGTGTGATCGAAAAAATTGTTAATGAAAGAATATACAAACGAGAAGCTTTGCAAGGTGGAACTAGAAAATCTGATCAAGTTCTTAATAATGCTGGTAAAGAAGTTCAACCAAGTGACAATGATAAAAGACTCGAAGTTCTTAGTTGCACCATTAAATGCGCAATCGTAGTATTACATCCTACGAAAAACAATGATGTCATCACTTCGATAAAAGTTCTTTGTTACGATAAAAAAGAAGAGTCGTGGTCACAATGCATTTATTGTATTTACAATGAAGTTTCAAATACTTATTCGTTATTACAATTATCTGATATTTTTTTCTCCGATGAAAAAGAGCCTTTATCTATATTTAATTCTCATGATCCAATAATTGAAAATCTTCTTCGAAAGTTTGTTGTCGATGTTTTAAAATGTAAGAATAATCTTTGATAGTGTTAAAAACTATTCTTTCTTTTATAAAGATAATGAAGAAATACAATTCGATGGTTCAACTGATATTCGAGCAGCTGAAATTCCTCGTCAAGAATCAGATAATTTAAGTAATCTTACACTTCCAAATATAACATACGACAATTCAATAGAATCATTCACATCTAGTAATATCTAATTTCTTTCATATGATCGAGTATTTGTCTGATCTCTACTAAAAATAGATGGTAATCAGTCGTTACCAATTGTTACAAATGAACTTTTCTCTCAACCTGCAAAAGGAAATAGTAAGAATATGTTTTTTTTTTATAGAATTTCCAAAGAAAATCTATTTTAATTAGATGATCAACAAGTATCTTTAGTCGTAGATAGATATGAATTTCGACATGGACAACTTCCTAGTGATGATCAATCGATACTTTCAGCCGTGATTTTTTTATTAGATCGATCAAAATCGATTAGTTTCCAATCGCTTTACAAAAGTGTGGCTTCAAACATCAAATATTTCGCTAATATGAACAATTCTTCTATTCAAATATTGGTCAATAATCTAGGTTTAGAACAAATTCACTGTGATATTACATTAATTTTTAATGCGTTGTCTACTTTATATCCTGAAATATTATTTTGTATCGTATCAGTATCAAAAATTCCGGAAACTAATCTCTACAAATTCAATAAAATCGATACTTATTCAAGCAATACATCGACACATAAAAAATGCATGTTTATTTTGTATGATATTCTGTTTAATAGCTATATACCATTGTATTTATATGATAATGAAACGAATGAAGAAGCCAAAATGAATCTTAAATATGACGAATTTTCAGTGCCAATTTTGCAACAATTTATTCAAAAGAATTTTGCTTGTAAGTGAATTACGTATGCATTAACGAAAATTCTCAATACTTATTTGTTTAATAGGTTCAAATAATCTTCATCTTCATATGGTTCAGCCAAATGATGATTGTCGTATACAACCAACTACTGATCGTAAATTATTTCTCTAATAAATATTCGTAAACTTTCAATCAAGGCTTTTTATTTCAGTTTTATCTCTTGGCATAATAGGAAATGTTAATACATTATCAACCGTCACCAAACAATCTACTAAAACTACTAGCAAAAGTAAAGTCTTAGCACTGATAAATTTATTTTCAATCGTTGTTCTTTTCATAGAATGTTTCCCATTATCAAGAACAGCATCAGCAACAGCATCACTTGTCTTAATGAATAACGAGCCCAACACTCTGGTAAAATTTGTTCAGCAAAAAATACCACGAGATGGTCATTGTTTCTATTGGTCGATGATCTTTTTAATACCTGAACTTAATCACATGACAGTAACTGATTTACGTAGCGCAGTGGCAGATCATGTTTTAAAGTCAGAAGAAATGGATCTAGAAGTACTTTGTTCAGGAACGGGCTCAAATCTTCAAGAGTACTGCTATAATATTAAAAATACAAGTATGTGGGCTGATCATTTAGAAATTGAAGCTGTAGCTCAAATGTACAATACAGCAATTCGTATTGTTACCATAGAAAAAAAGAATGATAGCATATCAAATGTCTCTGTTACCGAAACTCTCAGCGGCGAATCATCATTCACTAAATGTGTTTACCTCGTATATATCGATAACAATCATTATGAGGCACTTTATTTGGAATATGACAACGAACCAAGTAAAACGAAAAAAATTTTCGAACGTAATGATCAAACTGTTCGAGAATTACTTTATGAATTTTTCAAAAATGAATACAACTGTAAGATACTTTCAGAGTCAAAACGAAATTTAATTTACGATTTATGTTTAGATCATGGAGAGATCAAATTTTTTCATGACAGAAAAAACGAAGTACCTTCTATTCCAGTCCGTATAAATCCATCAGATATAATTGAAAATCGTATAAGAAAACGTCGAATACCAAATGAAAATTATGATCAATTCAATAAGAAAACTACGAGCACAGAAGGTTCAATTGTGAAGTATAAAATGGAATTTCAAAAACAACCGATGCCGAGATTTCGTGCTCGAATGCGTAGTGATATTGAACCAACAAGTAAATTCAATAAAACTGGACAAGAAACACAACTAAGAAAGCCATCCTATATGGCAGACTGTGAAAACAATCATTGTCTGACTTTGCTGGTTTGTTATTTGATTTCAAAGAGAAAGTTTTTTCTTTAATAATAAGTTTTAGATTCCAAAAGAATTGTTGACTCATAATCTCGATTATTTATGTGCGAAAATCACTATCATAACACGATGTTTCAATGATGGACGTGCGTATGAACATCCGTATTTAGTATTTTTAGTTTGTGATAAACAAACAGTAATGATTACAAATCCATTATATATACATTTTGGCACTCAAAGTGAATGTCATAAACTGACAATAAATGCAGATGGATCGGCTAAATTAAAGTTTGTTGTTTTGAACTTGTCTAACATTGAATGATTATATTTTCTTGATGTTTTTAGATTATTTTTAGTAATTATCAAACGAAAATTATGTGAGCTGAAACAAATAAAATCTCTGATTGTTTTCAATCCATCGAATTCGAATGCGAGTAAATTCATCAGAACATTTTTGTTTTCTTATTTACAAATATGCTGGTTTTTACTTATAACTAGAGAAAAAAGAAATTCCAGTCACAAGCACACATAGTGATGAGTTTGTAAAACAGTACGATTTACATAAACTTCAACTTTGTGTTACTTTATGGAAAAAAGATTCGAATAATGGTGAATATCATCGACTTGATGATATTCCGTGTATTAGTCAAGTGATTGAGGAAGATAAAGATGTACGTTTACTTTAGCAAATACTTAATAAAAATAATAATTTATTTTAGTGTAAAGTTAGTGAAGTAACACAACGTTTGCACAATTAACAATCGCAATTCGCAGATAATTAAACAAACAAAAAAAGATGCAGTTAAAAACTGATTGCTTTTTGTTAATCTTGATTTTCATTTTATTTAAAATAAAATAAAACTATGTGGATCAAGATGTCGCCAAAGATCTACGAAAAAACATATGTTCGAATTTAAATGATATCGAATGAGAAAGAGAGAGAGAAAGATGACGAAGGCATATAGAATAGAAACCCTCGACTCATTTGTTTGTTCGATCGAATATATAAATCGATGTTCGCGTGATTTCTATGTTCATTTTCTTCTATTCGAATAGATCAGAAATGTCAGCAGCCTCTTATCACTATGCATCTTCCATGAATTCATCCGGTAGCGGTGGCTACCGGGGCCGTGGAAGAAAACCTCGTTATGAAACACATCATCAAGATTATAGTTCATCATCGAATTCCTATCGTCATAATAATAATAATAATCATCATCATTGCTATCAACAACGTCGACCATTATCACCTATGTCTGTTGGCGATGTTTCCAATCGTTTGAGCAAAGTTTCATTCGAACATCATCATCCACGAATACGTAATCGTTCCGCAGAACCTCGATCTCTCGATAAACCTCATGATACTCGTCCGCCATCGGTCAATGCTATTCGATCGGTTGTACCTGAACGTTGTCAACAAGATCAACTTCCGATTTGTTCTCGTCCCGATTCGGGAGGCACTAAAGGACAACCTGTAACTCTCTATACCAATCATTTTCGATGTCATTTACCTGATAATCTTGCGATTAATCAATATACAGTTCATGTTAACGTGTTCAAACGTGGCAAATGGTGTAATGCAAATAAACGTCAACATAATCGTTTTGAAATTGTTCAAAAAATTCTCGAACACGAATCAGATAATCTTCCATTTGTTTGGTTTGATGATGGAAATTTTCTCTATTCACATGAATTATTACTTGACAAAGCTAAAACCTATGAAATCACAATTAAAAATCAACTCTATCAATTAGAAATCAAGCAAATGTCCGATCGTGTGACTGTTGAAAGTATGTGGCAGTATGTAAACAGTAAAACACCGACGAAACGACCACAAGATCTCATTCGAATGCTCGAAACCTTACTCAAACAAACGATTCGTTCACGAATGGTTTGCATACGAAATCAATTCTTCGAAGCTAATCAACATTTATACGATGGCGGTCCATTTCAAAACAGTGGCTTTGCATTAGCACAAGGTTTCTATCAAGCTATGTTCGTCACTCAAGCTGGACCTACGTTAACTATCGATACGAAATGTTCGTGTTTCTATCGAAATATTGATATGCTTCATTTCCTATCGATTTATCTCGGCCGAGATTTAACGTCGAATGATGGTTTCATATCGAATGATGAAAAACGTAGCTTATTAAGAATGAAATGTTTAGAATCGATTACGATCGAAACACGACATACAACGAATAAAATGGTTTATAATATTCGAGGTTTTGGTGATAATGCTGATACACATCCGGTGACGATTCAAGGAGCCGATGGTGAACCCGAGACAACGACTGTGGCGAAGTTTTTCGCTGAAAAATATCAAATTGTTTTGAAATATCCTCGTTTGCCAACACTTGAATGCGTGAATAAAGGCGCACAGAATTCATCGTTCATACCGATTGAATTATGTTTTATTGAAGAATGGCAAATTGTCGATCGATCATTGATGACCAACGAGCAAAATGCCGAGAAATCGAAACGTTCGATTCTCGTACCCGAACTACGTTTCAATAGAACGATGGCGATCGCTAGAGAAAGACAATTCAATACGGATCCGTATTTGAAACATTTGTCAATGACAATCGATACGGATCGAATGGTTCAAGTTCGAGCACGTGTTCTCGATCCACCGAATATCGTCTATCGAAATAATCGATTGGTTTCGGTGACGATCGGCAAATGGCTGATGAAAGGCAATCTTTTACAACAACCTACACGTGTACATAAAGTAAGAAACAGAGAAAACAATGAAGCAGAAAGAAAAGAATTATTTTCTCGTGAATAATTTTAGTGGGAAATGATTTTAGTTCGAGATGGTAAACGTGAACCAGGACATATGGATATGCAGAAATTAGATGAATTTTGTGCGATGTTACCTGAAGTAAAGCTTTTTTTTTTTGTTTTTCGAAGATTTTTAATTCAATTGAAATTTGTAGACAACAAGACGTTATGGTATTCAAATGAATCCTCATTTCGACACGAAAATAATCTCTCCTCATCAAATTCGTCAGTGTGTTCATGATTTGCATGCAAATGGAGGTGAATTCGGTCTATTTGTTCTCATCGGCGATTGTCCAGATACGTATCAAACAATCAAACGATGTGCTTTACAAGAATTCGGAATCATTACTCTTTGTTGTGATCTTGGTTCGATTCGAAAACAGAACAATCCCGGCAAATTAAACGCTTATATTGAAAACATAGCACAGAAAATGAACGCTCGTTTAGGTGGAATCAATTCGTCGGTTTCATTTAAAAAGATTTTTGTCGATCAACCGAAATCGAACGGTGATGTTTTCATGTTCATCGGCGCCGATGTCTCACATGTCGTCGTTTCTGAACGTAAACCATCGATAGCTGCTGTTGTTGCGAGTGTCTCACCAACGTCAACACAATATATTTGCCGTTCAAGTGAACAACGACCAATGAAAGATAGAAAATATTCATTAGAAGTTATCAAAGATTTTCAACCGATGACTCGAGATCTTCTTCATGTATTCGTTCAAACAAATAAACAGTATCCAACGAAAATCGTCGTCTATCGTGATGGAGTCGACGAAGGACATTTTCAAAAATTATTGGACAACGAAGTTCAAGCGTTGAAAAATGCTTGCATCGAAGTCTATGGAAATCGACCATTGCCGAAGATCACATTTGTAATTATTAAAAAATCACATAATACACGTTTCTTTGCGCCCAATGGCGAACAAATAACGAATATGGCTGCTGGTACAGTTATCGACACGACGATTGTGCATCCGAGACAATTCGATTTCTATTTAAATTCTCATGCCGGTGCATTAGGAACGAATGTTTGCTCGTATTATCATGTTTTGTATAATGAAATCGAATTTACTAGTGATGAATTGCAACAATTAACATTTTGGCTTTGCCATACCGATGTTCGATGTACAAAAGCTGTGAAATGTCCAGCAGCTGCTCGATATGCACATACAGTTGCTTATCATGCTCGATATTTCGAAAAAGAACCATATCAAACAACATCGAATCGTGTGCCTAATCAGTAAAATCTTTCATTTGTTCTTTCTTTTTATTTGCTCAATTCTCTTCTTTTTCTAGAGATGAAGATGATCTTACTTTAGAAGATATCAAAAGTAATATTATTATGGTCAATAAAAATGTCAAAAACATGATGTGGTTCACTTAAATCTCATATTCAAGAATATATTTTATCGTTCATATCACATCACGTTGACTCAGTGGTCAATACTATTGAGTTCATTATTATTTTGTTTTGTTTTTACATTGTTATACGTTATTAGCATTAAAAGAACGAAAAAAATATCTAATAAACAAGAAGAAAACTCAGGAATTTCAATGGATGTCGCCTTTAGTTTTACAGAAAAAAAACGACCAATAAATACAGAGATTAACTATACAGACAGACATTTCATTTGTAGACATCATCATGTTTTCGAAAGTGAATATACTCGTGATATTTCTTTGGATTTGTATCGGCATTTCAAGTAAAATCAAAACGAAAAGTTTTCAGTTTTGTCAAAAGAAAAATATTATTCGACATTTTTAGTATGCACTAACATAAAAGACAATAGTGTCAAGGATCGTGTTTGCTCATTAGGTGGCAATGTAGCTTGTCGTTCATACTGTTTTTTTACTGAAGGTTCATTAACAGGTTATTGTGATGCAAATAACGATTGTATTTGTAATTCGACATTGACAAAAAACGCAAATGATGTTATTACAGAAATTGAAGTTATTATTCTTGATAAATGATCAATAAACAATGTCATCGAAGGACATAAAAAGCAAATATTTTTAAGCTTTTGTATGAACTTCATTTATTCTTGTGAAAATAAAATTTGCGAATAGTCTGTAGACATCTCATTAGATTTATTATATAACGAAATGAGTGACTTAAATAAATACCAAATGTCTTTTCTTCTTCTTCGTCGCCGCCGCCGCCGAACGAAGAATGATTAATAAACGTTTAGAACAAAAGTTTATCTTACATAAGAATTTATGTCGAGTGATCATATAACTTGTTTGAAAGTTCTTGATTTTATTTATCATTATGTGCAATCAATGGCACAAAAGAAACGAAAGAGAGGATACACAAACAACATAAACAAGTATCGTGAGTTAAAAATGAACAAAAGAAAAAGAAAGAAAGAGAGAGAGAGAGAGAGAAGAAATTATAAAGCACACCGGATTTATGTATAAATAGATCATCACTCTCATACATGTTTTGAAAAAATGAAAAAAACAAACGAAAGTTTTTGTTTTTTGAATTTTATTTTGCTGTACACTGTTCACAAATGCAAAAGTAATAAATTATGAATGTTCGATCGTAATCGAATGATGACGATTGTTCGCTGTTGAATAATGATTCGTTAGATCGACTAAACTTCGACTACGACCTTTTCGTATGGTTACAGCTGGCGTTGTTGGACATGTTCGAAAATCATTATTATCAGAAAATAAATGTTCAACATCCATTTTGGCAAAAATTGCTAAAGGAAAATCAGTTTCATAATCATCATCATCATCGTCGTCGAGATCATCATCTTCTTCATTCATTGTCTGCGTAAACGATAGACCAGCAATTCGACTTCGAAGTTCTCGCATAAGTTCATCGGCAACGGGATGTCGAGGAAAATCGAACGGAATACCAACTCGTCGATAGTATTCATCGTGTTCTTGTGGTTCCATGAAGAACTGATCGGCACCAGAGAATTCCGTTGGTGTCGATCGACGACGACGAGATCGTATTTTTTTAACTAATTTATAAACACCTATCGGCGGTAGAACAGTAATCGCAGCAGTCAATGCACCTGCAACGATCACTGGCGATGCAACAACAACACCGGTTGCAATCATACCGCGAATAGTTCGACGAAGCCACGGTCGTTCCGGATAGAAATTATACGGACAACCGAACATACTAGACAAAAAAAAACCATAAATTAAGCTCGAAATTCTAATAATTTTCTTCTTACCTTAATTTATTACTATGCTGACCAATGACTGGTATGGGAACATAACGTCGCCCACATAAATAACAAAATTCACATGAACACGATTGACATGTCATGTGAGGGCAGCCACCTGCACGTTGAATAAGTGATGAACATTTTGGACACTTTCTTGCGTTCCATTGTTCGTCATTTTTTTGATTGATCCATTTCGATAGCAGTCTATCGCCTTTAATGAATTGTTTGCATGTTAAATTTTCATGCCACGGTGCCGAACAACGGAAACACCAAACGAACGAACATTCCGAACATTGAACTTGTTTGGGAATTTTTTTACTGTTGGCTTTGAGAAATTTCTTTTGATCTTTTTCGGACGACAACGGAGATTGAATCGAATCGAGCGAGTAGAGATGACAACAGCGTGGGCAAGTTTTTGCTCGCGGATTTTGATTGGCATTTAAATACAATTTCAAATATCGATCATGTAATGCTTGATCATATCGAATAAAATTCACAATTGATTCTCTCGTCAAATATTTGCTACATTCATTGGATACACAAGGAACTTTGATTTTGCCATCGTTAATTGTCGCTGTTATATGTGCACGCCAACAATTATTACAACAAAGAAAATAACAACATGGCGATACTTGAAGAACAGCTTGTTCGAAACAGATTGGACACGGTGAACTGACGTAATTCGGTGGAATAGAAAACGATTTCGAATAGGAAGGACTTTCCTCGCTTAGAGTGTCATCATCATCAAATGAATCATTATCACTATCACTTTGAGTAACGGTCTTTTCAGCATTTGTCAATAAAACTTGCGACTTATCGGTATCGTTGACGAGACGACCTTCATCAGTACTAGTCGTCGTCGTTGTTGTTGTTGTTGTTGTTGTTGTCGGCATCTCGATGTTATTCGAGAGCATATTTGTATTGGATAGTGATTGACGTCGACGAATCGATTGTGCAATCGAACCTGTTTCAATACAATAGATTGTGAGTGAAGCTGATGATGAGCCTATTGACGATGAATTTGTTGTTATAATTGATGGTGTTGGTGTAATCGATAGGGCATTGAGTCGATTCGATAATAAACGATGTTCTACGGACGGAATATCAGTTGAGCTCGATAGACATTGCTCAGCCATCTAAAAACTAAAAGTACAATCTTCATTTAGAAAAAAAAAACAAATACGCAAAATCAATCGACTAAATGTATAAAAATATATGATAACACGATGATCGAATGGAATGTCACTAATAGATTCGATTGACGCAAATCATTAGTTCGATTCACTAACTGTCTTGTTTTTTTTTTGTACATACATTCTCAATGTATAATAACGATCAGCAGTGAACACGCACGCGCTTACTTCGAAAGGTTTCTATCATTCTCTCTCTCTCTCTGTGTCGACTTTTTTCATTCTTGTAGTAAGATTGCGTGTGCCTGTTCGCTCGCTTTTTTTCTTTCTTTCCTTCTTTCAGTTTGGATATAGATTGACGACATTCAACATAATTTGTTATTCGCATTCGACTTGCAAAAAAGAGAGAGAGAGAAAGAAAGAAAGAAAGGGAAAGAGGGAGAGAAAAAAACTCGTCATTCTTCTTTCTCCATTCTGTTTAATTACGTTTGCTTCTTTCTACTAGAAGAATAGAGAGAGAGAAAAAAAGTGTCCCGATATAGTCGCGTAGGTTGTCGTTTTGTCAGAATAGGGGAATATAAGTCAAAGAAAGAGTTATCTGCAAATGTGCCACATCATCGAAGGAGGGGAAAGGAAAAAACCGCCCGCGCATAATCGTCATCTTGACAAAACGTTCTAGTTGCATTCGATTTCACAACTCGAATGATAGTTTCTTATCGCGAATGATGTCGAGACGATAACATCAAAAGATAATTGAATAACTATTCTCTTATTGTAGTTTTTTTTGTTTTGTTTTCTTTTCTTTCGTCTTATTTAATTTAAACAAGGAAATCAAACACGAGAAATAGAAGAAAGATAGAAAACAGTTCAAAGCATTTGTTTGATCTACAAATTTCCACAGATTGAGCTATATACGTATCTTGACTACAGAGACAAATGTTTTTATAAATACGGACGAAACGAAAAACAAATTCATTCAGATTTCAAACTGGGAACATGCGGTTTTCTTAGAAATTGTCGTCGAAAAAAAGAAAGAAACAGAACTGAACAATATTATTATTATTGTTGTGCGAAACAAGATTACGATAGGAATTACAGAGTAACACGAAAAATACAAATACACGAAAAAAGAGTAATGTCGAAGAAAAGTGGGATGAGCTACTAGAAAAAATCAAGGTGAGAAAACGAAGTGATTTCAAGGTAGCGTTCTAATTAGTTTCTGAGTCGTTGAACGGGAATTAACAACGGTTTGTTGTGTATCGACATCGTCGTCATTGTCATCGAAACTTGAGATCGATCGTAATTGACTGCGTTGAAATCGATCGGCAACAATGGCAATCAATGCGGCACCTTTGCCACTGCCATCATCGGATAATGTCAATTTAAACTAGAAAAAGAGAGAAAAGAAAAGAACGAAAGTTCTCCTCTTCAAAATCTGTTAAGCAAATGATTTACTTTGATATTTTTACTGACTAATGTTTTCATACATTTTTCCATATTTCGTTTGAATCTTGGATGATAACGATAGAGTGAACCATCGACACCGACAGTCACATTTGGTTTATTAATACGATTAATAATTACAGCAAGACCTAATTTAAAAAACATTCCGTTTTATATTCATTGCAATGAACTGTTGTTTTCTTTACCTGCTCCAGCTAAACGTGCTGCACGTTTCGAAACATTCTTGCAAATATGTTGTACAATAGCACAATCATCGAATGTCGGATTACGAATGCCGATATCTTCCAAAACACGACGTGTATTTGCAAATGCAATGCCTTCATCAGTTTCGACTGTGCTAACAAATTTCGTATAGAAACCACCGCGTGTAAACAACGGTGTTCGATAGTCACCGTAACCATCCCGTTGACCAATAAATAATAAATCCTGTTGCATTAAATCTAAGATAATCAAACGAACGATTTCGCCCATATACATTCCACTGATCATTTTTTCGAAACTAAACATTCAATCGATTGATTAAACAAGTTCAAATGTCGATTTTATTCTTACATTTGTTTGCCAGGATTAACTGATGATAAATCAACTTCTTCATCGTATTTTGTTCGAACATGATTCAAACGATTGTTATTTCCGAATGCTCCCCATTCCATATTAATAATAACTTGTCTCGGTTCGTTATAATCTCCATCCCAAGTACCGACACGACCTAATTGTTCCATATAACAAGCATTTGTGCCGGTACCTAAGATCAAACCAATGGCTGTATTGGAATCTTTGTACGCACAAGCCATTAAGGTGCCGACTGTGTCGTTAACTAAAGCGACACATTGAACACCGAGGTTCTAAACAGTAAAATATACATGAAAAATCTGTTGTTGTTTTTTTGTAAATACTTTTTCATCCATAGCTGTCTGTAACATTTTAACAACATCTTCATTAACCACACCTGAACATGTAAAGCCTTTTGTCCAAGTTGATAATCTTGCTGAAGCAAGACCTTCTTGCTTGCAAGGAAATGAGAAAGTGAAACCTAAATCAATGAATAATACAATCTCATTCTTGAATTCAAATTAGCGAAATCTACCTAATGGATATCGTGCACCAGGTTTTAATAAATTTTCTTTTCTCATAAAATCCAAAAGACAATCAGCAAGATGACGAAATAACTAAAATAAGACAAACATGTTTCCTATCGAGTCTTTTACATGAATTAACTCGACTTACATTCGTACCCTCACCAAGCATAATTGATTGTGGGATAACGAAGATTTTGGATGTTAAATCAACTCTCTGTTGAGGTAAAAGAGTAACCAATAGAACACGAAAATTAGTTCCACCTAAATCCAACGCAAGGACTTGGCCAGTTTCTGATCCATCTGCGATATTTCTAACATAGGTAGGGAACATTTTAACATCTGCATTTTTATGCGTAGCTGGAGATAAACCAGATTCCATTTCCTGTTCCAATAACTGCATAATTTGACGGAGTTTCTCATCATCAAGACGCAAGGACTCGAGAACTTTTTCGATCTACGAAAACAAGCAAATAAAGTGACATTGAGTTTTGAATATTCACAATCAATAGTAAGTAGACATTTTTCACATGAGACAACCGCTGTAGAGGTCGTGGTATTCTGTGCTTTTAGTGCAAATATAATCATTCTCGTCATCTCGTCTCGGCAAATAATTCAATTGTAAATCTTTTTTCTTTCGAATGTATTTATTGATCATTAGAAATTGTAATTTTTTTGCACTGTTATTCTTTTTCTTTTGAAGAGTTCTCGTGCACATCTGTCTTAAACAGAAATATGATCGCAGTCATTATTCGTAATTATCACTAGTCAATGATAAATATTTTCTTTCAACAATCGAGAAGCAGAAACGAGCAAAAAAATATATCTATACGCATGTGTGTTTGTTGTGTTTTCTCTTTTTGTATTTGATTCCCGACAGAAATCTACGATTGAGTACATAACCCTTTACTGTTAGCATCTAGAGATTTTTTATCAGAACGTGCGGCCTCTATCAAATACTTCTTTTCTTCCTTTCCATCTATCAGTTCTTTCAAAGTCAGTCGCTCTCTATCTTGTTCTCGTTATTCTAACGCTGTTTTTTTGTAGAAAACGGGGGTGTGTCATTACTTCGCAAAACTGGGCAAGGAGAAAAAAAAATTTTTCCTACGCAGTCGCGTCAGCCTTTCTATATACGCCCATTCCCTCTCTCTCTATCATTTGTGTATTTGTGATTAATAGTGACGTTTTATTGCATCATCTTGTTTCTCAAATTTGCTCTTGCGAACTCACGGAACGTACAGGACAGTTTAAAATAACATTTTACGTTTTCTATTTACTTGATCATTAGATTCTGGATGGCGATTGTGCAGGGCATACGGTTTGTTAGAGCCGGCTGCTTTATATCCGATATAAGCCGCTACTCCGACAACGGAGCAGGCAGCAAGGCCAAATAAACCAATGCGTAACGTTGATGTCAGTGAATCGTCGTTAATTATTGTTGCAAAAGTAGACATTATATGTTGGTTGCGGATATTTCATACACTTAAATAGGATTGTTTAGAACATTAACATTAATTAATTAATCTTAATAAGTTGATTAAATTTTGAGAATTAAAATTTTTTACTGGATAAACTAAAAGAACGTCAATCAATTTGTTTTGTGTACAGTACAGAGAATTTAGTCTTGATCAGAAAGAGTCTACTGCGAATTGTTGTCAGAAAGAAGAAGAAAAAAAGGAATTGTTTCGAAGGCAATATTTTCTTTTCTTTCTACTTGATAATACAGAATGAAAAAAATACAATATGTAAACGTACCTGGTCTGTCTTAACGATTTTTTTTGTTCTGTTCTTATTGAAAATCAAGCGTAAAGAATTGTGCTTGTACAAGCTACGATTTATAGTAAATGTGTTCGAAGTTGTATGTGTAAAGAATAGAAGTCGTCAATGCTTTTCTTTTCTCATACAGAACAAGCCGTATATTCTCTCATTCTCCTCTTTTTTTTGCCTCCTAGGAGAAAGAATATAGAATAAGACGATTTGCTTTTTTTCTCTTTCTTGCTTGGCTCTTTCCTTTGCCCGACTCTATGTTGCATTTTTACTACTGCTCGACAATTTTTCCTCTTCGTTCGTTCGTTCGTTCTCTTTTTCTCTCTAGTCGACATTATTGACTATAAATATGTGGAGGTTAAAAAAGGGGCAAGATGTTTTCCATCCAATCTTAGAAAATCAGCAAATAGGAAAAAAGTGCATATTGAAAATCGATCGAGTTCTTTTCTTTTGTTTCAAGTGTATTTATTGAATAAATCATGCAAAGTTAGAACTGAAAATGAAAATTAACGAGAGAATATGCCATTAACTAATGTTTCTTTCCGAGAATTCGAGTAGTTCCACATTCGGCTAACTCGATCGGTACACAATCATTATCTCGAGCGGAATATGCTAAATTATCATCGCATTCCATGATACTATGCCAGCCTAGAACAAAACTTTCTCAGTAGAAAAATTAATTTCAAACAATTGAATCTACCTGTTGCACAGTAGTGAAATTTTTGACAATATTTCGGATCGGCATAATAACCATTCGGACGACCAGCACAGCTGAAATTTGTTGACAATGCAAAACTATCTGCTGGAGTTGTCCAAGTTGTTGTTGTCGTCGTTGTTGTTGTTGTTGTAGTTGTAGGTGTTGTTGCAATTGTTATAACAGCACCTCGAGTAAATGGAAGATACCATTGTCGATTCGATGAACCTTAATCGAAAATTTGATTGAATCGAAAGCAAAATTTAAAATACCTGATGCTGGTTCGAATGATTTCGAACTTTGACAGCCAGCTAAATTCATGGGCATGCAAAGACGTAATAGATTTTCCCAGGCAAGACCAGGCGCGCAGACGGAACGATAATCACGACCATCGACACAAACATGATAAACACGGCAATCTTGACTGTCGCCATAATAACCATCGACTGACAAGCGAGGAAAAAAAGAGAAGAAAGCAGCACTTCTATTTTATAATTGAGTGCAAATTTTCAAACTTACCGATGCAACTAAATCGAGTTGAACGTTGAATTTTATTTCCATTTGTTAAATCTGATTGTTGAGGTGTTGTGCTTGATGTTGAAGGTGAATCAGTCGTTGATTCAGTATTTAGGTCAGGTTTAGCACCGTGACATTCAGCGTCTTCGTGTGACTTACAAGTTTTGGTTAAACGATCGAAAAATAAATTTCTCGGACAGATTCGTTGTTCTAAATGACCGTCAACACATTGAACGTATTGCGAGCAAACAGTTGGATCGGCAAAACGCATTTGACTCGAGAAATTCGTTGGGCAAAAATTTTGGCCTAGACATGTGAATCGAAAAATTAGAGTTCAGTTTTTCGTCTTTCAACTTACATTCGGTCACTTCATGCGGCCAAGAACAACTTTCCAGACCTGCAAAAAACGAACATACAAATTGACAAACTATGAAAAAAAAAGCAAAAAACTCTTACGAGGACTCCAAACAAGACCCGATGCACAGAGTAACGATTCACTCTGACTTTTCATTCCTAAATGAATTTTTTTTTAAATTCAAAATCGTCTTTTTTTTCTTCATTTACCATCACAATAATGAAATACCGAACAATCGTAGGGATCTGAAAAGTAGCCTGCAATACCCAGTCGACATTCGATTGGCGAATACGGTGGCGCAATTTGTCCTTCGCCTAGATCAAAGATATGAAAATCGATTGATATTTATCTCATTCTCACATTCGGCATCTTTCGGCCAAAGACACGAATTCGAACTCGACGAAAAATGTAATCCTGCATTACATCGATGAGTCGATTGTAGAATTCCCAGTACACACCAATGATATATCGAACACGAACTTGGATCGGCAAAGAAACCTGTTGCGCCAGGTCGACATGTATAATTACTTTTATTTGTCTGAGAATTTGTCGCTGTCAATACTGGTACAGTCACTGTTGTCGTTGTTGTTGTTTCTGCATGCAAAACAAAATCGAAAACACATGTCAATACACTCTCCTTTCAAATTACCTTCATCAAGACTCCATCTTTTTCTTCCACCAACACATGCGATACTACTTTGTGGAGTGCAGCCGATTTTTGTCTCATCCCAAAGCATTCCATTTTTACACCAACGAACTGAATGTGTGCCACCATAGCAAACATGAAACTTACGGCAATCATCTCGGTCAGCAAAGAAACCATCCTCTATATTTGAAAATAAACCGTTTTAGTTTCTGTTTGAAACAACAATCTTGTTCTCAATCTACCGTTGCAAAGCGAGCCAGTCTCGGTCATAAAAAACATTTCATTTGTTTTGTCTTCATTTGCATCTAATCATAAACGAAGAGATAAAAAAAAACATATATTCTCAAAATCTTCTCTTGAATTACGTTTTGCTATTTTCTTCGATCGTACTGTTGAATTCTGCATTGATTGCAACGTTGAATTGTTCAACGTTAACTTCCCATTGATTGCATACACGCAAAGAACTATTCATAATTCTATTTTGAAAATATTTTTTTTTCTTCTTCAAACTTACGAAATAAAAGACCAAATTTGCGTAACATTTTTGTTTTGTTCAGCTATGCTCGATGTGAAAAATTGATTGAATGAATTGTTCATTTGATTTTTCCTCTGATTATACAAGATGACAACAGAATCATAGGCACGTTTTATTTAACTAACAATTGTCGTTCTCTTAGATCAACGATTAAGCAATCGAAAATATTGAATGTTAAGTGTTTTGTATTTTTTTGTCTATTGACTCATGTTGGTAAACTTTATTCAACATTTAACACCGACAAAAAGTGTTCGACTCGTAATAAATGACACTAACTGATCGGATATTTATTTAATCAAGATCGAATTCGTATTATTATTGTTTTGTTGCTCTTCTATATTGAAGAATTAAAATGATAAAGACAAAAATCGCACACGAAAAAAGAAGAAAAGAATATACAACCAAAACAGAAAAAAAATATATATGTATAAACTGATTAATGAGTACGAGAAGAAGAGAAAATGAAATGAAATTTTGAGAAAGAAATCGAGAAAGAGTTTGTTTTGGTTTCAATCGATGCAAATATTGCACACAGAACTGTTCGCTCTCGGACGCTCGAAGATGTTCACGATAACGTCTCTCTTTTTCTTCTCTTGGCATTTTTTTTTCTTATTTTATACATAACAAACAAACAAACAAAACAAACGAATACACACACACATCGATTTTACAGCAAAGCTAAAACACACACACAGTGACGAAAAACAAAAAATTCATTTTTGACGCGAACCAGAGCCACGTGTACCTTCTTCTTCATCGTCGTCTTCACCCGCGAATGACTAAAACAGAAGAAATTCGAAACATTTTCGAAAAACGAAGAGTTTCTCTACTTGATTTGTTTCATCCAGATTCATATCTTCATCATCGCTCATAACACGAGTCTTTCGACGACCACTTACGTTAGATGTACGTGTTGATGTTTTCTAAAAAAAAGCGTTCAGTGAATTCGTTTGCAATCGAAGGCAAAAAGAGACGTACTTTTTTAACCGATGTTTCTCGTTTAACACGTTTTTTCAATGGTTCTAAATGAAGATTTACGAGAATATTCAATCGATTGAGTTTGTTTTTTTTCTTGAATTTACCATCATCATCTGATTCTTCCTCCGAAGCTGAACTGACTGGGATTTCTCCTTTTTCTAATCGTTCTCGTGCATTGGTAAATACAGATTGGAGAATAATCGAGTCTTCGTAAATCTAAATTCAAAACTTTTCGATAACAGAAAAATAACTTGTCAAAGAAATTTTACATTCGAATTTTCCATATTAAATTCCTGTGCATTTTTACATAAAAGCATAACATCAGCTTCTAAATCATCGAGACTTCGATATCGATGTTCGCTTAATTTTTTCTACAAGAAAAAAAGTGATATTTTTCAATCAATTTGATTTCAAACCTTGATTTTATTGAAATCAACAGGTTGTTTAATCGTTTCGTAGTATTCCGGTAGTTCTTTCTGTGTCGGTAAACGCATAAATGGTTTGCTTAGAACACGATTATCTTCACTAGAAAAACAAACAATCGAAATATTTCCTTCCGACAACCAGAACTCGAACGTACTTGTCTCGATATTTAATCACAAAATCCAACAATGTACTCAATTGTTTGAATAATTTCGGTGGAATTGGCTCATCCGACATTTTCTTATTCGTTTCTTTTAACTTTCGTTTGCCAAGACGTCGACCTAATTTCGGCGTGACAACATCGGGATCGTTGTCATCCTGTTTATCCCCGTCATCCTGTTGTCCGTCGTCGTCATCGTCAAAATCCAAATTATTTGCTGTTCGTCGTTTACGTCGACGTTTTTTCTCCTGTTCGCTCGTGCCCAAAGTTCCATCTTCGATCGCTTTCAGCCATTCTTTATCGGTCAACGAGTCCGAATAATCAACTTCTTTGCGTTGCCGAGCTCCACGGCCAACTAAATCCAAAGTTTCCTGATCGAGAATGGCGTTTTCAAGTTCTTTAGGATCTTTTGTCAACCAAGCGGGTAACTCCGAATGTTCGATTAGCCGTGGCTTTCGATTCGGCATTCGAGCTTCAGCATGTCGACGTTCTCGGTCCATTCGATTGAATAGATTGTATTCGTCTTCACTTCGAGCGATCATTTGATTGATAACCTCATCGTCGGGCAGTTCGTCTTCTTCCTCATCGCCCTCTTCAGTTTCTTGCAAAAGAATCTGTTGGAGGAATTGTCGACGTTCGTTGCCGGTTGATTTGTTATTGAACATGCCGGCTTGAATGACTTTTTCGTCGACATTGAGTTTGTATCGAGCTGCAGCGAGGATTTTCTCCTCGACACTATTCACGGTCATCAAACGGAGAACACGAACTTCGTTCACTTGACCAATACGATGTGCTCGATCTTGAGCTTGTAGATCTTGATGCGGATTCCAATCGGAATCGAAGATAATAACTGTATCGGCTTTTTGTAAATTCAAACCTAAACCTCCGGCTCGTGTTGACAATAAAAAGATAAAAATATCGGAATTTGCTTCACTAAATTTCGCTAAAAGATCGCCTCGTTCTTCGGACTTTGTTTGCCCATCAAGACGTAGATAAGTAAAATTCTTGTACGCAAAATAATCTTCCATAATCGTCATTAACGATGTCATTTGACAGAAAAGCAGAATACGATGATTGGTCGCTTTGAATTTCGGCAGAATTCGATCGAGTAACTCGAATTTACCCGACGTTCGAAACAATTCCGGTCCACTGCAAACCCCATTCGTATAATTAAAATGTTGGCCAATCTTTTCCTCCAATTCATTGAACATAAACGGATGATTACAAATCTTTCTCAGCTGCATAATCGTGTTCATCAGTGCTTTCGGATTGCTGCCTTTGCCGTTTTTATCTTCAGTTAAAAGTATTCCATTCGATTGCATGTGATTGTACATAACTCGTTGCAGAGCTGACATATCACATTTGATAACATATTCGATTTTATCGGGCAATTGAGATTCGACTTCTTTCTTCAATCGACGAAGAAGAAACGGCCGAAGAACTTTATGCAAACGACGAATGATCAAAAGTGTTTCTTCGGGATTTAGTTCGACTTTTTCACATGTTGTGGCAAATGGCGCATTGAACCATTGTTCAAATGTTGTACAAGACTTAAAAATCGATGGTAAAAGAAAATTCAACAGCGCCCAGAGTTCAGGCAGTTTGTTTTGCAATGGCGTGCCGGTTAAAAGCAACCGATGCGGTGCTATGTAATACGTATTCAAAATTTGAGTTAATTTACAATGGTGATTTTTCATTCGATGACCTTCGTCAATGATCATATAACGCCATTTGATTTTGGCTAATAACGCTTTATCTTTGATAATATACTCGTAGGTTGTTAAGAGAACATTGAATTTGCCATTTCGGAGTGTATAACCAAGATTTTTACGTGTTTGCGGGTTGCCTTTGAAGACAATGGTCGATACAGCCGGTGACCATTTCTCGAATTCATTGACCCAATTGGCTAATGTTGATAATGGTACGATGATTAAATAGGGGCCATTGACTTTTTTAACCTCCATGAGATAAGTAATAAGAGCAATCGTTTGAATTGTCTTGCCGAGACCCATTTCATCGGCGAGAATGCCGTTCAAATTGTTGTTATAAAGCGAAACCAACCATTCGAGACCTTGAATTTGATATGGTTTGAGCATACCGCCGATTAACAACGACGATTGTTTGGTCACACGTTCACGAATTCGATGTGCGACTGAATAATACGAATCAACCGATGATGTATGATATTCATCGTCTTCAGTCGCTTGTTTAGCTTTGGTTAGAACTTCTTTGACAGTTGTTTCGTCTTCAACAACGCCTTTTTCCTGTTCGTCAGGCGTTGGCTCATGAATAGCCATCGCTGCAGTTGTAGTTGTAGTTGTAGCTGGTTGTTCGACAACTCGAGTCGTTTCATCGTCTTCTTCGTCGCTTGCATCTCGAGGAATCGGCTGCCAACCAGGATTTTTCTCCAGCCAAGTTTCTAATTCGTTCATAAGCGGTGCGTCTGTCCCTTCTTTGATCTCGCCCGTCGAAAGATTCTTAACTTTCGCGTACAAATCGAATTTTTCCTCGACAATATGATTCGTATTTTTCTTCTCCATTTTCTTCTTTCGCAAATCGCTTTGATGTTCTTTTACTAGATTAACCAAACTCGTTATATACGCGTCCGTTTGAGATAACAGATACGCCAAACGTTTGTCTTTCTTCTCGTCGATCAATTTTCGGTAACCATCTTCGTCTTCGTTCATCAAACGACGCATACGTTCGCGTTCTCGTTTCTCCTGTTCCTTCTTTTGCTCGCGTTCGGTGTTTTGATGCCACGAAACGATCGATCGCGCTAGTTTATTCGTTTTCGCTTGACAAGCTCGATGATATTCTTTGAATTCTCGTGCGACATTGAGGATAGCATTGAGATAATCCTGGTGTTTTTGTCGGCGTTTTCGATCGATTTCGGCTTTTTGTTGTTTTTCGAGTTTTTCCGTTGCTCGAGCATCGCGAAGACCGAATTGTTTCGGTCGTTTGTATAAACGTGGATGGGTGCCGGTCTCGAGAATTGAATCCAAACGCATGCAGGTCACGATTTCACTGCGAACTTGCCGTTGGAAATTGAGTAATTTCAAAGCTTTGAGTTCGATGAGCATTCTTGTGCGAAGATTTTCTTGAATTTGACTTTGTAGGAGTTTTTCGAGGTAATTTATTCGTTGGAGAACGTTGTTTTCAATGCGTTGATCGCGTTCTTGAAGTACTTCTTGAATATCCACGCCGACTGGTCTCGAGATCGAGGTTACGCGATGATTCGTCGATTTACTGGCGGAACTCGATGGATTTTCGGTTAACGAAGGTGTTGGCGTTGGAATTGGCATGCCGTTGGTTTGAGCTGGTGGATAATAACGTGAAGCTGGATGACCGTTGACAGGCGGTTTAGCGTAACGTGGATCGACCATTGGTTGTTGCGGTTTGGCGACAGCAGGATTCGGTGGCGGATATAAAGGTTGTTGGTAACGTTTGATCACCATTAAATGTTGTTCGGGAACGGGTTGATTACGAATGAGATATTTATATGCACTAATCTGATGATTGAATAGATTTTGTTGAGCATGATTCATAACCATTGGTGACGAGGCTGTTGGTATTTGACTATCGGACATGTACACTAAATTGAAATGTTGAAAAAAGAGTGAAATTAACGGAAAACAAATTACTTGTTGATTGTTGTTGATGTTGTTGTTGTTGTGTTAACGGTAGTTGATTCAGCATGATGAAGTGTTGGTTAGTTTTTCGATTTCAATCATTTAGTTCTACATGATAAAACGCAATCTAAAACACTGAAAAACTTGTAGAAAAATTGTCAAAATATATCAATTTCATCGTTGATTCAATAAAAAAATCGTCCTGTAAGGGCTACATTTCTCCGTTCTCAACCAACGAATGATAGTTTAGTTGATCATTCCTATTTTACAATAGTCATGACATTGGCCAATAACAGTCGCAATCAACTAGATGTCGTACGTGTACATTTGATTCAATAAGTAATCGCCTAGCAAAAGTTTTATTATTATTATTAAGTCACTTCGGATACGAACAAAAAAATGTAAACTTTGAAATTCAAAAAAAAAATAGAATAATAACAAGAATAAATGAAGTAGAAAAAAAAACGGTCAATTTACAACGGTAATTGATATGTGTAAACGCGATAATCTTTCGATGTTAAATGAAGAATATTTTGATTTGGTTGAATGGCAACATCGAGTATTTGCGAATGACATATTCGAGCTGTATAAGCACCT
>ERZ778027.1555-NODE-1555-length-37085-cov-13.786335_pt1 | contig 37085 bp, 24 predicted proteins | sample MGYA00375757_ERZ778027 | MGnify/ENA primary metagenome ERZ778027 (study PRJEB29350, sample SAMN05389817) | bioreactor metagenome | isolation source: Ammonium sulfate bioreactor | place: South Africa: University of Cape Town | collected 2014-02-18 ...
TATTTAGATGGTTGGTTAAATGCTTGTGTTGCTATTGAACGAACTGTGAACGTATCAAAAGGAGTTAATTTTGATAAGAAAAAGAGTCAACGTGCAGCTCGATGGATTCTTCTGATCTTACCTATTTTCATCATGGGTACTCTTATTCATGAGCCAATACATCATGAATTATTTGAATATACAAATCCGAAATATAATCCTATCAGCAACAGTAATAATTTAACAATGACAAATGAATATAATGTTTTGTGTGTTATTCGATATTCTCGTTCTGTTCAAACTTATAATACAATTACTTTATTTATTCATCTTGTCATACCATTTCTTGCCAATCTTTTCTCTGCTTTATTCATTATTTTTGGTACAGCTCGACGACGATCAACCGCACAAACAAATGAAAAATCATTCAAAGAACATGTTGTCAATCAAATACGTGAACATAAACAATTACTAATCAGTCCTTTTATTTTGCTTCTATTAGCCGTGCCTCGTTTAATCATGTCATTGATATCTGGATGTGTCGATCCATCGGAAAATCCTTGGTTATATCTTTGTGGTTATTTGATTTCTTTTACACCACCAATGCTTGTCTTTGCTGTATTTGTTCTACCTTCGGAACTCTACAGAAAAACATTCAAAGATTCAATGACACGATGCCGACAACAGACTCTTTAAGATTTTTATTATATTGCTTTGCTTTTAATATCATTTTGAAAAAAAAATGCAATGCAATTTCAGGATTATTTTTATTTTTAAAAGAACGAAAAGAAAATCATAGGAAAACACATGAGTAAATAATTGTTAGACTGTGTAGACGATTTTCAAATATGGAAGAGCTTGTCCATAACGATAAACAATATATTCAGTATAGTTTTTGTCATGCCTTCCGATCACTGAATGACAATCTTTTGGTGTTACGCTCAACTCTTCGTCTGGCTCATCCAGATAACATGATTTTCCCATAAGTACTCGACTATAATAGATAACACGTGTGTTATCTGTTTCACCTGGACTAGTATAATTATGCGATTTGTCTGATTTATCAGCAAAATAAGCGCCACGACCTATTTAACAAAAAAAAAGAAGGAATACAATGAATTTTCTTGTTCGAAACTAATTAAAATTTCTTACCGTAATGTCCACCCATGTAATATCGATCATCGAAACCATTCTCAGCAATTCCTTCGATGCCATCTCCGCTTGTTCCATGAAATAGTAGATGTTCTTTAGGATTTCCTCCAGGACATTCTTTCTTGATTAAATTTTTCATATCTTCATACATTTCTTCCAAGTGTGGATTTCGAATTTCTTCGATTGATAGAATTTTTATATTTTGTATAGCCTTACTCATTTGACTTTTAATATCTTTATATAAGATCGTATCTGGATCGAGAGGCGCAAGTACTTTATAATGTTTTTGATGTGGTTGAGGAATCACTGAAAGTTCTTGATCGATCTTCTTCCAACCACGAATATTAATCATTTTATCGATACGTTCATCCAAACGAGAATCTCGTGGACGAAGAACTTGAAAACGTTTGTTTTGAATATTATCGATAATTGTTTCTAAATCAATCGAATAAGGTCGTTGTGTGATATCAATACGCATGCCAAGTTCATGTGTATAATCTTTCTCCACCGATAAATTATTAACATCGAAATCGATACGATCCTGTGTTAATGCGATATGTGGTTCGATTAAATCCATAGTAAATGGACCTGTTGGTTCATGTTCATCAAATAATATAACATATCTCCATTTATCGGGTACTACTGTACAAATGATACCATATTTGTGTAGTTCGTCTTGAAATTTCTCAATATCAAAATATCGATAACTCGGGAGATGACAATCTAAATCCGATGGAATAATTTCTTTGATAATTGACGGTAATCGTTTATTTTTATCATTGTATTCAATCCAATCATGAGAATTTGTAACAGTATTTGCTGGTGGATAACTGTAATGTCCAACAATCCAATCTCGAACGAAACCACCTTCTAATCGGCAGCCAAATTTGCAAATTGCCATCCAAGCAACAACTTCCATTCGGGTTTCACGTGTAGCATGCACGCCTTTCGTATGTCTGTACAAATCAATCGATGTTCGTTTACTGTCTGTAACACGAGCGATTCGATCTTCAATATCTCGATATTTAGCACGTTCTTTCGATGAAATCATGCGTGGAGGTAAATCTAGAAAAAACGAAAGTTCGAAGGTATATCTAATCAAATCTTTGTTTTGTTTGCTTACGAGCATCGAGAAGATTCATAACAACACAATTTTGTAGCCAATTGATAAATGTTGCGAATTCGTTTTTGATTTCTGTATTAACTGAACCTCGAGCTTTCATTGAAATCTCATTGACTTTTGTTATTTTATTGGTTGTAATTGTAACTGTTGTTTGATTTTCTGCTTTTCGTCTTTTAATCAATGCTTTGAATACTCGAGGCAATTTCATTTTGTATAAACTTTGAAGATTTTTTTCAAAATTTGCATGTGGAGACTTCTTTCCGAAACTCTCAAGAGTAAATGCCATATCAGTCAGCATTTGTTGATAAATATGTAATTCTGCATTGAGAACATCGCCCGATGAGCCTTTCAATAAAATTAAATTATCATGAGGTGTATCGACTCGAACACTAGGAAATTGCGTTTTGACTCTAGTAATCTGATGTCCATTGTTTAAATGGGACATTTCTTCTTCGGTAACAAGTATTTCACGATTTATTTGAAAGTTATTGATCCATTCAGGTTTGATTTCGCCAAGGAGCGAAAGAATTGCTCCTTTACGAACGGATGTCAAGTAAACAATATCTCGAGCTAAGACAAACGAAACTGGATCACGACTATTATCACGAATAAGAGTTGATTTGAAATCGAGCGTAGCTATATCTTCGTTGTTCGTATGTCGAATATAATCAAATTTTCGACCTTGAAGATCAACTTTTGAAATAAAAATATTGTTATTATAACCAACCAATAGAGATTTAGCTATTGGTTCCCAATGTTTGGTTGTTCGTCGTGATAATTCCTTAAAATCTTTTGATTTTTTGTTGAAGAAATCTTCAAGTACGAAATAACGTCTCAAAACTGATTTAACAACATGTCGAATACTGGTTAAACCTGTTCGTTGACATAGGTTATCGATCTCTGAATTACTGACATACGATGATTGTCCAGGTGAAAGTATAGTCCTGATGACGTCTAATAACGTCATGAAGTCTCCATCTTCAGTATTTCTGAAACGATTCGGTATACTTGAAAGTACATTTGTATTATTAAGAACACCTAAAAATGCTGCCAGACATATCAAATCATGACCACAATTGTAGTATCTCAATGCAGCTAAGACTGATTTTGACATTGCTAATGAACCGAAATCGGGTAATTTTTTAAGATCTTCACCATGCGTAGTTAATTGATTGGATGATGATGTGTCCAGTATCAACATCTCTTGTAATTGTTTAATAGTTGCATCGATATATTGTGCTGATGGTGGATTAGGTAAAAATGATTTCAGATAATTCAAACCTTGATTTATCAGTGATTTTCTTAACGAAAATTCTAAATTTGTCAGTTCGGATTGACAAATCTGCGGTTCAGGATAAGGAACTTTACTCGGTTCGAAATTATACAATGAATAATATTCTCCTGGTTGAGTTCGTCCTAATCGTCCTAAACGTTGTGTTAGAGTCGATTGAGCTGCTCGTCTTTCTTTGAGAATCGTTCGTCTTGATTTGATATCATAAACCGGTATATTAATCATTCCTGTATCGACGACATATTTCAATGAAGGAAATGTTAACGAAGTTTCGGCAACTGTTGTCGAGAAAAACAATGATCCATTTTCAATATATTCCTGTTGAACATTCGGATGTTGAGCTTGAACAAGAGGATAAGCTGTGATTGTACCGCCACTTATTTCTGAAATTAAACGGCAACATTGGTTAACTTCTCCAGCGGAATTAACGAAACAAAGAATTTGATCGAATCTTTTCCGCTTCTTGCAGATTTCCAAAACGACATCGATTATATTCTTATTTGGACAGGCAATAGTTTCGACTGGAAAACGTGTGCCCATCTTTGGCATACGAAATTCAGTGACAGCTCCTTTGAAATATCGTCGAAAGAGATCAGGAACTTTCGAATCAAGTGTAGCAGATGATATAATAATTTTAACTTTCGGTTGTAATCTCGGTTTTTCATGTAATAGTCGTACTAAGAGTGCGAGACATATATCAATATTAACTGATCGTTCGTGAACTTCATCAATAAAGAAAACAATTGTTCCTGAATCGGTTTCTTCAGTAATCAATTCGTCATCGTAGAGTAAACGTTCTTTAAGTAAACCATCAGTTACATAGAGAACTTTCGCACCAGAATTATGCTTTTCCCCACTAACTTCCCAGCCAGCTAGCTCACTCATTGTTTCTCCTATATCAGTTTTCATTGTGCTATTCACACGTCTCGATATCAATTGACATGGTAAACGTCGTGGTTGTGTAACAATGACTTTATCATATCCTTCAGCCATTAATAACGCTGGTAATAATGTTGATTTACCCGATCCAGTTGATGTTGCAATTGTTGTAACTAAATGTCCATCGATTTTGTTGAGCAATTCCTCGGCTGACTCAAACAAAGGTAATTGAACTTTGAAAGAAGAAAAATATAGTAGAAGTCGTTCTAATAATTTTGGTATTCGATTAAAATGTTTGAGTTCATTGCCTTGATATCGAGGATCATTTTGAAATTCATGACGAACTTTTTGAAGAAAATTCTTCATAGTTTTAATCGATTCGTCTGTTACATCAGTTATAAAGTTAATTTCTTGAAACGAGATATTTTTATCGATGAATTCATCGAATGCTTTTTGTTTCAATGAACTAATTTCATTACTGAATGGACGACGTTGAATGAATCGCTGTTTTAGCTCTTCTACTCTCGCCCACGGTTTCGGCAATTGTCTTAAAATACATGGATCAATCATTGATTTGAATCTGTCATTGATATAATCATCGAATATTTGTTTATATTCCGTATTTTTCTCTTGAAATAATCGAGACAATAATAGTCTATATTCATGCCAACTGTTAGTTGAAGGTTTCACTTTTGGTAGGATATTTTTGACAATTGAATTCATCGTACTATTTAAATGTTTTTGATACTCATCTTTCGCTAATTGTATTGCATTCGATAGAATTTGTATTCGGTCAAGAATTCTTTTGAATTCATCATTATGTGCTTGAAAGCCAATGACAGTAACAATACCGGAATTATTTACTTCGTCAGTCATGATTTTTGGAACGAGATCTTTGAGATATGGTTCATTATTTGGAATATTCTGTTGTAAATAATTGTGAATAAGAAGACTTTTTGGCATTAAAACATCCTGCATAATCTGTTTTTGAATATTACCATGTTTAAATTGACGAATGCTTTGTTGAATTCGTCGTAAATGTGCTTCTCTTGCTTCGCTTTGTTCTTTGTCTCGTTTTAATCTTTCCACGTCTCGACGTAAGTCTCGAATTCTTTGTTGATTTTCAGCGTTGTGTTCCATATCTAAATTGACTAATTTGGCAATTTCAGCTTCGGCATTTGCTAGATTCTTTTGAAATTCATCCTTTTTTTTCTTGACAGCAGCTAAAACTGCAGCTAACACATCGGCAGCACCTTTTTCTTCAATAGCAATCGGTCGTTGTGTCGGTAAAACCATAGTTCTGCTTTCATTGATCACTTGTTCGATTGGTTCTTCTGGTTCATTATCCCACGTAGGCTCGTCACATGATTCATCGAATGATACGCGTTTTGGATTGAGTAAATTAAATAAAGATCGTTTTTTAGGAGTCTATGTTAACAAAAAAAAGATAAATACGAGTTGTTTTTTTTCGTAAGAATTTTACTTTTTGATGTTTTTTATCTGATGGATCATCGTAGGAAAAATCTTCGTTGGCTAATGGTTCAGCTAATTCTTCTTCATCTCGAAGTAGGACCTTATTTTTTGATTCGACGATACGTGCAAGTCTTGCAGGTGTCAATGGTGTTGGATCAAGATTTGCTATGTTTGTATATTCATCAGTATCGATAATTTCATCTCGATTTCGTTGATTATTCGATACCATTTTCGGTAACCATCGAAGATAACCAATAATTTCCTTGTTTTTATCAGTGAATTCGAATGTTTCAAGATTGAATTTTAGTGGTGCATCACTAATCAACGGAACTTTAATACTGACAAATCGTCGACGATATTTCATCGCTTTATCCAATTGTTCGTTAGTTTGATCATTGCAAAAGTACCATGTATTGAGACGAAGTTGAAATCGACTGTCATATCGTACGGGTAGTTTGAACATATCGAGTGTTGATTGTGTTGATGCTTTAGGATGTTTAGTTAATAGAATTTGCCATAAGGCATAGCAACGTAAATTGACAAATGATGAGCCTCGACAACGTATCCAAGCTAAACCTTCGCCATAGTTACCATTTCTTCCTGAACGAAGAAATTTCATTAGACAAATAGCATATGATGTTTCAGTTGTTCGTAAGAAGATTTCTCGACGAAATTCCTGATCTTGTTGGACGACTAAAGATTTGTGTAATTCGTCGGAATTTCGTTCATCAAATGGAGTCCATTTTTGATCAAGCAGCCGTTTAAATTCCCAAATACAATCGACTTTGATGAAATTTGCTTCTTCATCAATAGGCGCTTCGGGAAATCTATTTAAATTAGTTGAATAACCAAAAACTAAAATTTCACGAAAATAATTGGTAACATTCGTATGTCCTGCTGCATTCATAAGTACTGTTTCTCCTGCTTGATTTTCAATAAAATAATCAGCACCGTGTTCAACTAAATATTTCACCACATCTAAATGTTCTCTATGCGCAGCAACATGTAACGGTGTTGAACCAGCTCTTGGATTTGAACTGAAATGGTTTTCATGGGGATTGAAAACAGCAAGTGCTCGTTTAAGATCTTGAAGATTTTGAGCATCGACTGAACAACGATGTTTTTCAACGAGATTTCGTACTAAATCTAAGTCGCCTCGTCGAGCAGCAGCATAGAGTAATGTCATGCCGTCAACACCTGGCCGATCTTTCATATAGGGATAGTTTTTCAAGAATCGATCGATTTTATTACGACATTCTTGATCTCCATCGAATGTTGCTTGATGAACATCGATTGAATCCAAACGACATTCGAGTTCTTGTTGAAATGAAACGAGCATATCAACATTAAAATCTTCAGTGAAAATCTGTTCGGTTTCATCGTAATAAAATCTATTTAAAAGATCGAATACATTTGCTCGATAATCGACTTGTAAAGAACGTAATTTGATTTTCAACATCCGTTCGATCTTCTTTTGAAAATCTATTAATAGTTCTTCCTCATGATGATTTAATGTAAATGAATAATTATTGAGATCAGCATAGGCGACATTTCCATTGGGTTGTATTTCGTTCAATGCATTTTGTACGATACGTAGAGTTTCTTTGAGAAATTCTTTTAATTGAGATTTAGCTTCTGCAGTCGTCATTTACTGTTGTGTGTCTGTTGGCAAAATTGAAATAGTAAATGAAAAGAGGAAGAAAACAAGTTTCATTTCGACGCCTTTGCCGTTATAAGGTAAATAGTCATTAGGAAAAAACCAGTCATGCATGAGGAAGAGTGAATAATTTATTTTCGACAAAACAAAAATATGTAGGTAATTGAAAATTTGGCGAAACAAAACAAAAAAAACTTGTTAAGTTTTGTAGACTATTTTCAAATATGGAAGTGCTTGTCCATAACGATAAACAATATATTCAGTATAGTCTGCATGTTCGCCAATTACCGAGTGAAAGTTTACAGGTGCCGCTGTCAATTTATCATTTTCGGTCTTTGAATGAAATGCTTTTCCCATAAGTACTCGACTATAATATATAACATGTTTATTACCAGCTGAATCCTGATCAGTGTATCCATGTGATTTTTCTGGATCATCAGCAAAATAAGCACCAACACCTATTTAACAATACAATGAATTTTCTTGTTGAGAAATAGTTTGAATTTCTTACCGTAACGTCCGCCAGCGTAGTATCGATCATCAAATCCATCTTCAGCTATTCCTTCGACGCCATCTCCGTTTGTTCCATGAAATAGTAGAAGTTCATTCGGATTCGCACCCGTACATTGTTTTGCGATAACTTTTTTCATTCCTTCGTAGATTTCTTCTAAGTGTGGATTTCGAATTTCTTCGATTGATAGAATCTTTATATTTGTGATGACGTTCATTTTAGTCTTGATTTCATTGTATAAAGTTCCTTTTGGAAGTGGAACAAGTACTGAATGATACTGTCGATGTGGTTGAGGAATCACTGAAAGTTCTTGATTGATTTTCTTCCAACCACGAATATTAATCATTTTATCGATACGTTCATCCAAACGAGAATCTCGTGGACGAAGAACTTGAAAACGTTTGTTTTGAATATTATCGATAATTGTTTCTAAATCAATCGAATAAGGTCGTTGTGTGATATCAATACGCATGCCAAGTTCATGTGTATAATCTTTCTCCACCGATAAATTATTAACATCGAAATCGATACGATCCTGTGTTAATGCGATATGTGGTTCGATTAAATCCATAGTAAATGGACCTGTTGGTTCGTTTTCATCGAACAATAATATATATCTCCAATCTTCTCGTATAAACGAACACGTAATACCATATTTGTATAATTCGTTTTGAAACAATTGAATATCAAAATACCGATAACTCGGGAGATGACAATCTAAATCCGATGGAACAACTTCTTTGTCGAGTTCTGGAATAAGATTATTCCGCAGTGTAATCCATTGTTGAGGATTATTATTTTTTGGTCGACTAATATAATGGCCAACAATCCAATCTCGAACGAAACCACCTTCTAATCGACAATCAAATTTGCAAATTGCCAACCAAGCTACGACTTCCATTCGGGTTTCACGTGTAGCGTGTACACCTTTGGTGCCATCGTGTAAATCGATGTCTGTTCGAGCACTATCTGTAACACGAGCGATTCGTTCTTCGATATCTCGACATTTGCTTCGTATTTTCGGCGAAAAAGTTGTCGGCGGTAGACCTGAATTTGGATGATTGATAACGGCGGATTTTTTAAGCCAACTGACGAAACCTGTGAATTCATCTCGAATCTTTCGATTCACTGAATCTCTCGCTTTAACAGTGACTTCACATGTTCCATTGTTGCTCGTTACGGTAATTTCAGCTTGATTTTCTGCTTCTCGTCGCCAAATTAACGGTTTAAATATATTCAATCGTTTGGTTATACTCTGAAGATTGCGTTCAAAATTCGAATGTGGACTTCCGTAAACCAATGAATGTAAAGTAAATTTCAATTCACAGATCATTCCTTGATGAATATGTATTTCTGCATTTAAAACATGACCTGACAAACCATCTAATGTAATTCTATCGCCAGAAACTTGCACTCTAACATTCGGAAATTTCGATTGCACATCAGTTAAAACTTTATTTGCATTTAAATATGATAATTCTTCGTTCGTCACAACGATTTCACGTTTCACCGGACAATTAATCCATTGAGGATTGATAATGCCGACGAATGAAAGAATTGCATTTTCACGAATCGATGTTGCATAACGAATATCTCGAGCGAGAACAAGTGAAACAGGTGTATCCTTCATTTTACGATTTAAAGTCGATTTTCGATCGAGAATTGCTATGTCTTTGTTTTTATGACGAACAAAATAATGTTTATGATCTTGAATATCTTTCATCGAAATAAAAATATTATCACTGTAACCAGCTAATAAACATTTAGCCATCGATTCCCAATTGTTCGATTTTTGTTCGGCTCGTTGTCGAAATTCCGACGATGATTCGAAAAATTCCTTTAACGTTATGTAACGTCGTAGAGCTTGTCGAATGTTATGTTGAATTTTTTCTAAGCCAAGTGTTTTGCAAACATCATCGATTTCGGAATTATTTAAATAAGCCGATTGTTTAGCAACAAGAATTTTATCAATTATTTCGAATAATGTCATAAAATCTCCATCGGGACTTTTATAACTATCAGGTATATCTTGAAATATGTTTGTTTTATTAAGAATACCTAAAATTGAAGCCAAACATATTAAATTATAACCACAATTGTAAATCATCAATGCAGCTAAGACTGATTTTGACATTGCTAATGAACCGAAATCAGGTAATTTAGCCAATTCTTTCCCTTCGGCAGTGAATGAATAAGGAGGTGATTTTTCGAGAATGTACAATTCTTGTAATTGTTGAATAGCTGCATCGATTAATTCTGTTGATGGTGGTTCAGGTAGAAATGTTTTCAAATAGCTAAAACCTTGATTTATCGAAGATTTACGTATTGAAAATTCGAAATTAATTAAATCTGATTGACAAATCTGTGGTTCAGGATAAGGAACTTTACTCGGTTCGAAATTATACAATGAATAATATTCTCCTGGTTGAGTTCGTCCTAATCGTCCTAAACGTTGTGTTAGAGTCGATTGAGCTGCTCGTCTTTCTTTGAGAATCGTTCGTCTTGATTTGATATCATAAACCGGTATATTAATCATTCCTGTATCGACGACATATTTCAATGAAGGAAATGTTAACGAAGTTTCGGCAACTGTTGTCGAGAAGAATAACGATCCAGTATCGATATATTCCTGTTGAACATTCGGATGTTGAGTTTGAACAAGAGGATAAGCTGTGACCGTGCCTCGACTCATTTCTGTAATTATACTACAACATTGAGAAGTTTCGCGTTCTGAACTAACAAAACAAAGAATTTGATCAGCTTGTCGACGTTTCTTGCAAATTTCCAGAACGACTGTGATTATATTTTCATTTGGTCGAGGAATCGTTTCGACGGGAAAACGTGTGCCCATCTTTGGCATACGAAATTCAGTGACAGCTCCTTTGAAATATCGTCGAAAGAGATCAGGAACTTTCGAATCAAGTGTAGCAGATGATATAATAATTTTAACTTTCGGTTGTAATCTCGGTTTTTCATGTAATAGTCGTACTAAGAGTGCGAGACATATATCAATATTAACTGATCGTTCGTGAACTTCATCAATAAAGAAAACAATTGTTCCTGAATCGGTTTCTTCAGTAATCAATTCGTCATCGTAGAGTAAACGTTCTTTAAGTAAACCATCAGTTACATAGAGAACTTTCGCACCAGAATTATGCTTTTCCCCACTAACTTCCCAGCCAGCTAGCTCACTCATTGTTTCTCCTATATCAGTTTTCATTGTGCTATTCACACGTCTCGATATCAATTGACATGGTAAACGTCGTGGTTGTGTAACAATGACTTTATCATATCCTTCAGCCATTAATAACGCTGGTAATAATGTTGATTTACCCGATCCAGTTGATGTTGCAATTGTTGTAACTAAATGTCCATCGATTTTACTTAACAATTCATCGGCTGATTCGTACAATGGTAATTGAACTTCGAAACAAGAAAAATAAAGTAGAAGTCGTTCTAATAATTTTGGTATTCGATTAAAATGCTTGAGTTCATTGCCTTGATATCGAGAATTCGTTCGAAATTCATTTTTAATTTTGTCAACAAACTGTGTTATGATTGAAACTGATTTTGAATTTGCTTTCAATCGAGATTGTGCGTGTAAAATATGAACATGTTTGGCAATAAATTCATCGAGTGCTTTTTGTTTCAATGAACTAATTTCATTACTGAATGGACGACGTTGAATGAATTGATTTGTTGCCTCTCGTATATTTTCCCATGGTTTTGCTAATTGACCTGAAATGCACGGTTCTACCATTGATTCAAGTTTATCACTCATGTAATTATCAAATGATTGTTTATAATCGATGTTTTTGTTTTGAAACAATTGAAAAAATGATTCGGTATATTCGCTCCAATTATTTGTTCGAGGTTGAACACGTGATAGAACACCTTTAACGATTGAATTCATCGTTCGATTTAAATGTCGTTGATAGTAATCTTTGGCTGATTGTATTGTGTTCAGTAAAGTTTGAATTCGTTTGAGAATTTGTTTGAATTCATCGTGATGTACTTGCAAACCAACAAGAGTGACAACACAAGATTTATTTATTTCAATTGTTCGAATTTGTGGTACTCGATTATCAATCGAGGTATCAAGTTTACCAGCTTTCTGTCGTAGATGTTCGTAAATAAACGTGTTTTTCGGCGTTAAAAAATCATTCATAATCTGTTTTTGAATGTTAGTATATTCAATTGTTTGAACGCCTCGTTCGAGTTGTTTGATTTGTAATTCTTTAGCTTCGTTGAGTTTCTTTTGCTGTTCCATGCGTTCAATACGTTGTTTATATTCTTGTAATCGTTGTTCGTATTCAGCATTTCGTTTTTCACCGGAATTAACTAACGATTGAATTTTGGCTCGTTCGATCGCTAATTTCTTTTCGAGTTCAGATTTTTCTTGTTGATTTTGAGCTAATTCTGCTGACAAAGCGTCTAGAGGAGCGGCTTTATTCGATTTGTTAGTCATTGTCGGCTGTTGAAGTGCTAAGATTTGTGCAGTTTTTTCATTGATATACAGTTCAATCGCCTTTTCTGGTTCGTCATCAAATTCGAGTTTTTTTATTTGCTTGAAAATCGGATTGTTATATTGTTTTTTACGTTTGAGATTATCAAGTTTTTTATCTGAATAAGCATCGTATGCAATATTTTCATCAACAATCGGTTCGATCAATGGTTGTTCATAATCGATTTGCAAGTTTTTCTTTACTTTCGAAATTTCTTTTAATCTCGACGGTGTCAATGGTGTTGGTTCTTTCTGTACTGGAATTGGATATTCATCGACATCGATTATTTCATCTTTGTGTCCTGAATCATTCGATACCATTTTCGGTAACCATCGAAGAAAGCCAACGGTTCGATTGTATTGATCAGTGAATTCGAATGTTTCAAGATTGAATTTTAATGGCTCCTCACTAATCAACGGAACTTTAATACTGACAAATCGTCGACGATATTTCATCGCTTTATCCAATTGTTCGTTAGTTTGATCATTGCAAAAGTACCATGTATTGAGACGAAGTTGAAATCGACTGTCATATCGTACGGGTAGTTTGAACATATCGAGTGTTGATTGTGTTGATGCTTTAGGATGTTTAGTTAATAGAATTTGCCATAAGGCATAGCAACGTAAATTAACGAATGATGAACCTCGACAACGTATCCATGCGATACCTTCACCGAAATTAGCATTTCTTCCTGAACGAAGAAATCTAATAAGACAAACAGCGTAGACACCGCGAGATCCTTCTAAATAGATTTCTCGTTGAAATTTTTCATTCGATTTAACTATTAACGATTTTCGAATCTTTTTTGATTCGTGATCAGTAAATTCAAGCCATTGCTGTTCAGAAAATCGTTTAAATTCCCAAATACCATCTTCAGTTTCAAAATTAACATCTTCATTGATAGGAGCTTCGGGAAATTTATTCACATTAGCCGAATATCCAAATACTAAAATTTCACGAAAATAATTGGCAACAGTTTTATGTATTGCCGCATTCATAAGTACTGTTTCTCCTGCTTGATTTTCACTGTAATAATCAGCACCGTGTTCAACTAAATATTTCACAATATCCAATTTATTATAATACGAAGCAGCATGTAATGGCGTTGAACCAGCTCGTGGATCATTCGAGTACAAGATATCATTTGGATTTGAACTGGCTATTGCTCGTAGGATATGCTGACGATTGGGAGCATTGACCGAACAACGATGAATTTCAACGAGATCTTTGACGATATCTAAATATCCATTTCGAGCAGCAGCATAGAGTAATGTCACACCTTCGATACCTGGTCTATCTTTAGCCGATGGATACTGTTTGAGAAAATTATTAACTTCAGCTCTATTTCCAGTGTATGCAGCTTGTAAAGCATCAATTGAAAATAGACGACATCTTAATCCTCGTGCAAGTGAATCGAGTGTAGTAACAGTTAGATTCTCAGTGAATACATGTTCTTTTTCGTCATAGTTAAAATAATTTAAAAGATCGAGTATATTTAATCGATGATTGGGATTCAATTGAGATAATTGTTTGTCGAGAATACTTTCGAGTTGTTGTTGAAAATCTACTAACAATTTCTCTTTCCAACGGTCTAAGGTAAATGAAGAATTATTTGGATTTGCTGCAGCAATGGCCTTGACTTCATTTGATTTTTGCCGGTGTGCAGCAGCGTATTTCGATTGTATTTCTTTTAATACCTTTTCAATTGTAAGTATTACTTCTTTTAAAAATTGTTTTAACTGCTGTTCACCTGGAGTATTCGACATTTTATGAATTACTTAACTTTTCGTTAACAAACCGAATGTTTAAATGAAATTGTTTACTCATTAGAAAGATAAAAAGAACGAAGGTTTTTTTCCCTCTTGGCTTTTTCCATAATTATCGAGTTGTTTTTTTTATCGTTTATTCATCAAACGATGAAGGTAAAAATGTAATCAACCGTAACACCAAATGAATAACTAATAGAGAACGAAAAAAATATCTTCCTCTTCCTTGATAGTTTATTTTTGTGTTTACTCTACACTTTATTTCGGCGAATGTAATTGGAAATTATCAAATTGTACATGAGTGTTTCTTAGTTTTTTAATTCAATTTGTAGAACTTTTTATAGTACACAAAAGATAATGAAAAGAAAACAAGCATATATATATATATAATATCGTTGGTCAGGTTTATCTATCATAAAAGATATACACTAAATAAATAGAGAATAAAAACTAAACCGAAATGTTATTCATGTGGATGATTTTTCTATTGACAATTTCTCAAATTACAACAATCGTTATATCATCTTATGATGAACATATTGAAGTTTTACTTGCTAATATGACAGATGAAGATAAAATTGGTCAAATGACTCAAATAACACTTGATCTTATTGTTAAAGATCCTAAACGGCCATGGAATGAAATCGAAATTGATCCAATTAAATTAACAACTGCAATTCAAAAATATCGAGTAGGTTCAATATTCAACACTGTTGCAACCGGTGCATATGATCTTAAACAATGGCAAGATTTTATCGAACAAATTCAAGATGAAGCTGCAAAAACTTCATCGAAAATACCTGTCCTATACGGTATTGATTCAATTCATGGTGCGAATTACATTCGAAATGCTGTATTATTTCCGCAGGCTATTGCTCTCGGTGCAACATTTAATCCTGATTTAGTACATGAAATTGGTAAAGTTGTTGCACATCAAACTCGTGCAGCCGGAATACCATGGGCGTTTCATCCACAAGTCGACATTGGGTTAGTTAATTACAGGATTTGATTTCGAAATATGTTTTCTCTTTGTTTTTATTAGTCGTCAAAAAGTTTGGCCACGTTTATGGGAAACATATGGTGAAGATGTTAAACTTGTTGCTGATATGGGTCGTGCGTATACCGAAAGTCTTCAAGGAACGAATCTAACTTCTCGTCAGAACGTAGCTGCATGTCTGAAGAGTTTCGTTGCCTATGGACTTCCACTTTCAGGTCAAGATCGTACGCCAGCATGGATTGATGAACGTCAATTACGCGAATATTTCCTACCACCATTCGAAGAAAGTGTTCGAGCTGGTGCAGCAACAATCATGATCAGTCCAGGCGATATCAATGACATTCCTAGTCATGCTAATTATCATTTGATAACAGAAGTTCTCAAAGGAGAATATAATTTTCAAGGATTTACTGTTTCTGATTGGGAAGATATCATACGATTGAATACAGTCTATCGAACAGCTCAAACACCTAAAGAAGCCGTTCGTCAAGCAATCGCAGCCGGTGTTGATATGAGTATGGTGCCTCTCGATTATTCGTTTTTCGATTTAGCACTCGAATGTTTAAAAGACGGGAGCATTCCTCGATCACGAATCGATGATGCTGTACGTCGTATTCTTCGAGTTAAATATGCTCTCGGTCTATTCGATGGAAGAAATGCTTGGCCTGATCCATCAGCAATCAACACATTTAATAATCAAACATTTGATGAACTCAATCTTCGAGCAGCACGTCAAGTGATTACTCTTTTGAAAAACGATCGAAACGTTTTACCATTGGACAAAGTAAATATTACATCACAAGCACCTCTACTTATCACAGGTCCAACAGCAAATGTCCTCACATCACTTAACGGTGGTTGGTCATACGTTTGGCAAGGAAATGATGAATCAATCTATCCGAATAATTTAACAAATAAAACAATTCTTCATTCATTGGAAAACTATCTTGGTCGATCGAATGTCGAATATGTCAATAGTACAACATTCGATCAAATCATTGATATCAACAAAGTTCTCAATGCATCACAACATGCCAGTTACATTCTCGTTTGTCTTGGCGAACAGGCTTATACAGAAACACCTGGAAATATCAATGATTTGATCTTAGACGATGCTCAATTACAATTAATTGAACAATTACGAAATCGAACAAGCAAACCTATTATCACGGTTCTTGTTGAAGGACGTCCAAGAATCATTCGTCGAATTGTCGATTTATCAACAGCGATTTTAATGATGTATATTCCTGGTATGGAAGGGTTTGTATTCTTTTTTTTCTGTTTTCTATTCGATATTTTTCTTTGTCTATTTAGTGGACAAGCACTGGTTGACGTAAGGTGCACAGAATGCAAAATGACAGTGCCTAACCAATTTTGCTGATTTATACATGATTAGATTCAGTTTTTAATGCTGATCACAAATATCACCTTATTTTTTCATTTAGTGCAAGTTTTCATGTCGATAAGCGCTTTGCAGTGAGAGAGTGTCAACATGTACCATTGATGATACATAAAAAAACACAAAAAAACATCGACTTACTATGCACCAATACTTCATTTTTGAGCAAAACGCATATTATACTTAGATTCTACGTCGAAAACTGAGTTTAAAAAATATGTTTTAAAACATATTTTTTAAACTCAGTTTTCGACGTAGAATCTAAGTATAATATGCGTTTTGCTCAAAAATGAAGTATTGGTGCATAGTAAGTCGATGTTTTTTTGTGTTTTTTTATGTATCATCAATGGTACATGTTGACACTCTCTCACTGCAAAGCGCTTATCGACATGAAAACTTGCACTAAATGAAAAAATAAGGTGATATTTGTGATCAGCATTAAAAACTGAATCTAATCATGTATAAATCAGCAAAATTGGTTAGGCACTGTCATTTTGCATTCTGTGCACCTTACTCTTCGGCGAATATAATCCAAGTGGTCGTTTACCAATTACTTATCCAAAATATAACCATCGTCTATCAACTTATGATTACAAATGGACGGAAATCGAACTTGGCAATACGATCGATGTTGAATTTGAATTTGGTTACGGTTTGAGTTACACGACATTTATATATTCAAATTTAACTCTTTCTCATTCGTCATTATTACCATGGAATGATACACTTTTAATTAGTTTATTCGTGCGAAATAATGGTTCGATGGCAGGAGATCATACTGTGCTTTTATTTGTAACGGATGTCTATCGTTCGGTTACACCGCCAAATAAAGAATTGAAAGGTTATTCGAAAATAACTCTCGGTGTAAATGAAGAGAAACAAGTGAACTTTCAATTAAATCGAACGGATTTATCGTTTATCGGTGTTAATAATACGCGAATAACTGAATCAGGAGTTTTTATTATTACACTCGGTGATCTTCGAACGAATTTTACTCTTTTACCTAAATATATTGAATAAAGATGTCAAACTATAGTGACAGTTGAACTCATAAATCTTTTCTTTTTACGACTTAAGAAATCCGACTATAAATACACGATTCAATCATTGTCAAAGAAAAACACTCGTTATGCATCAACGTTTTATATTTGCTGTTCTTTTGGGATTCATTCTATTGATTCTCAATACTCGTATGTAAATTCATTTTCTTTTGTTCTATTGTTGATATACGAATTTAATAGATCAGGTCGAAGGTGGTCAAGGTTGTCCAACACCATGGAATAGTTGTCGTCAACATTGTGTTTATGAAGTAACAACGAACAAGGGCAAACCATGTGGTGGAACTTGCCAAGGTTTTACCTGTGTGTGTCTTTATGGTAGTGCGTGCAAACGTCGAAGTATCTTTACGAATCTCGACGAGTCACAAGATGATTATTGACATTTGCGCCTTGTTTCTGTTTGTTTTTTTTCTTTTTGAGAAATACGTAATAAACAGAATTATTAACAATATATTTGTTATCTTTTTGTGTTAAGGTCTTATCAGTTCGTTCTTATTTTTCATTTTAATATAAATACTGAGCTCTTTCGTGCGCACACCACCTCATTCTTAACCTACTTGAGTGTTTTTATTTCTGACGTCATGCATTTTATCAACATTGTGCAATTTGTCGTTTGCGTGCAATTTGCATTAGCATTGCCAAATCCAATTGGTTCGTGAGCTTTTACGCCAGGATTCTGTTTCTTTTAAATATTAGTTTCATTTTTAGGAAAATACGATATCATAGCACCAAAAGATGAAAATGAAAACACACGATTCTTTGTTATTGGTGATTGGGGCGGTATACCAATTTTCCCCTACGATACACCATCCGAAGTTGCTGTTGCAAAATCCATGGGTAAACTCGGTGCTCAACTGAATACCAGTTTTCAAATGGCATTAGGAGATAACTTTTACTATCATGGTGTACAATCAATTACCGATCCAAGATTTCAAGTTAGTTTTTAAAAGATTTTATTTATTTCGATTGTTCGAAACAAAATTCGTTATAGAATACATTCGAAAAAGTGTTCACAGCTGATTCATTACAAACACCGTGGTATGTTTTAGCTGGTAATCATGATCATTATGGTAATGCTTCAGCACAAGTTGAATATACGAAAGTTTCGAAACGATGGTAAATATATATATAGATGTTGAATTAATCAGAAAGATTTTTTGTTTTCTTTTTGAGGAAATTTCCCGATTTTTTCTATACATTTACTTTATGGCAAAATGGTGGACAAAAGAAATTAGTTGATTTCATCATGCTCGATACAGTTTTACTTTGTGGAGGTGGTAATATATCGGATTGGGAAGATACGCCTATTGAAGGACCAGAAAATGCTGTCCTTGCTGAAACCTATTGGCAATGGATTGAAGAACAACTTCGTTCATCAAAGTAAATATGCACACTGATAAATGACTATAGAATCTATTTGTTTTTCGTAGTGCTCCCTATGTATTATTAGCTGGACATTTTCCTGTATATTCTGTTGCTGAACACGGTCCAACAAAATGTCTTGTTGATCGTCTTCGTCCATTACTTATTCAATACAAGGCTACAGCTTATCTCTGTGGTCATGATCATAATCTTCAAGTAAAATATTTCATTTTCATTCCGAGATTTACGTAATTCGTGTTTTTAGCATCTATCTGAAACTGTTAATGGAACACAAGTCGATTATTTTGTTGTCGGTGCTGGTGATATCGTTGAAGGTAGTCAAAAACATGCAAGTAATGTTCCTGCTGGTTCATTGAAATATTTCTGGGGTCCTGATTCACTTCTCGGAGGTTTTGGTTTAGTTGAAGTCAATAGTACACTAATGACCGTTTCATTTATTGAACACGGAGAAAAAACATTATATCGTGCACTCTTACAACCTCGAGCTTTGTAAACGTGTTTGACTTTTCGAATAAATTTTTCAAATTGATAAAGTCAAAGTCGAAAAAAATTACGAATGACATTGATAGACTTTATAAAGTGCTGAACCATGCACGGGTAAAGTGACATTAATCCATTCGACTTGTGTTGTAACTGTGCCATTCCAAATTTCTTGTATTGTACATATACTACCACGATTATTTGTAATTGCTTGCATATTGACACTTAAAGTTTGTGTTGAATTATCTTGAATATTGTAGAGAGAAACATAACTTGCGCCGAATTCACTTGTCGAATCGGAACGCCAAACCGATGAATTAAATGCTGAATATTGAATGACAGTGATATTTGTTGAATAATCAAGCATTTGTATGGCACGTTGATTCGTAACTAAAGAAAGTGAGAATGGATCTTGTGTACGTAGATCACCTTCGTAGAACATCGGTGCACGACTGAACATCCAGAAAGCAGCTACTGTATAATGTTCATCACGTGTCAATGGACTCATAAAATGTGGTTGTCGACCTTGATATGGATCAGTGAGATAACCAAACGGAGGATTATCATAATCGGGATAGGCAGGCACACCGTATCTTCCTATTTTTGATCCGCCAATAAAATCTCGAATAAGATAAGCAGCATGCCAATGATTATAGATCTTCCATTGTTGCCATGATGCCCATGTATCTGCAGTCATACGATAGACATTGACCATAGGCGTTACAGTAGCAGATCGAAGTGCTTGTTGATCAGGTTCATCAGGACCGTTACCTGGACTCAATGATAACAACATAGGTCGGCCACTATGTTCAATCGCTTGACTGACACTTTGAATTTGATCAAGAACATAATCACCACCGTAAACACAATCTGCTTTGATCATATCAACACCCCACGATGCAAATTGAGCATAGAGTGAATTTTGATAGGCTTGAGCACCTGGATGATTTAAATTCAACGCATAGAATCGACTCACAGGAAAGCAATACCAACGGCAAGGACGATTTGCATCGTAGATCTGATCAGCTGTATAATTCGTACCGAATACGGGCAATTTGTATTCGACTGCTACTGCACTAATACCTCGCATCACATGAAGACCAAACAACATGCCTTTACTATGAATATAATCGATGATACGTTTGAATCCTTGTATGCCCGTGCTCGACGGCCATCGATTAACGTCAGGTTGAGGTCGACCGTATTCATCTAGATAAGTTGTTTCATTATTTAAATCTAAATACCAATACCAATCTAATTCGATGATATTATATCCTGATGCTTGTAATAATTGAGCAGTTAGATCGATATTAGCCATCATTTCAGTTTCATTCGTACTCCACATAAACGCTCCACAACTATTCCAACCGCGTAATGGAAATTTACTGATATTTCTCAAACGTGCTAATTGTTGATCGTATAAACTTGCATCGAGATCTTCGACGCCCCATGAATCTTGCCATTTAGTCATCGTGCCAAATGACGGCAATGGAATCGATTGATCATCGTAATGCATGATCACTGCTCGTGGAACTGTATTCGCTTCGGCATTTGCTAATACGAGCAGAAGTGTTAGAAAAAACATTTTCAATAGCATTTTGTGTCTTTTTTTTTTTGAAAGAATTCTTTACATAAAATTCAAAATTAAATACATGCATGATAACGGAACAGAGAGGTCAATAGATAACGAATAGCAAACAAACCGGCTTTTTTTGTTTATCTTAATTAACCCTTTCCAGCCGAAATATTGGTCATTAAGTATAACGAACATCATTTATAAACAATAGTAAATGATAGGTTTCTCTCTCACAAAAAAATCTGATATAACCATATTTTATGCTGCCCTTAAAAAAACAAAAAAAAGAATTTATTGCACGTTGCAAAGTCATAAAACTTCTTTGTTTTTCTAATATTTGATTAGATACTTCCTGTCTTTTTTTTTCTTTTTACACAAGTTCGATGAATAAATGAAAAAAAATCATAAAATGTACCGTCTGTTCTCAAAGAGAAGAGAATGAATATCATGATAAACCTCATTTTTTTTACATGTAAAACATTTTCATACAAAACTTGAAACAGTATGCCATTATTGAACTTACAAGAGGACCTATCGTTTGTTTCGTTTCAAACGATATTAAACTATTGTTGGTCAACAACGATAACAACTTTAATTATCACCTGTCAATCGTACGACATGTACATGTGATTGTTGGGATGGTTTCTATCGTGGTATTCATCCACGTGGTGGCTATAAAACATTCTATGTTAATTATGAATTTCAAACAATCATTCTAGTTGGTCTATTTCTATTCTATGCTGAACTTCTTCGACTGTTTCTTATTCAATTAATGAAACATCGACAATGGATTTTATTTCTTCTTCTAACAACTATCTATTCGAATTTCTATGGAACATGGAATTTAGTTAATTATTTAAACGATCATGATTATTATCGTATGTTACCATCACAATTGTTCTTTTCGATCACAGAATTATTTGCAAATTATGTCTTTTATCGATGTTTAATAGCAAAAAAAAGTGAAACACATATTTCACCATGGTTCATTTATTTAATTTCGATTATTTGCTCGATTCATATTTTTCTTGCTGTCAAAGAATTAAATGTCGATTTAATGAGACGAAATATTGCTTTGCTAATTCCTGATTTTATTATTTTGACATGGGTTTTCATTTTTATGAGTCAAAATCCAGATTATCTTCCAACGACACGAACAGTTTGTCATTGGTTGGGTATCGGTGGACTTATTTTAGCTTTTTATTATATTGTTTGTCCATTTCGTGAACGAGGAGAACGTTATAATTGTTGTTTTTTATTTAAACAATGAATTTGTACACATGACAATGAACAGATACACTACTGTATATTGACACTCTTTTCTAAACAAATTACAAACGTCTTGAATTCATCAATTCTTTTGTTATACAAGTCATCTGTTATCCATGACAAGATCAGATAAGCAATTATCCTTATCATACGAATTACTCTTGCGTTCTGTCCGTCTTCTTTCGATGAACAGAACGGAACCAACTCGTTTTCTTTTCGTTAACGTGTTGGATGTTTGACCTCTGAAAATTGGGTATTTTCTCGACTGTTCTATAGATCGTAGACTAAGAAAGATCATTTGAGCGTAAATGATATATAGATATGTCACTTAAATTAACGAAGTTAATGAAAAGAGTCTATAAACAATCGGGAGCCATTCATGCGCGTTTTCATGGATCATCAGGAGCAAAGAAAACTGAAAATGTACTATCATCAATCAATAAAACTGGAGAACGATTTCGATCGAGAATAGCAAAATTAAGTGTCGGTCATACATGGTCATTAATACGAAAGGAATGGATAATCATCAAACAAGTTGAAATGAGTGAACGACGTGAGAAATGTCTATGTGGACGGTCGAATTTGAAACTTGTTACATATCTCAAGAATAAAGAAAATAACAATCAAATCGCAGCGGGCAATTGTTGTGTCTTAACACTTAAATAATGAATCTATAATGAGACGCATTAGATACTGTCTTGTGTGATTTTAAAAATGTTTCATGGATTGTAAATGTGTATATTTTTTTTCCAGTCGATTGCATACGTTAAAAAATAAAGACATACTCGATCTCGAGAGTAAATTTCTCTACCGTCGTCTATTATGAATATATAAATTGGGTAACAACCTTCTTGAGTTCGTAATGATCGACATCAGTTGTTTCTCCCTTTGTTTTTACTCATAGAAATGCGAGGATAAATTACACGCAATCGTTTTTTAAACATAGTTGTTGTTCTTCAAAATAATAAGCATATATAACTATGGCTGATGTAAACAGTAAATCGTTAGAAATATCTAATGATAATCTTGAAACATTTTCAATTTTTTGGCTTGATGCACAAGTCAATGCAACCGAAGATAATCGACTACTGGATTGAACGGTAATTTTGTTCATTCTCTTCTCTTAATTGATGTTCTTATTCGAATGAAATCGATCGAAAGTGATAAACAACAATTGACTCAATTGTATGAGAAAGAATATCAAACCAATAATGCTGAATTAATATTCGTCCGTGAATTTGAAAAAGATTATCAAGCGAACAAAAAAAAAGCATTACGAGTACAAAAAAATCACTGTTGTTTCATTTTTATTTCTATTAACCAAGCGAAAATGACAAGTATTTTAAGTTAAAACACTGCAATCGCTGAATATTAGAATTGAATGAGTAAATATTGATTAGAATCGATCTCAACGGTCGTTTTTCTTTCTGAATAAAAAATGAACAATAACTTCCGATCACGATTGTGTGAGAAAAAGAAATTAAAAAAATTCTTTTCACATTCATTTACTTCAAAATGTACTTCAAGACCTTTATTAAAATTTATCTCTTTCTGATGTTCATCAAGAAAACAACAAATGAGCAAATACGAGATTCGTTTTTCGATTTATCGTATAATCAACCGATATTTTGTCCGAATGCATCATGGAATCCATATGCCTTCACCTTTGCTAATTCACCTTTCATCAATGGAACTCCATTCGGAATATTTATTACAACAATGAATAGTGTTTATGCAAGCACAAACACAGGAGATAATAACTATACCATATACATTTGGCCTGACTCCAACGTAACGTTGACAATTCCTATTCTATTTAATTCAAGTTATACAAGAAGCATTTTCGTCACAAAAAATAATGAGATGTACTATGGATTTGTTTCGAATACCAGTCAAGGAATAAGCAAACTATCGTTGAATTTTTCGACTGAAGTTTTAGTTGTGAAAACAAATTCGGAATGTTATGGGATTTTTATCGATATTCTTGATAATATTTATTGTTCATTGGTGCTTACACATCGGGTTATTAAGAAATCTTTGGATTGCGATCCTACTTCGAATATAAGTGTTACTATTGCTGGCACTGGTTCTGCGGGTTCAAGCTCAACCACACTAAACAATCCTAACGGAATTTTTGTTGATACTAATTTCGATTTATATGTCGCCGATTGTCTTAACGACAGAATTCAACTTTTTCCATTAGGTCAACTAAATGGTATAACAACAGCAGGAACTGCATCATTAACTCCAACAATTACTTTGAACAGACCAACAGCAGTTATTTTGGATCGAAATAAATATCTATTCATTGCGGACTATGGAAACAGTCGTATAGTTGGAAATAATCAATATGGATATCGATGCATAGTTGGATGCAATGAAACGCGGGGTTCAGCAGCAAATCAATTAAATTATCCACGATCTCTTAGTTTCGATAGTTTTGGAAATATATTCGTTGCAGATGAATTCAACTATCGCATACAAAAATTCAGCTTGATGACAAATTCTTGCAGTAAGTTCAATGAAACAATACCAATCAATACTAACAATGGTAAATCATATCGTTATTTTCTGCTCTATTTGCTTTATCTACTATTTAAATATTTTAGCAGCCAATTCATCAATCAATATTTACAATTTTGTCTCTGTGAATACTTCGAACCGTAAATTTCGTTTTTGACTTTATGTACGTACTTTGAATAATTTCTTTCGTATAGATATTTCGTATAATCTACCGAAATTTGATCCATTTACTGTTTGGAATCCTAATGGAATTACATTTGCTGATAACAATACAATTGGCACGTTTTCTCTTAGTATTTTTATTGATAAAAATAATACTGTTTATGTTCCTGGTCAATCTATAGATCGTATTCAAATATGGGCCAATAGCAGCTCGAATCCAACGAATATCATATATACCAATTCAATGCATTTCGATTCAATTTTTGTTACCAGTAATGGTGATATATACACGGGTGAAGCAATACAACAACTCCGAATTCGTCAATGGACATTGAACACAAACATTAGTTCGATCGTTGCATATGCAGATGGAAGATGCTATGGTTTATTCGTTGACCTTAATAATACGATTTACTTTTCTATTAGAAATGAACACAAAGTTATGTCAAGACCGTTGACAACACTGTCAAATGCATTGACAATAGTTGCTGGTACAGGTTGTATTGGAAACACTTTGACTACACTCAATCGTCCTCATGGAATATTTGTTGATGATAACTTTGATTTATATGTCACTGATACGAGCAATAATCGCATTCAACTTTTTCGCTCAGGCTCTCGTAATGGAACGACTGTAGCAGGAAATGGATCAATCAATGTTACGATTTCATTAAACATACCAATGGGAGTTATTCTTGATGCTGATAAATATTTATTTATCGTGGATACAGGAAATCATCGAATTATTGGTTCAGGATCAAATGGTTTTCGATGTATCGTTGGATGTTCGAATTCAGCCGGTTCCGCATCCAATCAATTTTCTAATCCAAGAACGATAGCGTTTGATAGTTTCGGTAATTTGTTTGTTGTCGATGCAGACAATAGTAGAATTCAAAAATTTCTTTTTATGCCATCATCATGCTGTAAGCAATTCATCAATAAATTGAGAAAATATTTAAAAAAAAAAACTATTTTATTTAGATGAAATTACCACACAACAGTCAACAAACGTTCAAACTAATTGCGATATGCTAATCCCTTGTCGAAATCAAGGAACTTGTTTTAATAATATTTCGTATGCGTATGGTTATATTTGCCAATGTAAAGATGGTTTTAATGGCACGAATTGTCAAAATGATCAACGACCTTGTAAACCTTCAAGATGTTGGAATAATGGTATTTGCACTGAAACATCAAACATAACATTCGAATGTTTATGTCAATCAGGATACACTGGTATCAATTGCCGAACGATGATTGATTATTGTAAAGATGATAGTTGTCAAAATGATGGTGTATGTCGATTAGCATATTTGAATTTTACATGTGAATGTCTTGGCGATAGTTATTTGGGTCAATTTTGTGAAAAAGATGCGACTAGAACAGTTATTCTTCGGACTGCTGCGAAATCGATTTCATATATCGTTATCATCTTTTTGATCAGTACTGCCGCGTACATAGTGATTATGGATGTTCTCAAATATTGTTTTGATATTGACTTAGCAAAAACAAAACCGACAGTGAAGAGTAAAATAAAACATCGACCTGTTATTCAAAAATTTATTTATATTGTTAACAAAACAACAGAAAATCTTCAAAGACAAACATCAAATATTATATTATAATTTCGGAGTTGTCCGTTTGTTTTCTTGTAAATAAAATGACATTTTCTATTATCTTTATTAATGAGAGAAAACTTTCGACGAGACCGAAATTCAAAATAAATAAAAAGTATATATATATTCCAATAGAATATCGATTCTTCTTTGATTATTTCAAACATAATGAAATACATTGATTTGATCAATCTGTGTTTTTTCTTGACATTCTTCAATAAAATATCCGGTCAAAATCAACCGATATTTTGTCCAAATGCATCATGGGAACAACTGGCAACTCCTTTTGCTGGTGCTGGTATCACTGGTACAAAGCCTCAAGATATATTCATCACAACAAACAACACCATTTATATACCTAATCGAAGTACCAATCTAATAATTGTTACTACCCCATATTTAGTACCAATCAAAATTATTACAGTTAATTCAACTGATATATCAAGTGTCTTTGTCACAGAAGATAATAATATATATTACAGTTTTACACTAAACTCAAAATATGGAATAGGTCGAATATCATCAAATTTCTCAAACGACAATTTAGTTTTCGAAACGTGCTCAGCATGTTATGATATTTTTATTGATATTGATGATAATATATATTGTTCAATCGCTTCTGCACATCAAGTCACCAGAAGATCATTGAAAAACGAATTAGATCCAGTCCAAGTTATTGCTGGTATTGGTATTAACGGTTCAACTTCATACATGTTGTCGAGTCCTAATGGAATTGTTGTTGATACAAATTTTGATTTATATATAGCAGACTGTTTCAATGATAGAATTCAACTTTTCAAATTGAATCAATTTAATGGAATAACCGTAGCAGGAAATACAGCATTATTTCCAACAATTGATTTGGATAGACCAACAGCAGTTATTTTGGATCGAAATAAATATTTATTCATTGTTGATTCGGGGAATCAACGGGTAGTCGGGAGCAATCAATATGGTTTTCGATGTATCGTTGGATGTGGTGGACAATACGTTCCAGCACCCTATCGACTCTATGGTCCACAATCTCTCAGTGTCGACCGTTCTGGAAATCTCTTTGTTATAGATCTGGTTCTTGATCGAATACAAAAATTCACATTAATATCAAACTCTTGTAGTAAGTTTCGTAGAAAAAAAGTTAGATATAGATCCGTAATACCTTCTTAGATGAAACTATAACACCAAACTCTAACAATGGTAAGTTATCTTCGTCTTTTCTCATTGTTAATATGATTTTATTATTTTAGTAATCAATTCATCAATGAATTTCACCAATTTAGCAATTACCAATACTTCGAACGGTATACCATATTTTTTCGCATAATAAATATAAAATATAATAAAATATTATAGATGTTTCGTACAATCAACCGAAATTCGATGCGCTTACTGTTTGGAATCCTAACGGAATTACATTTGCTGATAGCAATACAATTGGCATGTATCCTTTTGGTATTTTTATTGACAAAAATGACACTGTCTATGTCCCGAGTCAATTTATTAATGTTATTAAAATTTGGACAAGAAATTCTATCAATCCAACAACAATAATTAATACCACTCCTTGGATGCAATCGGCAATTTTCGTTACGAGCAATAATGACATTTACACAATCAATACAGTGTTATCATGTCACGTAAATAAATGGAAATACTATACAAACACAAACAATAATGAAATTGCTGTTTATATTGGCAAAGCATCGTACGGTTTGTTTATTGATATCAATAACACCTTATACTTTTCTTCGCGTGATGGTCACACAATTATGAGCAAATCATTAATCAGTATGTCATATGTGTTGACAATAATTGCTGGTACAGGTTGTAGCGGAAACATTACGACTACACTCAATAGTCCTCATGGAATATTTGTCGATGTTAATTTTGATTTATATGTGGCTGATACAGGCAATAATCGCATTCAACTTTTTCGATCAGGCTCTCGTAATGGAATAACTGTAGCAGGAAGTGGATCAATCAATGTTACGATTTCATTAAACATACCAATGGGAGTTATTCTTGATGCTGATAAATATTTATTTATCGTGGATACAGGAAATCATCGAATTATTGGTTCAGGACCAAATGGTTTTCGATGTATTGTTGGATGTACTGAATTAAGTGGTTCAGCATCGAATATGCTAAATGCACCCTCAAGTATGGCTTTCGATAGTTATGGAAATATCTACGTTGTAGACCGATTTAATAATCGTATTCAAAAATATCTTCGTTTAAACAATACTCAAAGTCTATCATACAATCAACCGAAATTTTGTGCAAATAGAACTTGGGATTCTAATGGAATAACTTTTGCGCAAAATGATACACTCGGAATAACACCTTTTGGAATATTCATCAGTATCAATAACACAATCTATGCTACCAATCGTGAACGAGGTCGAATTTTGATTTGGTTTAATGATAGTACTAATCCGGTTGTAACACTCGGCGGTAATCTAACTGTACCGAGGTCTCTTTTCGTTACAATAAATGGTGATATTTATGTTGATAATGGTGAAGTTTATCAGCGAGTCGATAAATACATAGGAAACTCGAATCAGAGCACTTCAGTTATGTCTGTTCCTGTAAGTTGTTTCGGAGTTTTTATCGATATTAGTGAGACTCTCTATTGTTCTGCTGAAAACACTCATCGAGTATTCAAGAAATGGTTAGGTGATAATTCAACAATCGCAAGTGCCGTTGCTGGCACTGGTACTGCTGGGTCGACTGCAACTATGCTGAATACTCCAAGTGGAATATTTGTTGATACGAATTTTGATTTATATGTGGCAGACATGGGGAATGATCGAATTCAATTATTTCGATTAGGACAATCAAATGGAGAAACAATAAATACAACAATTCAGTTGTATGGCCCTGTCTCTATTATTTTAGATGATGATAAGTATCTTTTTATAGTGGATCGCAATAATCATCGTATCATTGGTTCCGGATCATATGGCTTTCGATGTATTGTCGGATGTTCGAATTCAGCCGGTTCCACATCCAATCGGTTGTATTTTCCAAGAAGTATAGCTTTTGATAGTTTGGGTAATTTATTTGTTCTTGATGGATTCAATAATAGAATCCAGAAATTTGCTTATTTATCAAATTCATGTTATGGTAAACATCAGAATTTAAATACTATTTTCAACATTGTCAATCTACGTATTTTAGATGAAACTACAATTGCCTCCATGACAACACAAGTACAAGTACAAGAAGGTATACGTATATTTTAAAGTAGATAAACTTGATTATAATTTATCCGTATTTTCAGTCTGTTCTACCTTAATGATAACATTGATTCCAAGTGGATCAACTCCATCAAATCCCGTACAATTTCGTCGTAGTCAAGATTTTTATATCATATCATTGATTAACATTGAATGTAATCAATCAATATCATTAACATATCAATGGGTGATCAAAATCGGTTCAAACATAACTCAATTAGATCAATCTGTTTTGACAACATTCAATGAATTGTATATTCCAGCACGAATACTCTCCTATGGAGTCTATGAATTAGAACTTCAAACAACGATACATAGTTCTTTTGATCGAATAATATCGAAATCTGTCTTTGTACGTATAGCTCCATCGGCATTGACAGCAAATCTTGTTCAATTAGGAACATCAATGATTACAAGTGGATATGAACAAGATTTAAAACTAAATCCAGGAGAATATTCTATTGATCAAGATGAAAATACTTTCAATAGTTCGGTAAGTTTGAATTTGTCGCGTTAAAAACGGCAATTTCCTATATAATGTTTTATATTTTAGGAATGGCGTTATAAATACTATTGTCGAATTTATCCTTCGTTCATGTTTCCGAATTTAAAAGGTTCGTTATTAACTATCGATGATTCAGCCAATGATTCATCGAATCCTTCGTGTTTATCGAATCGAACTGGATGGTCCTACGAAAATCCACAAAATTCTTCGATAACTATTCATAGTAAATCACTTCAATTCAATCGAACCTATCAATTCATGGTTGAAATGACAAATATTCGAAATTCATCTCGACAAGGAACTGGTTACGTTCTCGTTAAAGTTGAAGATACTCATCCACAACTGATTGCTATTGGCTGTGTGATTTGGACAATGTGTGTGCCGAATTTAGAATATCAATTCGTCAATCCAACGACTCAAGTTGCTCTTTTTTCGATTCCTATTGGAAACTATTCACGAATTGAACATATAATTTGGAATGTTTACTCAGGAGAAATGAATTCTTCTCAATGGACTCTATTCAATCAAACGAATTTGACAAATCTTTGGTTTTTCGGTCGAACAACAAGTAATTTTACAGCAACAAATCAATTATTTCTTTCGAATCCATCGATTCAACGTTGGAAATTCGAAGTGATCTATTCATTTCCCACTGAAAGCAGTGCAAGTGCATTGAATTTCATCATAAATCAACCGCCACAAAATGGTTCTTGTTCGATTTCGCCATTAAATGGAACAACAAACACGGTATTTACTATTTCCTGTCCGAATTGGTTTGATGAAGATGGAATCAAAGATTATTCAACTCACGTTTGGACAACAGATCGATCGAAAAAACTATTCATTGGATCTTCACCAGTTTCGGACTATGAAGTTCGGCTACCATCCGGTGATGAACAAACATCAATGTTAAATTTAATAGTTTCGATTCGAGATCAAATGGACTGTAGCGTAGATTACAATCTTTCATCGATTTTGATCCGATCTGATTTAACCGATATTACGAATTTAATTCAAAATCAAACGAAAACAAATCCTATTATCGAATTATTATCATTCGCAAATCAGAATACAATTGGTCAAGTTCTTTCTTCCATTTCACAACAAGTCAATCAAATCAGCGAGAAAAATATCAATCGAACGATTTCAAACGGTATTTCAGCTGCAAGTATTTCCATTTCATCGTTGGCTAGTCAACGTCAAGTATCATCATCATCATCACAAACAAATAACCAATCAGCAATGATTGATTTCGAAAATGAATTAAATTCTCTTGCTAATACTCGAGAATATCTCATTCCATTTCTCACTAATCTTCCAATATTAACCACATCGAATAGTATCAAATTACAATCATCAACATTAGCACAACTAACTCAAACAACAAATCAATTAACACGACAATCGTTAATATTGATATCGGATAAATGCTATCGATTAACGCTTGCTCTCTATTCGATATCTTCGAAAATATCCTATGAAGATGTTCAAACGATTGCTACTTCACTCATTCAATGTGCAACTAATATTCTAACAGTAAGATTTCACTTGTACGACGAGATGTTCGAATATGAATTAACGTATATGTTCTATAGGCAGTCAATGGTCCATTGCAGAAACGTACAAAAATTTTAAAGGTCGATGCATCACGTGGAACAGCATTTCCAGATGATTATGATACGGATCTCGAATCTGAATGGTCAAAATTGAGTAATACATTATTCATTTTCTCATAATTTCATTGAATTCGATGTATACGTAGATTTAATTGTCAATGGAAATGCATACTATCAAAAACAAACAGCTCAACAGATCAGCAATCAAGTCAATTCGATCGTTTCGAAATTAACTTCGATATTAAACATTCATTTGAACATTGGACAAAATCTAACGATTAACACGTCAGAATCATTCATGTCCTTGGAAACTCAATCGATTTCATCACTAGCAAATAAACAAGTCAAACAAGTTGGTCAAGCTCAAATTCTTTTGCCATCAACTATTCAAACCAATGTCACTGATCAAACAACAGTTTCGCTTCAATCAATCATGCAACCATTAGCACAATTTGTCGATTCTAAACTCTGGACAAATACGGATCTTTCGAGAACAGTTTCACTTTCAGTTTTTGATCACAATGGAAATGAAATACCTATTCGAGCAAATGATTCAAATCCAATAGAAATCATCATTCCACGTGATCCGAATTTAATCGTCCCACCGATGGCACTTCAAAATGTCACATCATTGAATTCAACTCCTCATCAACAATCATTTCATTTGCATTATGTTAATCTAACCAATCGACTTTCAGCTTCAGTACATATCGAAATCGATCCATTGAATGCAAATCTCTCGTATTTATTAATCTATAAATTCGATGGAATTCCACAAATGAATCAAACCGATGGTTGGACAATTCTTCGTCCTTCGAATTACACTTATTTTCTCGATAATCAACAGACTCGAAATCATCATTCGTTAGTCTTCGGTTTACGAGAATTGAATTCGACAACGGAAAGATTTCATTTTACATCGAATTATAAATTGAGAATCTATTCGGCATGTTGCGTTTATCTCGATAGAAATACGAATCAATGGAATGCCGATGGATTACGAATTGGACCTTTGACAAATTACGAACAAACACAATGTTTTTCAACTCATTTAACTACATTTGCTGGTGGATTTGTCGTTCTGCCCGAGCCTATGAATTGGGAATATATTTTTGCCAATGCAGATTTTATGCAGAATAAAACAATTTATCTAACGATTATCTGTGTCGTTGTTATCTATTTTATTCTATTAGTTTACGCTCGTTTTCAAGATCGAAAAGATTTGAGTAAATTCGGCATAACTCATTTAGCTGATAATCAATTATCAGATGAATATGTCTATCAAATTGTTGTTTTAACTGGTCATCGAAAGGATTCATCGACAGATTCTCATGTTCAATTTGTTCTATCCGGTGATCATGATCAAACACGAATACGACATTTGTCTGATTCGAAACGAAAGATTTTTCAGAATGGTGGTGTCGATGTTTTTCTCATGTCGGTTCCGAAATGTCTCGGACCGTTGAATTATCTTCATATTTGGCATGATAACAGTGGCAAAGGTTCGGCAGCATCATGGTTTTTGAAATACGTCATTGTCAAAGATCTGCAAACGAACGAAATCTCGTATTTTATCTGTCAAAAATGGTTTGCAGTTGATAAAGACGACGGACGAATCGAACGTGTTCTACCATTAGCAAGTTCAATTGAACGAAGTCAATTTTCTTATTTATTATCCAAACAAGCCTATCAAAATGTGTCCGACGGTCATCTTTGGTTTTCAATCTTCTCTCGGCCACCTGCAAATCCATTTACACGTGTTCAACGATGTACTTGTTGTTTTGTTTTATTCTTTCTTTCGATGTTTTTGAATATTATGTACTATGATCTGTCCAATCAAGCTCAAATCAATAATTCGACGAATATTTTAAGATTGGGTCCACTTTATATTTCACGAGAACAGATTTCAATCGGTATTATTGTCGAAATATTCGCTCTAGTTCCAAGTCTTTTCTTAGTTCAATTATTTCGTCGTCTTCGACCACGAAAATCGCTCGTTAAGAAGAAATTCACATTTCCCTGGTGGTTTGTATTTATAGGTTATGGTTTAAGTTTGATATTAGCAAGTCTTTCGATTTTCTTTATCATTGCACGTGGAATTGAATTCGGTGATGTTAAAAGTCAACAATGGTTAACATCGATTTTAACTGGATTTTTCTCATCAATTCTTCTAACTCAACCAATTAAAATCTTGTCTTTAGCCGTATTCTTTGCTTGTTTCTGTCGTAAATCCAATGATGATCTCGTTGAATTCGATGTGGATATAAAAACAGAAAACAACAAATCCTATTCGATTTACGAGCCAATCATTCAATCGAATCGTCTGACTGAAAATGAACTTGTCTACGCTCGAAATCTACGATTGAAAGAAATTCAAATGTGGTCATTTCTTCATGAACTATTCATCTATCTCGTTTTTCTTTGCTTACTTTTCGTGATAACTTATTCAAATCGAACAGTCAATCCAACATTTCAAGTTCAACATTTAAGAAATTATTTTCAATTGAAACAAATCTCTACGATCGATAATTATTGGAATTGGTTAGAGACACGTTTCGTCGTCAATCTTCGGGCTCAAGATTGGTACAATGGAAATCCACCGAGGAATTTAAGTGGTTATATTAATGACAAAACAAATCGATTGATTGGCTGGGCAATTATGAGACAATTGAGAGTGAAATCGAGTTTATGTTTGTACCAAAAGTTGAATTCGACATGTAAAGATGATTTTCATTCGTCAAATCAAGAAACCGATTTATTGAAATTCGGATGGAAATATCAAACCGACAAGGAATTAGATAGTTATACAATTGTTGGCAATCACGGAACGTATCCAGGTGGTGGTTATGTTTATGAATTTCGTGGTCGATTGTCTGACCTTCGAGGTAATCTCTCGAAATTGCATAAACTCGAATGGATCGATAGTCAAACACGAGCAGTCATCATTCAATTGAGTCTCTACAATCCAAATGTTCAATTGTTTACAAGTGTTACTTTATTAACAGAATTTTTGTCTACAGGTGGACTGGAAAGTCAAATTCGAATCGAACCGATCAATGTTGATCTATTCATAACATCGATTTCTCAATTGATTTGTACGATTTTTTACGTGATCTTAATCGTTTATTTTATGTTCATTGAAATTCGATTATTATTTCGATTTCAACAATTCTGGTCTTTGATTCAATTGGGTTTAATCGTCTGTTCATGGATAGGCATTGCTCTTTACATTTGTCAATACAGAGAATGTTCTCGTATTAGTCACTTATTTTCTGAAACCAATGGATATGTTTTTATTAATTTACAATATTTAACTTATTTAAATGAATTTTTAACATTCATGTATGCTTTCTGTTGTTTCTTTGGAACGATAAAATTAATTCATTTCTTTCGTTATAATGCTCGTATTTATTTATTCAGTTCAACACTTCGAATTTCTGCTAAATATTTAGTTGGTTTTAGTTTCCTGTTTTCGATTATGTTCGTTGCTTTTCTATGTTTATTTTATTTTTTATTTTCATCGAAATTTCTCTCGGCATCGAGTCTATTTCAAACTGCTGGAATGTTAGTCGAAATGATTCTAATGAAATTCGATGCGTATCAATTAATTGATGCAGCACCTTTTCTTGGCCCGTTTACATTTACTCTATTTATTTTCATTGTTGTTTTCGTTTATTTAAGTACGTTTTTAAGTATTATCAATAGTAGTTTTCGACAAGCAAGAGCAAGAGAAAAACAAAAAAATACCGCTGATGAAATTTATTCATTTATATGGAAAAGATTTCGACAATGGTTGGGCTGGAAAAATAACGATGATTACGATGAAGAAATCAATCGAACTGAATATTTAAATTCATTTGATCTTTTGTCGAAGAGAATCGATGAACTTTTCCTATCGTTAAATCGAGTTACAAATCAATGGAAATATTAAAGCAATAAACTTTGTCTGTTATGATCACTACTGAATATTCGCAGCACGTAGATAGCAAAGTTCATCTTTTTTCGTTCTCCCATAGACTTAGATACTAAGGCGAGATAAAGAAAAAAATATTGAAGAAAAAGAATCAATAAAACGAATTACATATTGCTTTTTCTACCCAAAAAAAATCATTCTACGTGTTCTATATAAGCATATATAACTATGGCTGGTTTAAACAGTAAATCGTCACAAATATTTGATGATAATCTTGAAACATTTTCAATTTTTTCGCTTGATGCACAAGTCAATGCAATCGAAGATAATCGACTGACTCAATTAAAACTTCGAGAAATTAGTAATCATTTGAAAACATTCGATGATCAAGATGAATGTTATCAGAGGATTCTTTCACTTTCACCACAAGATCGATTGGTTCTTATAGTGAGTGGTCGATGTGGTCGACAATTAGTTCCTCAAATACATCATCTTAGACAAGTTTCATCGATTTATGTCTATTGTATGGATAAGAAAGCCAATGAACAATGGGCAAAAGATTTTATTAAAATTAAAAGTGTTATTGTTCAATTGAAAGATCTCATTCATGTCATTAAAAAAGATCAAAAAGGTCGAGTTAAAATCGAAGAACCATTAACCATAAATATATTTAATGTTAACAACAAGAAAGATCAATCGACTACTGGATTAAATGGTAATTTTATTCATTCTCTTCTCTTAATCGATGTTCTTATTCGAATGAAACCGATCGAAAGTGATAAAAAACAATTGATTCAATTGTGTAAAAAAGAATATCGAACCAATAATATGGAATTAATACTTGTCCGTGAATTTGAAAAAGATTATCGATCAGATAAAGCACTTTGGTGGTATACTCGCAACTCATTTCTTTATAGAATGTTGAACAAAGCATTACGAGTTCAAAATATTGATCTTTTATTTTTATTTCGCTTTGTTATTGGTGATATATATCAACAACTAAAACAATATCAACA
>ERZ778027.1570-NODE-1570-length-36743-cov-11.621675_pt1 | contig 36743 bp, 46 predicted proteins | sample MGYA00375757_ERZ778027 | MGnify/ENA primary metagenome ERZ778027 (study PRJEB29350, sample SAMN05389817) | bioreactor metagenome | isolation source: Ammonium sulfate bioreactor | place: South Africa: University of Cape Town | collected 2014-02-18 ...
TTTATCCCAATCGAGTGTTTCTTCTTGTTGAGTCATTTGATTGTCGGTTTCTTTGTCGATATCAACATTGGATACAATTGATTTTGATTCTTTTCGATGACCGTTCGATTGTTGATTGATTAAACGTGGTATTTTACTTGGTTTGGTTGAAGGTACGATATCCTATTGAAAAGATAACAAAAGAGAATAAATTCGAAGAGTACTTGATAAAAATTGAAGAAAGAAAACGAATTCAATGTGTACAGTACAGAAGCCGTAGAAGACGTAGACGTTTAGATAGAAATCGATTTAAAATGAACGAGAAGTGAAAGAAAAAAATCCTATGATTTCCTTTCATTGCCAAAAGGAATAACGAAGTTTACTCGAGGTCTTGCAAAGAAAAGAAAAGAGAAACTGAATGCAAACCTCTTGTTCATTATCAAGTAGATCATAATTTTGTGTTGCTTGTCGACTTGTATCGTCATCTTCGTCGATTGTCGACTTTTTCGGTACTCGATGACTTTCATTGTCATCATCATCATCATTCTCGTCGTCGTTTTGACTCGTGGTTATTTGTGTTGCAGCTTGAATTATGGCTGCGAGGTTATTTAAATCATTTTGAATTTCTCTTTCAGCTTGTTTAAGATCATTTTCATCGCGAATCTTTTTCTTATCCAATGATTGTTCATCGTCACTCGATGTACTCTCATTGGTTTGATTAATCGAACGTTTTTTCGAATTTTGATTTTCTTCGGACGAAATTTCTTCGACTTGATCATCGAATTCATTCGATAAAAGATTTGTTACATCAACCTAAACATGAAATAATTACGATACACATCGAAAGAAATATTCATCAATATTTATTTTACCATTCTTGTTTGACTAAAATCCAGTTCTTTTAACAGTTGACTATATTTCGGTTGACTAATGCGTAGATCATTTCTTTCATTGTCTTTGCGTATTTTATCTTCGTCAACGGTTTCTTAAAATAAAACAACAAAGAGAAACTAAAAATTTGCTTTTTTTTTCTTTTCGCTCTCTCTCTCTCCCCCCTCCCTCGAGTGCTGTCTCTTTTTCTCTGCCTGTATTTTCATTTATTAGCTTTCATTTAAGGCTTTCTACGATAGAAAACAAATATTGTTGTTGCTCTGATGTCGAACAAGCATTCAATTGGAAAAGAGAGGAAAGGAGAGAGAGAGAGAGAGGAAAAAAGTCTCTTGATTTTTTTAACTACTCGATGTGTACAATACCTTCATTCTGTTTTTTGTCATTGTTTTCTTTCGATTCAGTCTTTGTTGGTGGTGTTTGTCGTTCGTTTTGTGTATGATGATCAGACGAAAAATTGAAACCTGATGAAAATGTCGATGGAAAGAATACAAATGGAACTAGAAGAAATAATAAAAATAATAATAATAGTAAAATAAAATGAATTAAAAAAAGTGTAACTAACATCCACTTCGACCGAGGTATGGATTAGATGAAGGTGTTGATGTGTCTTCTTTATTATCGTCTGTCATCTGAAGAAAGCAAAACGAGAGAAAAAAGGCCGAAGAATTGGACAATAGGACTTCTCATGCACACATTCTTTCTTTCAACATAATTTTCTTTTTCTTTTTTTCTTTTTTTTCATTCTTCGATGACATTCGGATGTCTGTCGATTGATGAATGAAAACGAAAAATTTGATTTCTTTTTTTCTACTCTCGTTCTCTTCAATCTCTTTCTCACATTTTTTTTTAAATTTCATAATACTGTTTTGTACTTTCTTTTTTTCATTCTCAAGCAGGCAAACAAAATACTGTAACCAAACAAGAAGAAAAGAAAATAATTATAATCAGCTACAAACGAAAATCAAATTATATTTTCTTTTTGTTTATTCCAAAAATACACTTCGAGTTGCTTTATTTATTTCGTTTGATTCATTCAAGGTTTGAATCCAACCTGTTTACCATAACAATCTATTTTTCATAATATTAAGTGCAACCGCAAAGAAAACCACAAGCAATGTAACAATAATTATTTTTTCGTATTTAGCTTTGCGTTCGTATTGTGTAATAAGATCACGAGATGTATTAATTAAATGTTCGTTAAGAATATATTTATCAATTGTTTTCGATATTTGATCGGATGAATCAGCTGAAAAAAAGACAAAAACCTGGTTGTTTCTTACGATGTTTTCGTTTTGTTTTTACATAGGACTTCTAATGTCTGCAGTCCACGCAGATCAGCATCTTTGAGCAGTTGCTGAGCTTGAGAAATTAAATCTGTATTTCGACTTGCTTCTTGCATTATCTAAAACATAATTTCAACTTGATTTTCTTTTAACTGAATTTTATTTTATTTAAAAAAAATATTTATTTCATCTGACATATGTTCATTTACAATAAAAGAAAGACTTTTTTATGAATAGGTTGCATTGTTGAAGAGCATTTCGATAGTTGTACTTAAAACTTTGCCTAATTTTCTACACAAAAAAAGAAACGATTCACAACAGAAAACGAAGATCTTATTCTTTACCGATTACTGGTTATTTTTTTAATTGATGATAGCATTAATTTTCGTTCTTTATCATTCGGACATTGATTATATGCTTCGAATAATCTAAAACATTTGATTTTCTATACTTTCGAACGATGATGAAACGAATTTACTTGACTGGTGTTGGATAGATTTCTGTTAATGCAAGAATATTATCTATTGACATACCAGCTATTTGCATGAGAGATCGAGCAAACATTTCTTTAACCGTCGGTGGCTGAAAACAAAAGATGCCATGACTATTTTCCTTTTTCTACTGACTGACTTTGCTTTTAACGACGCCGGAATCGAATGATTCAAATGTCATAACATAGTGATCACGATCATGATATGAAGTTTTATAATTAGTACTCATATCATTTTCATTTAAAATATGTAAAGTTTTATCCTAATTAAATTGAATTTTATAGAAAACAAAAAGAAAATGAAAATCTACTTGAAAGTGATTGATTAGATATTTGGTCATTGTAACGAGATAATTGGCCATTTCAACTGGATTCGAAACTTCTCGAACGAAGAATTCTTCAGCTACTTGTGTGTTAACAATTGCTTGATTCAATGCACTTAACGTTAATATTCCAGGATGATTTGTATTTTTCAAACTTTCAACAAGATAAATTAAATTCGTAATTCCACATTGTTTCAAACGAAACTAAAATCATCATCATTGAATTTGAATTGTGTCAGTTTTGTGTTCAACATACTTTTTGTTCATTATATCGACCGTCAATAATACTTTTCGATAGATCATCTAATCGTTTTCGTTCGACAATATAATCGAGAATAGCTTCGCATTGAATTGTTTTATCATTCGCTGAAAATATTCGTAAGAGAACGAATTCGTTTTCATGTGAATAACTTACGTTGAACGAGCCAGAGAAAATCACCGATATTTAATTTTCTTACATCGTATTGAATCGAATTCTTTTTGAGATGTTCGAGAAGAACTTTTTGTGTTGATCTCGATGCTTCGGCATTATCGATACAGAGTTTTATATGAAAACTACCGGGTTGCAATACTTGAAGTGATGTTGACCTAATTTGATTCGTTTTTAATGGCGAATCGACAATACCAAGAAGTGTTGAGATAGTCGTTGATTGAGTATTCGAATTTATTGGATTAGCAAATAATTTTGGACCGGCACTCGTTGTTTTCTTGATCGTTCTCGGATTCGGTTTTGTTTGCGTGCTTAATTTCTGTTGTTTAGCTGGTGGAGGTGAACAATCATCGTCAGCATCGTCATCACCATCGTTATCACTAATTCTAATTAATGCATTCGGTTTTTTCTGTTGATCAAAATTTAACATTGACGTTGTTTTATGCAAAGTTTTCGTTGGTGTTACTGTTTTTTGAATATTTAATTTTTGATCGATTGCAACGCATATTTTATCTCCAAATCCATATAAAATCTTGCAATCGGAGCCGGTTTCAATTCGTAATGGATATTTTTCAATTGAATTCAATGCCTACGAAAATGAATACGCATGTGTATTATTTACATAGAGAAAAACAAGCAAGTGATGAATAGATTATGTAATCTATCGAATACTTTCAGACACCTTTTTATAACAATGTACTGTTTGTGCTCCATTTGCTTTCGCGTCATTATACCATTCTTTAACAAGTGCTATTATATGATCATTAGGCGAATTGATTCGCTTTTTACGAATTGGTTTTATTCTAGTAGTAGACATTGATGATGAAGCCATTGGGGACAAAATGAGGGCAAACGAAAGAGACACTTGAATTAGAAAGCTATATACAAGAGAGAAATTCTTCAAGTTTCATATTTTGTATTTGAAAGCTTTGCGTGTGTGCGTGTGTGTCGACGGCAACATGATTCATTTTTATCCTTTTCTCTATCCAGTGAAATTTGTCATGAAGAGGTCAGTAGATATCGAGTGAAATTCTTTATTTGCCTAATAAACTACTTAATGATTTGGAAGAATGAGAACAGAAAAAAAAGATCCTTGAATATAAAATTTCATGAAAAGAGCATAGAAAATATTTTCTCTTCGTCACTAGAAGTAGAAGAAGAAGAACATGTCGTTGACAAGTTGTATACATGTTTCTTTAATTTCATCATAGACTTGACTGTTTGTCATTTGTCCTTGTTTTTTTAGGCTTGAGTAACAAAGCAAAAAAAAAGAAATTTCTCGTTTTTTTTTTATTCTTTATTTCAATGAATAGTAATAATAATAATCAATCGAATATTCTCGTTTGTTTCGATACATGAGACTAAGAAACAACACCGAGATAGAAAGATATATTTATATACCCTCACAACAACAAAAAAAAGAGGAATTATGAACAATGCACAAGGGAATGGCAAAGAAATTCTAGTTATTAATTTGTGTTTTTTCTAGTTCGGAATAGAATACAACAAACAAAAAAACAAAAATGTGTGCTTACTACGTTGTAGAGTATACATATAGGAAAACAATAGCGAAACAACGAAGAAAAAGAGATAAAAGAAGTAAAGAGAAGAAAAAAAAATTGTTTCTTGTTTTTCTAAGAATCATTTATGAGAGTATGTTTGAAAAAGAGGAAAATTTTGATTTCAAATCAACTGCGATCAGATCAATGTAGTGTCATTCATGATTAGAATAAATGGAAATCAACAAAAAAAATATTATAAAGTCAACTAATGAGATTTTGATTTGCTAAGTAAAAGAACAAGCACGAAAAAGAAAATGAAATAGAGTAATGTCACTGTTTTTCTTATTAAAACCCGATTAGAACGAAAGAAACGAGATGAGAATTAATGAATAACTATGATAGGAAATTCACAAGACAAATACAGATCATTCATTCATTCCTACATTATTCGAAAGAGAAAACAAATTTGCTAAATATAAGATTCACTTTGTTATTGTTGATTTTTAATATGCTGGTTGATAATCTGATTGTGGTGGTTGTGTTGGTTGTGTAGCGGTAAACGGTGGATTCGAAAAACTACCAGTACCACCAGCTGGTGGATAGCCACCATATGTTTGTGCACCGCCAGTCGAATGATCTTCATAACCTGAACTGAATAAATTCGATACACCTTCACGATAACGACGAAATGTAAAGAAAACTAGACCACCCTGAAAAAGAAGAAAACAGAGAAAATCAATCTTACAAGTAGATTTTTCAATGTTTTACCCAGATTAAAATCGAAAAAAAAGCAAAAGCAATAGCAGCTTGAACACTATTACGACCATTCCATCCATCTTTATCTTTGTTTGGTTCTTGTCGCCATTGATCAGCCATATAACAAAAACCAATAAACCATAAGAAAACCAAGATACCTGCATTAATAAAAACGAATTCTACATTCATAAATCTATTCGATTCAAATAGTTCTACCTGATAGAACCAATTCAGCAACAACAATTGCTTTTCGTGTTTTAATATTCGATAAATTCGGAAAATAAACATCAAGTCCAAGAAAAGCCATACTCAATAAAAATGCTATGACACCAATAGCAATACCATATCCACAGGCATTGGATCCACTGTATCTACATGTATCGTCATAGTAGCCTTCTTGAGCAATACAAGCAAATACAATAATTGCAAACATCTATAGGAAAAAGATTTTTTTATCGATTAAAATAGTCGTTCAAACGAACCCAAGCAACGAGTCTTAAAATCACTTGAGGTTTTTTAATAAATTCAATTGGATCAAATGCCGATCCAGCACGACCTGCACCATATGCTTGTGGTTCCAATGACGGATTCATTCTCGTGTTTTGATTAAAAAATTAATTCAGAAAAAAAAGTCAACAATCTTCAAGAAAAAAAAATTATTTCTGTTGTGCTTCTAAAGGGAATATCTAAAAAAGAAGACAATCAAACATTTCTTCCTTCCTCCTTCTATATGATCATAAAAAAAAATAATAACTGATGAATCACCTTTTACTAGGATCGAACGAGCTGACATCTACGATGTGTATTTAGTCACAACGAACAAGTTCAATTCAAACAAATACAAGAAAAAAATCTTTTCATATTTCCTGGAAATGTGAACACTCGGAAAGTTTGTTTTTTCTTCGTCTCAAGTCAATAGTAGCTATAACTATTTGTTCATGTTAAGATGTCACTAAATATAAGGTGTTGATGGAAGAACAAATACAACCGACATATGGTGTCGCGTTTCTATGTCATTTTCACCTGCTAGCTATGAATGCATGTGAAGTCGACATGGTTGTCTTCAGTTTTGAAAAAAAAACAAAAGAAACGAAACGTTCTTGTTGTTTTTGCAATCATCTTTTATCTGATTGAGATTTGCCATCACTAATTAAGTTAAATAGTAGATAGATAAACAGAACTTTCTATTTTTTCTTGAGAATTATAGTAATATAAACGATTTCTGACATCTTTGCAATGGAATTCTCATAATACAGATTTTATTAAAATTGAGTAGAAAAAAAGGCACGTGGTTCGTTTTTGATTATCACAGATTAAAATAATAAAGGAATAGAAGAAGATGGAATTTACAGAAAAAGAAAACGCAGGAGATCAAATGATTGACTTCTGAATTGATGAGTAAAATATAAAAAAAAAGATAATATATCACTGTTAATTTCTTTTTTGAAAGGCAAAGCAAAAACCAAATCTTAAACCAACACGAGAACGAATGATATGTTTCTTTATTCTTTGTTGTCGTTGTTGTTGTTTTTTGTAATCTCTGTTCCGCTTGGTACGGCCGGTACTCGTGCACTTCGTGTGCCAGTGCCACAAGTAGCAGCTCGTTTCGATGATGGTAAACGGCTATGAACTTGTCGACTACTCGGCTAAACAACAAAACAGCATTGAAATCAACTGATTTCATTTTCTTACTTTCGATTCATGCCATTCCGAATCGAATTTCGAAATATTATTTAAATAGGATAAATTATTCGACCAATTAGCCGACCAGGTTTGTCGACTAAGATCGGGCTTACGATCTAAAATGCGTTTGATCATTGCCGAATTTTCTCTTGATACACGTAGTAATTCTCGACGACGTTTCTCGTGATTTAAACTAAATTAAAATTAATATCGAAGAAAAACAAAGCACAGATTTTTTTTCTTTCTCTACCTTTTCGATTGATAATCATTTTGATTATCGATTCGACCTGTTGTACGCATTATATTCGACATTTTTTCTAATAAAATACGATTATCACGTTCGATTGTTGCCGAACGTTCTTCTTCTAACTAGACGAACACAAAACATCGAATTTTTGTTTTGAAAAACAAAATTTTCTCAATATTTACTTGAAGTTTTTTCAATTTCATATGAAGATGCATAAACGTTCGTGGAGGACGTGTATCAATACTTGGTCGTGCGTCACGTACCAAAAGTCGATGTTCAGAATAGTATTTATCATCCCATTTTTTTTGCAAAAGACGATTAGCAGCTGGAAGTGTTGGTTGATAAGATTTGTGCATGATTATAATCTAAAACTAAAATTCATACAATGATTCCAATCAGCGTCAACAGATTTTCTACATATATTGAAAAGTACAAAGCAAAAAACAAGAAGAAGAAGAAAAAAAGTCTTTTTTTTTATCCTGATGGTGCCGCAGGATTTTCATTAGCCGAAAGAATTTCTTCGAATTGTCGATAATGAAATCGACTTGATTGTGCTGTAACCATAATTCGAACAGCAAGAATACCCAAGATAGCTTCAAAAATTAAAAATGTTATATAAATAACTTCAACGGCAAAGACCAATGCTAATTGAACTTCCATTGTTGCAATCAATTGATAGATTAATAAGAATATACTCAATGGAATTTGAAAAATAATTGTTAATAAACAAAAAGCAGTTAATTCCGGCATACGTTCAGCTAAATTACCCGCATACCCAAGATACAATCGAACACATTCAATGACTGCTTTGAAAATAAATGCAAACACCATGAGAATAACATGATGATTGGCTTGTGTTAGCGTTAGAACAGGCAAAACGAATGTCAATGAAAATAGCCAACAAGGAAAGAAACAAACATTGAAATACAATAACATTTGCAATGGTAAACTCGATGAATAGTCAATTTCAATTCGTGCATGTTTCGAATTGGTACGATTTGTTCGTTTGTAATCATTTCCATCGACTGATGTGAAAACTGATGTTGCCAAACGATTGAGACGATCATTAACTGAACGAGGTAATTCAGGTGGTCGTCGAAGCATTTCTTTCGTTTTTTATTCGTTATAATGTTAAAAGGGAGAGAGAAAGAGAGAAACAAAAACCATTACCATCATGCACAGTGTCGTCTTGACAACATATATGATTATACATGAAAACTCTTTAGAAATAGAAATACTCGAGCGATAGATGGCTCTCGACTCTTCAGTCGCACTTTAACTTCAATCAACTTCTTAAAATTGAGTGTAGACATTCATATTTTCCTATTAATATTCAAATATAACCTTTTTTTTTTATTATTTTAACAACAACAACAAAAACATATAAGAAATCTATCATATATTTATTCAGATCAACAAGAAAAAGACGAAGAACATTTACATAAGAAAAACTATTGATCATATATCTGACTATGTTGAAGCTTTTTTCTTTTTTTTCGAATGAATTTTCGGCACTTTGACAGGCGAATATGTGTCGATTGGAGGAAGATTTTCATTATTTTTATCAACTTGAGGTTCACAATGAGAATTAGATTTCGAAAGATTAATTCGTCTATTCAAAGAAAAAAAATTAATTGTTTCGTTTTTGTTTTGATTTCGAAAATAAACAAACTTGGCAATAATTTGTTCTAATTGTTTCCAATGATTTTTTTCCTGTTTGAGCAAATCTTTTATTTCATTATTTCGTATTGCAATTGCATTTTCTAAATTCTTCAATCTCTAGAATAAAAAAAAACATCAAACGAATTATTTCAATGAAAATTTGCGATTTCAATTCGTGTTTACTTGTTCGAGATGATTGGCCACTGAATCTTTGAGAAAATCTCTGTCTTTTTCAACAGTTTCTAATTGCTTTTTCAAATCGCTTTCAATCGTTTTCAATCGACGACAGACTCGAATTTGATCTTCGAAAAAAAAAGGAAGAAAACCGATAAAATTCACTAATTCAAATAATCCGAATTCTTACCAATGATAATACTTTTCTTAATCAAATATTTGGCTATGAAAATTTTCGATTTATGCTTCGAAAAGAATTCATTATTCCACGTTGTACGAAATTCATTAATCTCGTCTAAATTCATTCTTTCATCTTGAAACAAAAAGAAAATCCGATTCTTATATTGCATAGAAAATACTTGTTATTGTCTGTCTATCGTTTCTCGTTTGATGACAAAAAGAGAAAAGAACAAAGCAAAATTCCAATTAAAGAAATTATTGCCAGCAGAATCGACTTTTAAAACAGAAGAAAAAAAAACAAACAAGGTACACACGATAAGAATAAAAGTTTGATTTTTATAAGACAAGCTACAAAGAGATCGATTTTGATGTATGTATAATATTCCACTGTTTGGACAAAAGAGAAAAACAATCGATTTACCGAAGATTTCAAATCCACCGGCTAACAAATAAGAAAAAAAAAACGAATCAAACACATGGAAGTTAGAAGCATGTATAAAAAAAACAGTAGATCCAACAAAAAAAAAATTATACACAGACTGATTGAACAGGATGTTGAAAATTTAGAAAATGAAAAACAAAACGATAAAATGATATTCTCTTTTGGTAGGTAATAGCCTAGCATTTCGATCGAATAGATTAGAAAATACAAATGATTTATTTCACTGCATTTGCTGTTTCTTCAAACTAAAAAATAGAAATCAAAATCCATCGAAGAATAGATGATTTTGCATTTACGTGTAATCTTTGCATAATACTGCTGTAGACTTGTGAATTGAGATCTTTTTCAGGAACACCTTGTAATTCAAAACTTCCATGAGTTTTCTAATTTTAGAGGTGAAAACGGAAGAGTTTTTTTTTGCTTTTTTTGTAACGAAATCTTTCTTTTACTTTCACAATTAACATTAAACAAGCTAATTGATATGGATGAAGACTGATTTCCGTTCGTTCGCCAAGCCAAACAAAGATTAAATGAGTTTGTCGTCGATACCATTCCTAATGAATTCAAATTATCAACTAAACCTTTGCTTTTTCCTCTCTTTCTCTCAACTAACTTCAAATATTGTCAAACAAAAGATTTCATCACTAATTTTCTGTCTCAATTGTTCTAAATTTGTATTCACACATGCCACATAGGCTTGACCATCTTCATTAATTGGTTTCTATAGACGAAAAAAAAACAGGTTGAAAATAATAATAAAAAAAACACACATTCTTTCTTACAGTCAATGAAAGTATTTGAGCAAAAAATGATCCTTCATCATAACGTGATAGTTTCTTGAGAACAGAATCTAAGACACTAACTAATTTTTCTATCAATGTTTTTGACATATCACTAAGAATTTTTTCTAAATATTCATCAATTCGTGTATGATATTGATGAAGATCACCGCTATTTAATGCACATAATTTCAAAGCCTTGAAAAAACAAAAGCATAAGAAAATTAATAGGTTAGAAAAGAAGAAGAAGAAGAAGTTCATTTTACTTGAGTTTTACAATCAAGAACAACATTGATCATAACACAACATTCCGATGGAAGAGAATAATCGGAAGTTGTACCAGTTATGAGACCGCCTTTTTTCATCCAAATTTCAAAATGACGCCAGACACGTTTGCCGCACGCTTCGATCATGTCTGATGCCATTTGTTTCAAACGTTTTTCTAAATGTTCACCAAATATTTCATCAGGCTAAAAGAAAAATCAAATTAATATTCATTTTCTCTTCGAATTCAATCTTCTCTACCCAATGTAACTCTCGAATAAAACATTGTAGAGCATCGAGTTTCCAAAGAATATCTTCACTTGTTGCACAACCTCGTCTAAAATCAAAAGCAAATAGGATTCATTTCATCAATCGTTTTTGTTTTGTTCGTACGTTTTAAATTTCCAATTTTCTTTTTCGAAACCCTTATGTATCGATTGAGCTATACATGATTCCATGAGATCAACATAACGAATGACTAATGGTGCGAATGTAACACGTAATTGTTGGTGAAATCGACCGCCAACCAATGCATCTGTATCAATGAATTTGATATTTAGTAATATGTATAAAGAAAATTGTTACCGTGTGTTCGTAGATAATCATTTAATAGTTGAAATAAAGGAAATGAATCCCAACTTTCAATCGGTTGTTGATCGATCACATGTTCCATGTCGACAGCAAATAACGACCAAAAGATTTCCTCATGTTCAATTAGTAAATCTTGATATTGAAGAAAAGCTTCTTGATAATGTTCAGCATCTTGTTGTAATAATTCGATGCATAATTCAGCAAGATGAATGAGATCATCGATTTTTTTACGTGGTGAATCATCACTATTGTAAACAGTTTCTATAATAAACAAAAAAAAACAAATAAAAACACAGATTATTAATCATCGCGTGTTCTACCTTCGATTTTTGCTTGATCAGAAACTCGTGTGTAGTTTATATATGCAGCATTTTCCAAACATTTGCCAATAAAATTTTTGATTTCATCACGAGATATTGGTGTAGCTATATCTTTAGCTAAAACACGTTCTAACAGACTTAGTGTTGCTTTTAATGCACCATCAGGACGACCGAATGGAAATGAATATCTATTATTTACAGAAAAAAGCACATCATTATGTTTTTTCTTCTTCTTCTTTTGAATAACCTGAAATTTGTCACTTGATATTCAAGAAATGTTTTCAATCGTTCTTTGATTTCATTAAAACGATCTTTTTCTTCCATTGTTATCGTTGTAACATTATTATCAGGTCTAAAAATCAAATATTTTTTATAAAAACAAATTCGATTTTGATTTCCTACCGATTTCCCGAAACATGTGAAGCACAAAAAACGTAACTATAATGAACTAATTGAGGATCAATCATTGTTCCTTGTTCAGCTCGATCGAGTAGATCATTTAAATAATATAAATGTCTTAAACAACCGCGAACACCATACCGAGAACAATATTCTATTTCGAATAAAACATTCGAATTCACAATTCTTCGATTCATCATCAAATGTTTACCTTCGAGAACATAACTTTGTCCAGGACTTAACCAACCCTAAAAACATCAAATAGAATTCATCAATTATTCTTTTTCTTTCGATTGTTTATCAGCATTAGCACTACTTCGAGCTGAACTTACGCTTTCTTTTTCGAATAGAAAGAAAAACGTATTGTAAAATTTCAAAGAAAAAAAAAATACAATATTTACCAATGAACAATATGGATCATTGAGACGGTAATCTAATGTAACTGTTTGTAGCGTTCGAAATAGATCATGATGATCGAATTTACAGGGATCACTTTGAATGTATTCATCGAAGCCAAGTTTTTTCGAACGATCGGCATCTAGATAAATGATGTTAAAATAATAATTTCATTCAAACGAAAAAATAGACTTGATCTCATTCAATCAATTGCCTCATGCTCATGCTACATGCGAACGCACAATCGAAGTGAAACTCAAAAAAAAAATCACATTGTTTAGCTGGTATAAGTTTAAATAAACTTCGAAAATAGTTCGCTCTTTCTACGAGATCATATGACTGAGTTCGTGAAACAGGTAATTGTCCTATATGTAATTATATTGAATATCTCAAGAATTCAATTGATTACAATTACCAATTTGATCTTTTTGTGTTGATCCAAGAGAATCTTGTGCATTTTTATTTGCCGTCACAGGGGGTGTAGGTTTATGGGATTGACCAGTAGCACGATACAATGCTTGTACCCAGCCATGTCGTTCATTTTCTTCATTCGTTGCAAATGTCACAACATCACCTTCACGAACAGCTTTAAAAAAATATTTTGCATCATTCATAACTAGACCTACGGAACGAGAAATACTCGAAATATTTTTCACAAAAAAGAAAAAGAAAACGAACCATTATCCGGCTCGGCATAATCAACCGTATAGCCTTCAAGTGGCATCATTTCAGTCGGTTCCGATTTTTTGTCACGATAACTACATATAGCAAAACAATATTGAGAAACCTGAACTAAGGCATAGTAACGTCGTTTCCACGTTTTCCAAACAGTTTTTCCACGAGCATAGCACCAACCACACATCTTTAAATTCTGTGGCTTTTCCATTCGTACATCAAGTTTAACTTCTAATTTATCATCCGTCGATGTACCACCTTTTGTTTTAATCATAGTTGTCCACCAATTTGTCTTATTAAATGTCGGATCAATTTGTATAGTTAATTTACCCAATTTATTATCATCTAAACTAAGTATACCAGGATTCTCCATATAAAGTTTCACTTTAACAATAGGCAAAATTTGATTTGTTGGAAATTCAGCTAGAGATTCCCAAACAGGTTTGCCAGCTTCGGCATGCTCAGTACGATATTTTTCTCCGCCTTCGACTTCCATTGTACAATAAACAATTCGATTTGTTGGTACAGATTTCAGTCCTCGAACTTCTTTCACTGTTATGTTCACATTAAAATTTAAAACAAATGCTAATTTCGATAGGCCAGGTTCGTTATCATCGAGATGATTGCTGCCATCGTTTTGTGTTGTTCGCATCGTTGAATTATAACCCGACGATGCACTATTACCGCCAGCTGTATGACGGCCATGGCCAGTGCCACGTTTTGATTTAATTGGTTTTTGATCTGAACCACCACGAACTGGTAAACTCTCAAGATTACTCATTAAATCGTTGATTGTCTTTTTCAATTCATCGACATAGAGTGTATCCATTTCTTTATGTACAAATTTAGGCATAAGACCACGTTGCTAAACGAAAAACAAATGTATAAGCATGAGCTCTATTTCAAATTGAATAGAAATTAATTAATCATGCGACAAGATTCCCGTTCTTTTTTTTCTAATCAATTTGATTTCATGCAAGCAAGTTTTTTTTATTTTTAATCGAGAATAAAAACGATGAAGAACCTTTTTTGTCTTTTGGCAAAGATCATTTAATAAATCCTGGAATAATTAAGGCAAAGTTAACTATTGTATGTCTCAATGGTTAGAAAACTTTTCATATGAATATGTTAAGTTTAGATCATATTTAGCTTTTTCGTTTTTATCGAATTCACTTACTCGTTGTAAAGATTCAGCTTGTTTCATTCGGCCATCTAATTCACGACGAATATTTGCCGCTTGTTCATCATTGTTATCAAGCTAAAAATTCGAATTTCATTTCTAAATTTACATAATCAAAACTTCGAATTTCTTACTTGAGCACTATTAAAAATCATTCTGCAAAAGAAAAACGAACAAAATCATTTCAATGAACTTCATTGATTTCGACTTACTGATGTTCGAATTTTTTAATATTTAAAACTGTTTGAAACATTTCATATAATTGTTCTTTGGTCATAATCAATTCAGCTGATGTTGTTATATAACTCGATCGAGATAGTCGACGAATCGTATCTTGATCTTGATCTTGTCCACGATAGATAGCATCAAATTTCGACATCCACAATGTGAGCACCGTATCTTTGCTTATTTTCAATGAATCAATATCAGGCAGACTTCGTACACGTTTTTCAATATTTATACGAAATACATCACGAAAATCGTCCGAACAACAACCACCGGATTGAACCATTTTACCAATACGTTCACTCTTGAGAAATACTTCATAATATGAACGAACAGCATTTATAAATGCTTCATCAGCTTCGATATGTGTTTTCCCATTGAGAAATGCGAGAAAACGTTCCTTAATAACACCATATTGAACGAGATTGATTTTTAAATGTTTTCGTCCCATATCTGACGATTGCTTTGAATTAAATGGACATGCAATACAACGACAAATGAATACATAGATTTGCAAACGTTTACGTTTCAATTCGAGTTCACGTTCGATACGTTCATTTTCGGCACGTTCACGTTCACTTAACGCTGATGGTGATGGTGACGGAACACGATCGAATGGCACGCCAGGTGCACTCGAAATTGTCGTACCAGTCGATGAACTTGCTGTATTCGTTAGACGTGTATTTAAATTACCATTTAACGGTGCTTGTATTGGACGATGTCGTATATTCGGTGATGAAAGATCTTGATTACGTATTGAGCTAGCTCGTTGTACAGATGATGGTTGTAGAGATTCATCGGATGATGTTGCTGAATCTTCACTTCGTAGACTATTCGTATCAGTTTTCAATGCAGCTGTTAATTGTTGTGCAATGTAGGGAGAATTCGAATGACTAAACGGACGTATCGATGTCGATGGTGAATCAGTAATTGGTGCATATGACGACTGTCCTCGTGACGGTGTTGTTGTTTGTTGTGGTGAATAGATATTATTTGGTGTAAACGAATGTGACCCTGGAGAAGATTTATTTGTAAGTGGTAGATTACTGACATTAGATGTGTTCAATGATAAATTTGGTGAATTTGTGTATGGATAGGAAAAATTCGGAGATGATGTTGTTACTGGTCGATTAGGAGCAAGTCCTGGACGAACGGGAGGCACCTACATGTTGAAATAAGGAACAAAAAAATGACAGAATTATTTATATATTTGAAGATTGAATGAGTCATACCGGTGATTGACCACCTGTTCCACCACTGAAGCCTGGCGAAACATCTACCTCTTCATCTGAGGAATCATGCAGCATAATTTAATCTGTTCATTATTGTATATGTAGGTAACCTCGTCAATATATAGATAGACGGAATCAATTGAATCATTGATATGAATCACATTTTATCAATGACATACGTCAATATTTATAGAAGAAATTTGATTTTTTTGTTAATTATTATTATTATTATTTGTTTGTTAACTAGAATAGAAAAAGAATTCTATGAGAACGAGAATATAATAAAAGAATTTAAAAGAAGGAAAAAAAAGGAAATATTAAAAAAAAATAGATCTATCCTATGTCGTTTCTCTAAAGACTTTTGTTCATTTAAAAGCAGTCATCGTCTATCTCGATACTTACGAACGCATGCATGCACGCATACTTCGAAAAAAAACACGTCACTCATCATCATCGACGTCGTTCAACGGCGAGAAACTTCTCGCATTCAAGCTGACTAGGCTACTACCTCTAAATTCTTGTTAGCACGACTAATTGAAATCCTTCTCTTTTCCTTTATCAAACTAGCATGCTCTCTGCCATCGGCAGTTGCCGTTGCTCGCTACCGTGTTTCTAGTTGTTATTGTTGTTGTTTCTTCGTGAACGCACGAGTGCAAGCGTGCGTCTTTCTCTCTCTCTCTCTCTCAGGAGAATAATTAAATTAGATGACGCGAAACGATGATAGGAGACAAAACATTCGATCGGACAAACCGGTAAAAGAAAATACGACACATTTATATCATGACTTTTTTTTTCGTCGAAAAACACATCATAACAATGAACAAGTCATTTCTTTTAAAAAGTAAATATCATTAAGTTCGATATTTATTTTCTTTTCATCAGGAATAACTAGGATTAGACGATAGTTGACACAACATGCATTCAATGTACTCGTATGTAAGCATCGAAATGTATAAACTACAATTTTCTCTTCTCTACTCGTCGACAAATTATGGTTACTTCAGAGAAAAGAGCAAAGAATTAGAAACTAGCATCACATCGCGATTCAAAACAGAACAAAAAAAAAGAAAAAGAAAGAAACAAATAGTATCACCGTAGAAGAACAAAAGAAAAACCAAGTTACCTCTAACCATCTGGCAATTTCTATACTTTCAATGTGTTATTCTGATAAATATCTATATTTAATTGATTTTGTCAGAAATCATCTTTGTATAACTGTCATTAGAATGAGATAATTATTATTTGAATAAATGTCATGATGAAATTGAATGACTATCGATGGATTTTAACGAGACAAAACATCCATTGATGATAGGGTTTCAAACGTATCATAAACGTCTGTCAAGTTTATAAATATACATATTCGAAATGATCACAAGATGAAAATAGAAAACTAAACGACAGGAAAAACAACGAGACTCGCTAATCGATTAGATGCAAATCCTCTTCGATAGAACGAAGAATGTGATGAGATGAAAACGATTAAGGAAATGAAATGGTCACAAATAGACAAGACGATGATGACGAAGAAGCAGAAGAAGAAAAAAAAAGAAAATAAGTATGAATATAAATGTAAAAGAAACACCTTCTCCTTTCTTTTTTTATACGACGAGTTCTTTCTTTTTTTGTTCTTCTCATTGCATGTAATGATGATCATTGAATAAAAAATTAATGGAAAAGCTAAAGCAACAGTCACACAGACAAATACTCATCTCAATGAAAGTTATTGACCTTGAATGATACAAAAGAAACGAAAGAAGACAAGAAAAGGAGAAGAAAAATAAGTCATACAAGAAAAAATTTTGTTAACAGCTAATCATCGCGTCGAAACGACTTCTTTTCTTAATGTCATTTTTTCCACATATATGCACCTGATTACTAATAGCAGACAGTACTAATGTATGTAGCATAATTATCTCTCAGAACGAACTCAATCAAGAACAAAAAAAAAACAAGAACTATCAAAAGGAAAAAAACAAAATAGATTTGTGTCTTTTGTTAGTTGACAATGTTATTCTTAAATCAGATCGGTACTATTTATTTGTCATCAATTATGTATTTCTTCTTGTTTTCTTACATTCGAATGTTTGCTCTGCAAAACAATCGATTGATGGAAACTAACATCATCTATCTAATATTTACTAATCAAAAAGTCTTCTCATATCATTTCTTATTTTTTTTCTTCTAAAACCCTCAAGGATCGCTTTTTTTTCTTTTTCTTTCTCTATCAAAAGAGATCGGAGTATTTACTTACATATTATAAAAGATGAAAAACGACTAGTGGTAGAATTTAACAAAAAACAGAAAGATCAACAGATATTTATGAAATCATCTGGTAGATAGATAAATATGAATAAAACACAAAACCTAACTTTAGTCATAGATGAAGAAAAAGAAAAAAAAACGGAAGATCATACTCTTTTTCTCGTTGACATTTGCGTTTTATGTATATTAGAACATGTAAAGTAATCAAAAACGCATTTATTTAGTATGTACAATCAGAGAGACAGAGAGAGAGAGAGAGAAATGAAAAGAACTATTCAGGTAATAGGAAAAAAAAAGCAAATTGCCATGAGATATTAATATACTGAGAGCTGTTGTTTTTTTTTGTTTAAGTCAGAAAAGAAAAGGAAAAAAACTATCAACATTTGAAAAGAGCAAAAGAGAGAAGGAAAATGTTGATAATAAACATATAAAAATATAATAATCCCAATTGTGAAAAGAAGGCTCGTCTCATTTATCATATGAAAAAAAAAATATATATATATTCTTCATTAATCAGACAACTAACTTGAAGAGAATAAGAAAAAGAACAGAACAAATAAACAAAAAACAGTTTTTTCATTGGTCTAATAAATCAAACCTGACATCTAGATAATCGACAACCTCTCATTGGCATACTAATAAGCCAAACAAATCCGATAAAAAAAAAGAAGAAAAAAAAAACTTTCTGACTAACTGTCATACTATCGATATACCTTTTCTTTTTGTCGTTTTTATATTTTATTTTCTTCTTTACTTATCTAAACAACGATTAGTCAAGATGTCGAACTATGTTAGTATAACATCTCCACCTCGAGAAAATCTCGTCAGTGATCATCGATATCGTTTACGATATTTCAAAACACCGGCCTGGTGTCCCTATTGTGAAGATTATATTTGGGGTTCAGGCAACATCGGTTATCAATGTACAAATTGTGGTGATTATTTTCATGTTGAATGTACACTTGTTATACCAACGGGTACATGTCCTGGTTTGAATGCTTGCCATCCAAATAATCGAAATTTAACAACTTATGAATCGAGTTTATCCATTCATGATTGGACTGTCAATGATATTTGCGAATGGTTAGCGGTCGTCAATCTTTATCGATATGCACCGAATTTTCAATCATTAAAATACGATGGTGAAATCGTTCTTTCATTAACTGATGAGCAACTAAAACATGATCATATACATGATAGTTTTCAACGGCAAGCGATTTTAGATGCAATTAAGGAGTTAAAATCACGTGATAAATATCGTCCAATATCATTCGATCGTTTTCGAAATCAATTGAATACAAATAATCATGGCGATAATTTTATTTGCACAACATTCTATGAACGACGTATTTGTGATCTCTGTGAAAAACCTTTGTACGGTATTATTCATCAAGGTTTACAATGTAGTAATTGTGGTCTTGTCATGCATCGACAATGTTCGAAATTACCATCGAAACGATGTGTACATACGCATAAACAATTAGAATGTCATACGATTATAGGCACGGATTTTAATGATCAACCGATCGATTCTCGAACGCAATTACCGATTATAATAACACGTTTATGTCAAGCATTGGAAAGTCTCGCACAAGAAAATCGAAATCTATCATTAATGGATGCATATCGATTTTCGATTGAATCAGCACGAGTAGCTCAATTGAGAAAATTAATCAATGATAATGTAAACAATTTCGATTTGTGTTTTTTTTCTTCTTAATTCATCATCGTTTTTTTCGTTTAGGATATTGAAAAAATGGATTTTAAACGTATGGAAATGTCTGAACTAGCTAGTTTGGTTAAAGTCAGTCTCAAAGAACCGGGAATAGGTAAAAAGTTCGATTCCATAATTGATTATCTGTCAAACAGAAAAAGATTGATGATCTCTAAGTTTCATGATTGTGTGCGTGTGTTATTATTTTTTTGAGTAGATCAATGATTAAAAATGAATAAGTTCGCAAAATATTATCGGATGAGGTCAAACTAATAATAGAAGAAAAAGAGATTTTTTTTATCTTCTTCGAAATTTAATTCTATTTGACCTTTTAATTCGACGAAAGAAAAGATTAAACATCGATTTAGATAATTAAATATTAATTTTGACAAGAACATTCAAGAAAATCTGTGTGTTTTTTTGCTAAGGCATTATTCCTGATGAGAACTATGAAGATTTTCTTAATTTGGTCAATGCACCAACACAAGTCATTCAAGAATTTATTTGCTCATATTCGATGCCTTTCTATGTTGATTTCTTGAAATTTATAATGTGTCATATAATCAAAATCTGGAAACTTGACTATGAACATTCAATGTCAAATATCAATCAACAACATACAGTCAAAGCCTATGAACCCGAACGAGTTGTTGACAAACTTGTCGCAATATTTAAACAGCTGATTTTTCGGTTAGTTGAAAACAAAATAAAACATACATTCATAGATAAACAAGATTGATTTCGTTTTGCAGACCACCATGGCCAATGATTATGTCTCATGCACGGAATGATAAAGATCATGTACATTTATTGAAACGTTTCATCTATGAAATCGATTGGCAAGCTGAACGTCCACCTCTTGCATCGATATCATCGGTGGAATCGATTCCATCGCAAGATGAAATACTCGATCGATATCCATGGTTTTATAATCGACAAGATAATCAATTGTTAACAAAAAAATTACTAAGCAAATCACTAACAATCAATGACGGAGATTATTATGTTCGATTTTCAACTGAACCAAGTGTGTCAGCACCATTTACACTTGTTGTTCAACTCGATGGTCAACAACGTTTCATTAAAATTTGCATGAATAAACAAGGTCAATATGGTTTTTCATTGAACTCATGTTTTTTCTCGACAATACACGATCTAATCGAATATTATTCGCATAATTCTCTATCAAAACATTTTCCAATTTTAAAATCTGATATGAAATTAGGCAAACCAATACGTCGTGATATAATTCTTTCGAATATAAAACATGATGACATGGATAACTATGCAACCATTCTCTCGGCTATACCAGATATCAAAATCTTACGTATCACTCTATTTGAATTAACAAGTACATACAATGAAATCGATCAAAAATGTACAGTATTGAAAACTGAACTCGATCAAATTATAACATATATGAGTGAAATACAACGATCAACAATGGCTTATGGAAGGTAGACGAGAATTTATTATTCAAATGATTGATGATCGTGTTTATTTTTGTTGCTATTTTTAGAATTCAAATGATTTATGAAAAACAAATGAAACTTAATCGAGAGAATTTAATGCGTTGTCAAAAAAACAACGAAAAAAGTGAATATGAACGTTCGTTTAAATATCTCGAACAACGTGTCGAAGGTTTTATTAATAATATGAAAGCTCTCAATGAAACCTACACGGAACGACAATTAAAACGTGATGAATTAGTTAAAACACTTGAAGAACGAAAAAATGCAATGATAGTTTATGAGAATAAAATTGCTATGTGTATGAAATCATTAGCTGATCGAGGCATTGAACAACATGAAATCAATAGTTTTCTGGGCATTCCAACTGATGAACCATGGTATCTACCATCGATCAATCGTGAAACAGCGCATAAATTATTAAAATCAAGTGGCGAAGGTACATATCTCATTCGTCCATCATCAAATGGTTTCTATGCATTAACATTAGTTCATAATAATATGATATACGATTGCCGTATTGGTCGTGATCCAACCAAAGATTATGCTTTTCGTTTTGTTGCATCAACGATTGATCGAACTGGTCCAACATCATCATCGACAACAACAAAAACGATAACTAATGGACATCAAATTGTTTTCAGTGATCGATTATTTTATTCACTGAAAGATCTAGTCGAATTTTATACGAGAAATTCTTTGGCGGAAAATAATGCCGATTTAAATACATGTTTAATTGTACCCATAAAATTACATGCAAATTTTAAACTTTGAAACTCATATTGTGGTCTTCTCTTTGTCTCATTCATTCATTCATTCGCACTTCTTCTTTTTATTTTTATGTTCATAAATAAATAAAGAATTCTCAATAGTTTCATTTTCAAATTGTTTGTTCATAAACGGGATTAAAATGAAGTTTGAATTCAGTCCAACGAGCACGTAAACGTTCTTGTCGATCATTACTATCGGATTGTCTGTATGAAGAATAAACAGAAAGAAGTTTTAATAGAAAGAAAAAAACAACTAAGAATCTGTACCTTCGACGAAAGAGTTCTTTGATTTTTTCATCGAATAAAACTGCAGTTTTATCGATTTCAGGTTGAACAAGTGTTTTTTTCGCATGTGAACTCATGGATTTCGTTTGTTTAACTTCAACCGGTGATTCGGTTTCGTCCATTGTTGAAATAATTCGTTCAGGATAATAAGTTTCAAGTGAAGGAAAATGTTCTAACGGAACACGGTAGAGACGTAGTGATGAATTTTCATTTTCATCAACTTAAAACAACGAGAAAGAGAGAGAGAGAAAATGAGCACAAGTTGAAAGATGAATTTTCTTCGAATGATCACCTCCGATGATAATCGATCGTGCATTATCAATAAATGCTATTTGAAATCGAACGTAGTTTTCATTCGATATGTCTGGTAGAACAATTTCACATAATTGTTTCGATTTGACTGCATCATTTACATAGATTCGATTGAGTTCATTGATACTCAAGAACTATGTTCAAAGAAAAAAAAAACATTTGTTTGATTTTATTCGAATGAAATCGTCTGTCTTACTAAATTCGATGGATTACAATTGAAAAATAACATTCGATTAATGTTCGACGTATCTTTACTTTGTTCTCTAGAGTGTGAATTATTTTTTCTTTTAATTGAAATAAAATGATTTACTGAGGAAAACACGGTGGTGAAATATCTTGTTCATTAAATTTCACTCGATAGATTTTACCATCATTGGAAAGAGTTAAAAATCCATTTTGTTTATCATTTGTTTCAAGATTTGAATCAATAGCATGAACGTCAACAAGAGGATTTGAACTGACATTTTCAACAAATGGAAGATCATTTACACTTGATGTTCGTTCAATGATACAAATATTTCCCGATTGAAGTGCAACTGCGAGATGTTCATGTTTTGAATCGTATGATAAACTTGTTATACGAGTAGAAAATGGCCATATGGCCATAGGACGAGTTTCAAATGCATCTAATTATAAGAATTAATCGATCAATCGAAGTCGAATGTTAGTCGATGTACCTTTTCCTTTTGCATCAGATTTAGCAATCTTAAAAATAAGTAATTGATTTGTTGTTGGCCAACTAATTGCCAGAGAATGATTGGCTAAATAGTATTTCATTGAAATGAATCATAAACACGAATTATTTACCTCCTGTTGTCGTTGTTCCAGCAGGAATAAAAACAAAAGCTGGAATTCTAAAATAGATCGATCAATTTCATTCGTTCTCTTGTCTTTTTTTTCTTCTGGAACTTACATAGGCGGTACTGGTTCACTTTTCGGTACGAGAAATGTTCGATCAGATGTATCAATATTTGCTGATGACATAATTAAATCTCGAATTAAAATCGATTTCATATCGATAATTTGTTGAGTATAAAAATGATTTGATATGCCTTGGCCAATATTCGATTGATTATCGGTATTTTTCATTAGTTGTTGAAAATTATTCGATCCTATTTTACGAGAAGAAAAATAGAATTTTCTTTAGAAAAAACATTTGAATTTTCTACCAGCACTAAATTTCGGTGCTCGAGTTTTGAATAATAAACTCAATCGACTGAATTGACCTCGTATCAATCCGGAATTAGTTTCTACTGTTGTTGATTCAACTGCATCTTCTATTATATCACTTTCATTTATCGTTGTAGTCTATTTATTCAATAAGAATAACAAAACAAAATTATATTCCTAAATTAACCTGTTCTTGAGTGGCAATTTCTGATTTCCATTGATCTTTTACTAATTTATAAATTTCAAACCATGAATCATTATTACCTATATTTAAATCATTAGATAATTTCAATTTTAACTATTGTTTTTCGTATTTACCAAACCAACAAACAATTAGATATTCATCATTTAAACCAGTTTGTGTCATTAAACACATTGGTCGTTTACTATCATCCTAATTATCGAATAAATGACATTCAATTTTGTTTTTATTTTTAGTCGATTTACTTCGGTTTCATATTGAGTAAATAAAAGATAGAATTTTTGATTTTTATATGCCAACATTTTCCAATAGCCTTCAAATATCGAACATTTCACGTAATTAAACAAAATTGAAAGCCTATGAATACATACCAAGTTGATCGATAACACTCAGAAAATAGATTGATTCATGTTTGAAAACCGTCATATGTTTCAATGGATTATCTATAGGTATTTGATGGACAATTTCATCTGTTTGATAATCATAACAGATTAAATATGCTTGTTCATTGTCGATTCCATTACAAAAAACTAATGTTCCTGAAGCATGACTACCAATTAGAGAAATAGGATACGGTGTCTAAGTTAAAAACAGATTTTAAATACATAAGACAAAGAACGAATGAATAAGATTTACATTGATTAATGTTGATGATGTATGTTGTGCTGAAACGAATTTTGTTTGATCGAGTATTCGTTTTTGTTCACGTTTTTCAATGAGTGTCCAAGCATCATCGAAAATCGATTCATAAACTTTATTAATTCGTCTAGAGAGATATGATTATAATTCATTTCATTTCATTCTATTCAAACAAACCGAAATGGTTGTGGTAAATCATCGAATATTAACGATGGATCAAGAGTGAAATCCGTTCGTTCATTTAATTCTCCTTGTCGAGATGGAATCGGAATCGTATGTTCACGTTCAAATGTTCGATTAACTGATGATGATGTTGCTGCTGAATGTCTAACTTTGGTACGTCGTTGAGATGGATTCATTATTTTATTTTAATCTAAATCATGTGTAAAGAGATAAAACGCTTGTTCTTCTATTTTGTTTTATTTCTGCAGCTCAAAAAAATTTGTTGATGTTATTTTGTTTATACAGAAAAAGCAAATGTTCGTTTTTTAGTCTATTCCATTATTCTTAAAGCACTATCTTCGCCTAATTCTTTGCGTAATTTTGCATCGACTCGATCCCAATCGACGTCGACCTAGACAAAATAAAAAAGTTAATTTTACTCATCAAGAATTATTTAACAAACCGTTTTCATTGCTTGAATATATTTCTGATTTGTTTCCTTCTTTCCTCCGCCGTATTCTTTCAAATATTTCTGTCGATAACCAACAACAACATCTAAATATTGTGAATGTCGTTGTGTTAACTCAAGAGCACTACAACGCAAAAAGTCAAAGCGCAATTCAATTTCAAAAGTCACAAACCGATCCCAATTGTGTTCATTCAAATGAAGCATAATCGCATGTAATGGTTTATTTGCATGAAGATAATGTCCTTCAGCTTCTTGAATATTTCCTCCAGCAAGTAAAGCTAATTCAGCTTCGCGTTCTTCTTTCGATGCAATTGTACGAAGATTTTGTAAACAAAAGACCATTTCCGTCTAGAACAATTTTCAAAACAAACAAATGAAAATCGTTTTTGTTTGTCATCGATTTACATTGCCTAATTGTGCAAAAGCATTTTCAGCTGAATCAAAATCTCGATTGAATAATGAAACAACAGCAATGAGAGCATAGATTGAATCATCCTAGATTTTTTTTTGTTGTTGAAATAATTATATCGATTAGATTTAATTCTCCTACTGCAATGTATTGACATAATTGTAAAGCTTCTTCAGCTCGATTTGCCGATAATAAATCAAGACATAGTTCATAATAAATCGGCAGTGCTGATTGAATCAATGCACCCGTTGATTTACGAATTGTTATTTGACAACTGAGAAAATCTGAGATCGAAGGATTTTTACCGAAATCACTGAAGAGAACAACAACGAATTGTTTTCCTTTCAAATTCGCAAAAAAAAAAACAATTGAATTCTACCCCGATTCAATTCGATAGGTGGTTTTTTCAACTAAACTTTGATCAACAAAAACAACATTCGGATACAACCAAATATTCAATTTCCCATCGGCAATACCAGCTAACATCGCATTTTTATCATTCCATCGAAAACTACCGATATTCGTACCTTAAAGAAAAGTCACGAACATAAATATCAATCTATCGATTGAATTCAATTCGACATACAAAGTTTTCGAATTCGTTGACTATTAGCTCGTTGACCTTGTCCGCTGACTCGAACGTGCATGATAAATAAATCTTGAAATTTATCGGCAAATGCAAGTTTACGTTCATTGGCTGCACCTGTCTGATCCAAAGCCAAATGAACAATTTCATACTATGCAAAATAAAATCATCAATGATTAGTACAAAGATTTTATCAGAGAAAAAGATAATTTACAGCATGAGAAACTGATTTTCCGTCGCCAATTTGTTTACCATTGATATCGAAAAATGTAACAGCTGAAAGTGAAAAACAGAAAAGTATAAGAAAAGCGAACTTGAGAAATAGACAAACATTTCGTATCTGTTGCATCACGAATAGCGATCGTGTCCGAACTAAGAGAAACGGTATTCATATTGACCGAATCCGGTTTCGATGAGAGCAATTTCGGTGTTGAAACAAGTCGACCTTCGTATGAGTAAATACAAATATTAATGCCATCCGACAGAAGAAAATATCTAAAAATTTCTGATTGAACAAACATCGAAATCTTAAGTTTCATTGTACTTTTCTGCTTGAACGATTAAACTCATTGACATATCACGTAGCTCGAATAGAGCCGGATGACCTAATTGTTTACAACTAAATCGACATATGAACATTTATTTAATCTTCGTCGAAAAGTCAACTCTTCACATACTTATAGATTAAACCTTGATTACTTGTTAAAACAATTAGATATCCAAATCCAACCGACATTTTAACCAATCGATCTTTTAATTCGATTTTATCTTTAAGATCTGTTTCACAATTACTAACTGTAATCACTTTCGAATCAGTTAAAACAAATTCCAAATGACGCCAATCAATTCGTCTACAATTCATTCTTTTCATTTTCTCGATTTCTCAAAACTAAATCTGCATACCGTTCAATAATATGTCCAATGCCAACTCGACCTGTTCCACAACCACATGCTAATTGTGTACTATCATTCGACCATGAGAGAGCAAAAATACTGCCGTCTTTAGGCTTTTCTACTGAATGACACCACTAGATCAAAGCAAGAGATATGTTCGATTGAAAGAAATGTTTGACTAAACATACACCAGCACTATCGCATAGACGAATTGTATTATAAGAACCAACAGCAAAATTCGAACCGTCAGGTGCCCATGCGAGACTAGTAATGGGATATTCAAATGCTTGGCTAGAAAATAATGGTCGACCAACAGAATCCCAGACCTTTTGAGAGAGAAAAAAGTTTGCTTTTACGAAATAGAAAAGACAAATAAATATAGACTTTATATCGACAATCTTCACCGCCTGATATAATTAAATTATTGACTGTATTCCAATCACATTTCAAAATAATTTGTTCATGTGCTTTCCACTTGAAAAAAAAAAGAATTAATATATTTTTCGATTTGAGATCAATTTTCATATTATCCTACTGAGTTTTGTTTTGAATTAGGTGAAAGTGGTTTCATCACGAGATGTTTGCCTGCACAATAAAGTATTGCGTCGTTATCAGCTGACCAACAGATTGAAAATATTGGTGGTGCTATATGAAATGTCGAACATAGATTTCGATAGAAGAGATACATTGAAAAGATTCTACCTGATTGAACAAGATTTGAACGTAACATGCCTGATCGTGCCCAAATTCGAACTTGTCCATCTTCTCCACCTGAGAATTATATTTCAAAAATATGATTACTGAATATATAGAAATCAGTGAATACTACCTGTAGCAAATTGACTGCCGTCAGGACTCCATCGAACGCAAATAGTTGCGCCTCGATGTGCTTCGACACTTTTTTCTATACGTCCAGTTTTATTAATAAAACAGAATTTACCATCACTTGTTGCTAAAACAAATAAATCCGAACCAACTGTTCGTTTTCCACCTGCTCCTGAGCCTGCTCCAGCTCCACCACCACCACTCGCACCTTTGGGTAACCAATGCATATCAAGTGGATAAAGATCAGGTGCTAATTCAGCAATTTTAATCAAATCATTTTGAACAACATTGTATTTGTATATGATATGATCTTCTCCAACTGAATACAGATCATCTGCTGACATCCATCCAACGCAATCGACTCGTTCGCCATGACGAAGTGTCGATGGAAATGTGAATTTTAAACGCATGATTATTATTTAAATGAACGATATTAAATCCGTACTAATGTTTAGTGAAAATGATGGATTGAGTACCATCGTTGAAGCATGTTACTTGGTGAGAGCCTTTCACGAGAAGACAAGATGAATTTCTATTGGACAAAAATAAGATCGAATGAGAACAAGAAAGAAATAAGTAAGTGTAAGGAATGCATATTTATGTATAGCTCGATCGATTGATCATTCATTTTTTTCTTCGTTTATTTTATTCGAATAAAAAATGCCAGAATTTTTTAAAGAACTATCATTTCGACGTCTTCTTGATTCATTAAAATTAACGCCTAAGCATCGTCTCGTTGAATTTGGAGGTAATTTTATTGATTTGATTTTCTTGTCAATGAAATGAAACCGAAAAATATATTTAGATATTTGGGCAGAAATATTCCTTTGGTGTTTCATGACATCAATTGTTGTACATTTAATCGCCAGTATTATTGCAATTGTATCATTGAAAAGTCATAAAATTGGACGTTGGTATACAATACTCATTATTTTAGCTGGAATCATCACTCCGATTGTACCATCAGCTCTAACAAGTAAATTTTGATATTTATCGAGAAGAAAAAAAAAAGAAATTTTCATTTATTTTTATTTATGAATATAGGTGCACTTCTGTCAGCTATATTCTATGCTGCATCAGTGGAAATAAAACCATTCTTTTGTTTCTTGTTGGGTGTTGGACAAACTGGTGTTATACTTTTTTTCTCGTTTCTTAAAATTTTGTCTACATTGTAATTATAATATTACGCAGTCAATTTATTTCGAATGCTATCTCATTCGTATCCTGTGAACAAAATTCACACTATATAGAATATGTTTTGTTACAAAAGAAAAACTATAGCTCGAATAAGTATTTTGTATGAAAATGAATGTTACTGAGTTGCAATAGGAGTCATAAAATTTTGCTGTGGAGCAAACATAACAGGTTGTTGAAATTCTTGAGCAACCATAGCAGGTTGCTGTGGTTGATTCATCATCATAGGCTGTTGAAATTCTTGAGCAAACATTGTTGGCTGTTGTTGAGGCATCATCATAGGTTGTTGAAATTCTTGAGCAAACATAACAGGCTGCTGTGGCTCCTGAACAATCATAGCAGGTTGAGAGAATTGCTGTGGAGTAGGCTCATTTTGAGCTTCGGGTGGAAGATGAGCTGCTATTACTACAGGATGTGGTTGAAGTGGAAGAACTGATTGCTGAACTGGTACTTGTTGTGATACAGGTGGTTGTCCAACAACTGCGGGTTGAGGATTTGCTCCTCTATGTTTTTTCATTAAGTTACCCATTCTAATTTTATTGAGAAAGATATGAACGCACTAAACTCAAAGACACCATAACAGAAAAGGTAGAAATTATTCATGTATATCTTTTTGTCGATTGTTTTCATTGATGTGACGAAACAGAAACTTAGAGAATATACAGTACACCATTTTCATATTCCGTTTATCAATTTTTTATGACTCATAAAAAAACAAGATAGCGATTGACGTACAGACTGCAAATATCTATGTTGATGTGCTTTTTTTGGATAGTATGATGTAGTAGATGAGTATTTATTTGTTCAGCTATTGCCATATTTGATAAATACTCTTTTTGTGCCAGTAATTGAATAAAATAAACATACTCGAATTAATCAAATATAGTTAGAGGACTCAACCATTCTTCTTTGAAACAAGAAAAAAAACACCCGATGTTTTTCCGTTTCCGATGTGCCTGGCAAAACAAAAATTATGTAGACAAAAGATACATGAATCACTGCATTTAAAACTGTTAATCAACAATCTATTGTGAATATAATGCAAATACTGATTTGATTTAATATTGACGAGTTCCTTTTTTTCTCATAACATTATTACTATCGATAATTAGTATTTATATACGACATTTTCTTATGTTTCTTTTTCCTTCTGTTCTCTATTCTATCGACAAAACTAACGAAAACAAGAAGGCATTGAGTGCGTCCTAATCCATCTTCATACAACCAAGTAAGCGAAAAGAAACCAATAGAATAAAGCTGTTGATAAACTGTATTGATCCAATTATATCCTATTTTCAGTGCAAACAGTACGTCATCGATATTTCGACATGAGAAGCATTTATGTAATCGGATTCTGAATATTATCATATAAATAGGAATTCTATCACATTCTTTTGATTTATACAAATTCACCAAAACAAAATAATTATGTTATGAGTCATATTAAATAACAGAATCCTTTTAAATTACTGCTTTGCATTGAATGATGCCTAGTAAAACTCATTAATTCAAATAAAAATAATCATAAACTGATATGAAATGCTGTCGTTTTGAATTCGCCTGGTAAATCTCAGTACGTGCAAAAGGAAAATAGGAACGGCAACTAAGGACTATTACTTTCATACGATAAAAAACGATAAAAAAATGTGACACTCGAGCCAAATCATTAGTTGACGAAACGAGGAGAGGTTGATGTACCGCTGCATTGATCCAAAGGACGATGTGCGTTGTAAAAAGAAAGTGGGTCTTTCGTATTCAAACAGTAGTTTGTACTCAAGAAGGAGGAAAAGAAAAAATATATCGTATGATGTTCTCTAGCTTGCCATCTAGCAAAAACAACGATGAATGCATACTGTCGCAAACGGCTTGAAAATGAGTAATCTTTGACCGCCAACGAGAAAATAAGACGAGAGAAGGAGAGAGAGAGAAGGAGAGAAAAAAGAATGTATTCGAATAATAATAATAATACTATAAAAGAAAAAAAACATAGTCATAAACAAGGGAAAAGAGAAGATCGATTCTTATTTTTTATGATTTTTATATATGATAAAGTATTTTCTATTATAAATTGAGCTAAATCTTGTTGTTATTATTTTCTTTCAGAGAGTGAGAAAAATATTATGAGTACACAATCAAATGGAACGAATGGTCATGATAAACATGAAAATCATTTTTCACGCAGTCGTTGGTCACATGCACTTGCACTTGCCGAACAAATGCGTCATGATACTCAATTGAAAAAAAATGAAGAATTTAAAAAATATGCTTTCGAACTTCCTCCTGCCGATAATCGAGAAACGGCTGTAATTACGTCTGTTGAAGCGCAAGCTGATCATGTTAAATCAGTTGAAACTCAACTTTTATTTGCTAAAACCGGAAATTTTAATTTATATAATTTAAGCGAAAATTTTCTTGATTTAAAACGAACATTCAATCGTATGTTAGAATTAGATAAGAATGATATCCAACAAGTCACATTAGCAACAACCATTACAAAAACAGCTTTATTAATGATTTTACGCTCGACTGAATCGATTGTTGAAATTGTTACAAGAGGAACAAGAAAATTTCCGACATTAAATTCGATTATATCCTATATTCGTTCATGTAATGCTGAATTACCAATTAATGGTCGACTTCTAGTCGATTGGTATAAAGCAGCGCAAACATTAGATTTACTTATTAATGATCCTGATTGGCTTGTACAACCACGTAAAGCACATTGGGCTATGGAAGTTTGTAATGAAACAATGACTTGGTCACGTGCCGTTTTTCATCGTAATTATCGAGGAAAAACAACAGGTCGAGCAATATTTGATCGTGATGATAGTATTTCTTTTACTGACGCAGTAGAATCAATGATAGACAAACCATGAAGAAAATGTCTATTTTATTTTAATTTAAAAAATATAATTATAATATATTTATCGATAAGTTTATTTTGTTGCTCATGCATGTTTAAACTACATTTAGTTGTATTCGAAAATTGCGATTTCTATAGTTTGTCGTTGAGTGGTCCTTTTTCTTTTTTGAATGTACCAGCTGGTTGCGAATCGAAATTCATTTTTAGCTTTTTGTCTATCGTTTTATCAGCAGTAGTTTGATTTGTAGGAGTTGTTACAGGTTTTGTTGGATCAGTGACAGGCGGTTTTGTCATATCAAGAAAACCGGCATTTGCTTCGTCATCTGCTGGAAAAACAGTGATTGCATTAGTATAAACAACTGATGATGGAATCATTACGATACCACCTAAAGAACAAGAGAGAAAAAAAAATCAATCGAGTTTATTTCAAAAATAACCGAACGACGACTTACGATCTTTGGTTTTCAAATGTACATATCGAACATCAATAAAATGAACGAGACCTTGAATTAATCAAAAAAAAAATGAATCATTTTGTTAATTAAATAGAAAAGAAAATCATACCTTCAATTCCGCCACCACTTCCGTGAATTTTAACTCGACAACCTCGAACGAATGGTTTATTAATCACAAGAAACATACCGGATATAAAATTCGTTGCTACTTCTTTCAAAGCAAAACCAATCGTAAAACCTGTTATACCAATACCAGCTAATAATGGTTTTGTATCGACACCAAATGTACCGAGTGTCGTAACGATAAGAATTGAATAAATAGATATTGCACCTGTTTTCGATATTAATCGAGCTAAATCTTCATCTTCGATAATACGTGAACGAAGAAGAAAACGTTCGATTATTGGAGCTAAATAAAGAATACGTTTGATGCGTTGTATTCTTGTTAAAGGTGGTGGTGCAGGTGTGACTGGAAGACTGACTGGTTTAGGTCTTCCTGTAATCCAACGAAAAAATCGACGTATTCGTCCAGGTCTTGATTGTTCACTTGGAGAATAATGAGCTAGGAAACGATGTTGTGGTTGTTGTTGTTGTTGATAGGGAACAAGTGAATGATTACTGCAAGCAGCGAGTAAATATCGACTTGTCGAATTTAAACTAGTAAGATGCAATCGAGAAAGAAGAAAAACTGATCGATAATACATATTGGAATTCAGTTGATCTAAGACAAGAAACAAATAGAGAGAAATGTTTGGTCTCCTATTTCTTTCTATACGATCATGAAAAATAAAATACAGACTATGTAGTAAAGCTTTTTTTTTATTTAAACGAAATATGAAGACAAAAAAGAAAAAATGAAATGAGATAAAACTATATGTTTGCTATATAGGAATCAAATCCATGTGAATAGATTATCTGTTTATATTTGAGTTACAGGTGGTGGTACTTTGAGTTTTTCTCTTCGTACATATTCACTCAATAGAACTGGTGGAATTTTGCACATGCCTGCTGTTGCATAAGCAACAACATTTCGATGTGGTTCAGGATCCAGTGAATGTGTTTCAAGTCCATAGAATTCACCTAATTCATGAATAACATGACGTTCGTGGATTTTCATGGGCTTAAATGAATGACATCGTTTTGTCGCTTGACTACGTCGAGTTTCATCGACTAGTTGTGCAAATTGTCGTTCAATAGTTTGAACAAACTCCATATTTTTTCTTGCATAATCACGTAGAAAATCTGTATAAGTAGGCATTGTTGCACGTGCTTCATCGGGATTAATTGATAGAGCTTGAGCAAATGCTTTATTTCGTTGTATAATACGACATTCATCATCACATTCGATTTGTTGTAGTTGTTGTTGTTGTGGTTGTTGCTTTCGCTGAAGAGATAAATCAATTGTTCGAACAGCAAACGCTTGTGCTAATGTTTGTGCGAGATCATCATCTGTCGAATTTTCATTCGATTCATTTGGTTTAGCATTACAAACGACCTCTTTTTCTAATCGACCGCATGGACATCGAAGTTTAATTATTTCTCGACATGTTAATAATGGACAAGGATTATGTTCGTGACATGGAGCATTACACGAATGACCACATTCACGTCGTTTTATTGCACATCGTTGAGTACATTTTTGGTCACTTGTTTGACAAGGTCCCGAATGACACGATCGTTGACAAATGTGAACTCCGCATGGTAATGGTTTGCCACATGGTTGACCGCATAGAACTTCTTTTAGATGACAAGGAACCTGTGAAGGAGAAAATATCGATTAAAATTTCGAATCTATTTGCTATCAAAAATGATTCTCTTACGTTATCACGCATTGTATGTTCGCCAACGCATAATTTCGAAACGAGATGTGCGCACGGTGGACATTCATCGTCATTGTGACAACTGTGATAAACAGGATGATCGCATACATGTGTTCGATTACAAATATAATTACACAATGGCGGTTTTGTTCCGCAAGGAACTGGTGGTTGAATGACTGTTTGACCACAACGACAAGTTAATTCATCGTAACTATTCACGAGGCATTTTCGACAGGAACTTTTATGACATAAATCTTCACATGTACTAAAAAACAATCATGATTAAATTCTTTGATTGATATTTAAAAAGATACATACTGAACACCACAGTTAAGTGTTTTACCGCAGACAACTTCACAAACATGTATTTCTCGATCACAACATAGTTCTGTGCATCTACAAATGAAAACAAACAGAGAGTAAAATATTTATTTCGAACTAAAATCAAAGTCATCACTAACCGATGTTTTCCACACATTTTCTTCTTATTACATTTTCGTTCACAACAGAATGGATTCTTGATTGGATCATATTGAGTTGCTTCGACACAAGTCGTCGATTTAGTTAATTGTCCACAACGACAAACAAGTGTTGATTCTTTATCACACGGTGGACATCGATCATTATGACACGGCACTGAACATCGATGATGATCATCATTTGGACCACATGAAAGTATTTTATCGCAAATTTTGTCACACATAGGTAACTAAATACAAAACATACAGTAACGAACTATTTTTTTTCTATCTAAAGATCTTACAGGATCAATACATGATGTTCGATATGCATTATCCATTGTAGTTTTTCCACATGCACATGTTTTACAATTCTCAGGTAATAGTAAACATTCGGAACATGGTCCATCATGACATGTTTTCGTACATCTATGATGACCGCATGAAAGTAATTTATTACACATTTGTCCGCATTTATATGCTGATGTTCCACCGGTTTCTGCACTACACAGAACTTTTCGTTCTGTACTATGCGATAGACATGTTTGAGTAACAAATTGATCGCATGGTTCACATTCACGCGGATGACAAACCTAAGAATTTCGAAAAATTCAAGATCAAATTACTGTAGACGACAAATTATTTTATTTTACTAGATCACAAGTATGATGTTGACATGATTTTAATTTTCCACATGGATTGTCGCATTTGATTATCGAACTAGAACTACAAGTTACTATACGAGATTCTCGTCCGCATAAGCAAGAACGTTTAATCATTGCTGTACATGTTGGACATGGCCCTGGATGGCAAAGTCTAATTAAAAGCGAATAGAAAAAATATTGAATTCAAATTCAATTTTGTTCCTACTCTGAACAACAATGTGTGCAATCATTGGATTTTGTATTTAATCGTTTATGACATTGATCACCGCATGAATGTGGAATTTCACCTGGTTGAAATGCTGGATTATTACGTTTGCGACAAAAGCATTTATATTTCGGATAGATTGAATAAGAATATTGACAGCCTGGACAACGCCAGTTTTTATCAGTGCCACTCTCTTCACAATTAGCCCATTGACGAATACAAGTTAAATGAAACATTTTAAAACAAATGTCGCATGACCAAATTTCTTCATCACGACTAAATCAATCATACAGAAATGTCGGAAATTTAGTTTTCAATAGAGTAATAACATACTTTATTTTAATTATACATATCATGCATTCATACGTATTCTCAAGTAATTGTTCTGTTAGGGAAGATCGAAGATTTTCTGCTTCACTAGTTGTTGTTCGTCCAGTTGTATTACTATTCGGACGAGTAGATGAATTCGGATGTCGATATTGTGGCCGTCTTTGCTGCTGCTGCTGTTGTTGTTGTTGTTGTTGTTGTTGTTGTTGTTGTGGATAGTAGGGATAGTTATTATATTGATAACGATTGTTGTATCCTCCTCGTCCAGATGGCTGTCCGTAATAATATTCGTCATAGTACATATTTTGAGGATATCTTTGTTGTTGATATTGTGCTTGTTGATTATAACGTACATCTTGTGAACTTGTTGGCATTGGTCGATGTTTTTGTTTTCGATTCTGGCGATTATTATTTGTATTTGCATTTGTATTTGTATTTGTATGCGCACCTTCAAACGTTCGATTGTCTCCCTGAGCTGATGC
>ERZ778027.1572-NODE-1572-length-36699-cov-11.893216_pt1 | contig 36699 bp, 47 predicted proteins | sample MGYA00375757_ERZ778027 | MGnify/ENA primary metagenome ERZ778027 (study PRJEB29350, sample SAMN05389817) | bioreactor metagenome | isolation source: Ammonium sulfate bioreactor | place: South Africa: University of Cape Town | collected 2014-02-18 ...
ATTCGAACAATTCGAACATAACGATGTATCGATCTAGATCAGCACTCGAATAATAATAATAATTTAAACAAGAATATTTTCATACGAATTCGATTTTCGTTAATTGAGAAATAAGTTTTTCGAGTGTCGTTTGATGCTGATTGACTGCCAATGTCAAAATTTGAAATGGTTCCGTACGAAATCGAACATGTGAACAACTAGAACAATTTCGAGATCATAAATATACACAAATTCAAGTTTGATTTACGTGTCACAACAATATGCATGAAGTATCTGCCCAGAAAATGTCTGCTTCATAATTGAACCTAATTGAATTTGGTGTAACAACCAAGTGAGATCAATATATTGAATTATTAACGATGTTTGACTATCGAGAGTATCGAGAGTAATGTGTTCATGAAGCTGAAATAGAAGGAAATAAGAAAGAAAACAATTGAATGGCCTCGAAAATTACGTCGGTTTCAGTTTGAGAGAAAAGTTTGCTGAGCGATTCGAGATTATAAGTTGATAATTTCGAATTCTGTATTTGATTGATTACACTGAAAATGAATTGAAAGTAAACACGATCATATTCCATTTGCCGAGATTTATTTTTACTTATTCGAATAGCCGAATGTTTGTTTACTGAGAGAATTATTTAGTAGATCGTAGAGACATTGAAATAATTCACAAATATCTGTTGGATTCGTTTGCTTGAGCAAACTGGAGTTCGTTTGTTGAATAATTGAAATGAATTTCGATGTGTCAACAAGTGTTGACCAAGGTTTCGATGGATTTGTTCGATGATCGTGACGCAATTGCGAAAGAAGATCGACGAAAACTGAAACAATCGGCTCGTATTTGTATTTCGAAAGCTAGAAATCGCAAATTTTCCTTTCGATAATTCTTTAAAAATGAAATTTTACATTGAGATTTTTGTGTAACGAATGACAAAATGTATTCAATGATGCGAAACTTTGCAGAAGAGAATTCAATGAACATGTTGTTCCATATGGATTCATAATTCCTGGTCGAAGTATGTTCGATGTCTAAAAACTAACATTTCCTATTTATCAATCTCGATTGATTCGACAAACTTGTTGAAGTCGAAAATCATTCGTTGGCTTGAGATGAAAATTATACAGATACTCCTTTGGTATTGTTTTAACTTTTGAATGATTGGCTTGAACAAGATTGAGCAGTGATTTTTGTTGAGTATCATCTTTCGATGAATAGATCGTGCCAATTAAATGAATAGTAAAGAAGAACAGTAGAACATAAGGAATGAAATGGTACAAACAAAGATAACTAATAAGAAATCCAAGGATAAAACATTCGAAGAGAAGAATATCGAAACGATGTTCTTTTCTATAGAAAATAAAATAAGATTTGAAAATTTTGACAGAATTTTGATGAACTGACTTGTTTCGAGTGACGAAATATTTAACGATATTATCGAGAATTAAATAACAAATGAATTGAAAAGCAATTTGAATTGGATTGAAAACGAATTCGAACATGATAACTATACGATGGTGACAAGAGAAGAGAGAATTGGAAAAGACAACGAACGAACAAAGAATGATGACGCAAAAATAATTCGTTTGCTTATCGACCAATAGGATTCGGTGTTCTGGATCAAACAGTTCATTGTCTAATTTTATTGAAAGAAAAAAGAAAAAATGTTTCATCTCGGCAAAAATCTTTCGAATACACTTGGTAATCGTGCTTTTCATACATCGAAAGCCTTGTATTTATTCGGTAGTGGAGCTATCAAAGTAAATTGATTGTTGTTTTTCGAAATCGCCATTGATTATTTGTATTGCAGGAAGGTGCTACTTTACCGAATCAAACATTATTCGAAAATGATCCGAAGACAAAAGTAAATAGTGGCGATTTATTTAATGGCAAAAAAGGAAGTAGGGAAATTCGTAACGATTGTTTTGTTATTGATCTTTTTGCTCTGTCGTTTAGTTCTTTTTGGCGTACCAGGAGCATGTAAATAACTTGTTTTTTTCTTGAATGAATTTCGATTGTTTTTCTGTTCGTTTTTTTTCGTTAAATTTAGTCACACCAGGTTGTTCGAAAGTTTGTTTTGTCGTTTTTTTTCTCTTCTCGAAATAAATCGGAATTTTCTAGACACATTTACCAGGTTATGTCAATTCAGCAAGTGATTTTAAAAAACTCGGCTACGATACAATCGTTTGTGTAACAGTAAATGATCCGTTCGTCGCACAAGCTTGGGCAAAAGAACAGAATGCACAAGGAAAAGTAAACGAAAAAGTTTATAATTTGATTGTAAAACAAAATATTCGTTCGTCTAGGTTCGAGTTTTAGCTGATCCTGAAGCAAAATTCGTTAAAGTAGACGAAGAACGTGCTTTTTTAGTAAAATGATATTCTAACGATTGATTTTAGGCTCTTGGTCTCGAAAAAGATTTGACAGCTGCTCTTGGCAATGTTCGTTCATCACGATTTGCCTTAGTTATTAATAACAATAAGGTCGAAAAAGTATTCGTCGAACCTGATGGCACCGGTTTAACATGTTCATTATCACAAAATATTCTCGATGCTATTAAAAACAAATGAACTTGACCTCCGTCCTCTTTTTTTCTCCTTTTAATAAACTATATAACCAAGCATAGCTTAATCTCGCGTTTTAGATAGATTTATTTTTATTTACTTTTTTTTGAAATAAAATCATGGAAGACTTCGATATGTATGTTGATGAAAATATCGAACAAGAAAATGAAAAGTCACCACAGAAGAAAGCTGCTCAACCATCTGGCATTGCCATGGACGCACTAGCTGGTTTACTTGATAGTTATTCGACAAGCGGAGTTAAGGTAAGAAAACGAGTGATTTTTCTTATTGATAAAAAAAAACACGAACGATAGAATTCTCCTCGATCAACGGCACCTTTACAACTTCAACAAACGCGTCCGGCAGCGACAATCAGCACGCCTATTCGTTCGACAGTTAAAACTCAAGTCAGTACGCCAAGTGCTGCGACATTTCAAGCACGAACGAATAAATCCGAAGTTCTTGTTGAACATATCGGAAGTAAATCGAATTCAAAATCAATCAGCCAAAAAACTCCGCAGATTCAATTCAAATCAATCGTCAAACCTTATAAATACATGTTTCAAACAATCTACAAACGTGCTGAAGGTTAGTTTCAATGAATTTCTTATTCGATTGCCAAGGAATTTGATTTATTAGCACTTAATAAACAACTCGAACACTTCGAAGATCTATTTATCTTGGCAAATCAAGAAAAAAACAATTTCGTTCTCTATCCAATTGGAAATGCTGTTCAGGTAGAATTTGACAAAAAAAAAACGAATTCAATTTTGTAATGTTGAGTTTAGGATGAAGTGCCACTTGTTGGTCGTATAGTTTGCGATTCGGCTGGCCAACTAAACGCTCAATCGATCATTCTCGAAGGTTCATCTCGAACATCGAAATGTAATCGTGTTCGTCTCGATGTTTCCTCATTGCCCAGTTATTCGTTATTTCCTGGTCAAGTGAGATTTCGATCTTCAAGAAACAAAAACGAAACTATTCTTTAAAAAAAACAAATTTAGATCGTTCTCGTTTCGGGAAATTACACAAGTGCAGAATGTTTTCATGCGAAACAATTAACTGATGTAAAATTTCGATGATTTGAAAACTAGAAGTGCGTTGATATTTTTGTTTTAAAGCCACCGATGATTCCTCGATCGAGTGAGACAACAATTTCGAATGATGTTAGTTTTATGGCTGCAGCTGGCCCGTATTTGCTTGCCAATGGAGATTTGAGCGCGTTTGAAGAACTTCTTCGACGAGCTGATGAAGATCCAGCTGTTCAAACATTGATTTTAGTAGGAATTTATGAAAAGAGGCAGAAAACAATTGAAAGTCGATATCTTTACATTTAGCTCGGTCCATTTGTCGATGAACGTTCGTCTTACATTCAAAATTTGAAAGATAAAACCTACGAACAAGTATTCAACGAGATGATTGACAAAATTCAAAGGTTGATAAACAATATTAAGCGAAAATAATTAGAAATTTCGAAAATATAATTCTAGTTTTCAAATAAAAACAATTCTCATTCCATCCGTTCGTGATATTCATCATGATTCTGTTTATCCATTAAGCCCATTGATCCTCAATAATAATCGAGAATCGGTTGGTTTTATTTTATTCTTCGAATTGTTTTTTTTTCATGTTAGTTTTTCTTTTTTTCTTAGCCAATTGCCTATAGTTCGGAACCATCGATCTTATCAATCGATAATCTCCAATGTGCAATTACATCAACAGATATTCTCTGTCATTTGAGTTCCGAAGAAATCAGTTTGTACGTTCGAATTCATCGTTGTTCACCAATAAGTTTTCGAATTTTTAGCAATCAAACAACCGATCGAATGTCACGTTTAATTCGTCATCTATTTCATCAACATTCGTACGTTGAAAAAAAAACACAACGAAACTTAGATTTATTAAAATATAATTTTCTATTTTCGAATAGATTCTATCCATTAACTCCATCGAATGAATCAGTTTCAATCGAATACGAACAATCAATGAAATATTCTCAATTAGATACTCTTCCACATTTATTTTTAACATCATCAGATCTTCGTCCATTCATTAAAGTATATCGATAGTTTACAATTTCGTTTTTTTTGTTCATTTGTGTGTTTAGTTTATCGATTCGATTTGTGCAATAAATATTGGCCGTCTTGTTAAAAATCAAGATTCAACAATGATCAATCAAACAAGTGGCACATATGCAAAGATTTCGTTGACAAAGACAGATATTCATCTCGATAATGATTTAAATGAACATTTACATATTCAGATATTAAAATTATAAAGAACAAAAATAGTCAGATATAGAATTATTATTTTTGTATGTGTATGAAATTAAAATTTTGTTGAAATAAAAAAAAAGAAATTTAAGAGAAAAAGACAGTTTAATCACTTGAAGCAAGTTTGTGAAGTTCAGAGGCAAGATTTAACCAGTTGGAAAAGAGTTTCAACAGATCAGACGATGGTTGTTGTGAAAATGATGAAGAATCTAAGGAAAATATTCGAATAAAAAACAAATAAATTGAATTTTACTTGTAATCGATTGTTCGATTCTATTCCATGCATCATTTGGTTTAGTTTCTCTAACAGTTGGATCAAATTCTATCATAGCAGGAATGAGAACATTCGCGTACTTTGAAAAAATAAAGAGATTCGATTTTGAATGATGATTATTTTTGTTTGTTTGTTTGTTTTATTCTTACATCCGATGGATTTAGTTCTCTTTTCTTAACAATTCGACTAATAAGTCCGAGTAATTGTTTAGTTTGTTCATTCCATTTGGATTTATTTGCTATGAATTCTTGTAAATTCTCAGTTGAATATGTTTGAATTTGTTTACAAAGATTTCGATACCAAATACGATCGAATAGATAATTCAAACGTTGATTTGTCGATTGTTTTTCATAGTCAAAATATTCATTTTTCGAATCATCGATGAGTTCTTGTTCTAATTCATCGACACTCTCCGATAGACAACGATACATCGATATAAATGCTTGTTTTTCATCATCATCAAGATCTTCTTTTTCACCGATATTGGTATCGATTAATGCAAAACAATAATTATCACGACCTCGTAATGCATGAATCAAATGATTTTGCCCGAGAAATGCTGTCATTGTCGATTGACAAGTGTTCGCTGCTTGTTGTAGATAATACCTGATTATTGAAACAAAGAAAAATCTTTGATTTCAAACGAACAAAATGTTGTAAGTTACTTGAAAATTTGTTCTCGACTATCGATAACAATTGGTATTTGAAATTGATTAAGATTTCCTTGTGAATACGTCATCGTATGTTTGAGTACACGTTCTTTTGGATCCGTCATAGAAATTGATTCGAATGCATAATAATCGATTTGATTTGTATTGAGTCCGAATTTTTCAATCCAAAAGAGAAATCGTCGAAAGACATTCAACATCAATCGTTCGAAATCCATAAATGTCAATGTATCAGCAAGAATTGTTGCTACACCTTCATAGAATTGTACTTCATGTTGAACGAAAGCTTTCTCTTTTTTCTCTCGAATTGTATCGATGGCTAATACACCGTTACATGTTTGCCGTTGTAAACGTTTCAATGGCAATAGAACTAAACTACCCGATTGATTTTTCACTGATGGATCGAAGAAATATATTCGCGAATGATTTTTTGTTTGATTGATATACGTCCATTTTCCGCTATCGACGATTTGAAAACTATTTTAAAGGAAAAATTTTGTTTTCGAATCAAAAAATGAATTCAAAAGAATGGTTACGAAATGCCGCCTTGTTCACGTTCGAGTGTTTTGCCGAGCATAAGATCGGTTTGATCATTTGTTGTTGCGACATATCGAATTTGATTTCGATCATTTTCAATTAAACCAATGTAAATACTTAAATGTTTATCCGATTGATTTCCGAATGTATCGGCATCTTTTTGTAGAATATCGAACGTTTCTCTATAAAGTTCACCAAGATTTCGATAGGATATTTCTCGAAGATGTTTAAGCCATTGTTGACGTGTATGAACACGTTGACGATCATTTGCACTGAGCTACAACAACAAGAAATTGAACAATTGTTCTTCTGTTTGTCAGTCAACAAATTCGTTCATACAGGTGCTTGAAAATTTTCGATAAATTTAAGCAGTTCTTCGACTTTTTCATTTCCACCTGATGATTCATTGAGAGTTTGATGAATCGTCATAATCAAATCAAAGAATTGTGTACTAGTTAATTTTGGATGATCTTGATATGTTTGTAGAACTAAATGAATAGAATTAGAAAACAGAAGATCTCTCTCTCTCTCTCGGGTGTGTGTTTCGAACCTTGTTCGATTTGCTCGACAACACTGCCTTCTTTATATTGTTTGAGATAGTTGGCTAATGGTTCGAGTTTAATCACGCCTGTGCATGACGTGTTCATTTTTTCGAATAATTGATCACATTGATTTCGACGTTGAGCATCGATGGATCGTTGTTGTAACTAAATTTGAAAAATCAGCAGCTTCTATTTGTTTTTTTTTCTTTTTAGTTATATGAGAATATGTTTTACGAGTTGTTTTTTCTCGGTTTTTTCTTCGTTTGTTTCTTTGAAATTCGAACGAAAATAATCGATCAATGCTGATATAGCCATTTCATTTTTCTTCAAACCAGAAAATGAATTTAATAATGAACTAAATTGATATTTATTCATCAATTGTTCGTCATAAGCAATCGATTGATTATTATTGACGTCATCGAAATGTTCGAGATTATCTTCAATTCGAAAAAAATTCAAATTTGATTTTTATTCAAACATAAATACGAACAAACTGGTTGTTGTTCATGAGTGAAACGATAATTTGGTTCGTCTTGAAAAAGAAGAAAAACAAGATTCGAATGATTTCTCTATCGACAAAACATACAAGCTGATGATGGTTTTAATTCAATTAATGATTTTGTTGGTTGATTTTCATCGGCATTTTCTTCTTCATTTGCTGATACAATTTGTTGTTCGTTCGTAACAGGTATTTGTTCAGTTGGATTTTTCTCTGCATCAGTGTTCGGTTCTTCAGGCGTTTTATTCAATTCAATCGCTTGTTTAACAACAGGCCCTGAGAGGACAAGAAAAAAATACGAAACTTCGACTATGAAAATTCATTGAAGAATTTTACATTGATTTGGTTGATTGACATATTTTTTATCGTTTTCATTTAATTCATCGTAGAATATTTGTAAGATTTGAAAAACATTCTTTCGAAAAAGATATCCACTCTACAGAGAGAAAAAAACAGGAAAAAAAAGTAAGAAAACTATTTGAATTTTACTTGTTTATCATCTAATTGATCGAACAGTCGATGAAAAAGAAGATTGAGTTTGTAATCTTTTGTTATGTTTGTATATGTTTGAGCACAACAACGATAGATATTTACGATTTGATCGAATTGACCTGATGATTGTTTATTCAAAGCATTTAAAAAGTTCTGAAACATTTTCGAAAAGACGATTTTAATCAAAAACGAAAACTACTAAAACACACTTCAGTAAATGTTCCTAAATGCATTCGATGTGATTGAAATGGTATTATATCCGTTAGAAGATCTGATTGCTTTGGAAATTCATTGAATTGTTCGATCATATTATTAATCTGAAATCAAATGAATCGAAATTCAATGAAATGAAATATAAAATCGAACAAAAAATAGATTTACAAGTTTCGTTTGTATCCAACCTCGTTCCGGCACATTCCAATCTTGAAAAAGTTCTTTCAAAAGATTCGTTCGTCGTTCTTGTTCCTTAGCAATCAAATCACGTTGTTGACCACGTTCATCTTGTCGTTGTTTGAGTACAGTTCGTAATGATGTTTCTTCTTCACCGTAGACTTTCAAAACTTGTGTTTTCTTCGTTTGTAACAATGTTTTCATTGCATAATGATAAGGTGATAATGATGAATAGTGCATATATTTTGGATTGTTACGCATGAGAAACGATGCTAAACGATTGATAGGATTAAACGAACGATCTGGTGTTGCTGTTTCGATTAAATGATGTTCATCGGCTTCATTTAAAACTTTTTCACAAGCAAGAACAACTAATGGAAGAAGATTTTCGAGTAGATCATTGATGACAATAGGCGAGAAATTTGTTGACCACCATTCATTTGCTAGACTATCGATAACTGTACTCGATGCAACTTCTTGAATTAAACGAGATGATGATGATTTTGTTCGATCTTGAGAAAGAAATTCATTCAATGGATCAACATCCGTTGGTAAACTGAAAAATCAAATTTATTCCAATAGAAAATAAATCAATCGAACAAGAACAAAAACTACTTCGTTTGCTGCTGTTTATGATAGTTCGAAGATGATCTAGAAAGATGCATGATGAGTTCGAATTGTCTTTTTTTCTCGGTATTTAACCTACCCTCCGATGAGCATTTTGACTAACTGTATACGTATTGTTTTCTTGAAAAAAATTTTCTATTCAACATCACTTAGCAACTACCTTCAAAAATTTTCAGCAATAACTTGAAACTAATGACATCTATTCGAATGAATATCGTTTTTCGAACATGATATTCGTCGAAGTTTGCAATTGATTTTGAATTCGATCTCGAATGGAGAGAAAATCAAACATTTTCAAATGAATTCGATTTACAAATCAAATTCGAGATGATATCCTCCATGTGTACTTTTTGTATATTTCTCTTGCACTTTCTATCTCTGTGTGTATTTCGAGTATTTGTATACAATAAAATGGATACGATGACGCATTTGACGTGAAGAAAGAGAATGAACGAATGAATAGAATGCAAAACACTGCTTTTTCTCTGACATTCTTTTTGTTTGGTATGCATTTAATCTTTCGCTCTTACGCAATTTGTCCTCTATTCTCTCATTTTCTCTCTCTCTTTTTGATTTTGTTGATTTGAAAAAAATCTAGTCGATTTTCGTTAGGCATAATAGTATTCTTAGTACAAGAAGCATTATTATTTCGTTTCATTCTCTCTCCCTCCCTCCCTTCCTACTCATCCAATATTTTTCTTCTTTTCGAAGACGTGACTTTTTTGATTATATAGGTAAATCACTTGGTTTGAAATTATTGACCTTTTTCCATTGATTTCGGGTGTTTTATTTTTGCCATATGGCCCTGTCGCTGCAAAAAAATCCTTCTTTTCTGTCATCTAATCTCAGGTAGCTTTTGCTTGTTTTTTTTTATCATTATCATCATGATTCGTTCGCTCTCTCTCTCTCTCTCACTGAGTCTTTATCTAAGGTTAATAAACATAGATAATTTTGAATTTAGAAAGAAAAACAACATTCTTTTGCTTTTTGTGTTTTTGTTAAATTATTTTTAGTTAATTTAAGTCGATTGAAATTTAATTATTATTGCATTATGATGTCAATATATCGAGAGTATGTTGATAGTTACTCGTATGATTAAGAAGAGAATTCTAGTATTGGATAGAAATTGTAGGATGAAGAACAAAACAAAAAAAGAAGAAGAAGAAGAAGAAAAACCGCATTGCTTTTTTTCTTTTCCTTTCGATATGTATGTATAAGATGATGATGAGGATGCTAGAACATTGTAGATACTAACGGTGACGGCTTATATCGTTCGAGGGCGTGCAAACTAAAGAGAAGGAGAGCGAGAGAAAGAAGACGATATTTACATTCTTGTCTGTCTATGGTAACAAGATAGAAAAGGACTAGGAAGGAGAAAAAGAAGAAGAAGAAGAAGACGAATACATATACAATCATACGATGTCGATCGTCCTCAATATTGTTTTAGTATGCATCCTTTTTTCTGTCTGCTTGTTCGCACGTTGATTTTTGTCTTTTGTTTCAAACGTCGAGGGAGAGGGATTTGTGTCATTTAGAGTAAAATGATGTAGTTGCTCTATATTTTTTTGTTGTTCTCATTTTGAATAATATCTCAATCAGTTTTTCGTCGAATAACTTGGTATTTGCTTTTGCGTTTATGATGATGATGATTATTGTTATTATTTTCTCTTCTCATAAAAAAAATCAAATCGAACTTTTAAAAGTTCGAAAGAAAGTAAAAAAAAGGAATGTACTCATTTTTCGTTGTTTTTCTTCGTTTTTTTTCTATATATATATTTAAATGAATATTTACACATGCAGAAAGAACGGCACACATTACGTGTTAGATATTCCAATCAAAAGAAAAAAAATAAATAAAAAATGTGTCGTTTTTCTCTCCTCTCTCGTTCTTTTTTTTTTCTTCAATTAACAGTTACAGATAAATTGTGAAAAACGAAAGACTAAATTGTTTTTTCATTGACATTTGTCTTCTTCTTTTTTCTTTTAAGATAAAACAAAAAAAACCAAGAAAAATTTTCGGCAATAATGCCACGAAAAAATGCTATGCGTGATAATGTTTCTGCTGTTCGATCTCGTTTACCTCAATTAATGAATGCTCCACGTGAACAAATTGAACTTGCTTTACTTTATTACGAATCAAATGTCGACGAAACTGTTGAAGCATTTAAACAAAGTATTTGAATTGATTAACAATGGATAAAGGTTAATCCTTGAACTCGTCGTTTTTTTTTTGTTTTGTTTTGTAGACGGTGCGGTCGAAGCACTCAGTGGCTGGACTGAGATGAACAATGGACGCGGAAATGTAAAATCATTTTTTTGTTTTCGTTCGAAATTCAATTTCTGATTGATGTATTTTGTTTTAGAATTCAAATAAACGATCAAATAATAAATCAGGTAATAAATCTACATCCCAAACACCTCCATCGAATGCTGTCCTACGTCCATCACAACGTGTTTCCAATATTTTTCAAACATTTGCCGAAGGTGGTACACCTCAAACAACTCATTCAAATTCTCAGTCAACATCTATGCCGACGAATCATAGGCTAGAATCTTATCCATCAACTGATCTTTCATTTCATCCATGTCTTAGTCAAGGTACAAGACAACTAAAAAATAAAATCTTGTTTTCATATTTTGCCTTTCGCAGATTCAGCAATCAATAATTCCGATAATACGAACGAATATCATGATACGTCAAATGTAACGACAATAAGTTCGACGACAACCGATGAAACGAATCATTTCGAACAAGATAAATCTTTGATCGATGAAAAACCAGTTCGTCGACGAAGTATAAGAGAACGAACTGGTTCGACACTGTCGAATCATGAACAAATTCAACATGAAAATAAAAACGAAAGCACAAAATCAACAGGCTCAACCAATGATAACAAAAAACGTAATAAAACTGAACAAACGAATTTTGACATTTTGTATTTTCAAAATATTCTAGTTCTATCAAAATCTACCAAAGATCTTCAAAGACAAACATCTACATTAAGCAATGTTGAATTGTCATTTGAAAATGAAATCAAAACGTCTCTTAAACGTATCGATGATGTTTTCAGTCAATTACGTGAAATTCTAAAAGAACGTGAAGTTCAACTTTATTGTGAAATGGATAATGTGAAAGAACAAGGTTTGAATATCATTCGTCGACGACAAGAACGTGCACTTGAATTACGTCAACGTGTTCACGGTTGTGATCGTCTTGAACTCGGCGAAGTCGATAATCTTCGTACGGATATTAAACATTTTGTAACTAGTAGTCGATATGAATTAGGAGAAGAACTAACATCGACACATCGTTTTGAATATGATGAAAATTTAGTTGAACTTTTGAAAAATTTCGGAACAGTTTTAAGAATCGATAGAAAAGATGAACGTTCGAGAACATTATCGACATCATCACAAAAATTTATCGAACAAAACGGCAATACATCATCCGCAGCAGCAGTAGCAACAACAACAAATCAATCAACAGTCGAACCAAATCTAACGACGCAACAAGCTTTACCACAACGATTTTCAAATAAAACGCATACTAATGGAAATCATGCCGGTGCTTATCATTCAACATCCCAAACAAATGGTTTTCATCATTATTATGATGATTCGTATAATTATCAAAGTAAAATCAAAATAAAAGATTAAATCATCATTCTATTTACTAGCTTTTTCTCTTCTAGCAACAAATCGTCGTCGACATCCTCAACAACAACAAAATGGAAATTCTCGTCGAACTCGTCCACCTCCATCAGCAACAGCAACAACAACGAATTCTAATAATCGTCGAAATGGTTACAATAACGGTGAAACAACAAAAACATATCGTCGTCCAAAACCATCACCACCACAACAATCACCAGTCGTACCACCTTTGAGCAATTAATAAATGTATTTTAGTTTTCTTTCAAATTTCAATGTATACAATTTGATTTCGTCGTCTTCTTCTTCTTGTTTTTTTTTATTCTACAATACTTGGCGTGTTTTAAACATGATTATTCTTCTTATCTTCCTTTGATGACATATTTATTCTTTCTTTTTTGATTTTAAAAAATATAAAAACAGCAACCAAATTCAATCTATACTACGCATATTTATTCTTTCTCTGGTCAATGTCTTCTTTTTCAACGATTTGTTTGTTTGTTTTGTTTTTTTAATGTTTGAAGCAGATAAGAATGATTACATTTGTTGTTTGTTTTCTTCTCTTGGATAATTTTAATTATGGTGCTGAAAAAAAAAACATCCGTTCATCAAGCTCAATCTATGTCTGTTGTTCTTGTTCTTTTTTTGTCTATATTTATTGCCTTTCATTGTGTGTTTTTTTCTCAAGTGTAACCAACAGCAGAAAAACAAATATAATGACTTGATTTTTATAATGAAAATAAAAATAAAACAGAGAAATCTTTCTCTAAAATGATACATTTTTATTTCTTTTTCTTCTTCTTCTTCTTTGTCTTTTTCACATTGGATTTTGATAATGGATTAATAAATTCACTAGATTTGAAAACAAAAAAGAATCAGTTTAGTTGATGAATTCAACGTGAATAACTAACAGATAATTAACTGAGCCTTTATTCTCGATTTTTTTCAAATAATTCCAAAGAATAAAATGAAGTGTTTTATCAAGAGATATGCCTGCATCCTACGAACAAAAAAAGAACAAATCAAATATCAATAATCAATATTCATCGATCAATGTACTTTAACAGCACTTGGAAAATCGATAACATAAATCGAATAAGTGAGCGTTCCATGTTCTTCGATATCCCATTTTTTCAATGCTTTAGCAAGATCATAATCGCCTTCTTGTGCCATACGAGCTAAAATCTTAAATGGATCTCGTTGAAACATCGCATGCAATGATTTCGTATCGAGATAACGCAAATCAACGTCATCCACAATCGTAAAACCAGGAACTTCAAAACAAAATCCCATTGAAATTCTTTGTTTTCTTTTTTTGAACATCAATATACGTGTCGGATGAGCTCGTCCTAATCGACCTCGAACTCCACCATGAATAACTTCTAATGGTCTTAAATACTGATTGATTTGTGTGTATAAATCGATAAAATCATCGTTGACAAGAACATTCTGTTTTTCTTTTGCTTTCATTTAAATTTTATTCCAAATAGAAAATATTTTACTTCGAGATTTAGATATTCAACTTGACTTTTAATATGATCAATTGATTTCAAAAGAACAAGCGAACCAAATGTGCCGATATTATTATTTCCAAACTACGTTTTTTCTTATGAAAATCTCTTGAATACAACAAAGTTGTTCCTACCCAAAGTTTTTTCAATGTTCGATTATTCTCTAATTTCGATGCGAATATATCTGCACCATCTTTTTCAATACGATTATTCGCTAGATTGAGTTCAATTAATGTCTCATTATTGGCTAGCATAGTGCCCATGAATATTGCACCTTGATTACTCAATCCATTCATCATCATATCAAGTCGTTCAAGTGATTGATTAGTCTTTGATTGATCGATAGTTTTCTCCTATGAATATCAATCGATAAGATTTTCATTACTTTCAAACTTTGACATATCGAACGAATGTCATTATCACGAACCATATTCCAACTTAAATCGAGAATTTTTAATTGAGATTTTTCTTCTAGGAATTACAAAGAAAAAAAAACTAAAGATATACTCGCAAAATCAATGTCATTCTGTTAACTTAACGCGAGACCAAGGTTTTTACATGTTATTGAACCTAATTGATTTCCGCTAAGATATAATTCTTCGAGCATTTCTCCGTCCTAGATTGATTATTTAAGTTGATTGAATCAAAACTGAATTCGAAGCAAATACTTTAGCAATAGTTTTTAGGATTGATCCATCAGAATCAATTAATTCACACGCTGAATAACAAAAAAAGACAATTTTTTTCAATTAAAATACTTTTTTATGTTACAAGAGAAATTCAGTTTTTTAAGAATCGAAAGATTGTTCTCATCAGTTGTAAATAGAAGAGATAATATTTTTAAACCTTCCGTTTGAATTGGATTTTGTGAAATATCCTAAGAAAATGCATATTCTTTTTCTTCTTCTATTAAATTTATATTTTCAATTATCAAACAAGTTCTTCGATTGTATAATTATCTTTCAACATTTCTTGAAGATAAACACAACCTTGTGCAGTAATATTATTATTTCTCAATCGAATTGATTTCATTTTCCTATGAATCTATGATTTCCAAGGATAAAGAAAAGAAATTCTAATGACAAATATATCTACTCGTAATGCAAGACAAATAGATTTTAAATCAAGATCATTGATTGACATTTCACAAAGATCAAGTACATTCGTTTGTAATCCTTCGATAACTTGATTAAATGCACGGATTTGATATTGCTTACATGCATGAAGATAGATATCGATCGGATCTTGTTGATTATCCTGAATACTTTCATCATTTAAGTCGGAGATGTAATCATCATCATTCCATTGAATTTCCTCGAACAATCGTCGAGTTTTAATCTTTCGTTTTTCGATTTGTGGATCGAAATTTAATTGAATCCGTTGTTTAGTTAAATCCGAAAGAGAATTCGATCGAAATTGATAGTGAAATGTTTTCGTTGGATGATGACATCCGAAGAATAATTGTTGATCAGGATCATCGGATATTGGACCGAATGAATAAAGAATATGATACGGAATATCAATTGAATATTCTCTAGATCGTCAACAAAAAATATTTAAAAAAAAACACGAAGAATTCGAAATCTTAATCAACTTTTGTCGTATCTTTTCACGTTTCTTTCCATTGCATAACATTTTCATACAATAGCAAAGAGAGAAGAAAAGAAAACGAGCGAAAAAATATTTTACTTTCACTTATCAACAACTATGTGTTTTATCTCGATTGTTGTCATTGAGACAGATTATCTTCTGGCATGTATCTAGGAAATGAAAGATGATGGTTGTTTTGAGAACATTATAACGACGAAGAGAAAAGAAAAGAAAAGAAAAGAAAAGAAAAAGAATTCTTTTAATATTGATTGATTCGAAATTTATAGAAAAAAAAAAGAAATAAAGACAAATTGAATGTTAATCGAAATCAGTCGTGTCTTATCACGTTCGCTTCGTACTTGAAGAGCTTGTCGATACGTCTTTCATTATATTGCATAACATTTTCAGCGAGAGATGAATTCTTTCTTTTTTTCTGTTACTTAGAAACTTTCATTTCTTTTCTTTTTTTTTCCTACTAATCTCTCTTACATTCAAATTGATTTCAAAAGAAACAGAACAATCAAACACATTGTAATTACACTTCGATTCTGTTTTAGATTAACAAACACACATTGTGTTCAATATTCAACTTATATCCAGACACGACACATTATTCGCGATTGAACAGATGTCAGTAGACTCCAAGCTGAACTGATTTATCATCCATCCAAATCCATTTTTTGCCCTTGATATATTTGCCAATCAGTACATAGAACATAGATATATGTGTAATATTCGCTCGCGCTTTTTTTTTATCATCATCATGCAATGTAACCGCAGAAAAGAATCTGACGACGCATAAAAGCAGCAAAAGAAATGAATGAATGAACGAACGAACACGACGACGCGACCTCACAGAAGGTTAATATATGCACTCGTATGCATACATAGACCGTATATCGACAGGAAACGAAGGTATTTTATTCACAATGTTCTGTCCCGACGTCGCGACAAGAGTCAAATTATCGAACGATTCGATTCTTTTATTTGGATTTCATTTTCAAATATGTGTTTTTTTGTTCTAGATTTAAAAGAAAAAAAGAAAATATTCTATTTGTTTCTTTTCTATTTTAAATTTCAGCCATGTTACATGATGTATGTCCTACTCAAACACCAACTCGTCCTCGTAATCCACTTTTTCGACATCGTTTACACGTACGTATCATTGCTAATCGATTGTTCACTAATTCATCTCATTTCAATTCAGTTATTCTAAAATTTTCGCAAAGTATTGTACGATTTCATTCAGTGCTGTGTGTTTTTGTGTGATGCATGAGTTAATTTCGTATTTTGATCGACTTTCGAACGATGAAATTTCATTTAGAATTCGCCAAGTCCAGCATCGGTTCTCTCTCTGATACCATCAGCAACTACCGGCATGATTCAATCGACAGTACCCGGTGAATTTTCTCATCGTTTTGCTACAGTTTCATTCGATTCGATTTATACAATTACCGAAGATCTTTGCCGGTATTTTAACAAAAAAAAAATCTATTCGTCATTCATTCGATCGATGGTTTTTTTGTTTCTAGTGGAAGATTTTCTTCAGTAAAAAAATGTACAAAAAAAGATGCTTCTGATCAAATGTTTGCCGCTAAAATCATCAAAAAACGTAACATTCAACATGCACTCAATGAATTACGTATTTTTCAATTGTCACATAAACATCCAAATTTTGTTACACTCTTTCATGTTTTCGATCTGCCAACCGAAGCTATTTTTATTCTTGAATAGTAATGAACAACAAAATGTGTTGATAGATTTCTTTATTTTGAATTTCAGTGCGAAACAAGGTGATTTACAATTAGCTTTGGAATTGGAAGGTTGTTTGGAAGAAATTCAAGCTCAACATGTAACTAAACAACTTCTCGAAGCTGTAGCTTTTCTTCATGACAATAAAATCGTTCATCTTGATATTAAAGTATTGCCAAACAAAATTGTTTATCATCAATCTTTTCGTTTTTTTCTTATTCAGCCACAAAATATTCTTCTCATGGAAAAATGGCCAAGTACACAAATCAAACTCTGTGATTTTGGTCTTTCACGTGTATTAACTAATCAACGTCTATTAGAAATGTCTGGCACAACAGATTTTCTCGGTATGTTCATTTCATTTTTCTCTTCTCTCTCTCTCTCTCTCTTTTGACTCATGTGTCTTCATTTTCAAGCACCCGAAGTCGTTAATTACGAACCATTGACATGTGCAACTGATATGTGGAATATCGGCGTATTGATCTATGTTCTCGTTAGTGGTCATACACCATTCGGTGGTGCAACGAAATTAGATACTCAAAGTAATATAACACATTGTATACTCGATTTTCCGACGGATTTATTCGAGAAAATCTCGGAAAATTGTATTGATCTTATACAAAAGTTAATTGTTCGCGTTTCCAAACAACGTATGACAGCACATCAATCACTTGAACATCCATGGATATGTTCAAATCATGATCAACAAGTCAATGAACAAATCGAACATCTCGCCGAACAAATCCATGAACAAAATTTTGATTAAACATTAAAAAAAAATACATAACGAACTACAAGTTTCTGTTTTTTTCTTTCTCCGAACAATTCTTTTTTTCTTCTCTTCTCGACAGTATTGAATGAACCATCTTTTCTCTTGTGTGATACGTTGCAGTGCGTGCGTGTGTGTGTTAGATAATCAAAAAAAGCTCGAAAACTTGACGTTTCTTTTTTTTCTGTTCATTACGCAATTTTTTCTTTTTTTTTCTCTCTCTCAGATATCTTTGTAAAACAGCGAAAAACGTAGTAGTATTTTCCTTCTTCTTCTTCTTCTTTTTTTGTTCGTTGATACGTATTATTCTCATGTTATTTATCTATCTCAGGGATAAAGAACATCTAAGGAATTTATTCTTTCTTGCGTTTTTTTTTATATTATTGAATATGTCAGTGATCTTTCTAACAATACACATCCTAGGTGTGTTTTCTATGTAGAAAAGATTAAGTCGAAGAAAAAAAAAAGAAAAAGAAAATTTGATTTAGATTGAATGATAAAACAAAAACAAAATCAAAGTTGTCTATATATACCTGCTTGGTTGATTTATCTCTCTAGATTGCGAACCCAATGATGGCACAATAAATGTACATGTGTTTAAAAAACAATCTCTAGATGTCGTACATTGACATTTACTTGAATGAACTTTTTTTTTTCTTTCGAGTTAATTATGAAAAATAAACAAATAGATTTGCTGTAGTGAAAAAAATGTTGCCGTTTTCTTTTAATAATTTGATTATGACAAAACTAAATGTACGAATTCGAATGTTATGATTCGTAGATAGAATATTCACGTACACATACATCGAATCGATCGAAAGGAAAAGCTGCTTTTTTAGATTGGAATTATTATTTTTTGTTATATATTGTTGTCAGCATTTATGGAACAAACATCATCGAATAGTAGTAATAATAATCTCGATGTTGTATCGATGATTATTTGGTTATCAACAGGAAATGGAAAATTTTTTGAATTAGTAAAAAAAATATAATAATAATCAAATGATTTTCAAACAAACAAAAGTCAATTTAATTTTCAGCATGGTTCACGTGATATAATCAAACAAGTTCTACCGAAATCATCTGAAACAGCGTTCCGTTGGGGTTATTATAATTCACCAGCTGATCCCGATCGACAATCGTACACACAAGTACTCGAAGATTTTCTCAAAGCCGGCTTTCGTATTGAAGGTTCATCGGGCGCTGGCACACAAGGTCTTCTTCGTGCTCAATACATTCTTGTCAAACGTAGTTGAACAACTCAACTGGTGATGATGATTCTTATCTCAGGAAGAAAAAGGAAACACGCTCTTTTTTTTGTTATTTCTCTGTTTTAAGATTTGATCGATGAATAAAGAGAACAAAATCAAAGAAAATTTTTTATTTATTATTCTTCATTTTGCAGATTAGCAGACAAACAATATATTTATGTCGAATCAACGCTTCGAAATTCTTTCATTACTCGTTCGAAATGTTTTAACAACCAATTCGAAACATTTTCAATTACACGGTGACAAACAATTGATAGTACAGATCCTGCCGACTGCACCCGATCGAGCGTTTATAACCAGTGATTGTTACGATTCGAGTTTTGATCTCGGCTCAATAACATACACCGATACTCTTCAACGTTTATTACGACAAGGTTTTCAAATTCAATCGTCAACATCGGGCTCATACATTTTGCCCAAACCTGAAAAATCGATTATTAAAAATGAACCTCAACAAGTATCCGCACAGGATACATACGTTCTTCAATACACTCTCGTTCGAACTCAAAATGTTGGTTAAAAACACAAAGATCTGACACAAAAACTTTTTTTTCTGCATGTTCAATATGTTTTTTTTTGATTGTCTTGTAATGATAAGCAGCTAGATCCTAGAAGAAAAAAAAACTGGCAAATATATTTTATATTTCTAAAGTAGATTAGAAAATGATTGTTAATGCATATGCTCAAAAGAATTCAAGAACCTTGATGAATTTTTTTCGTCGTGGTGCACCAGTTGTAATAACGCCTACTTATTTCTCTTTTGTCTCGAGTCGAACGAAAGAAAAAGAGAACGAACGAGCGAATAAACGCATGTGAATGAATTATGTCTGATAAAAACGAAAGAACGCAAAAAGGGAACTTTTTTGAGAAAGAAAAAACTTCGTTTTTTTTCTCTTCATCAGTTTCTCGGCTAACAACACACATTGATTTACACCAGTTTATTTCGTTTTAAAAGGTATCTTTTTTTTTCTTGAAATTGAAAGAAACAGAAAGAAAAAAGTTTTCAAAGTATAATGAACAAATCCTTTTCATAGTAATGTCGTTCAGTTGATTTCCATCGATACGTTCTTTTTTTTCTTCTTCTCCTTCTTCTTCTTTCATTTACCTTTTACTCCCCTCTTGTCGAAGACAAACGACCATAAAATCGTATATTTACATATTATAAAACTTGTTTTTTCTCATTTCGAATCATTGTATTTATGATTCGAGTTTTTTTCTCTTACGATCTCTTTGTTTTAGCGTTTATTTCTCGTAAAAACTACCCGTGAAGGCCAGCATGTAGATTTGTTTTAACTCGACTTCAAACAACAATAAAAGAAAAAACAACGAAGATGGAACATACGGATCTAGTACAAGAAATGGTGCTGTTAGAAAAGCTACCAGCACAAGAACGATTAAAACATTCGAAACGACGGCGACAACAACAGTTAAGTAATTGGAATAAACGTGAAGCAATGTTTGAAAATCAAAATCGATCAGTATCATCGAAGAAACGGCAAGCATTTCTTGTTCAATTTCCTGAAAATATCGTTTTATTAGAAGGTAAATTACCGAGGAGACGCAAAAGAAAAACACGAATTTTTCGTGTTGTTTTTCTTGTCGATTGTTAGATAAACAATTACTTCAACTGAATAAATACTTGAGAAAAAAAACAAAATCTCTCATCGTGTATTATTTTTTCTGCTTGACTTGTTCAGAAAAAAAAGATTGTTTCTCGATTTTAGCTACAGCACGACAAGATGCAGATGAAGTTCGAAATCTTCTTCAATCAGGCAAATATAGTCCTAATGTATCCAATGAAGATGGACTAACGCCGATTCATCAATGTTCGATTGATAATACCGAGAGTATTTTACATTTGTTAATTGAATACGGAGGAAATGTTAATGCGAAAGATAGAGATCTATGGACGCCATTACATGCAGCAGGTAGAATGTTTGATTTTCTTTGATTTGAAATGCAGATGTACATGTTTTGATATTAGCAACTTGCGGACATTTGGAAATCTGTAGAATTTTAATTGAAAATGGTGCTGAATTACTTGCATTGAATGCTGATGGTAATATGCCGTATGATATATGTGATGATGATCGAACACTTGATTATATTGAAACACAAATGGATCGAAATGGTATAACACAACAGATGATCGATGAAACACGAGCTCAAATTGAAAATAAAATGTTAATTGATCTAAGAAATCTATCGAAGAAATCTCTTTCATCATCACGTTCAATCGATGATTTACTTTCGTATCGAAATGATGAAGGTGCAACACCGTTACACATAGCAAGTGCCAATGGTTATCAACTTGTTGTCGAATATCTACTTCAACAACATGTATCGATTAATTTACAAGATGCAGATGGATGGACACCACTTCATGCAGCTGCATTTTGGTGTCAACAACCGATTCTTGGTAAGAAAACAGTCGGTTTGAATCGAAATTATTATTCTCTGTGTGTTTGTTTTTTTTCTTGATAGCTCAATTGATCGAAGCTGGAGGTGATATCGACGAAAAATTGTCCGATGGTCGGTCAGCTCTCGATCTATGTGAAGATCCTGATTTACGGACATTTATGACGGAATTTCGAGATAAATGTCGACGTGATCAACAGAAAGCAGCCGCTGCTGCCGCCGCTGCGGCTGCTGCAGCTGCAGCACAAGCAGCTCAATTACAGCAGAGACCTCATTTAACCAGTCGTTCGCCATTGGGCATCAATGGTTTGCCAACTGGAGTGATAGCACGACCAGGAACATTATATGAATCTCGTTCGAGCGTTTCATCTCCGTACGGTAGTGGCTCGTCGTTGAATCGAACGGGTTCACTTCGTCGACAATCGTTACGTGATCGAGAGAAAGTGAAAAATTTACAAGATAATTTTCTCGAAGTTCTACAAGCGAAAGATAAAATTCAAGAAGATACCGAAGAAACTCCATTGAATGGTTTGTCAATAGCAACGAATGATCTTTCGCTGAAAATTAAAAATAAAGACGAACGAGAAGGTAGCACAACAACAACAACGACCGATTCGACTGTACGTGAACCAGTTAGTACAACAATAACAACAACATCAGTCAGAAAACCTATTGAACCTCCTGTGATTCAAGTAACTTTACCTCCACTCAAAGTTCCACCGATACTACCGCCTCCGCAAACTCAAATCACACCCGATACGTTAATTGATATAAAACGACGACGTGAAGAACGACGTCGCGGTATTACTGGTCTTGTACAATCGACAACAAATCTTCCTTCACCGACGACTATCACATCTCCGCCGATTCCTATGAATCAGACAACTAATATGAAAATATCAAATGGTAGTCATCTATCAACAGCCAATGACTCGATGCCAGATTATTCAGCTGAAAGATTTATGCAAATTCATGGACATGTTAACGATGATACTCATGAAAAAAAACGAATTTGTTGTACGATATTATAATGAAGATAGATGTAGACTTAAGTCCGTCCAAATGCATACATACATCCACTATTCAAACTATATTCGAAATAATAATCTAAATCTGTGTTAATTTTTTGTATATCTTAGACGACAAACAAAACAAGCTTTCTTTCTTTCTTTTTTTATATCAATCTCATTTTTTTTTCATTTCGTTTTTCATCATTTGCAATATTGGTGCTGTGTTTGTCTTGTTTTCTTCTTCTTCTTTAAACGATGCTTTATATCTTTATCATAGTTCGTTTGTTTTCTAATATGCGTATTACATTATTTGTCGAAGTCCAATTTCGATCGTTCACAACAAAACTATATAATAAAAAAAAACGAAATTAAGTTTTTATTTACAAAAAAAACGAAAGAAAAGACAAAAAAAATTGAGAAAATTTTATTTTGAGTATAATATAGCTTTGAATTCTTCGTAGGAAACTTTTCCATCATTATCAAGACAATCGGCTTCGTCAATCATTTCTTTAACATCGTCTTCGGTTATGTGTTCACCAAGCCTCGAAAGCATATCATAGAGTTCATCTTTATCAATAAAACCATCTTTATTTTTATCAAAAACCTTTAAATAAAATAGCAAAAATTATTTTTTGTTTTGTTCAACGAAGAAAAAATAAATCGATTTACTTGAAATACTTGATATAATTCAGTATCACTTTCACCCGTCGATCGACGACGTTGCATCATCGTTAGAAATTCATCGAAATCAACACTTCCATTACCTTGAAAATCAAAAACAAAATGAATTGATTTGCACAATTTCTATCGAAGAATTCGTCTACCGTCGGTATCAACTTTTGATATCACAGACGAAATATCGTCTTCACTTGGCGAATAACCGAGTGAATTCATTAATGAACGAATTTCATAATTGGAAATATTTCCATCTCCATCTTTGTCTAATAAGGAAAATGATTCTTCGAAAACTAAAATAAAGAAAAAAAAAACGATCGTAATTAAGTTCGATGTTTTTCTTTCATCGCGTACCGGCGATTTGTTCTTCGGAAAATCCATGCACTTCGCCGAGTTCTTTTCGACTTTTGCCTGTCGTTGTCTAAATAGAAAAAATAAACAATAACCATATCTCAATCATTGCTAAACAAAAATATTTCTCTTTCTCCAAGAAAAGATAAAAAAACACATACAATAAAAACATAAGTTTTTCTCGTTGTAACAGTTCGTTTAATTGATGTACGATTAAACGAAATTGTTCGTTCATAATGAAGCGTATTCATGGCTGTGTTACCAACGTTTGTCGAAGACGAAGGAGACGCCGACGACGATGACGATGATGATGATGAAGGAGAGGTTGTTGTCGTTAACATCTTGCCTTTATTTTGACAAAGTTAAGACGTAAAATGGAGGCGTATGAATGAATCAAGATGGAAAGCTTAGAATCATCATCTATCATTGGACTAAGCGGTACGAAATCTAATCTCTTTAGATTCTGATGATTCTATTTATCTTTGTATGATAAGAATACGAAAGGGAAAGGAAAAACGGAAATAACGTATGGTGCTAATATTATGCCGGTTTTTTTTTCTTCTCGTATTTTCTTCTTTTTTGTTACTTAATAAGTCTAATTCTTCAATTGAAGATACGTTAACACAGAACAATCAATCGTCGATTAGAACGACGGACGAAAGAAAGAAAAACAAGAACTTTCAGCATTTTTGTTAAAAACCTACGATGCTATTACACTTGATGGATAATAATGAGAAAATAAATACTGATGTTCGTTTCTTATTTGAAGTAAAACAAAACACATTGTACAAGATTCTGAGATAGACATGACGACAACAAATACGATCCTTTTAGGATAATGTACTATTTAGTAAAATATACAAAGAAGAAAGAGTTTTGTTTTTTTTGATGAATTTTTGAGTATGGTAATTAATGAATTGACGTAGAAAATTGATTCCGTATTTTGCTTTGATTTATATATGCAAAAACAAAGTCAAGATAAAAGTCAATGAGGTCATTACGATCGTGCTGTTATACACGCAGACAACAAGCAACATTCATCAGTTCTCATTTGTCACCTCTGTCGTTTATCTCATGACTGATGAAGTACATAATTTGATGATTTTTATTTTTCGTCGAATAGTATTTTCAACTTATCAAATATTTTTCGTTGGAAAAACCACAGAAGAGAAGAAGAAGAAGAAGAAGAAAAAAACTTACAATCATCCAATCGTTTAATGTATGTAGATTGGAAATTAACTCATATGGATCGTGTATAGTTGGTCGACGTTTTTGTTTATTAATTGAAATTGTTTGTCTATGAATAAATGATTGTCGACGTTGAGATACAAATGTATTCGAATAGGACGCTGATGAATTTAATGTAAATGTTGCTGTACGTGACGTTCTCATGAGAAGAATATCTTCGGTTATATTCAGATCAAGTTCGTCCATTGTTGTACGTGAATTCAATGTTAACATGATGTCGAATAAAAAATAAAAAATATCTATATGTATCTAACTAACAATTGACGATATCGACCGTTGACTTTCGAACTATCTCGACATAATAGGACTTGTTTTATAGAGTCAATGAGATTAGATAAAAATAAGAAGAAGACGAAGAAGAAAAATCTCGCAGACGCGATCTACTTTCGATAATAATATAATATTCAAGGGAAAAACGCAGGGAGACAAGTACTTAGAAAAATAGATTAGTATCTATTTCTTCGGTTTTCTTTTTCTTACCAAGTATTTTTACAAAGAAATCTATTTACTATTCATATTTCAGCTGTTTGTTATTTATCCTAGACATCTCTGTTTACTGTTTCTTTTCTCACTAATCGAACTTTTAATTGACGAAAGAAGAAAAAAAAAGAACGAACACATGACATTAATTTCGATGTCTTATGTCAATATTTTATCAGTTGTTACCTTGAACAACGAACGAAAATTTATAATTTCATGGTCACACAATACGGATCTCTATTGGTAATCGATACTTACAGAATTCGATTGCGGTGGTTGCATTTGACAATGTATCTTCAACTGAATATTAATCTTTTTTTCTTGATTACATATAAAAAAAAAGAAGACGACGATGACGAAGAGAAAACCGATCGAGCAGTCAAGCAGAACTAGATTTTTATCGTCTACGTAGAGCCATGATTATATAGTGTGTAGATATACTATATCATAAGCAGCAAATATTACTTAATCAGATAAAAAGAATGTCCTCGATATTGACCAATTTTATTTCTCATCGTAGTACATATCTGTATATTCAATGTTAAATAGTAAAAACGATGTGCAAACAGATGTATTCGGTCTTTGTTGATCCTCGAAGAAACAAGCATCTGTTGAGTATACATACATAAAATGACGTTTCTTTTTTTATTTCTTCTCTTTCTTGGATTTCGATTATACTTACCAATCGATGACTCTTAGCAAATGCAATTTGATTAATACCATTTTTGAACTGATGTTTTCTTGAGTTTTGATTTAACATTATTTTTTGCATTGAGAAAAGAAAACAACTTAATCTACAACCAAAAGCAAATACAGAAGATTTTCTTTCATCGATGTGGCTGATTGATTGATGATAATAATAATAATAACAAATAGAAATCAATTTTGACAATTGTTCATAAATGCATATGAGGATTATTTGAGAGATAAATAATTATAGATTTATTCGAGTAGACATTTGCTGATTCTTTTCTTTTATTGAAGCAAGTACTTGATTAGAAATATTCTTCAGAAATTAGCTTATTAAATAATTTGTCTGTTTTTGTTTGTCTAGAAATAATTTTTTTTTCCTATCGATGTTTCTCTTGAAACAGACGACGATCGTCCTAAAGCATCTATTGCTAACCATTCGAGCAAACCAATGAGTTTTTCATTATCTTCTCTTTTCACAGATGCCAAAAAAGAACAAGAAGAAGAAGAAGAAAAAAAAAGATTAGTTTCCATAATTCTTTGACGCTATTGCTTTTTTGTATTCTCATCTAAATATTACGATAAAATAATATTGACTTTTAACAATGAATATCGTATATTATTCATTTCTATTTATCATTTGTTTATCATTCATTCAACCTCAAACAACCGAACCTTTACTTGATCTGATTCCTTCGACAACAACAACAATAACAACAACAACAACAACTATTATTAACTCCGATAATAATCCAATTAGTAAAACATCTCATGTAACTATATTAGGTATTCTAACAACAGATGAACATATCAATGTTCTACATAAAACAACAAATTATTCGAATACGAATCTTTCGATGTCATCACAATCGGTTCTTATCGATTCGAATCCATTGGTTACTATGGCAAATCTATGTGCAATTGGTAATACATCCTATGCACGAATGATTATTACCGGTAAATTAGATAATGATGAAGAAGATGATTTAATTCTAACAGCAATATCCTATGTTGCTGAATTCTATCGAATACCATTGATTACAATTGCATCAAGAGAAAATATCTTTTCTGATAATGTAAATTTAATAATAAAAGAAAAAGATTTCGATGTTAATTTTTGATTGTAGACATTGTATAATTATATGATACGATTAGTTCCACCGTATTTATATGAAGCTGATGCTTGGTTTCGTATGATACGTGAATTAAAATATACGAAAGTTGTTTTAATCTATAGTCAACAAGAAGAAAGTCGAATGGTTATATCAAGATTTCAAATGTTAACAGACGATTCTGATATTCAAGTTTGATTTAAAACAAAAAAAAACATGTTAATTTGTCTATTTGACAGATTGAACGAATCGAAGAATATGATTATGATACAAATTTTACTTCGTTATTAATAAATTTAACTGTTGAACATCGTGTATCAGCACGTGTGTTTATAGTTCATCCAAGGTCAATTACACCATAGAACTTAACTAAATCTTTTCATTTCAATATTTTTATAGATTACAGGATGTTGATAAATTATTATCTGCAATTAAACAATTACAATTATTAGAAAACTACGCTTGGATTATCAATGAACATACCTTAACCAATAATAAACTAACACTTTTCGATGGTAGAATTCTTTGTAGACAAATAAAACATCTTCAATTGAACGTTGTAGGTATTCTCGGAGTTCGATTACATGAATCGTTTAATGAAGAGAATCTCTTACGTGATGCCAGTCAATTAATTCTGAAGACATTTACGAAATTTTTGAATTATTCATCAGCATTTTGGTCACCAACAGTACCGATTATTGATTGTTCAACAACAATGCCATGGTCCTATGGGAAAGAAGTCTATCGGTAGAAAATATTTCTCTGGAGTAGTAAATAAGTTCATTTTTCTTAGTACTTTAATCAACACAACAGTTCTATCTGGTCAAACGGAAAATATTGCATTTAATGAGCAAGGTGATCGTATTGAATCATTGTATGATATAATTAATATTCAAAATGGACAAGCAATTGTTGTCGGATCATATCGATCGAATACAGTAAAAATAGCAAACCGTTGAATATATATATATGAAAAGATTTTTCTTTAAAGAGTACTTGTAAAACAAGCAGTCAATGTCGAGAAATTGTTCGTATAGAAACGATTGAAGATTTCATTGTCTACTCAAAAGTCTGCGCTATTTTAGGTTGAAAAAACAAATTTAAAATTAAATCAAAAGGCTATTATCTGGCCAAGTGGACTTCGACGAAAGCCTGATGGAGTTCATACACGACGAAATGTTTCAGTACGAATCTATAATCTCGTCAAATTCTTTTCGTTATTCATTTTGTTCGTATTCAGGTTGTAACTATTGCCGAGAAACCTTTTATTTTCACACGACCTGGAAAAGATTGTGATTTAGTAACAGAAGTTCAGTGTCCACGAAAGAAATTAAATCGAAGTAAAGAGAAACAAAAGAATAATTATAAAATTTCATTTCAACAAACAACAATCTAGATGTAACTGATCCAGAATATGATGATTATTGTTGTTCTGGTTATTGTATTGCTTTACTGCAAGAATTATCGAAAAATCTTAGTTTTGTTTATACAGTTCATCTTGTTGCCGATGGCAAATACGGTTCATTTGATAAAGTAAACAAAAACAATCAAATTTTTTTCGAAAAACCGAATTTCGTGTTTTTTCTTCAAGGAAGGAGATGGTAAACATAAACGATGGGATGGTATGATTGGCGAATTAGTGAATTATGCAGCTGATATGATCATTGCACCATTGACAATGAATCCTGAACGAGCTGAAGATATTGAATTTACTCAACCATTTAAATATCAAGGAATTACCATACTCGTACGAAAAGTATGTTTCTTTTGCCTCGATTTTAATTGAAAATATTCGTTTGTTTTTGTTTGATCAGACGAAAGATACATCGAATTTATCATCATTTTTACGACCATTTAAAGAAGGTCTATGGATAATGGTTTTATTATCTGTACATGCAGTTGCAATCGTACTTTTCCTACTCGATCGTTATTCACCAATGGGTCGATTACAAGCGGAAATGGACAAAACACAGAAAAAGATCGAGCAGAAATTAATTAAAAAAAAGGAAGAAGAGAAAACATTGAATTTTTCCCGTGCACTTTGGTTTACATGGGGTATTTTATTGAATTCAGGAATTGGTGAAGGTTAGTAATGAAAATGTTGTTTTGATTTACGTGCAGCAAAGTTTATTGTAGGCACGCCAACGAGTTTTTCTGCACGTGTTCTCGGCATGGTTTGGGCAGGTTTTGCTATGATTATGGTTGCATCATATACTGCTAACTTAGCAGCTTTTCTCGTGCTCGATCGACCCGAAGAAAATCTTTCTGGCATCAATGATGCTCGAGTAAATATTCTTTTCGTTTTTGTGTTTACAATTGATTGTCTTTTCAAGTTACGAAATCCACAAGATGCTTTTATCTATGCTACTGTTAAAGGTTCATCTGTTGATATGTATTTCAAACGACAAGTTGGTACGTAAACGGATCGAATTTGTCGAAGATTTCGATTTTATTTTGCAAATTTATTCAGAATTGTCAACAATGTATCGAACGATGGAATCGAAAAATTATCATACACCCGAAGAAGCTATAGCCGATCTACGTACGGGTAAATTACACGCATTTATTTGGGATTCGCCTCGACTTGAATACGAGGCTGGACTGAATTGTGATCTCGTCACTGTTGGCGAATCATTTGGACGATCTAGTTATGGCATAGCTTTGCGAAAGAAAGATTCATGGATAAATCCATTATCACACGCGATCTTATCGTTTCATGAACGAGGTTTTATGGAAATGTTAGATAATCAATGGATCTTTTCGAAACAGTACGTAGAAAATATTTTTTTATTAGTGAACAACAAAGTCCGGTTTTGCTTTTTGTTTCAATTTGAAGTGAAAATGGTTGTTCAGATCCTTCATCATCACCGGCAACACTTGGTTTTCACAATATGTTGGGTAAAATTCTTAAAAAAATATAAACTCGTTTGGTTCTAAACTTTGATTTAGATGTTTTTCTATTGATTACTGGCGGAGTTATCATTGGAATATTGATTCTTTTTCTTGAGATTATTTTCAAACGACGTAAAGAACGTAAAGAAGTCGATTATGAAATCTCTCGTTCAGCAATCAGTCATTGGCGAAAACGAATTGAAGTAAATGAAAACGAAATTATATTTGATCGGTCTTGTTTAAACAAAGAACTCATTGATCTTTTTTCTTTCAGAGACGTAAACAAAAGCATATAATTAATACAGATTTCGGCAATGACAAAACACGTTTATCAAAACTGGCACTTAGTCATGTTTTTGTTGCAAATAAAACTCCTAATCGTTCGTTCAGACATTCATCTTAATCACTTGTTTGCTTTTTATTTCGTATCTACTTGTATAATGATTCCACAAATAAAAAAAAAACGATATTTCTTGTCTTTATTTCTCTATCATCTGGCACAATTACCGAATAGACTTCATGGCTTCAACTGATATTGTCATCAGACAGCAAGGTTATTCTTGGACTTGAAAATCAGATGGCTGTGATGATATCGGTTAAACAAAAGACATGTCACTATTAATGTCGAAGGTTATAGGTTCTCATAAGAAATAATATCTTTACAAACTTGTATTCAGAAGAGTCAAAGAAAGATATACATCGAGTGGGATGATTATTTGACAACATATCCTTCGTTTGTATTCTCAGTAGTTTATCCTCCTTCTCCTCCCCCCTTCTTTTCTTTCCTTTCTTATTCTAGGAAAGAATAATTTCCATCAGTATATTGAATATAAGAAGTCTTAACCATCCCGACTACGACTGATCTTATCGACATTGTCTACTATGCGTCATCATTATCGATGATTGTATGTATTAGTATTCTGTTCGATCGATGTCCTTTATAGATCTATATGAGAGTGTGTCAGTAGACAGATTCCATCGTTCTATGTTGGTTCTAGCAGACCTTAGCAAAAGAGAATTGTCATAACAGAAAAAGAAAAAAAAGAAGAAGAAGAAGTAGAGAGATAACATATAGTATGTACATATATAGATCTATCATTATCTGCTTGAAGGAGAGAACGTTAGCAACGGCCTCGACTGCACATCGTTTTGTCGCACAAGAGATTTTCATCTTGAGTTCTCTTAGTTGTCGTCAAACCCAACTGGTATGATATAATTATTATGAATATTGATTGGCAAATCGAGAACATAGATCAAGATAAAATAGGAGAAGATCTGTGAACTACTATCAAAGCAAACAATTCATCTATTCATACCATAGATATGCATTTATATATCTAGAAAATATACACATGAGGAACTCATTGGTCACGGTAAATACACGCATTTGTTCTCTTTTTTTTATTCTAAATATATAGAAATGAACATATTTCTTAGGAATATTAAAAACGGACTATTTGTAGTAGTAACTTATTCTTCTCATTGAATATATATATATATTTGAAATTAATTATGCTTACGGAAACTCGTCAAAGTCGTGTACGTGTTGTACAATACGAACGTTATCATCCTCGTTCACGTCCACGTCGTCATCATACATTAGATAATGCGACTTTGGATAAATTCAATTTTATTTGTGTACCATTACGTCGTGACGAAGTAAATTTTCTCGTTTTTTCTTTCTTCTTGTTCTCTCATTTTAAACAATGAAACTAATTGTTGTTTTTTTACCTTGAAAGAAAAGAAAAATTCTCTCATGATTACTTAGAAGTTTTTAATAAACGATCCTCTTCTACATTCTCTATTTCAAAATAGTCGCGTATTGATTCGTCATCATCACAAACGAATCTCTCGATGTCACAGCCAAAACATTATTCATCATCGACAAACAATTTTCAATCAACAACCAATCTCTCAAATGCTTCCCGTCGTGTTCGATTTAAATCTGATCTTAAATCGCATATTAACGACTATACGAACAATCGATATACACGTTCATTCGAAGATGTTCGAACACCTGAAACAACTTGCATTCATCGTGTAGAATTCCGAATACCTGTTCAAAAAGGTATATAAACATGTTCTTTTTTTGTTTTATCGAAATCTGAATTTTTTATTCATTTTATGAAGATGTGAATCCATGGTTGAATGTCGACTGTTCACCAGCTAAAACACGTTCGATAACAACACAAAAAATCGATATTAAACATAGTGGTGGTGGTGGTGGTAGTAGTAGTAGTAATAATAATAATCATCATCATTCAATCCGTCTTCAAGGTATTGCACCAATTGTACAAGCAGAAATTAATCCACAATATGTAAGTCAATATAAATATAAAAGAAAGAACCTTCTGCATTTTCTTTTTATTGATCCATTGACCTTATTTGATGAGTTCAATCTAATAATCGATTATCTAGAACAATAAGTACATAACATTCTCTCCATTAGTTGATTGACAAGATACGAGATCATGTCATTATTAAAAGACATGCTATGACCTTTTATGGCATCTTGTACGTCTTACTCTTTTTATTAAATTTTTCTGCATATACGTATATCCATTAAGATATCGAATAATATGAAACGAATAAAAATCTACAGACTTAAGTAGTTTGTGGAAGAAGTTTGCTCTTTCTCTCAGTCGATTTAGTATGTCATTAAAAGAAAGTCTATGTTTTATCAACAACTGGCTTCATCGCTTTTTACACTTGATTAAGATATTTTAACTGTCGGCGACAAACGTCTATCTGTAGACTAAAAACAATAATATCAACATAAATCGCGTGCCTGTTCTATAATCGCTTCTCTTTCGCTCTTTGCTTCGTTCGATCTTTTTCTTTTGCTTTCTTCTCCATCAATCGCAGTTGTTCATCAACATTTTTTATCGTCATCCTATATGTACATATATACATAACAGCACAAAATTGAAACGATACTATTCTTGTCATCAAAACCTTGATCATCGTCGAACTATTAACAAATGATTTGAACAGTGACATTGTGTGTATCATGTACCGATTGGAATGAAGAAATTTTCTCGACAAAAGATCGCTTGTTGCTGTCAGCAGGTAGTTAATCAAAAAAGAAAATCTCACAACGAAAGAAGATCGTCAAATATCATTTTCATTGGAGTCTTTCCTACCTAATGTCTATCATTATTTTATGTTAACCGATCTTTTTTTCTTAGGCCTCCGTCTATTTACTTGACAATTTCATGCTGTGATAAATCAGCAAATGAAACTTTCATATTCTTGTACATTTTCTGTCTATCATATCTATGCATAACCTTGACTAATCACACTATGACCACCTGTTCTGTTTCAATAGATAATCAATTCTCTCATCGTACCAGGTGTTTCCTTTCCAACTATAAGATTGATATATTTACCATTAGAATAATACTCAATCTGAAAACGAGAAAATTAATGAATAACATATGCATTTCAATAATGAATCGGTTTTTTTTTCGTGTGTCCATGTATGTCTTGAATAATAAAACGTAAATACTCGTCAAACGTGATGTGTATTACTATGAGTTCATGTATATGATGAACATTATCAAAGTGTAATAAAAAGAACCAGCAATATCATCATTACTTTCTTGTTTGTCTTACTTGTAGTACTCGAATTTCTTTACTTTTTTTTATCAATCTCTCAAGAGAGATCATAGTTCTTATATAATGCATAACTATTGTAAGATAGATGGATAAAAGCAGATGTTCAATTGAACAATATTATAAGACAAAAAAAAAGACTAGTAATGAATATGAATAAAACTGTAAATGAACGTGTATTGCATATCAATTCGATTGAATTCATTTTTATTTAGGTGCCAACAAACATTTCCGACAATAATCAACCGCAATGGTTCAGACAAATGTATAATCATTTACATAAACCTCCTGAAAGTCGACAAGGTAATCGATTGAATTAAGTTGATAATAAAAAATAAAGAAATCATGCTTGAAGTTTTTTTTTTCATCACTCTCGTCTTCGTTAATCTGTGATAACAAAAACAAATGAATTTAGATTTATTGTGTTAATACTTGTAAAGTTCACTTTGAACTTTCGATAGATTCCCTCCTTTCTCTTCTCTCCCATGTGATAAAACCTAAATCGCTATCTAAACATTTTTCTACGAGATCTTAATTGCTTTTTTCTTCTTCTTCTTCTTCTTCACATTGAACACACATACACACTATCGACGCGCGAGAAAAGAATGTCGATCAAATTCTCATGTTTTGTTTATATAACATGATCTTCTCTATTGGAATAGGATTTTCTTTTCTATTTTATTTCGTATCGAACTGTTTAGATCAACAACACAATCCCTATAAACCAACGTATACATTTCCCGACGAATTCAGCGGTGATTCTGATCATATGGAAGATTATATACGAAAAACAGCGACGCATACAATCGACAGAAATAACCGTTCGTTTTCGAAACTAATCATCATCGTTGATTTTTTTTCTTTTTTCAAAGGAATTATTCCCATGTCAACTGTACGACCATTGACTTCGAGTTTAAAGTAAAATTTTAAGAAATAAGCAAAATAAAAAAAAAGAAACGAAGCTTTCGTTCTTTTTTTGTAGAGATCAACGGACAGCATCTCGACGAACGAATGGTCATATTGGAAAAGTTACACGTTTCGAAGATCAAGTGTCTTCGCCTGTCACATCTCCATCTTCTGAACAATATAAATCAGTGAGTTATTCAATTAGTTTTTCGTGTATTTTATCTCGAACACGCTCAGACATATTGCTTGGCATAATCGATATTGACCTTTTTCAATAGGAAACTATATTCGGATTAAATTCTTTTCATCTCATACTCATAGGTGGATTAGATTATCGTAGAATTAACTTCATTACCACATCTGTTCATTAAATATCAGATTTCCAATCTATATTTTTCTTCTTCTAGCATAACGATATTCCAGCAAGTGTCTCATCGTCATTAAATATTAATTTCAATTCATCCTCAGATAATGAACAAAAGTTTAATTATAAACGTATTCAACGTTATGACGATCATTTATCGAATAATAATCAACAACAACAACAAGTGCAACAAAAAGTTACAAATACACGCGGTAAGTTATATCATTCAGATGAATATCGAAATGACATTGACGTTTGTCTTCAGTCAATGTAAATATGTTCATGAAGTTTGATTAATAATTATGATAAATGATTTCTTTCATTCATTGTGGATATACGTATAATAACTTGTTCTTTTGACAGATATTATTTTAACATTTAGAAAATGTTTATTCAGGAAAAATCGATTAGATTTAATTGATCTCCTCTGATTTATATCTAAGGATATTCGTTTCTTTTTTTTCTTTTTAAATTAACACAATCAATGCATATTTGTCGTTGAGGGTTGAAGAAACCATTTGAACAATGACATCACACAATTTCTTTATCAACTCGTTGTTTTTTTTATGATTAGTAGCAAAAAGGAAAAAAACCGTGTTGTTACACGATAACCTTGACAGATAAATAAGAAGGTTTTCTTTTTCAATCTTTCTTGCTTCGTTTTTTTTTTGCTTGTGTTGATCGAACATCTGTTCTATGGCAGTATCCAGATTGTCAGTGAAAGAAAAGGAAGATTATAGAATTACATTGTATGAGATGTCTAGATGTGTACATATAGACGTTACGTAAATAAATTCAGCCTCGAAAATCTCTAGAGCGACAATAAAAAGGCACATCAAATATCAATAATAGCAAATGATTTACCAGTTTATTTTAAATAGACCAATTAAAACTGATCATTATAAATCGTACTTGGTGGATATTATGTCTATCTCTTCCTCATCGAATCAGAAGAAGAATAACCTTGATAAAATACATCTATTTTCGATCGAAATTTGTCTTTCTAACTATCTCTTACGATTAGATATTGATAATTTATCATTTTTCAAAATGATTTTCTTTCTTCATTTTACATCATTTACGTAATAAAATCAAATATAAATGTAAAAGCATACATTTATTGTTATTGAAAATGACTAGTTACTCTTTTCTCATCTGATTGAACTCAAATGTATATATGTTTGAAGTACTATTAGTGATAATTTATTGTGTGCATGTATGTGTGTGAACGAAAGAATATGAACAAGTATGCAGACATGCTGAGAAAACGTGTGAAGATGCATAGTGAGTGTGAGAGAGAGTTCTCGTTGTAGATTTAATCAGACTTGGTCGAATTGTTTTCTTTGCTCCTATTTCTATTCTCATTTAGTCTATTAACGTCATACACTGCGACGTTACTAGTTGTGAGAAGTATACATCATTTTTCTTCTCTCTCTTTTTCTTTTTTTTCATACATATGATAGAAAAGAAGAAAGCCACAAAAAAAGAACGCACAGGAAAGACATAGTGCGACTAATGAAGAAGAAGAAGA
>ERZ778027.1576-NODE-1576-length-36532-cov-12.362448_pt1 | contig 36532 bp, 45 predicted proteins | sample MGYA00375757_ERZ778027 | MGnify/ENA primary metagenome ERZ778027 (study PRJEB29350, sample SAMN05389817) | bioreactor metagenome | isolation source: Ammonium sulfate bioreactor | place: South Africa: University of Cape Town | collected 2014-02-18 ...
ACACTTGAATACAATACGGACACGAATGTTTCGATGCTAAAAAGCGAGAGAGAGAAAAGGAAAAGTTCGTGTGTTTTTGTTTCCAATCTTCTTCGTACTGTGTTTATTTCGATGTTTTTGAAGGAGTGATTTCGATTGAAATTGTTGAGAACAAATATCACATTGAAAATTCGATGAAACTAAATCGAAAAACTAAGAACAAAAACCACAATAACAATCGTAAATACCTTCGAGAGATAATTGACAGTGTTCAATGAATTTAACACCACACGAAAACAACGAGCCGCATGTTGGACAAGCAATTGTCTTTTCCTGAGTATGACGACGAATATGTTCACGAATTCGAGATGGTTTATCTGGACGATGAGTACAACCTGCCCAAAGACAAACATCTGAACCAGCATGTTGATTGACATGTTCGTAGAACAATTGAGCATGACTATTGGTAAACTAAAATATTGAGATTAATGAATGAAATCGACGAACTATCGATTTACTTGACAATCGCCCCATAAACATCGAAATTCAACGGGTAGATCGGGTATAATATTTCGATTTTCATTGGATTTTTGACACGACGGAATTGTTGGATGATTGCATTCGCATGTTTTCATGCCGAGATATTTTAATTTCGTATGAAAACCATGAAATTGCACATGACGAATAAAGGCTGATATATCATACTCTTCAATATGACCGCAATTATGCCATTGACAAGTTAAATCTATGAAATAAAAATTAAAGATTTGATAAGGAATTTCGATGAGAACAGTTTTTGCGTACTTGGTACTTGCTGATATTGATTAATAAAATTCGATAGATGTTCATCTAAATGTCGATAGAATTCTTTTAAATCTTGTATTCGTACACGACAATCATTGCCCCATTCACATTGAAGATCGTATTCAAGTTCACTTAACGCAGGAATATATCTTTGCAGTCGTCGTTTAGTTGTCATTATCTGAAAATGTGAAAAAAAATATACATGTGTGTCAACATTTTTATTCATTTAATGATTCAGAATCATTTTGTAAAAAAGAAGCTAATCCAAGAAAATCTGATTGATTATCGAGTGGAGGATCGTCATCCATAGTTGTTAGTAAAACATTAACATTCGATTCTTCAGGTTCAGACTGCGGATTTTCCAATATCATAGAACCTTCACTGCTTGATGATTGACTAGTAGCTGGCGAGACAGGTTTTTCAGTTGGATTAGCTGTATCTGAACTTTGTGTACTTGACTCTGGACTAATAGTTGCTACTGAAGCTGGTGAGATATCGAGAATTGCAGCTGGAGAGTTTGATTTTTCAGTTGATTCAGGTGCTTCAATTATTGGCATAACAATAGGACCTTCATTCGCAAGTGCATTTTCATTTTCTATTGTTGGAGATGTTGGTTTATCAATGGGTTCAGGTACTTCAATTGTTGGTATAACAATAGGAACTTCATCCGCAGGTACATTTTCATTTTCTGTTGCTGAAGATATTTCAATTGTTGGTAGAACAATAGGCACTTGATCGACAGGTGTATTTGGCTTTTCTATAATAAGAACATCTTCCTCGACAGTTGTAACTGGAGAGTCTGATTTTTCAGCTGGTTCAGATACTTCAATTGTTGGTATAACAAGAGGAACTTGATTTCCTGTCGTTGGAGAGTCTGGCTTATCAGTCAACTCAGACATTTCAGTTGTTGGTAGAACAGTAGGAACTTGATCGACAGGTGTATTTGGCTTTTCTATAATAAGAACATCTTCCTTGACCGTTGTAACTGGAGAGTCTGATTTTTCAACTGGTTCAGATACTTCAATTGTTGATATAACAAGAGGAATTTGATATTCTGTCGTTGGAGAGTCTGGCTTATCAGTCAGCTCAGACATTTCAGTTGTTGGTAGAACAGCAGGAGCTTGATCTACAGGTGTGCTGGACTTTTCTATAACAAGGACATCTTCCTCGATAACTGTGATTGAAGAGTTCGATTTTTCAGTTGTTGGTGGAACAGTAGGAACTTGATCAGCAGGTGTACTCGCAGTTTCTACAATAAGAACATCTTGATCCATGGCTGTAACCGGAGAGATTGGCTTTTCAGTTGCTTCAGATATTTCGATGATCGGCACTCGAGGAGGATCCTGTTCCATAGCGGTAACTGAATTGTCGATAGTTTCTGGCGGAACAACAACTGGATCTAAAACAACAGTTGGAGCAGTTCGAGTTAAATCCAACGCTATTGATTCGACTGATGGTGTTTGTTTAGCTGCAATTGGAGTTGCAGGTTTTGGAGATGAACTTTGAGTCGATGGAGATTCGACACATTGACGTTTATTGACTGATGATTGTTCTGCAGTAGTATTCGGAAGAGAACGTTTGACTTTTGGTTTCGGTTTTTTCTGAGTGTAAATTACAGCTAGACTTTCTGCTTTGGGATGTTCAGGTAAATGACTTGAATACTGAACAGAGAAATAAATATATTTCTTTCCAACGAATTGAATATGTTTTCTATCTTCTTACTCGAAGTATCGGTCGATAACGTTGAAAAGTGAATTCAACTAATTCATCGAATTTAGAATTTTGTAAAAGTTGTGGAAAACTCTTCATTAGACCGTACAATTTAATTGAAACTTCAAACAAAATTGGCAATGGTATCGTTGTTGCATCATTTTCTTCAATCGATGAAAACAATTCGATTCCTTCGCGTTCGATATCTTCACGTGTTTTAAGAACAATTCGTTTTTTAATCATTCGATAGAAATTCTTAATTGTATGTTGATAGAGACTCTTTCGTTCTGTTTCTCGAAGATATTTTCTAATCAAATAAATTATAAATTAAAATAAAAAAGCATTCAACTATATACTTGTCCGAATCAGGTTTTTCTAATAATTGTCGAAGAACTTCATGTAACACAAATGATTGTTCATCGAATAGAAGTAATAAATCCACAAACAAACGTGTACATTTATACATCGATGCATTAAACGAGCCAGTTCTTTCAGCTTCTAACGGTTGAATTCTCCAAATACCCTAAACGCAAACTTGTTCGATTTTCATCTTATCAAACAAATATTTACATTGAATAGATTATGTTTCGATCGTTCTTGATAAAGTCCAATAATTCTCGGATAATTTTTCAATTCTAAAACTTTGCCACCAAGTAAAAATTCCAAACTCAGCCGATCATTTCGATATGTTTCATTGGTATGAAAGAAATGTGCTAAGCGATATAAAGCTCGATAATGCCGATTGTAACGTGCTATGCATAGATAAAGACCTTCAAGGCATAACCAAATACATTTGTGATATAAAATTAACCAAGGATCAGTGAGATTATCAAATTTATTTGGAAAATATAGTTCAAGAATTAATTGAGTTGAACGAGCATCATTTGGACTAAAGAAAAATCAAGTTAAATACGATTATTCGAAAGTCGAATCGTAAATTTACATATTCGATTTTTCATAATAACTCGTTACGAATGGTTTACTTGGCATTTCAGCAAGAAATTCATGTAATTCAGTGAGTTTTTCAATGGTTAAATGAGCTGATTCTTTATTATATCGATTGAGATATTTCAAAGTCGATGCATGAATTCGATAGAACATCTACAAATCTCGATTGAATGAAAATCAATTTCTAAGACATCCTACTTCGACTGCATAACAACCGAGTAGCAATCCTTGTGAATTCGATGTTGATGTTTGATGGCCGAGTTTTCTCGGATAAGCAGCTTTGTTTTCATGTAAAAGATCGAGCGCAGCAACATATTTTTTCAATGCATCGAATAGATTGTGTCGATTTAATTTCTCTTCGATCTTAGCTATCATAAATAAATATGTCCAATCTTCTTTATTTTCATCATTATCCGTGCATAGATTCGCTTTTTCATATGCTTCTTTGCAAATATTCAATAGAAACGATCGATCAGGTACGAATTCTGCCGATTTTTCTTTCTAAAAATAGTTTTCGTTTTATTTTTTGCCAATGAAAATTCTCATTTGTTTACATATTTTGAACAATAAGCTTGAAGAATATACGTTATTTCAGCATATTCCATCCATAATGTTAGATTATTCGTATCAACTGACACGGCTTGTCGAAAGAAACAAGACGCTGACATGTGAATATTGAATATTTTCGGATCGAAATCATCGGCTGTGATTAATTCTTCGATCTTATAGAATTCAATGACAGTCAAACCTGCCCAAGAATCGAATCGTCGTGTATTTAAACACAAATCTTTTATATAATAATCTTGTGCTTTACTAAAAACAACAACATTTGATTTTCTTTGAAAATATTTTCGAATAAATCTACTTTTTTGCTGATTCATTTGCAGCTGCATCTTTCGAACTCATTTTAAGATAATAATCAGCGAATAGATAGTACAAATCTCTTTCGAACAGACAATTATTGACTTGAAATGCTTCGTCTGAGAGATGTATGAGTTGTTCACTTTGTTTTCCTTGACTATTAATCGATGTCGTATCGGATATGTAGACAAGCAATTGTTTTCGACGTTGTTCCCGTTCATCATTCCATTCGATCATCGATTCAAATCGTTGAAATAAACTTTCCGTCTACAAATAATTCATTACTAGACAATCAATCGAAAAAGAAATATTTTTCGATGTATTTACTTCATTGGTTATTGTCGAGACTCGACCTTCGTAACCAGGTAATTGACGTGGTCGTAGAGCATAAAAAACAATACTCGCTTTATTCAATGTCAATTCCAATGAATGACAATTATGATCATTGAGATATTTCATTTTCGATTTTCGTATCACCAAACCGTAGAGACAGTAGATACATTGTTCGATTTCTTCCATGATTTTTGATAGTTTACTTTTTTGTTCATCGTTTTCGTCTGTTGATTGAATTTCGTTGATGAAATTCGACGATAAACGCTTGCGAATATCGGGATGTTCGATTTGAATTAATTCGAGAAGGAAATATTCTAACAACGAACCGTTTTCAATGAGACAATTTTCATGTTTGCCGAATAATTCATGAATGGTTCGAACGTATGAAACAATAAATTGTTCGCCTTTATTCGTGTCTCGTTTCATTGTAACACGATAGAGAAGAATCCATGGATTGATGGATTTAAATGGCCAAAGATTAGTCTCCGATGCATCTCGTTTTAGAATCGCATCGATTAGATTGAATGTCAACTTTTCAATTGTTTTCAATGACGAATCTTTCCATTGCAAATCTTCACTTAAAATTTTCATTGTCATATCGATAATTTGTACGAAGATTTGATCGAAAATTTTTCGTACATGAAGATTTTCTTTTTCATTTAAATGTTGATTTTCTTTGAGAACATTAACTAATGTTTCATAACATTTAATCAATGATTTCTGTTGAAGTTGACCTTGATTAGCAAGATTAGCATAGAATAATTTGATTTTCTTATCTAATTTCTTGATTAACACTGCTAATTCATCTTTTTCTTCAGCTACAGCAATTCGTGAGAGAATATAAGTCAATTCATGAGATGATGAAGACGAATTCGATGTTGTTTCATTGCTCTTCAAACGAGTGTACAAACTTTCGATTGTATCTACAGATCGAATCGGTTTTTAAAGTTACACAAACAAATTAATAATTCATTTACTTTTCGATATCGTTGTGTGATTAAACAGATTGGGCAGAACAATCGTTTTCTCTTCGGGAAAAATTCGATGTAATTGATAGATACAAACAATCGCATCATCCTGTACATCGGAAAGGAAATAATACAACGAAGAAATCCATAAGACTCGATAGAATAGATCAGTTATTTCGAATTGTGTTTGTTGAATGGGACTGTTTTTGAATAGATAGAGATAGAATTGTAATTTAGCGAAACAATAACCGAGTGATTTGTATTTGATTTTCAATCGAGCGAAGCAACTGAATCTGAAAATAAAGGAAACTAATTAGAAGTTTGCTTGCGTTTAATTCTACCTTTCAATGGAATCTTCGGACAGATCGGATTTGGCTGAGCCAAGTGCATTTTCAATGTAACACAGACAGGCTTGTAAATGATTGGAATCGATTTCATTCGATGGACATTGAACATTTTCAATCAAACAATCGAATAATTTAACAAAGATCATTCGCATTTCTGTTGACCTGAAACGATGCCAATAGAATTTCGATGAAAATCTTTCGAATCAACAAACCATAATGTCGATGAATGTTTGATTAATTCTTGAATAAACTCTTGAATTAAATCGAGATAATGTAATTGATAGGAATTATTAGTTATTTTCTCTTCGATTGATTTAATAAACGAAGGATATTCGATTTGTAGAGGTGGAAATGTTTCTTTGGGTAGATCAGAGATTAATGTCGGAGCAAGATCTAAATCAATCGAAATTCTTTCAACAAAACAAAACAATCAACAACAATTCGCAACCATCTTCAGCATTTTCCGGAGAGATCACTGTTTCATCGCCTTCTTCATCCGAACTAAAAAATAAATCGATTCCATTTCAACTCTCTTTTCTTTTTCTCCACCAACCTGCTCTCATCATTCGCTAGAACTTGTTTTATTTTATCAATTGTACTGATACTATTTTCATCGGACAGCATCCGAGTAATCTGAAGATTAAATCAAATATAATAAACACACACAATTTTTCCTTACACTTCGTGCAGATCGTCGTTTTTCATAATCATCGATATTCATCGGTAAAGATGATCGTTTCTTTCGATTAGGCACCGGTTGAACTGGCACTACTTCCTCTTCGGCTACTTCCATTTCAACAGGTTGCTGTTGTTGTTCGACTTTCGGAAGAAAATTTTTGATATCAACTAATTTACAAAGTTTACATTCGCGAATTTTCTTCGCCAAAAATTGTCCTAAATCTTGAAAACTGAAATTCCTCACGTAACATTCGTCTTGTTTCTATCGAATTCATTTACTTTTCAATTGAAATTTTCTCTTCAATACTCTTTCTCTCTTGATTGACATCTTTCTTTGCGAATAGTTTCTCTTTGAACAGTTTCAATCGCTTCTCTAAATCGTCGATTTTACTTTTCATTGTGTCATTTCGTTCGATATATTCAATTTCATTTTCGAACATTTTCCGTATGAATATCTTCATTGATGGTTGATGTTTTTCTAATAGAACTAAACAAATCTCGCCGAAATCATATCGTGATTGATAAGTTGCTACACGATCGTAACCAATACGAATATATTCCAAACATTCTTGAAAAATTCAATACGAATATTTTTCGATTTTGTTGTTTTTTCTTTTTACTTGAGAAATTTCCAAGAAGAAAATAAAGACAAATGATTTGTTCTAAACATTTCCAATGTGTATGTTCATGACTGATTTCAATAGTCTACAAAACAAAAATCAATAAAACGAATAGAATTTTCTTCGAATCTACTTTTTCTAAACATGTTTTCAATTGATAAAGATTGCCTAATTCTAAATAACACATGCCCATTTCGTAATAAATTGTAGACACACGATTATTAATCGTATTTGCCTAGAAAATCGATCGTTTTTTTTTTCAATTTTAATTTCGTAGGAAATCTTTTCAACAACGAACTTGTTCGAAATATTTAATAGCTTTATCGAAAAAATTTAATTTTCTCGACCAAATTCCACATTCAGATAGAACATTCCATTTTAAATTGATCCGTGAACGTTCATTTTCATGATTATTATGATTAACATTCGTTTTTTCGATGCACTCAAGTTTTAATATATCTTCTAAGATTTCAAGTTTCTTCTCACCGGTTATTGTTTGATCATTTTTTATTTGAAGATAATTACTGTAACAATCAAGTGCTTGACTAACTTGATCTTTATCTTGTTCGATTGCATTAAATAAATCATCAAGTTGGATTTCACCTCGACTAACATCGATAATCATTATCAAACAAATGTCAATGAATGATGATCATATTTTTTTGTTTCTTTCATCAATGGTTAGATCGAACGACTAATAAGGAAGAAAAAATATATATGATAGTTCACATCTAGTGTCATCTATATCAGGAAGAGAAACAGCTCGAACTTAATTCTGCGAAACAAATTTTGTTATCGAATTCATCAGCCATATAACTATAAGGAATATAGCAATATCCTTTGTCCTTTAAGATCTCCCGGGCGTGGTACTGGCACAATACCTTTCTTTTTACCACTTTCATGAAATGATGTATACGTTTTTAAACCAAATACAAATCTAAGAAGAACATTACTGATGAAATGGCTGTTTTTACGCAGCAATGTTCTTGCGTGCATCAATTTTCTATTGTAAGACAGATGAATTCATGCAAATGCTTTACTTCTTGAAACGCGACAATGGTGCCTTAGAATAACGTTTTTTTAATAACTTGAGTATTGCAAATGTTCCTCCATTGTCAGCGCTAGGGCGAGTTATTTGACATCTGTTGATTTCCTCGAGTTGCTTGATTTTCCAGTACTAAGAGGAATAGATAGATGCATGAGTTTCGTTGATTTGTCAATTTTCTTGAATTTCTAATTGCTGGATCGTTACCCCCTTAGAATGGATTCATTAGATGATTGACACTTGCTGATACTGTAGTGATAAAACAAAGAAAATGTTACAGATTTTATCATGTCTTGATACAATTGTTCATACAGATATAGTAGCTACAAGAAAAAGACAGTTATTCAGTCGAGGACTAAGCAAATTTCAGCGACAAGTTTAGAATTTCTCATTTATTGTTACAATGAACTGGATGAACGATGAAAATTCGTATTTGGTTTCAGAAGATGTAGTGTTAGTGTATCGAGTTTTTGCGTAATATCATCTAATCGTTGATTCATTTGAACATTCGATGATGAAATCGTATGATTCGTAATACCCAATGAAGATAATTGAGATTGTGACGAACGTATTTTTGATTTAATATTTGCTAATGTTGTTTGTTTACGAAAAAAATTAATGGCTATAAAAAGTCCCGGAAATGAATTCATTAAATCAAAAAGCAACCAAAGATATTCATATTTAAATATTAAACAAATAAGTAGAAATATCCAATGTATACCCATTACCATTGATAGACGAAAATAGAGAAATGATCGTGAACGATTTGTATGTGTTGAACGTGCTAAACGTGTTTCATCATCGATACGTCGAACAACATAAATCGTTCGAGTATAAATAATGAAATTCAATAAAACTAAACAACCAATTGGACAAAGAAAAAGTAGAATGAGAATATTTCGAGATGAAATCGAACATAGAATCACACCGTAATTCGGTGACCATGGATGATTCTCTTTGAGTGTCACATGCAAACAAATCGATATGAACATAATGATCAATGAAAAAGTCCAAGCAAAAATATTATAGAAAATAAATCGATTTCGTGCAACACGTTGATCTAATCGATTCATTTTCGTCAATGCTAAACTTGTGTCAAATGAAATCGCAGTTAACCAAGAAAATGAAGATAAATAAAATAAATGTATGCCTATGCCTGATAGAATACACCAGAATTTATTTGAATATTCAATTAAATGACCCGATGCAAGAAACATTGTTTGTGATAGACACAAACAAATTGAAAATACTAATAAACATTTACCGGGTAGATTATGTAGACTTGATCTTTGAGTAAATGATATCATAAAAATGAGAAATGCAAGTAGAGATATAAGTGTTGATGAATAACGAATTGTTGTGATGAAACGATTATGATGAATATAGATCAGAGGAAATCGTTCGCCACAAACGATAATTTTCTTTGCATCAGAAAACAATTGAACAAAATCTGCATGTTCTCGATTGAGTTCTTTTGAAAAGAATACAATCGAATTATTCATCATTTGTTGATATCGAAGAAGTATCGAATTTGTACAATTAAATGTTTGAATTAATCTCCAATCGAATTCATTTTGAAGCATTATACATGTATGCAATTGATAATCATAGATTTCGTAATATCGACATGGATAATTTGGATTGAAATGTGTTTGATAGGATGCATGATATTGTTGATCTTTAAGTGAACGTATAGGTATCGATGATGAAAATGTCATTGGATCGAATAGAATCGATAGACGATAGACACCATGTCGACCTGTTTTCGGTTTTGGATCGATAATTAATTCGTCATCTAATTGATGTTCGCAATCAATTTCCGTATGTTCATCAGCAGTTAAATTATGACAAAGTAAACAAAATGAATTTCGATATAAACTATATTCACGTGTGTAAGAAATCGGATGTGAACGTGTGACATATCGATAAGCATTGACATTCGAACAGAGATCGATCAGTGTTCGATTTCGAGTCGTTTTTGGACAAGAATTGATTGTTTGTTGTTTACAAGGATAGACAATAGCTGGTGAAGGTGGAAAACTCAAACGATTAATACATCGTTCGGCTTCTCTCGGTGGTAATTTCAACATATTCATACCTATTTCATAGGTAAATAAATAATTCTGTTTCAAACCTGTACAAACAATTTGAAATGACCAATTGACCAAGAAATTCGTTTGTTCATTATTACATAAAGCACAATAAATATTTCGATAAGTTAAATTTGTTTGTTTACTTGTCATTGGAACATAAATCGATGGATCGGAAAACGTCCAACTATCATTAAATGCATTCGAACAATTTCTTTCCAATTGTGTATACCGATAATTCGATAGACAAGTTGTAATCATCCAAATCGGCATGACTGTTTGCGTATAGATTTCCGAACGTACACGAAATGGATACATATAATCGACACATGTTGCTCGAATTGATTGTTGTTGTCGTGAAAGTTGTTTGATATCTTCACAACAATCATCATATTGAAAACAAGCTCGATCACAAAAACAATTTCGTTGTTTTATTAAATCACTTTCATTCATCGAACGATATTCGATTATCGTTCGATTACAATGATCACGTTCATAACATGACAATTCATTTGTTCGACAAAAATGCCAGCAAAGAGCAAAACTCAAAACAACTCGTATGAACATTATTAAACAGCTAATTGACTGCGAGAGCTGTTTTTTTCTCTTTCTCTTGTTGTTGTTCAACGTTTATAAATATTGACATTGTAAGCCTATTATAGAAAAAAGTCAAGTCATTATATTTAGTTACTACGCATGATCTTGAATAAATAAATTTTGCTAAATCATGAAAGAGCAAATGTTCTTTTTTCTCATCATGACTAATGATAAAAGAAAAGAATCGTTCGAATAAAAACACAAGAGATTAGATTTACTTTTTCGCACTTAAAAAAAAGAAAGAAACGAAAATCGAATATGTTATCGAAACTTGTCCTTGTTTTTTGTCAACTAATTTTAACTATTTCTTGTACGTTGATTTCAACGCCCAATGGAGATATTCTCGGTTATTCATCGAATAAAACTGATATCTATCTTGGTATTCGATATGGACAAATTCCAGCACGATGGACGGCTGCACAATTAACTCAACCCTGGAATGGTACGTACAATGCAACTGGTTTAGGGGCAATTTGTCATCAATATGGACCATTTCAACTTCCGGGACCGTCAAATGAAAATGAAGATTGTCTTTTTTTGAATATTTGGGTACCAAAACCAACAACAACAACAGCAAATGTTCTTTTGCCCGTTCGAGTTTGGTTGCATGGTGGTGGTTATACAGCTGGTAGAAGCGATGATTACGATAGCGAAAATCTAGCTTATCTATCTCAATCGATTATTGTCACATTGAACTATCGTTTGGGTATATTCGGATTTTTTCCATTGCCGACTGTAGTTGATCGTAATCTCGGTTGGCTGGATCAACAATTAGCTTTGAAATGGATTCAAGCAAATATCGAATCATTCGGTGGTGATAAAACGAATGTTTTGCTCTTCGGTGAATCGGCAGGTGGAGGTTCGAGTATTGCTCATTTAATTATTGAATCAAGTCGACCGTTGTATTCATCGATTATTCTTGAATCAGCAGGTCCATATCGTTTACCAATTTGTGTTGAAAAAGAAAAAGTGAATTGGCAATTTCTTCAACAATCATTTCCCGAATGTCAATCGAATTTAACTTGTTATCAAAATCTAGATGCTTCGGTTTTCTATCCCAAATTCTCAATGCATTGGATCAGCCTTTGGCCATGTGTTGGTGAACAATCCCAATTACTCGAACAACCATTAACTTTACTTCGAAAAGGTCAATTCAATCGACAGGCTAACATTCTCGCAGGTTTCAATGCTAACGAAGGACAAAGTCCAACATTTATTTTCAACGGAAATAACATGACAATCACATCAGATCGTTACTTTGACTTAGCTGAACAATACGAAGTTCCATCCGAACTAACTCATCGTTATGATCCAACAACAACCGATAAAAACTATTTCAATGCTGTCAGTTGGTTACTCGGCGATTATTATCTCAATTGTCCCATCATCTATGTTTTGAATCATACAGCAGCATACAGTTCAGCATCGATCTATGCCTATAGATTTCTTCATCCAACAATCAATTGGGCATTTACACCATTGAATTTCAATGCAACACATCTCTCAGAAATTCCATTTGTTTTTCAAAATCAATTTGCTCTAACTCAATTAACACCTGAGGAAATCAAACTTTCATCGACAATGATCGAATTATTTACACAATTTCATAAATCCAAACAACCATGGTCAACTTTTCAACCAAATCAAACAATGATTCTTTTCGATTTAGAAAAGATCAGTTTTCAAAATGGTTTCGATGAAACATTGATCGAACGTTGTTCACATGTTTTAAAATACATCGATCCTACAGATTGTCACGGATTTTCTACCCAAACTGAATGTCTTTCGATTGCAAATTGTCAGTGGATAAACGAACATTGCGAACCGAGTTCGAGTTTTTCTTTCCTTTCGAAATAAATGGACACGTAACAGTCCAATCATAAATCAGCGTATTATTCATGTTTCATTTACACAACACGTATATATATATATATTTCATTCATTCTTTCGAGTGTGTAGATAAAGATGTTTAATTTAAATTTTGCTGGTAAAATTAGAGAAGCTGAGCAACATATTCATAATGGTGAGAAATATTTGAAAACATCATTTCTCAAATGGAAACCGGATCTTGATTCGGCGATTGACGAATTCGAGAAAGCATCGACATGTTATCGAGTCGCTGAAAAATACGAGCAATGTCGAGATTTATCTTTACGTGTTGCTGAACTACAAATTCAAAAGGGTACACCATTTTTTGCCGGCAAATCTTATGAACAAGCTGCACAAATGACTCAACAATTGAAAGATATGCCGACATCGGCGAAATATTTCGATCGAGCCGGTGAATTATATGTCGAAGGAGGTTATCGTGATTCAGCTGCCATTCTTTACGAACGTTGTGCACCACAATATCAACAAATCGATCGAGCTATAACAATTGATTTCTATTTGAAAGCAGCACGGCTCGCTGAACAAGAAGAGAAATCGTATCAAGTTGCTGATCTCTATGAAAAAGCTGCTATGCAAACATTTCGAACGGGCAATTATCAGCAAACAAGTGAACTATTTGAAACTGTAATGAAGATTTTAACGACATTGGAACGATTCGATCGAATCAATCGTGTTATACTCTATCGAATTCTATTGAAATTATTCAATGATGATAGTGTAGCTGCAAGAAATATATTCAATCAAGCTTGTGAAATGTATCCGTCGTTTGAACATTGGGAAGAACGAATACCGATTGAATCGTTACTTGATGCATTCGATCAAGATGATAAAGATTTGATTAGTCAACGTTGTCAAGTAAAATTCAAGTCGATTGATTTGTTTTTCGAAATGACGATTTTTTGTAGCAACCATTTTTCATGGCTATCGATCCCGAATTCGTTCGATTACTCAAACGATGGGTGCGACCAGCTGGCAGTAAAACTGAACAACCTCGAACGACAGCTCCATCATCATCGTCTACGGGAACAAAACCGGTACAATTCGATGACGACGAAATTGATTTACGTTAATTTATTTATTTTTCTCTCTTCGCTTATAATTCTTATGATTAATTTAAACAAAAAAATTATGTTTTTTCAGTACATAACACCTAACCAATGAACATTCCATTTGTATAAAGTCGACATATTAAGCATATTGACTGCATTGCTGGTCGTATAGAGTCGTGCGTATATCGCGAAACTATTTTTTTGAGGGGAGTAAATACCTGTATAGCCAGCAGCAAGAAAATGACTACTGGTACCACCTAAACTTGTGAAATAGAGCGGAGTAGAATTGAATTTACAACGAGTTGTATCGATATTCATTGTTATACCCGTGGGTTCGTATGGAGTCCATAAATAATATGGCGAAATACCACCACAATGATATGCTGATTCTAGTGAATACGAAATATTGGTTTGAGCTAAAATAAACCGATGAAAATTACAATAGACTATGTTTAGAATTCATACATTCTCGTTGAGTATAAAGTACAACTAGAGGAATTAATCCGAGACATCCGATTAAAACTCCAATCAGTCCACAAACTAAGCAAGACACGTATTCAACTCGTTTCGGCTGCATATTATTTTGAAAACTAATCAATATATTCATATGTAGATCGAATGCTGTAAACATCTCTGAGAGGGTTTCTTTTGAATTTATTTAAAAAAAAGAAAATCTGCAGTGCTGAAATAATGATGACAGGAGAGAGAATGAAAAGAGTTTAGAGGACAAAGATTGAAATCCATCCAGCAAGAAGGAGAAGACCGCCATATGGTGTGACAGGACGATATCGTGCATCACCTCGAATCGCATGATAATACATCGGGCCACAGAAAAGTGTCAAACCACCGATAAATAAACTACCGGTAAGTTTCGGTTGAGAAACTAATGGTAAAGCAAGTAAAACAGCTGAATGAAGTAGATGGTAATTTTGTGCCATTTGAAATAACTGAAAAAAAAACGAATATCAAAAGAAACAAAAAAAACAGCGTTCATCTCTTTTACGCGTTTAAGTTCTTCGGGAGTATTCTCTCTCATTGCATGAGCACCATAAACACCCAAGAAAATTGCCAATGTACCCGACAAACCAGCACTTCGAACGAAATGTCTCGATGTTGGTGCGAGAAGTAAATTGGAAAACACCGGTCGAACAGGTGCAACGACAGCTGCTGGAGCTGAGATCGTCTGTGATTTTGGGTTTAATCTAAAGGAGGAAAAATTCCTTTTCACAGACAATCAATCGCTTCTTTCGAACCCAATTGTTTTGAAAAAACCATCAGTCCATCGAGCCAATTCTTTGACAATAGGCGTGTCCATCTGCAAGATAAAAATCATAAATATTTCCCTCTTCGCATATCGTTTGTCTTTTTATTAATAAAAAAAAATCAAAAGAAACAAAACATATTTAGAAAATCAGTTCGAAACATGACGACGTGATGCTTTCCATTGTTCGATTGTTTGTTTTAATTCCATTTGTGGAATCACATCTTGCATACGTAATGGATTTCGATTGAACGGATCGGTTTGATCACTAGAAATATCGAACGGATAAATAAAAATAAAACGGATAAAAACTAGTCTCACCTCAGCAAATGTCGAGCAATCGTTGCTCGATCAATAATCTGTCTCGAACTCGGTAACATAACCGGATCGATCATTAATGTGCTCGTAATCGGATCGAGATATTCATCTGGTGCATCATCATACACTTCGTCATCTTCTTTCTGTTGAGCAGCAACTTCCTACGAAACCAAACAAAAGCTCTCCAACTCTCAACAATGCAAATCAATTACTTTAATATGTTCGCCGAGTTTAATAAATGCTTGTATTCTCTCAGGTGCATGACCAATACGTTCGAGAACCTCGGCAGCTTGCGTAAACAATTGATCATTATAAGACCTAAGTTAAAAACACTTTTTTCTTTTGCAAAAAAAGTTAATCTCCCCGTACATTCCATCATTACAAACAGCAATTGAAAATTCTTCTCTTTGTGCAAAATTTAAATAAATATCCGTGACTTTAGCGACTAATTTCGGCGGTTCGAATTGATATTCATTCAGATCTCGAACTTTTAAATTCCGTCTTTTCGGTCCGACTAAATGCTGAAGAAAATAATTCAGCATCGACGCTAATCGTTCGCATATAGCTCGATTACAAAATATCGATTGGATATCATGAGTAATCATATCGAGAATAATCAACGTCTTCAAGCCCATTATATTCGTATAACGAGCAATTTGTCCCGTATGACGAAATGTATTCTCAAGTTCTTGGCGTTGTTGATCAGGCAGAGCAGCCCATTCGCCACGATCCATTGCTTCTTGATTATTTCGAAGTCGAGCCATATGGGATAAAGCTTCATCAAGTAGATAATTAGCATCATTCATTAATAAATTAATAAATCGAAGAAATAACGGTGCTTCAGCATCGTCGATATGTTCTTCGGCAAATTCGGCTAAGATCTTCACTTGTTGTCGATGTTTATCGAATTTCCATAGATATTCGAGAATTTCATACATCGGTCGACGATAATTAAATTTCTGTTCGAATGCAACAGCTTGACCCGTTAATTCAATCGAAACGAATACATCCAAGAGAACACGTGGCAAATGTTCGATTAACGGATGTGTGGTAAAAATCATTTCAGCAAATGAACTATTCAATGTTCGACCACTGGCGTGTTGTTTATTCGGTATAATCGCTTCGAATGCTTCGGCTAATTGAGCACGTAAATGAGGATTACGTAGTCGACTTGCATCGCCCATAAATACGAGCACTAATGTTACATATTCATTCACATGCGGTAAACTTTCGAATAATTGCACATTAAATCTACCCAAGAACGTCAAAAAATCCGAAATATTCTCAATGATTAATTCCGGAATGAAGCTCAATTCTTTGGGCGCTTTATTCTTCAAAGGTAATTGACGAATAGGTTCGATGGATTCTTTCTCAGGCGCATCTGCAATATGGCCAAGCCATGAACATGTCGAACTCATGAGAGCATTGACAAGTTCAAGTAAACGAGGCTCGTTTAAAACAGTTTTTATATTAAAAAATGCCGATAAACCCTTTTCCATGGCAGTTTCTAACCGTGTTGCATCCTCGTGATTAGCTCGAGCTGCATTGTACGCTTGTTGTACTCGTGAGAGTTCTTCGTTGATCTTCAAAAGCGTTCGATGCATTCGTTGAACCGATGATGAATAACAAAAATGTGCCATGAAAAAGATCTCAGTAATGAAATGGAATGTTAAATCAGCATTTTTCTCATCAGTTTGTTCGCCTTCACGAGCAATAAATGGTGTTTCTTTCGAGAGGTCTTTTAGATGAACATGAGAATTCTGACAGATAGCATAGATTGGATCGATTTTCAATAATTTCGATGAATATGGTTCAGCAAAGGGTCGAGCGAGATTAAGAAGAACTAAATTTAAATTCAATAGAAAACCATCACTAACATATAAATACGCAGTCATAGGATTATGAGAAGACCATTCTTTATTTTTGCCTACAGAAAAAAACAAACAAAGATTTTGCCGTCGAACTTTTTTTTTCGATTTACCTCGATTTTCACTCAAACAATCGCCAATCCATTTCAGCACATCATTTCGTACGTCGGCATTTTTAACAAAATTCTTAAATAATTGAGATAATTGTTCTTGGTAGAGTTTCATTGGCTAGACGGAAAGATTCTTTCAATTCATTTAGTTGCTTTTTTTGTTGCAAATTACCTGCCACATATTTCCCGAGATGATTTCAACATCGCGTTCGGTCATGGTCTTCGGTTTTTCGAAGAAAAGAAAAGGTTTGCCAGGTACTGATGGTAGACATGATTTCGAGAGAAAACTACCGATGAGTGTGTCTTCATAGGCTCGACCACCGCTCGATGGATTGGTCATCGGAGGACGATTTGAAACAGTTTTCGGATGAGACAATCGAAAGATAATCTTTTAAATACAAAAAATGAAGAAAAATTCCAAAATGATAAATCAATTCAGTTTGTTACTCGAACAAGATTCGGCCATTTAGATAATTGATTCAATATTCCTATATAAGCAACTAATTCACTCGAATAGTAATCAAGTGGTTGAACAGCTTTGTACATATGTCGAAGGACGGCCGTGTAAAGTGTATCGATTTCATCCGAAGATGATGTTAACATGTCAGTGTTAATACATTCGATGTATTCGGATATCAAAGTATTTTCTATGAAAAGTTTGTCAAATTGAAAAAGAAAAAAGAAATCTACCTTGACTATCAACGAGCAATTCGAGCCATTGTTTAGACAGATCTTGACCTTCATAGAGGTCGGGAAGGCTAAGAGCAGTTTTACTATGATCGATGAATAGCTTACGAATATCATCGAATACGGATTTGAATTGTTCCTATGCAATTCAATAGTTAATTAACAAGAAATGAGTCGAACAGAATAACTTACACGTTGCTTCAACAATCGTTGATAACATCCGGCAAGATAATGTAAACAACGATTTTCTACAATAACATTTGTATCTGTTCGATTTGTGGATTTGTTATTCGTTGGAGTTAGAAATTGATTTGATGGATCCGATGAATGTAATCGTTCGAAAAGAGCTTGATCAATAAAATTCTTATCCCAATTATCCGGTAGACTAGTAGCTAAATCAGCAAGATAAACAGCTGGTATTGTTGGTTGATCATTGACTGTACATAGAAGAACACATTCGAGAATATCTTTATAGATAGTCGATGGTGAATCAGAAAGAATTAAAAACGGATTCGACATTGTCAGAATAGAAAATGTAACGTAGAAAAAAAAAGAAAACTAACTAACTAACGTATGATGAAACAGAACAAGAAATGTGATTTGTTGCCATTTTATATCAAATAGATGTCACTGGTATTCAAAACCATATTTCATTTCATTTATAGATATGGCCACTTCGAGAGTGCAACGATCCTTGTGCAAACATTGCAATAAAGCTCCGAGTGTATCTATTTGCCAAGGCTGCCAGAAGGATTTTTGTTCGCCCCATGCTAAAGAACATCGACAAGAACTATCGAAACAATTAGATACGATTATTCTTGAACATGATCTACTCAAACAGAAGTTAAATAGCGGTGCGGTATTGCCAACTAACCATCCGTTGATGAAACAGATTGATCAATGGGAAAAAGAATCGATTGAAAAAATACGAATAGCTGCAAATGATGCACGAAACGAATTAGCAAATCAATTAAATATAACTGAAAAACTGAACGTTTTATCGAAAGAGGTAGCAACTGCACAATCGGAAGATAGTTTCATTGAAATTGATTTAAAAGAATGGATGGATCAATTGAAACAATTGACTCAAAATCTGAATGCACCGTCTACAGTTAATATTAGACGAACAAACGAGATATTTATTCAAAAGATTGTCGTTGGTTCTCCTGGAAGTTTAAAGATTTTTGAAACGTGCATAGGACCTATGAAAATCGAAGACAATGGGCACGTCATCATATCTAACAATGGAGGTCATTCAACAGCCCGTTGTTCCGGTGAGTATACATCCGGACAACACTGTATTCGTTTTAAAATTGAACAACAAGATTCAAGAAAATGGATGCATTTCGGTGTTGTTTCGAAAAATATAGTTTTGCAAGCGAGTTCATACAATACTCCTACAACATTCGGTTGGAATGCAAACAGTTATGTAATATGCAATGGTGTTGGTGTCGGAAATCTTGGCTATCTCTGTGACATTCTTGCTAATGATATCATTAAGCTTTTTATTGATTCCGACAGACAATTAATTCGTCTTACAAATGAAAGAACAAATTACCAACATGAAATTCAAGTAAACATAAATCAATGTCCATTTCCTTGGCGAGTACATATTGGTTTACACTACCAAAACGATCGAGTTCGAATTCTTTCTGACTAAAATTTATTAATTATTTTTCTAACAGACTCTTTTTCTAATGATAACTAAAAAGTTTCCATGCAACTGAACTTGAATCGACTGTTTGTTGTCGATGATAAGAATTAAATAACGGAGGAAATTTGTTTTGTTGAAGATTATTCTCGCCAAATATTTGAGAATAAGAACGAAATGTCGGTGCTGCCGAATGAATTGCTATTCAATCTTCAAAATTTAGAAAAAAAACACAATTCTCTTTTTACTTATTCGATTTACTTTTATTGTAATGTTGACCGTAGGTCGTTGTGTAGCCTGATAGTTGATTATAATCTAATTCTGTTCGACTACGATACGAATTCATAAATTGATTCCGTTCGGTAAGAGGTCGGTGTGTTCGACGTTCTGATGGCATTAACCATGAATCGAACTCGAACGCTGACGTGTTTTTATTCTTTATGTTTTCTACGACAGAAACAAAACAATTGAAAAACAAAAAAATGTCATTTTCAAACGCACCAGGTGTCTGATTGAAAAACGCTGGATAAACAACGAAATTATTCACCTGATGAATCGGTGATGATAGATGATAATGTTTGTTGAGAAATGCAAGACATTTATTCGACGGACGATCGATTGCTAATTCATGTGGTGAACATTTTTCGAACTGAAATTCAAATCGAACATGTTTATTTTGTTTTTCTCTCGAAATCTAAACATTATCTACTTCAAGCATCGTATCGAATAGTTTCTTTCCATAGCCTAATCGTTGTTTACTTTCATGAACATAAAAATCCAAAACACACAACGGTGTTCGCTCATGAACTCGTCCATTTGCATCATAAATATACAAATGTTTCGGTCCAACTTTGAGAATACCAACAACGGAAGCAAAGCTATTTTCTTTTTCAAACTTATTATCATTCGCTCGTTTGATAATATACAATCGATGATCAGATATTCGAAATTTTCTCGCTGTTGTCACAGCACCTGACAATCCCTGCGCCTACCGATTTTTCAAAAGAACAAAAAAGAAACACAACATCGAACCATTTGTTTGTGTATGAGTATACCTTGTACGAAGCATCGCCTATCGCATCGATAATACTCGTTAATTTATCAGCAGCACTTCAATACAAAGAGTAAACATCGTTAAAAAAAGAAGAACGAAAAGACAACATACAAAACTCTTGTTGTTTGTCCTTGATTAAGTATTCGATAATCTCCATTGAAAATTGTTACTTCATACGGTAATACATAGTTAACATCAAACGCAAACTCCATTTGATTGATTTTTCTCTTTTTCTCTTTTGATTTTCATTCCATTACACCAGTCAATTCTCCGAGCGACATCCTCTTTAAAAAGCAATTTTATTTTTTTGTTTCATACAACAACAGCAAAAGAAAAAAGAAGAAGAAGAAAAAGTTCGGTGGTGCCATCTAATTGATATCATTATTCACTAAAGAAAATCAATCAAACTCTCTTCGATTCAATTCGATTCGATTCGATCTTACTGTGATATTGAAGAATGTTATTCATCGGATAGCAAGTATCCGATGTTGACGATGAACGAAACCATTGTTGAGTGCCAATATTTGTTCGGACGTTTCTTCCGACACTCGTGCCAAGATTTAACATTTGTCGATTGTTTGCAAATCGAAGAACATTAGGAAATAATGTTTGAAAGAATGTACTTAAAACTTGTTGATATTGATTGAAGATTATCCATGTGACACTTTCGAAACAACCTGGCCATGTTAAACTACCTGAAAAAGCATCGAAGTCAAGAATTTTATTGAAAACATTTTGTTTTTCACCTTCGTATGTGAGATATTCCGATGAAACGCCAATTAATTCTTTAAGATTCAGATTTTCTAACGGAATTTCCGAGAGACTTTTTGTGTTATTCAAAAATTCAGCCTTTTGTAAAACATAACGCAATTGTGCAGATGTATCTCCTCCCAACTAAAAACACAGAAGAAGAAAAAAAATAATCAAATTGATCCATTTCTTTGCTCACCATTAACATAGTTGATAAGATAACAATTCCCTTGGGAGATGTTTGTGCTTCAGCGTATGTCTTATACAAATCTTTGTTGTATCCAACTAATTGAATCTATATATTTCGAGAAAATAGAAAAATTACGTTTTTTTTTTCATTTATTATTATCATACTTCGCCATGAAACGATCGATTGTTAATCTTATGTTCACTTCCTCGTCCGATTCCATCGTCAATCGTTGTCGGTCCAAGACGAATATAGATTTCAATCGGTTGATAATGATATTGCAATGGTCCACCACTAATATTCACATTGAAACCATTTGTTAATGTAATAAAAAGATTTCGTTCATCATTATGAAGTATTCCATATATTTTACTACTCGTCTCAATTGAAATCGATGATAATTGAAAATCATATACTAAATGTTCACTTTGAATATTAATCGGTGATTGATATCGACCGAGTTCACAATGTGGATAATAATAACCCCAGGACATCGGACCACCGACTCCGTTTGAATAATCCCAAAATTTCCATCGTTCAGAATTGTAAACTGATGCAGCATGATCAAGTTCACTATTACCTTGAGTTAAATATGCATTTGCAAGGATAATATTATAGATGAGAAGAAAATTAACTGACATCATCTTGTATTCTTTACTCAACTAGTCACTGTCTTCAGTCAAATCAAACTGATGTCTGATCATTTTCATACATCTTCATTTCAATTAGCATATTCAATGAGCGCGGCACACTGTACTCAACACATGATCATGTTTTCTCTTAATAAGATAAATTTTCACACATTGAAGATAGAGAACTGACATTTTCTGCCTAGCGGCTAGTCTAATTGAATCCATGACCGAAACGATATGTCTATTGACACGACTAATTGATACAATTCGATCTATATTTAACGTTCATGCTTTGATCTTTCCTTTCAAACAGAAAAAAAGAAGAAAAGAAAAAAATCTCAAGATGATCGCTTCGTCACTGTTGTCCTTATTGTTGTTGTTGTGCTTGTGCTTATGCTTGTTGTCGTTGTTGTGTATGTTGGTGGCGTCATTTTAATTGTTTTACTTGTTGTTGTTATGATTTGTTCATTGGTTTCATTGATTAGATCTTTAAATTTGTCTAATGACGGTGGATAATAAAGACTATTATCAGCATTGACATCTAATTTTAAATGTGTAACTGTTGCTGATTTGCGTATATTTACATAATTAATCATAGGTTCGATTTGATCGTAACCATCCGTATCAATACGTATTGTCGACCATGTTAATAAACCAAAACGTGCATTATTCCGTTGACCACGTGGATGAGGCAAAGCTAGAGAAGAGAGAAAAAAGATCAAAGAATCGACAGGTTACGTTCTGTTATTTTTTTTACCAGCATAGATTGCTAAATCATAACTCGGTCGAACGACACACATTCGTCGTTCGATTAATCTCAATGACAAATCATCATCTTCACCTCCCCAACCCCAATATAAATTCGAAAAACCATTCACAGTTTTATACATATCCATTGAAAGTATAAGAACACCACCGATTAAAAATTCATAATAACGAGTATAACCACCGTAAGTTAAAACCGGTCGAACACGTATCGTCGTATGTTTTGGATGAACTGGTTCGCATGAATAAAAATTTCCATCATGTTCAGGTATTAAATCTACATCATGTAATATCAAACACGTTATATTTAATGCTTCCTTTTCAATATAACGAACGCCAGCATTAAATAATCGACCTTTATTAAATCGATGACCAACAGGTGCAACCTGTAAACAATAGCATGAAGAAAAAAAAGAACTTAAACAAGATCGATGTCAGTTTTACTTGTTCAATAAGTATAACTTTATATGTTAGTAATTGTCTTCGAGCAAATGCATGTATATTGAAAATAAATGCTTTAGCATTGAAATCTCGACCTTGCAATGGAATTAGAAAGGCCGTTCGATGCATAGATGTGATACCAATTGGCTGCCACATACCATTTCGAAGTCGATATGGTATATGTTCGAATGTAATATTTTGTGCGAATGATGTATGAATTACTTTTGTTCTATTAGTTTTAGTTACTAAAATTTTCGTATAAAATCGTTCGATATCAGCAAATGTTATATTTGCTTCGGGTATAACATAGGGAAAATGTCCACGTAGATAGGGTGAATATTTTGGATGTAAACTGGCAAGACGTTTACGTGGCGTATCAAGTCGATATTGTCGACATGAAATCGATGTACGCATAGCAAATTCATGATAGGGTATCAGCAAATAATGTGGCGGTATCGATGATGTATGATACGGAAAATCTTGTTCAAGATCATAACAAGATCGTAATGATGTTGGAACATAGGTTAGTAGATTCGATTGTTTAATACAGAATATGAATGTTAAAATTGATGATAGAAAAATTAAAATTGCAAGATTAGATGACGATCGAGGAAAACGACGACAATAGATTTTTCTCATATTACACGTAGTGAATACAAAGATGCAATTGACGAAAGGTTCAAACACGATGCGAAAATGAAAGAGCGAGAGAAACACAGAAAGAAAGAAAGAAAAAAAAGATTCGATGAAACCTTAGAAAAACAAATTGAAGAAATGAAGAGAGAGAGAGAGAGAGAAAAAGAAATTATATATTCGTAATTCAGTAGTTCTAGAAACTGTTATCCAAAAACAAAGTTTTTCAAACTATGACAAACAAGAAAAGAAAGAAAGACGAAATTTTGTAATTATGTATCGTTCTTTTTCTTTGGAGAATGATTTTTAATGAGTTTTTTTCTTTCTTTACTAGTGTTGCCTATTTGATATAAATTGGAAGCATTTGATCAGCTTCTTAGTAAATATATTGTAGTATTATACTCCTTCTTTTTTGTCCTGAACATCAAAAGTACGAAACGAATCGACAAAAGAACATGCCTTTGAGTATCTAGTCGCCGACAATTTTCAAATGACTGATTTCGACATATTTATTTAAAATAAATAAAAATCCTCGATTTAAAATTAAAGTCTACTAATCGTTTATTTACTTTTGTGCCAATCGAACCCTAGATTAAGTATTTTATTCAAAAAAAAAACTCTTCAACACACTATTAAAATCATCGAGTACTTGTGTGTTTGAAACCGTACACAATATTTGACTTCTATTACAAGGACATATTCTATCAATAGTGGTTATAAATACGTTTACATGTAGCATTTTAAAAGAATTTAAAATGCTCTTTTTTCTTGCCGTTCATAATAAATGAGCGTCATTTTCCAACAAAGAAAATGATTTAATCAAATATTCGCTAGAATCTCAAGTGTGTTGACTGCCTAAGCATTTATTGAGCAATCTCAAGAGATCAATAGTTGATTCCTTTTTTCTCTTTATTTACTCAGACAATTTCCGATGAAAATGTTTAACCCTAGCAGACGAGAATTTGGGGAAACGCGCGTACACGGCGCAAAAAAAGCGAAGAATTGTGCGTTTTTAGGTCAACTAAAGTGATCCAAACACACTAGCCAAAGGAATGGGACTCACTTCCCATGAGGGTGAGGGTGTTGAGGGTAAAAACGCTGATAAACGTAGAAAGTGAACGTTCTTTCCCTTCAGTCGCGAACCTCAATTGAAATCGTAAAACGCACGATTCTTCGCTTTTTTTGCGCCGTGTACACGCGGTTTCCGAAATTTTGTTTGCCCGGGCTGTTAGTTTTTTTTTGTACGCCTATATGCAAATAAAAAGATTCTTATTCATCCGTATAAATAGAAAAAATATGACATGTTATAGGCTCTTTTTTTTCTTTTCGTTCTGTTCTTCTTGAATGTACATGCACGTTACTTTTCTATTTGCCCAGTCAACATTCGTATAAGGTGAGAGCCCAATATTGCTCTCGTGTTTTTTTTCAATTTGTCTAGGTTGATATTACTGTACAAAAAAGAAAAGCTGATTTGTTTTTAACTTCACCATGAACGAAGAAGAATCTCAAGAGTTGACACCAGTTCAACGACGAGAAAGAATTTTAACTCTCATAGTCATTGCATTGGTGGCATTGTTAACCGGTTTGAATTTGAATTCAACCTTGTATAATTCTAAAAAATCATCTTTGTTTTCTCTCTCAAGGAATCGATTACGCTATTATTTTGCCCACTGCATGGGGCTATTTAAATCAATATATGCACAGTCATTATGCTGGCTTTGCTATGGGTGTACTTCTATCAGTTTTTGCTTTATCTGGTGCAATATCAGGTCTTATACTCGGCCATTTAAATGATCTTGGTGTTTCATTAAAACGTTTGCTTATCGTCGGTGGTATATTCGAAATTATCGGCAATTTTCTTTATTTCATTGGTATTAATGTTTATTTGATTGTTTTCTCTCGAGTTGTTGCCGGTGTTGGCATGGGCATTGCGGTAAATAGACGTTGAAAATCATCCTGTTATTTTTCTTTTCTTGTAGCCTCCATTGATCGCTGAAATCTCTCGTCGATCGACGCCAGAAACTCGTACGCAATTACTCGGGAAAATTCTTGGTTTTCGTCAAGTTGGTTTATTTCTTGGACCGTGTTTTACGGTTATATTGAAATATTTCAATTTCACTTTCATGGGTGTTCATGTAACAATATATAACGGGCCTGGTTTACTCATGACTGTTTTCTGGATTATTCAAGTTATTCTCACTGTATTTCTCTTTTTCGATGCGCCGGACGATCACAAACGAATACCTATGGGTATGCCGGATTACTCATTCAGACAAGTCTGTACAAATATCGCGCAAATCTGTCGAAATCCTGTGATAGTTGTATGTCGATGAGATGATATTAAATATAATTTCTTATTATTATTATTTTAGGTTCTTTTAATCACATCATTCATAGCATATTTCAATCAAACAACGCTTGAAACAACTCTAACTCCGTTTACAAATGCTCAATTCGGTTGGCAAGAAATAGAAGTTTCAATTGTTTTTGCTGTTGCTGCTATCGAAATCACTGTTGTTTACATAGCTATTCATTTTCTAAGCAAGAAATTCCCCGATCAATTGATATTATTCGTTGGTTATATTATACTTTCTATTGCCTGTTTAATCGGAGTCATAATCGTTCCATTTATCACACCTAATTCAACTAAATATCTGCCCGTATTTCTCCTGTTCGTTGGCCTCGACGTCTTAGCTTTGCCACTAATTGTCGTTACAACAACAAGTCTATTCACACGAAATACTCAACAAGAATATCAAGGCATTGGTCAAGGTATTCAACGATCGATTGTCAATTTTGCAACAGTCGTTGGTCCGTTATATGCCGGTGCACTTCTTCAACATACATGGATTATGATTTTCTCCATGTTTATTATCATTCTCCTAGCAACAATTCTCATCGGTTTTGTCTATCGAAGATTTCGTGTCAGAGGTCTCGATGAAACATCAGCATTGATCACCGCAGAAAATTAATTTTTTTGTTCGTTTATTAATCAAGGAGAAAATCTATAGTTTTTTAATAAATGTTTCATCAAATCGATTGTTCATCTTCTTCGCTTGTCGTTGTATCCGAAAGATTCTTTCGTTTTGATAGATTTAAAATGCCTTCGATTTCGAATGATTTTCGGTTGGTTTTTGTCTCATTCGAAATTGTCGGTTGAGTTAAACTCGTTGACAAACGTAGAGCATTGAGCATAGCTGGAAAATACGATGGATGATAGAAATTCAATGGCCAAAACGGAAATGGAGATGTCGGAGGAGGAAGAATGGGAAATGTTGAATTCGCTGAAAGAATATTGGTTTCACTTCGAAAACGTTTCGGTTTGTTGATTGCCGATGGAGGCGAATTATCGACTAGACGTTGCTGTTTGCATTGTTGTTCGACGAATTTCTCTTGATCGAAATCAATCGAATTGAATTCATCCGGTTCGGGAACAGCTTGAGAATTGTAATTATATCTTTTCAAAATCGAAAATAAAAAAAAATGTGATTTCAATGGAAACAAAAATTGTTCGCACATACCCTGGCTCGATACTTGTATGTGGTTTATCGGGATGATTTTTTGTGAGATGATCTTTAATGGATGAATGATGCATACAATCGTATTCGCAGTATTTACATGTGTAGGGTTTAACACGAATATGTGTACGAAAATGAACTTTAAGATTCGATTTCGATGAGCAAATCTAAAACGAAAAACGAATTATTTGACTTTTGTTGTTGTTGTTTTTGAGTATTTTACTTTGCCACATTTAATACAATCCCATTTGCTTTCTTTCAAATGAACAATTTGAATATGATGTCGAAGATTGGAATAATTGGCAAAAGATTTTCGGCAATAAGTGCATAGTGGAATATTTTCTTTTTCTTCTTGAATATCCTCGATCATGGTCGATGTTAAAACTGAATTTTCATTTGTTCGTGTCATAGTATATTTGTAATCGGAAGAACCTGGTGCATGACAAAACAAAAATGAAATTTCTCGATATAACTTTTTTTTGTTTGAGTCAATTAGTTCGAGATGCTTACCTATTTGAAATGAATGTCAACGAAAAGTGATGTGTCTGATAGTGCGTATCGAACAGCACGAATTTTCTCTTTCTCTCTCTTCGCTTCTCTTCTTCTTCTCTCTTCTTATTCGTTAAAAATTAATTATTGGTGCCATCATTTTTAAGTGTCATCTGTTTCTCTCTCTCTCTCCCTTGATTATGACATTGCTCTTTTCGTTATTAATGTCTTGCTATGCGCATCAGCGGACCATAACACACTTAAATTTAAACGGATTTTTTCTTTTCGTTCTAACCTCTATCACTATGCATCTGTTGAATAGAGAAAACTATTTTTCGTTAATCACTGTTTGGTGATAGTTGACGCATAACATAAGCCAATGCAATCTAACAGCTTCGGTAATGTGTGATGAGACGATGCACTTTGACAAGATATTCAAGGTGTCGTCGAAATCTCGACTCGTACATATTTTATATTTCAATTTGTTTTTTGTTTAGCTTTTCGTATTCTTATCGATTAGCTTCTTTCCTGCTGATAATAGTCAAAACATTTGTCGGATAAGATCAAACAGAAAAAAAATGAAACCAAACCACTTAACAGCATTGAACAAGATACAAAACCTTTGCCACGCGTTTAACTAAGCTCAATGTTTATCATTTGATAATCAAGACTATCGATTTTGTTGACATAATTTCAATTATTTACGATTGCCATCGACCACCCACGTGTTTTAATTGTATAGAACAAGAATGGAAATTGTTCCAATGAAGATATATATGATTTATACAAAAAAAATATGAGAGAGAGAGAGAGACAAGAAGGAGACATATGGCAAAAAGAAAGAAAGTATCTGACTACATCATTTGACTAGTTAAACGATTGATTTTATCGAGACGCTCACGAATGAGATGAATATCGTTTTGTATCGTTTGACTATCTGCACAGAATTGATTCATTGTTTGAGTGACTTCATTCATATGAGAAAATATCAGATCGACATAGGATGGCAATGGATATTCAGTGATTTCAACGATTGGCAGAGGAAGTGTTGTTGATGATGTTTGATCGCGAGTTTTATTCGATGGTGGTGTAGCGAAAAATGTCGAATCACTTATATCAGGATCTTGATAAGCTACTGGACTTAAAAGAGCTGAAATTGTTAATTGATTTGGTTGAATTTTTGTTGGACTCGATGTACGTAGTGGTGGTGATGATGGTGTTGGTAATGACTGAATTTTTTTTTCGAAAAAGAGAAATTTATAAAATGAAAATAATTTTGTTGAATTACTTTTAATTCATCACATTGTCGAGCAAGTTTGTCGCATAAATCCAACGTTTTCTCTTCGTTAGAAAATTGTTTTTGAGAATAAAAAAAGAATAATTTTTCATTGGATTTCACAACTGGTTTATCCGCTTTGGCTGTTTGAAAATATTGCATTGCATAATATTCATATGAGGCAGCTGTTTGTTTTACATTTTGTTCGTACGATGTCAATGCCTGAATAACAACAACGATTAGGAAAAAAGAACAAATAGTTTTCTTCTTCTTCTCGAATACCGATTTAAATAAAATTCGTGCGATTTCAATCATAACTGCCTTCGGTGGATATTGATGCACACGTTCGTCATCAAGACGAATAGTTGCGAGATGGTCAACAAATTCATTCGATGAACTAAAAACAAAATCTCTATTAAAAAAAAGAGAGAGAAAACAAATGGTGTCCATGCGTTTGTTCGATGGCTGTTGTCCACCAATTTTTCTGCTGTTGAGTACATAGATGTGCTGATGAGAAGAGAAGATATGGATGTAGAATCGAATCGGTATGATTAAAATGAACGTTTTGTAATGCACAAAGAAGAAGAAAAACCTAGAAAATAATGTGTTTTAGACTTTGACGTTTGTGTTTGTTGCTTACAATCACATCCCGTTCGTTTAATGATTCGATTTCAATCGGTTTTTGTTCAAAATCGATAATATCTTTTGAAAAATGTTCGCAGATTATATTTGAATTAATAACTAAATACAAAAAAAAATCTCGTTTTCAACTTTTATTTTTCAAATCTTACTGCCGAGTGAAACTCGATCTGATTCAATCATACAAGCCAATATCCAAATACATGATATCAATTTTTGAATCGTACTTCGACTTTGTATGAGCACATTTGTCATTCCGAGATTCATCACTTCGTGATACTCATCGAGAAGTTTCTCGTGAAATATTGGCGCACGTCGAACAAGAACAAATCCACTTGATTTCATTTCATCATCGTCATCATTTGCGTTCTTATCAAACAAATGATTATCAATAAAATGATTGATTTGTTCGTGTTGATTTTCAGAAAAGATTTGCTCGAGAAAAAGATTTATATATCGTTCATAATTCAATTCAATTTCATCGAATTGACTTTTCGATAATGTTGGCAACCATTGAACTACGAACATACAAATTATACAACAATTTACTTTTGTTTTTCTCTTCTTTACCAATGATAAAAATTCGTTTTAAATATCGAAATCTCATCGAACGAATACAAGTCGAATATTCATTTAACATTGAAATCTGTTCGAACGATTTACTCTGTCGTAATAATAACAAACACATCAACGCACAAGTTAGTTTCGCATCATGTGTCGAACGACGTCTCTATCAAAAGCAACCGAGAAAATGTTTTGTTCTTCAAAAAAAAAACAAACTCTTTCGTACAATTGTATTCATTTTAATCATAGCAATCGATGCGTACATTAACAATTGACATTTAGCTTCGATGAGATAATCTTCAATATCCTTCTCATTCGAACAACGATAGATAAATTCAGTTAAACTAAATCGAAGAAAATTGACTTTTTTGTCAAAGAAAAGAATGTGGATCTACTCATTCAATGCCTCGAGTGTCGTATCCCAATAGGGTTCGTATAAACTACTTTCTAATCGTCGAAAACCGACATGAATTGCGTAGAAAACGATGGTTTTCGTCGGTAGATTTGACGTCTAGAGAAACAAGAAACGGAAAGAATTTTTTTTTTGCTCTTAAAATTTCTCAACATACGAGTAATGTTTGAAAAGCATTCTTATTCCAATCGATACTATCCGAATTAAGATCTTCATTAATTTGATTTAATAATGGAAAATTCGTCATGATTTTTCGTTTTCTTCTTCTTCTTTATGAAAATAGAGATAGATAGATAGAGAAACTATATTTCGTTTAGGTCTCTATCGTTGAATTTAACCATTGGTAGACATCTATCGCCAATGATTTCGAATGCATTCTGTATGTATTTATATTGTATTGGATAGGTTGGTTATTTCATTTGAATAGAGAAAGAAACAACTAACATGGATGATGAAGCTGAAACGTACAAACTATGGCGAATTCGAAAGACAGTTCTTCAAGTAGAGAATTGAAACTTTTGAAAGCAATTTAATCGATTGAAGTTTTAGATGTGTCATGATCGAGGTTATCTCGTCAGTCAAGATGAACTCGATCAAACACTCGATCAATTCAAAGCTGTTTTCGGCGATAAACCAAGGTGATTTCATTCGTTGACAACGAGAAGCTTTGGGGAATCATTGGGTTTTTTTTAGTGAAAATAAACCAGCTCGTTCTCAATTGATTGTTATGGTTGCACATAATGACGATCCAACGGATACAATGATCGTTCAATTTCCTGATCAACCAAAGATTGGTGTCGATAAAATCAAAGATTACTTCAAAAAAATGCAAGAAGAAAGCATTCCACATTCGATATTAGTCGTTCAAACTGGTTTAACACCATCGGCTCGAGATGTAAATCAAATCAAAACCGATTCTTTCAATCGATTTGTTTCGTTTTAGTTAATTAGCGAATTACAAAACAAAAATTTTTCATTTCAAGTTTTTCTCGAAAACGAATTATTGATTAATATCACCGAACATAATGTAACTACGATCAATTCATATTTCGAATTTAATTGATTGATTTTTTAACTATTTTAGTTGGTACCTAAACATGTGATATTAACTCACGATGAAAAACAAGAATTATTATCACGATAGTAATGAAAAATGAAAGATTTACGAAAATAAAGAGTTGTATTATTTATTTTTTTAGTCGATTAAAAGAAAGTCAATTGCCACGTATTCAACTTGGTGATCCAGTCGCACGTTATTTTGGTTTAAAACGTGGACAAGTTCGTTTTTCATTCAATCATGACACTCATTTCTCGACATACTCTCATTTAGGTCGTACGTATAACTCGAACATCGGAAACAGCTGGTCGATATATAACCTATCGTTTAGTTACTTAAAATACATTTTTTGTTTCTGTTGTTGTTGTTGTTTGGGATTTTGAAATGAATAAACTAAGCGAGAACAATTAAAATTCGCGCTTATTATAATGAATTGCTTTCGAAAATCAAACGAAAAATTTCAATATGAATTCATTTGATCAAATAGAGAAAACGTCGGCAGAAAAAACAGGCTAGATTATTCATAACAGTCTTATGCAACGAGCATCAATTAGAAAGACGACGAAAGTTCACATTAAAATAGAAGGAAAAAAAAGAAAGAAACTGATTTTTATTCAATAATAATAATAAATTCAAGCCATGAAAAGATTTCTTTCGCCTTTCTTGTCTTTTTTGCATTGCAAAATAGTCGAAATGAGCAACACTCCTATTCCACAACAGATGTATAGTAATCAAGAACAATTTTTTCGAAATACTCAACCAAGTCCTGCGATCGAAACTAAAACTATCGATCGAACATGTTTGATAATGTCAATTTCCATCGGTATGTTATTAGCTGGTATTGTGCTATCAACTACGTTGACATTATATATTACAAAACAATGTACGTAAATTAATTTGAGGATTGAATCTTTAATTTTAAGGATCTGTTTTACAATTATAGCTATCACAACTACTACAGCAGCAGAAAAACGCCCTTATATCTGCTCTGGAATTTCATCGAATACCTTATGGAAGAATTATACAGGAATTGGAATATTTATGGATATAGATACTCGTAATTGCAATTTCACTTCAACACCTTCGTATTTTACGAGTATATCTGGTACAAGTTCACATTGGGATTTAACCGGCTACGGTGCTATCTATAATCCTACATCGACAACCTTTAGCATCTATGCGAAATCATTGGGAAGCGCAGATGTTGGAATACTGCTTAGTCATAGTATAGACTACAAATGGAATGTTCATTGGTTAGGAAGACTGGAATAGTATAAAATATATAACTAGAGCACGAAATTATTTTGTTTCTAAAAGTTATGAATCGATGAAGTTGACTTCATCACTCGAACATCATTATTTGCTTTCTTTGTAGTATCTGTTGATGGATATTGATATAATGGTTTCTTCATTTCATGATTAGTAAATAGAAAACCTAATGGATAAAATATAATCGTGAATATCATCGAAAATAGATTTCTAATTATCGATGGTTTTTTCTTCGGCCGATTTTTGTACAAACGTTGCATATATTGGGTTTGTAGTTCCTATTCGAATCATGAACGGCTCAAAATCGATCACAATAATTAAATATCATTTCATATTTTGCATATATTGAGGGATGAGTAGATGTAGTATAACGATCTTGTTATCCACTTGGTGTAACAACGTTGTTCCCCAATACAAAAATCGAAACCTGTGCGTATTCCCATTATTGAAGGTGCCAAACAGTAGCGCCATTGTGGTACTACTACGTGTAAACCGGACTCATAAGCTGATTATTGCCTTCGGGAGGCATCATCTCCCAAACACAAAGTTTTGGATACTGAAAAATCCATTCTTGATTATATCAACAGGTATACAATTATATTTTATTATTTCGTTAACGTGTAACAATCTCGTTACACCACATCGACTCATCCCTCAGATTTTGAAGATATAAATGGAAATGGGTAATGAAGTGGTTACTCTAAGCGGGTAACGACTCGATGATAGTATTGATATCGTGTTTAATGTCAGTCTGAGGACGATACCCGGTGTAATGGGATTATGACACCACTCCGGGTTAATTATCAAGTAAATCAAGGCATTGTTCATCTGTTTTACCTTTCCATGATCATACGAATGAGCAATGCTTGTCTTACTCAAACAATACTACTTGTACAATTAATTTCGAAGATATGTTGTATTCAAATATGACCATTGAACAACAACTCTCATCATAATATGAAAAAGCACCGATTGTATCATCACCTTCACCCTCAACCCTCAATAAAGAAAGATACTTTACAAATACCGAAACCGAAAAGAAAACGTCGGCAGAAAAAACAGGCTAGATTATTCATAACAGTCTTATGCAACGAGCATCAATTAGAAAGACGACGAAAGTTCACATTAAAATAGAAGGAAAAAAAAGAAAGAAACTGATTTTTATTCAATAATAATAATAAATTCAAGCCATGAAAAGATTTCTTTCGCCTTTCTTGTCTTTTTTGCATTGCAAAATAGTCGAAATGAGCAACACTCCTATTCCACAACAGATGTATAGTAATCAAGAACAATTTTTTCGAAATACTCAACCAAGTCCTGCGATCGAAACTAAAACTATCGATCGAACATGTTTGATAATGTCAATTTCCATCGGTATGTTATTAGCTGGTATTGTGCTATCAACTACGTTGACATTATATATTACAAAACAACGTAAATCAGTTTGATGATTGAATCTTTAATTTTAAGGATCTATTTTACAATTATAGCTATCACAACTGCATCAACAACAACAACAATGATCAGTAAGTTTGTTTTTTTAGACGTTTTGATCGAGTTTTTTTGTTTGAAGCCTCCACTCAGACTCAGACAACAGCTACTGCAGCAGACAAACGCCCTTATATCTGCTCTGGAATTTCGTCGAATACCTTATGGAAGAATTATACCGGAGCTGGAATATTTATGAATGTAGATACCAGTAATTGCAATTTCACTTCTATACCTTCGTATTTTACGAGTATATCTGGTAAAAATGGGCATTGGGATTTAGCCGGCTACGGTGCTATCTATAATCCTACATCGACAACCTTTAGAATCTATGCGAAATCAATCTCAACTGCAGATAGTGAAACGCTGCTTAATCGTAGTATTACACAGAAATGGGATGTTCATTGGTTAGGAATAGTAGAATAGTATAAAATTATTTTGTTTGCAAAAGTTTATTTCCTTCATTTGTAACGAATTTCATTTGGTTTGGAATAACGAAACAAAGTTTCTAAAATGTTTTAATAAATAAAAAAAAACGTATGAATCGATGAAGTTTGCTTCAACACTTGAACGTGACAATACCCTATAAAATCGTTCTCACAACTGAAATATAAATTCATATCACCCATTACACCACAGGCGTAACGACGTCATTACGCGTTATAAACAATATCTTGAAAGTTTGAGGCATTAGTGGATGTAGTGTAACAAGGTCGTTCTCCAACACAAAAATCGAGACCTCAAGGCATAGGCGGCGGAATGATTTCGATGTAGGCTATAGGCTCGACTTTTAACAGGTATGTATTTAGAAAATTATCTAAAGAAAAATGAGCGATTTATTATTATTATTTTTGAATGTAAAATATTATATTTTTATATGCCTTGAATTTTGCCAATGTGTCATATCTATCTAATGTTTTGTTGTTTCAAAGAAAGTAAAAAATGAATGAAATACATATTAAAGAAACTTTGCGACAGAAGGTCACTAAATGCTATGCCACGAAAATAAAAACGAACTATTCATGACCAAAAATAGTTTTTCTCTGTTGAATTTTTAAAATAAAATTTTGTCCAGGAGTTGTCTGAGATGACTCTGACGAATCATTATCTAACGGTGATGGTGAACTTAAGATTTCGATAATTTCATCTTATGATGAAGAAGACATTGAATAGAAAAAACTAAGATTTCTATGTGTAAGCAAAACTTGAAAAATAATTTGAATAAAGTTCTATGATTTTAGTTGAAATACTGTATACAATCATAGAAGAGAATAATGAAAATAAGTATAAAATATCGAAAATCAGCTTCTGAACTCAAGAGATCTGGCATCCCTAAACCTATCGTTTAGTTAATAAAAATACATTTTTTATTTCTGTTGTTGTTGTTGTTTGAGATTTTGAAATGAATAGACTAAGCGAGAACAATTAAAATTCGCGCTTATTGTAATAAATGGATCCTTTTGTTTTGTCACGAATTACTTTTGAAAACCAAACGAAAAATTTCAATACAAATTCATTTCATCAAATAAACAAAGATACCTTAC
>ERZ778027.1586-NODE-1586-length-36403-cov-11.024651_pt1 | contig 36403 bp, 37 predicted proteins | sample MGYA00375757_ERZ778027 | MGnify/ENA primary metagenome ERZ778027 (study PRJEB29350, sample SAMN05389817) | bioreactor metagenome | isolation source: Ammonium sulfate bioreactor | place: South Africa: University of Cape Town | collected 2014-02-18 ...
TTTTTTTTCGAATGAGAAAGATTGCCACATGTGTTTTCGTCTGAAGATTAGTTAATAATAATGAGTTAAAACTCAAATATTTGTTCGTCGACATGTCTGCAAAAAAATCGATACGAAAATTAATTGATAGATATTCGAATATTTGCTAAACTATCGATCGATCAATAGTAATATAATGTGAATAAACATTGAAAAGAATTTTCTTGCTCTTGAAAATAAGTCTTCACAAATTCATTTGAGAAATTATCGCGATCGAAGAAAGCATGAAACCATTGATTATATTTCTATTCATCATTACATTACCAAGTGTAATTGATTCGTTGAGTGAGCATTATTTTTGTACGAATAATATAAATAATACAGTTAGATTCACATTCTCCTCGTCATCTCATTCTGCATGGAATCCAGCAACAAATTGTATTGTAGCAGAATGTTCTGTTACTAATTCAACAACAAATAGTACTTGTCTATCTTCGCCAACGCCATGTTTTTATTATTATACATCAAATTATATTCGATATTGTGCACCTGCTATTCTATGTTCGATTTTCGAGCCATGTGATTATATTACTTACGGATGTTCATCATCGAATTCCGTATGTGTAATAAATTCTTGTTGTTCACCGCAACGAGTTTGTTTACCATTATCATTAACGCATTTTTGCATGATAAGTAATAAAAAGAAAGAAAAATTATTTTTTGTAAGGATTCAATAATCAATAAACGATTTCATTTTGTTTATATAGAATGGCTTAATATTGAAAGTATGAATAATGCACGAGTTAATCATACAAATACTTTATTGCCTACTGGCGAAATCCTTATTACTGGAGGATCTAGTTCTACGAATAACGATCTCAGCAGTTCAGAATTGTATAATCCATCGACAGGAACATGGAATTTAACTAGTAATATGAATCGTATAAGGCAGCAACATACGGCATCATTGCTAAATGATGGAACAGTTCTTGTTACTGGCGGTACTGCAAATAATAATACAATAAATACAGCTGAATTATATTATCCAACATATAGAATTTGGTCACTTGTACGAAGTATGAATCATGCTAGACGTAATCATAGAGAAAATGTATTAGCAAATGGAAAAGTATTAATTAGTGGTGGATGGTCGAGTTCTTCATTGAATACTGTTGAATTATATGATCCAATTGAAGGAAATTGGAGTTTTACTGGTAGTATGAATACACCTCGAGAAAGTCATGTATCTATCAGTTTATCTAATGGAAAAGTTCTAGTTACCGGTGGTTTAGCAAATGGTTTTATAACAAATTCCGTTGAATTATATGATCCAACAACAGGCATTTGGACATATATATCTAGTATGTTCTCTCCACGAATGGGACATCGAGCATCAAGATTAGATGATGGTACAGTTTTAATCACAGGTGGATTCAATGGTTTTGCTTTGAATACAGCTGAAATCTATGATCCATCAACAGGATATTGGTCACGTACTAGTAACATGAATATAGCACGTTCACAACACACATCATCTGTTTTGAATGATGGTCGAGTTTTAGTTACAGGTGGCATTGATACGTCTGCACTTCAAACTACCGAACTCTACGATCCATTGACTCGAACTTGGACAATAAGCGAAAATTTAAATAAACCAAAATTTTTTCATAAAGCAACTGTATTACAAAATGGTCGAGTATTGATTAATGGTGGACTATCAACAATTTCTATTGCAGTTACTGATGCCGAATTATATTAATATTTTTTTGTTTTTCTATTTACAACAAATAAACGTTCTTCCTTTTCTTTTGATATCTTATCTCGTCAAAGCGAAAAACCAAATGTGACAACATCATATCGCTTTCAAAATGAAAGTCATGCACTTATATAATATTTTGTTTTTTTGCCTATACATTTTCGATGCTATTGCAATAAATCACAAAACGAATTCAAATGGATTTGTTCATCCTGGTTTATTACATACGAGTGCTGATCTACAACGTATGAAGACAATGGTTGCCCAAGAAAAACAACCGTGGTATGCAGCATTTCAATCTTTTGCAGCTAGTGATCATTCTACACTTGATTATAAAATGCAAGGACCGAATGCAATCGTTACACGAGATGTCAATCCGGCAAAAACCAATGCTGGAACTATACATCTCGTACATGATTCAGTTGCTGCATTGCAATTATCATTGATGTATACTATTACCGGCAATGAATCATATGCAGTTTTAGCTACGAAAATTCTCAAAGATTGGACGGATACATTGATCATTATCAATGGTAATTCTATGTCTTGTTGATTAAGCATTTCAATTGGCATTTATTTTGCTTTTAGGCTCAGATGCACAATTAGCTGCTGCTCTGTCAGGTACACAATTGGTCAATGCTGCAGAGATCATACGATATACCTATTCCGGATGGTCATCGGCAGATATTTCGAAATTTGAAAATATGATTTTGAATATATTCTATCCACCCTCAAGTCAAACAACACCAACTCCTGATCAAAAATATCCATTGTAAGCATCTGTTGAGACTATCATTAAAGTTAATTATGTTTTTATTCATAGTGAAGCTAATTGGGGTACATCAGGAGAAAAAGCAATTATAGGTTTTGGTATTTTTCTAAACAATCGAACTATGTATGAATATGGCAAAAGTTTAATTAGCAATTCATCGTGTGCAAATTTAAGTGGTACGATTAATCCCATAGGTCAATCATCTGAATCCGGTCGAGATCAAGCACATACTCAACTCGGTTTGGGTAATTTAGGAGAAGCTTTTCATATGGCATGGAATCAAGGTGATGATCTATTTTCACTTCTTGGCAATCGATTATTATTTGGTTATGAATATACTGTTCGATACAATCTCGGCTATTCAGTTGTCTATGATAAAGATTTCTATCGTTGTGATGCTTGGCTTGTCAATGGGCCTTGGCCAATTATTTCAAATGTTACACGTGGACAATGGCGTCCTATCTGGGAACTACCTTATGCTCATTATGTTTCCATTAAAAATCTATCAATGCCATATACACTTCAACAAGTATATAGACCAAAAAAAAAATTCTCATTTAGATCAATATATAAATCCTTTTTTCTTTTAAAAAAATAGATCAAATTCAATACTCCAGATACAGGTAATCCAGGACCTGCACAACTTGCTGATAATGCAGCTTGGGAAACATTACGTTTTCGTCTTGATTCTGTTTTATAAAAATAAATTTCATATATATTTTTTTATTTCATTTAATCATTTAATGTCAAAACAACTTTACTGCCTATACATTCGATTAAATAATTACTCGATTGAATAATTGATTGTAAATTTTCTATCAATGGAGGAATATGAATACAAATCGTAGATAAAGGAAAACCACGTTCACTATTCTCTATAAAAATTCGTTGTAGAAATAGTTCGACTTTGATATTATTGCCAAGACCAATCTCAAGATATTTCATTTGTCGACAAAGATTGATGAAAAATTTTAATTCACATAAATCGTTCAATTTTCCGATGGTAACTTTTTCAATATTATTTTCAATAATATGATTTTCTAATAAATGTGCACACGATGACAATTTCAAATATGAAACATTCAATTCACGAAGATTTGGACAAACATTCAATAGATCAATAATCATATTCGGTGACATCATCGTCGATTTAATATCTAAATGAGTAAAATCGGTTTCAGTTACAATCGGTGTAATATTTATATTGACAAATGATCTTTGTGTTGATACTGCAATAAAATTAACTGTAAGTTGACTAATTGGATCGTATTGATTGCGTTTTGATGAGATTGTAAATGCTAAAATATTCGATGGCATCGAAACATAGATTTTGAAACCAAATAACCATTTATGTTCAATCGAAAATGTCGATAATTTCAAGCGAAAAAATTCGAGATGTTTTCTTGTTACTTGAAAATCATCGCTGACTATTTGTTGATATTCAAAATCGAATTTTGTTAGACATGGCATGTATTGTGTGATGAAATTTTGCCACTGATGAACATCAAGATATTGAATATCTGTTGATGTACTTAATTTGAATTTTTTTAAATGTGTACAAATACGACGAAGAAATTTTCGAAGATATTCAAATTTCTCATTACAAGATTCGATTGTCATGTGTGTCAAATTTGGTAGATGAAGAACAAGATTTTCATCGAGAATTTCATTGGATTTCAACAAGTTTTTACAACGAAAACGTGTCAATTGTTGTGTATGAGAGAGTATTTGAATAATTACTGGCAAAGTACATGCATAATCAAGATCAAGATATTGAATAATATTGATTTGTTGCGGAATAGTTGTAAATGTTGGTAGATATGTTTGATCATTCAGCGTTAATTTATTATGTCGAAGCATGGGTAAACGAAAGATTAATAAATAAAGATCTATGATAGATGATAGTTGATATTCACAATCGATGGTCAATGTAAATAAACATGGAAGAGATGTTAAATTTGGAAGAAGAGAAAATAATTCTTCGAGTCGAATTTTATGCAGTACAAGTGACTGTAAATTGTCGAATAATATATTACATAGAAGATGTGATTTAAATCGTTGAATAACTTGATTATTCCATAGAAATAATGAGATTAATTGAGTTTTATATGGTAAAATAATATCATTGAAATATGATGTTAGTTCATCTTGTGAAGTTGAAAAAACATTTATTTTCGTATTTAAATGTGGTGTTGTAAGTAAACAATTGAAACGATGATTTAACTTTGAAAAAGCTCGATAAATATCGATTCCATCGAGATAATCGAACACTTCAAGAATTAATTCATTCGAGAAATCTTCTATGCACGTTTTCATTATTTTTACATCTGCCGTTTGAGCAAAAAATAAACGATAACTTTTATAACATATGTCCTGTTACCTATGGATGATAGAGAAAAAAAAACATTATGAGTCATTCTATGAATGGATCATGTAAAACACCAACAATGAGTCATGTTAAATGGGCTAACAAATAGAAAGATTATCGAAAAAAATTAATCATAATCGTTCGACTTGAAATAATAGAAACCATTGAATAAAGTAAAAGCAAATTACTAATATTTGAGAAACCATAAGAAGGTAAAAGTATCGAGGTTAGAAATGAAAATATTTCCTTACCAGAAATTGAATAGAGAATATTGAAAGAAAAACTTCTTTTTATCAAAGAGGTATATATATATATTATCTTTCGATGAGAGACAAATACCATCTGGATTTTATATATCGAATGTAACATTAGAACATTTTTATTCTTTCCTATCGAACACAAGAAAAAACACAATTTGAATTAATTTCGAGTTGCTTGTGTATATATGTGAAGAGTTTGCGGTTGATTGGTTAGTTTTCTCATAGGAAAAACTCGTGATCGTCGTTGAATTTTACAGCATAAAATTTTAGGCCACAATTCAGGCAATGAACTCATAGAAACTAATGGCAAAAGCAATAGAACATATGTTGTTAAATAGAAAAAATATGAGCCAATCACATAAGCAAAATCTTCCATGCCAGGAAATACTTGTACAGAATAGATCACAGCTTGTGGAAGTGTTATACTCAATGATAATGCAGAAATCGACAACAATTGAATTGCCATTTTTCGATGTTTTTTCCAATCAACACGTCGATGTGCACGATATCGTTTCCAGATAACACGAATGAGCAATGTTATCGATCCTATAGTCTCAATTAATATACAAATGACTCCGTTTACTAGATAATCCCATATATTTAACCAAGATATACTTTCATAACAAGGCGACATACCACAAGCTTCATACGAATAATTGAATTGATTTTCACAAGGTGGAAAGAAAATCACACCAATATAAAATCCTGTTATATATGTACAGATTGTTACTAGAGGTATATAATGAAAAATCAATCGTTTAACTTTCGTATTCAATAGTTGATTAGAATGAAAAATAAGAACATGTCGTTCAATTGATGCATAAGCAAAAAGTACTGTTACCGTACCATAAACACCATAATCAATAATTAACCATATATAACAAATGATGATCGACGATGAAAATGAACTACGACCATTGTGAAGATATGCATCGAGATAAAGTGGAACATCTATAACATTAGCAATAAATGCAAGAAACATAAGAACAATAATAACATGATTGTGCATTGCATTTCGTAGATTTTTTCTTAATAATAAATGTAGAAGAACATAGATATTGCAAATTAATGATACGATTTCAAATGGTAGAATTGACCAAAATTGTATTTTTCTTGATGGAATTAATTCTTCGATTTCTTCAGTTTCATCAATAAATTCACTAATATTCTCCATGTCAATTGGACTTTGAATCCAAGAAACCTACTGTATTTATATTCATGACAACTAGATTAATAAACTTCAAATGAGATACCATCTTAGACGAAGATTAAAACTAAGACATACTTTTTTGTCGTTCGACAGACAGACAAACAAAACAAAATAAGCTTTCTTTTTTTTTCATTATATAAATAATAGTTCATTGTGAATAAATATCTGTCTATGTAAAGATATATTTATTATTTTTTATAAATAAAACTGACTACATCGACATTACAAATATATTGTCACTGTTTATGCCACATTAAAAACTCACATTGACTGACTTGTTATCATACATACAAGTATATACGTAAATAGATAAAATAAAAGGAACACTGAAAGACACAAAAAATAAAACAGAAAAAAAAACGAGAAAAACAAAAATGACTAGATTAGCAAAAGGTTTGCTTAGTAAATTTAAATGTAAGTATATATATATTGCCATAGAGATCATTTCTCGTGAAGTATAATTGTCATTGCATCTGACCAGTTGAGCTCGAATTATATTTATTATTCGGGTAGTTTTGGTCGTCCGGATGAACGAGATCTATTTCGATAGAAAAAAACAAATTTAGAAAAAAAACACGACTTTCTTCCTTCAATTACTTTATTTGTCCGGCAAGTAAAGGATTAAATGCATAGAGCCAATCGTGTACATCTTTTTCTACTAATGGTTGAATAAGAAAACCTCGATATTTCGAAACAACTGAAAATGTATTTCGAGCACTCTAAAAATTCACCGAGATTTATGATTATTATTTCAATAGATGTTCTTCATACTCTTGTGCCACTTTCAATATCTTCATCGTTATACTCAATACGAGCTGTTCCTAAATTAATTAACGCACGTTCAACAGGATCTTTCTCATGATTATAAATAAATGCGAATGGACGTCGTACAACCTGAATTTCGAGAAATGTTTATTCACTTTTTGTTATTATTTTCAATGAAAATATACGTACGACAAATTTTTTCACCCAACCACTTCCTTTCTCTTCCAAGAAATTCAAATAACCACGTCGTGAAACAACCGGTGAGATTCGTACTTCTTCAATCGATGGTATATATTTCAATGCAAGACCTGCTGTATTCATCAGACTTTCCATTGAACGAGATTTCGGCATATTCGGCGAGATTGTTCCGCCGATTGGAGGCAATGATGAGAGTGTATACGATGGATCTAAGTGTGCGAAACGTGAGAGATCTGAACTGCTCGATGATGCTTTGATAAATGAATTGATCATGCTTGCTGTATTCAAATTCGAAAATGAATAAGTTGACGCAGATTTCAAAAGAGAATTCACAGTTCCGAAATCTTCTGAATATAACCGATCGGTAGTGACCTAAGAACAAGAAATTCGTTGATTCGATTCAAGAAAACAAAACAAATTATTCGTCATACTTCAATTTCCGGAACGTCTAATCTCGATGGAATCGATGGCGGTGGTAACATCATCGATAGACATCGACGCATGAGATTCTCTTGTCGATGATCGATGGGTTTCAATGGATCAATTGTTATCAATGAATATTTGAATTTATCCGGTGAATTATCATTTGGTGATGATAGAGGATTGTCGAGACGATTTTTCACTTGTAAGAAATGTTTTGTATATTCGACACATTCAATTCGATAGAGTTTTTCTAAGTCATGTTGATGTTCGATTATTAACGAGTCACTTCTTGGCCGCCAACCTTCTAACATTTCCTCGCCTCGAACGTAGATTTTCGACGTGTCAATCGCACGTTTATGTTTAGAATCTTGAGCAAAATTATTCATTGGCGTTGCACGACGCAATTTCAATTCGTAAACAGCCGATACACGATTCGAATACTCGCTGATATTATTTAATATCGGTGAATTGGTTGAAAGAAAGAAATTCTTCAATGATGAACGAATACGTGATGTCGAATCGCCACCACGTGGATACAAAACAAGACAAAGATCTTTGGTTATAATAGCTGGTTGAAAGGAATTTTCAATTTCAAGATAGGATGAAATCGTTAGATAAACTGAATTGCCACTTGATGTACAACGATTTAATAGAAGAGAATTGTGGAGTGACGAGTCCCAGGCGACTTCAAAATGATAGAACGTTCGTTCATCATGATGTTTTTGTATGTAATGTGCTGATATGATGTTTAATGATAAAACTTGACCATCGGATTCATCGAAAACGGAATCCCGTTGACCACGAATACGACCAACAACAACTTCTTGTACATCTTTCCAAATCAATTCCGAGCCACATTCATGACACAATGTGATGCCGATTCGTCGTTGAATACCTTGATGAAGAATAAATCGACCTGAACACGGTACATCATCCGAATGATCAACAGTTGCAGCGACATATTCGCCATTCGGTGATAGTTCGAAGATTTCATACCAAACTAAGAGATCATGAGTAGCGTGAACTTGATTCGAAGGATTGACAGGTGTCATGGGATTCAGTGTTTGAGCTGGCACAGGTTTGGAAAAGGCAACCGATGGTGCCGAAGGATTACTCGAAGATATCGAACTAAAATCGTAATTTGAAATAAAAAGCTAAATAAGAACGATTGAAAAGTACCTATTTTGCAAAGGATTTGTTGGTTCTTGATAATGACCCATGATTTCGAATACTAATGGTTTCGTGCGAAGATAATCGATGAATGAATGTGTGACAACAACGTTAAACTGAAAGAAAATGAGAATATGTTTGAAAGAAAAAGACAAGTTCTCGAATTTACATTTTGAACATGAAAAAATCCGAGCGGTGGTCCTGGTTTGCCTTGATTTTTCAATGGTTCAGTTGAATAGATTTCTTGTTGTTGATGAAGAAAATAGAATTGACAGAAAATATCGGCGTAATCCGATGAGATTTGTGATGCTTCGAGAACAGTCACTCGAAATTGATATTCGACACCTAGACGTTCGATGAATTGATTCGATTGTGTGTCAACCGAACTCGAACGACGATCGAATAAATCACAAGATTTACTCAAATCATTCGACGACGGACTCGAAATATTCTATACCACGAAAATTTTATTTCGAATTAAACCAAATTGTTGTTTTACTTGAAAATAAGTTTGATCATCGAACACAATTTTCGTCATTGCATTCGCATTTCGATACGTTCGCATGAGTTTCATTTGATTATCAGCTGTGTCGTTGTTTTGCAATTCTTGAAGAGCAATTTTCAAGTAACCTTTGACTTCACCTCGTTCGGAAACGATGGCAATGTTTTGAACCAAGGGAATGCCGTGCAAAAGATTGGTTAGATAAACAAATGCTCTGCAATCGAATTCAAATTTTCAAAGAACCGAACAAAAAAAGAAAGAAAATCGTTTACCGTCCGATCGGTCGAAACCAAGGGAACCGATCGTAGAACGGATCTCCTTGACTGACAGCATCCTGTGGCGATGCTATTTCAGCATGACGATCGGGCGATGTTGGTGAAGCTTCGGCAGCATTCGTATACATCTCACGCATTAATTCCAATCGTTGTCTATTTGATATCGAAAATAGAAAAGATAAAATCAAACTTTCTTTGAAAAAGATCAAAATCCAACCGAGCTTTCGATGAAAAATCAAATTCTCCTTTGACCGTCGGCGTTGGTATCGAATCATCGAAACTCGATGAACGTGTATCGGATAGAGCTGGCCGATCTGTTGTCGAATAATCTTTCATATCATTACAACTGATAGCACATGGAATGGGTGTTTGTTCACAATTGTATATTTGACGCATCGATTCCAAACGTTGTCTAAATAAGAAAAAAAAGCAAATTTCAATTGAAATTTTCTTCATAAACATGACGAACCGAAACTTTTCCAATGTCCAATAATGTCTCGCTCCATTTTTCAAATCTTGTACTTCAACAGCAACGATCGTACGTTGCGATGATGACGAAGCGAGATCCGTCGGCAATGGAGAGTAGAGTGTGTCAGTTAAAAGTACGAATTGAAATTGAACTCGTTTGTTCAATTCAACACTGATTGCATTCGCTTCTTTTAAATAGATACTATTACCCCATAACAAATCCTAAATACAACGAACAGTTATCGTATTAACAAGTTCTGCTAGATGAACAAATAATCTCGAAAGACGAAAAAAAAACAAGACAACATCGAGTACCTTGATCAACCAAATCGGTTGAATACGATTCGAATAATCCTAATTGAAGTTCGATGATTATTTTCCCAAAGAAATGAAATGAATAATGATTAACTTACTTTCAATGATGTCATTTGATGATATCGCCATTTTTTCCAAGCCCACCAAGCTAATTGATAATCTTGTTCTGACCATGAACAATCTATGAGAAAAAAAAACACATAAGATTCAATTCAATCAAATCGATTGTTGCCTACAGCTAAGTGTATCGTTATCGTTGTCGACGAAATCTTGTTGAAATTGTTGTTTGAATGTCGATGTATCAAAGCCTGACGATGACAAAATCGATGAAAGCATCGATTGACTCATCGATGTTTCCATGACTTGTTTTTGTAGTTCGACAATTTTCGATTCATATTCGAGCTTTTGTTCGCGTAAAAGACGATCGGCTTCTTCTTTCTCACGTTTAAATGCTTCTTCCATTGTTACAAGCCTACAAAATAATCATAATAATAATAAATCGATTTTTCTTCGAGAACAAATCTTCTACTTTTTCTCCATTTCAGATCGAATATCAACGCCTTGTTTCTCTAATAATTCTTGTATTGCACTATTCCAATCGGTTGGTTCTACAAACAAAAACAAATATTGCAGAATTCTCCTATGAAAATCACGTACCACCACTCGTTGCCTCGGTTTTTGTGTTCTTTTTTCTTGCTTGTTCAGGATTTAGAAATCGAAAAACATGTGATTTACCGAATATAACTCGAGATCCTGATGTGAGCTCAACTGTCTGATTGAAATCGACTTTTTTCCCGTTGACATAGCACATTGCCGTGTCACTGCATGGTTTTAGATGAACAATATTTTGCGAATTTGTTATTATACAATGTTCAGGTGCGATATGTGCACTGGAAAGAACAATATCTTGATGTACAGGTGCATCCGGTCGACCAACACTAAACGGAGAAAGAAAAAGATGTTCAATTCATTGAGATATGAAGAGATTATTCTACCGAGTAGTGCCGTCTTTGATGAAATACATCAAACATTCAGACATCAATGGATCTTCACTGAGATTGACTAGATGAGGTGACTAAAACAAAACACGAGCAATGAATTTATCCGAGAGAATTTCGATGTCTAATTACATTTTTCGGAGAAAATATTCCGACGGCATTACCGTCATTTTTCGAATACACGCCTAGTTCATGAAATGCTGCTTCTCTATAAACGAAAATTAATCTTTTGTTTTTATTCAAAAGAATGAATTATACCGTTCGGCCATAATCTTTTCAGTTTGTTTCAATTTCTCTTCGTACGACATGCATAACGAGTCCATAAGTTTCTGATTTTCTTTCAAACGTTCGAGAGCATCTTCACTACTTTGTGATGACGTTGATTTCAAACGTTGATGTTTCGAGGCCAGTGAATGCGACGATGCCGATGTCGGCAGTACAGTCGTCGGCGTCCCATCCGGTGAAATGTCAATACCAGCTTCGTTTTTCAATAATTCTCGTAATTTGAAAATTTCTTCTTTCAAATCACGAATTAATTTCGCATTGGCATCTTCATTAATAACAGCTTTGCAAACAATCGCCTTGGCTCGATCGGCATACCGAAGTGTCGACAAAGTTTCTTCGTAGTTAATATCCGCCGGTGATATCGCAGCAATCATTGCTGTTTTTGAATTACCACCAAGATTTTCTTTTAACAACCAAGTTAAAACGGAATCACGGTACGGAATAAAATCGCCTTTCTTTTCTGTTCGAGTTGGTTTACGATTTTTTGAGCTGATTTCAGCAAGGGCCGCTATGACCTTGCCTAGAGTCGTCAATGATTTATTGATATTCGCTCCTTCTTTGAGTCGATCACCGGTGGCGCCCGTGGCATCGGCTCGTTCGCTACCAGCGAGATCAACTAACGAGATTTTCGATTGTTTTTCAGCTGTTAAATCAGTCATTTCATCGTGTATCGATTGAGAAAAGAAGAGAGTAAAAACAGCATGTGATCGACTCGAGGTTTCATTCATATTTGTTGCAGCCACCGTTCGAGCTTTATTTCCTTCATCGATTAATCTCGATATATCATCATAAGATGTGACAAGTAAACGCGAAAGATCTTCAACATACGGTCCCATAATTGGATGTTCACGTACACGTAGATTATGTGAACCACCCATGTTTGTCGATTGACTTTTCTTCGGCGAGAGTAAATCTCGAACACGTTCACAATAGATTTCCATGTAGGACACTTCGACTGTATAACGTGGCTTGATTTTCGATGTATTTGTCGGCGTTATACGTTCGAATAATTCTCCACATAAACGTGGTATAATACCTTGCTGTTCGGACTCGTTTTTGCCCATCATAGTAAAGGATTTTCCGGCGCCTGTTTGTCCGTAAGCAAATATACAAACATTGTAACCTTCGAATGCGTGTTCTAACATTTCAATGCCAAGATCTTGATAGACTTGTGTTTGTGTAGCAAATTTTTGATTTCGAATTGATTCATCACATGACCAATAGGAATAATCGTATTTATAACGTTTGATTGTGTCGTCAAGAGGATTTCGAATGAACGTCGTTTGTTCATCTTGATCCATTTGAATTATACATTTGGCTTGTCGTGCTCGTTCACGTGCGTTAAATGGCCGAACACGAACGGCTACTTTGACCGACGTCATCTTTCGAATGACGATCTTTAGGAACAACCAAACTCAATATAGAAAAAAAAAGAAGAAGAAGAAAAAAATAAGGATATATGATTGAGTATTATTGTCTTCTTTTTTGCACATAAAAATAGATGCTGAAAAAGATAGAGAAGAACGGAAAAAAGAACCTAGAGATCGTGAGTGCATTCATTCATTTATTCGCCGTTTGTTGACAAAGATTTATCAATTTTGTTGACACAGAATAGAAAAGAAAATATGAAGAAGAAGAAGCAGCACCAAAAACAATCTGCTCTTGAAAAAGGAAAAAAACAAATCTAACCTTAGTCAGTCTGACGCAAGATCTAGAGAACAAATACTAAATATTTTTCTTTCTGATTTAATCATGCATAATGTATTTGACTATATACACATCTGACAGATTCTTAATTAGTTTTTATTTCTGTGTTATTGTTACTACCGTGATAAATATCTCCAATGTGTTGAAATATTTTCAAAATACGTTCGAGGTATTCATATTTATGAATTATTAACAAGTTATATTTGCGTGTAACGATCTTTTCTAATTGATAGTTAGCATTTTGACTTACTTCTTAAATTTCAAATGGAAAAAATATACTAATAGAATATGTGTCTGATCATTCAACTCGAATGATTTTGTTTTTCTCTCTCTCTTTTCAACAATTAATTAATCGAAAGAAAACTTTCAACATTCTAAGTAGATGAAAAGAAGAAGGAGAAAGAAAAAGAAAGTCTTTTTTCCGGTTAATTGATCGAATTTTTTGACAGTTACCATCCATGATTAGATCAAATTAACCTCCAAATAACTATCACAATTCGTTTTTTAATAAATAATAAAATGTCAACTGAAAAAAAACATTTTTCAATTTACAAAAAAATCTTTTCATTACATTCGAATGATTTCCTCAAATTGAAATGCATTAATGTGTTACAAGAGAGTTCCCATGAACCAATAGAAAATCTTCAAGAAAAGAACAAGAACGCTTGCTTGCTTTTTCATTTCTTTTCTTCGTCTTCTAATCAAATTAAGTGTCTACGGGGAACAAAAATTTAAAACAATGTCACATACAATTCTATTTCTTCAATCAACTAATAAACTTGATTCACGTACTTATTCAGATTATGAATCTGTCGATGAATGTCTCGATGGTAAAGAAAAAAAAACAAACAAAATTCGTTTTTTTGATTTTGTTCTACATTGTTTATATTATCGAATAGGTATTTGTAAAGTTTTCGAAGAACATTTGAAAAAACAAAATCCATCATTACCATCGATTACATATGATATATCGGAATTGTTTCAATTTATCGATCAAATCACTGATTTGAGTTGTTTAGTTTTACAAAAACAAACAGGACAATACAAGCCGCACAATAAGGAATGGATTAAACAAGAAATTTTTCAATTATTAAGAAAACAAGCTGGTGGCGGACGATAAAATTCTCTTTTTTTCTTGCTGTTCTTGTTGTTCATTAATAAATATTAAAAAACATATTAATCCTGTCGGATACGAAAAAAACCTCCACAGAAAAACCAAATATTACAGCCTGTTCATGAAATGACAGACTTGACTGGGCATTTTTTTTATTATAACATAAGAAAATAACTTCTAATCAACGTAATTTTTCTACAAGTTGTAACGCCATAAGCGAAGTTTCTGTCATTATAATTCGTCAATTTAATTCTTTGCATGAGGATTAAGGAAAACGAATTTCAATTGCTGCATAAAATTGACGTCTAGACTTTGTAGCTTGTCATGATCAATCTTTTGATTATAGAATAAATGAGCATAGATTTGAGATAGTATTTTCTTTTCCAAATAGATACAGAAAAAAAAGGAAAAGCTGACTAGACGATTGATTCGAAGTTCCGTTTTTTTTTCCTCTTGAGAAATTTTTTATTTCAGAGTCAACTGAATTTCCAATTAGACAGACATAAACATTATTTACCGAGTGAGAAAAATTAAACCCCGAACGGGAATAATAAATTTCAGGAAAGAAACCCGAGAAGTTAAAATTAAATATGTCAAGTTCCTTTTCTTTCAGTATAAGATAATTACCTCTAGTTTGTATAGTTAGACCGAACGAATCCTTCTTTTTAAAAAAAAACATGATATACCCTGGGCCCATACGAGTACTATCTTAATTATGATAATCCTTGATAGAGCATATATTATTATCTCTTTTCTTTTTTGTTCATGCTCAGTCAGAACAACTTCGTGCCGAGATGTTGTTCTATTTATTCAACTCACGTCATAATAAGTCGGCACAGCTATAACAACAATTGTGCTCGAATTGAAAATTCTAGATGTTCGACTATGGAAGAAAACTCGACATAAGCAAATTTTAGTTTGATTATGTCAGTTGAAACCATTCGATTGATTTTTTCACGTTATTGTTCAATTATTTTATTTATTTTCGGTAGTATCGGTTTAGTATTAAATACAATTATATTTACACGACCAACGTTTCGACAGAATTCATGTGTCAATTATTTTCTTGCATCAACTGTTGCCAATTATTTTGTTGTCATTTTCATTCTACCATCACGTGTACTTTCTGATGGTTTTCAAATCGATCCCGGACAATATAATTTAATCTATTGTAAACTAAGATTTTATACATATTTTACCGCTAAATCTTTATCATCATGGTTCATTATTTTAGCATGTTTCGATCGATTCATGTCAAGTTCACCTCTTGTACAGCGACGAGCATTTGCACGAATAGTTGTTTCACGTTGGATGATTTTTCTAACGACATTAATCGGTTTATTTTTCTATAGTCATGTTTTAATATTCTATGAAATCGATTCCAATCAGCAATGTGATGCTCGTTCAGGTATCTATCGAATATTCAATGATTGTTTCTATTTAATCGGTTACAGTTTAACTCCACCGATTTTAATGCTAATCTTTGGCATATGTACAATAGCTAATACTCGACGTATTCGTCGAATTGTTCCACGTCATGGTCGACGTATAACAACACTGAATAATCGTGATCAAACATTAATGTTAATGTTAACTGTTCAAGTTATTCTTATAACAATAACAACTGTACCACATGCTGCACAAAAACTATATTCAACATTTACACTTGAGAGAACGAAAACTAATTTCGAAAAGGCAGCAGAAAGTATTTCCATTATTATTGTTCGAACGATTTCATTCTTTAACCATTCATCAACATTTTATGTTCTTACATTAACAGGCAAAATGTTCCGAAAAGAATTATATAAAATATTAAAAAAATGTTTTTTCTGCTGTCAATATGCACAACCAACGAGAACAAGTCATCAACTAAGAACATTGACGCACACAGATAAACAACTGCGTGTAGAACAAAATCTAAGATAGCACAATAACATGCACTTCTGAATTAATTTTCTTTTTTTTTCTTCTTCGTGTCATTGCCTACGCTGTTTTTCGAAAAAAAAATCTCATTGAATTTTTACGATTTCGTTCATTTTCATTGAGATTAAATTCGATTTCGTCTTATCCTATTCGATTATTATTGTTATTCTTGATGTTTTTTTTCTTCTCACCAGAAAAAAAAAGTTAGCTATGATAATCATTAGATGAATGCCTTTTTTTTCTTCTGTTCATTTAATTATCATAACAAAGATCAAGATTCATCATAGAATTATATTGTTTTTTGCTTGTATGCTCTTGCCTTTTCTCTCTCTCTCTCTCCATGAGTCGAATAAATTCGATCAAATATAGACAAAAAAGAAGCCTCTTAATTAAGACAGTATTTCACACGTGGGATTCAAAAACTCAAATAATAAATTTTTCTTCATTTTCTTCGCCGAGTCAATTGAATATTCATTGTTTTTTTAAGTTCGTATTTTTTCTTTTTCTTTTTATTATTTCGTTTTACAAATCATCGAAGAGAGAAGAGGAATTCGAATGCAACCGAAGGTGACACGAAATTCGAACAATAGACAATGGACTAATAATTCTCAACAAACACCGAATCATGTTAAAATCACCTTGTTAGATCAACGTACTCATCATTCAAAAGCAGCTTTGGTTAATACTCGTGTCATACCTATACCAATTCAACGTGTCAGTGCACATAATCCTCGCGTATCACATAGATATTATGGTGAGGAATATTTTATTAATGATAAACAACGTGATGCACAAACAGGACGATGGGTTTTGAATGTTATTACAGCACATGAAGAATATCAGAAAGCAATGAAAATACAAAAGAATTACACGCAACCAACGATTATTCAGGCGTCAACTGTAGGACAATTTGAGTTGAAATATGAATGGATAATTTTGTTGTTTTTAGGCGAAGAAAGCGAGTTTTCAATCGTTTAAATCCAGTCGTATCGAACCATTTGTAGTTCGTTTATTTAGTTTCTAGTTTTTCATAACTTGTTCTTGTCTTGCTATTAGAATTCAACAAGTCAATTAAAAGATAATCCTTTCTATCAATCTCAAATTGAACATGAAGTAACTTTCGATTGTTAACAACGAAAAGAAAAACAAAATCGTAAATATTTGCAGGTCTCACTTCACAATCCTCAACGACGATTATTGAGTCCGACAACAATCGATGATGTTCAAAGTGAAATTCTATCGGATTTTTCAAGTGCTGCATCCGTCGATCATGATCATTCACAGAAACGAAAACGAAATTCGTCGAATGATCGATCTGATCATTCAACAGACGATTTTCACAATAGGTATATATATATATATACTTCGATTTCAACACTTTCTCTATAAACAATTTATTCATAGTGATGAGAAATTTCCTTGTTTTACGAAACGAGTGATTATTGCTTGTACGATCCTATCTGTACTTTTGATTATTGGCATTGTAGTCGCAGTTTTTGTTACAATTTTTGTTGCAAGAGGTAATGAAACTTGAAATTCACTATTTGTATTACTATTATTATTTGCATAAATAGGTCAATCGTCTAGTTCAGAAAGTAAATGTAAGTAAAGAAAAAAAAACACACTTTTCTCTCAATCGAGATGTTTTCGTTTCAGCACTCGATAGCAAAATGTTGTCAATACAAGACAAAAACATATGTTCATCAATATTATTCAATTTAACTGATCTTCAATGTCAAGGACAAAATTCGTACAATTATTTTTCTTGTTATCAAATGCCAACATCATCTTCAATGACGATTCGATTTGAATTTCAAGGTCATTGGTATATCGATGATGTAAATATTGTTCAAAATTCAACGGATATTTCATTAATAATTAATGGTGATTTCGAATCAAATTTAACAAATTGGATTGTAAATAGTTCAGAAATCTATGTAGATAGAAATCCGAATTTAGCTCACACAGGTTCAGCTTATCTCGTGGGTCGATCACAAGATCAATTGAATTCTATTGAACAAACGTTTCACGTACAATTTGATCAATGGATTGAGATAAGTTTCTGGTGGAAATACGATGCTGAATCGAATCAAACTAATGATAATCTTTGTCAAGCTATTGGACAATTGATTTGAGTTGATTGATTAAAATTTCTACCGTTTTTTTTTACTTTCTTTTTCTACATTGCTATGAGAATAATATAAATATATATGCAACGAACTCAATAGATCTGATCAAATGACGTCAGTGCACTATGTGTTGATCGATCAAATTACTTTTGCTCTTCGTTTTCCATTTAGTAGAAGGCACGCGTCGAGAAAACGTACTGTATAACCTCTTCCATCGTTTTCACAGGCTCTCGACCTTTATATAGGACGAGTATTTCTCTCGATATCTCCACACAACATGGCTGCTATACTCAATGCTCTCTTTGGCACTTATCCTGATCAAACAACAGAGACAACAGAACGTCTTCATACATCAGCTATTGCCGATGATGTTCAAGTTCAATCGGTGATTTCATCTGAAATACAAGCAAATGCAAAATTAACTAATAAACTTAATATTGATAATCTATTATCAGAATTAAATACAACACATTCGCAAGTTGATGCTTATTCACGTGCACGAACAGCAGCAATCAATGAACAAGTTGTTTGTTTGTTTTTTTCGTTTCACATACTTATTATTTTAATTCATAGGCGAAAAAATCAATCGCCGATGTTCTTGCTCGAACACAACGTCAACAAGAAGAATTATTAGTTGACGCTAATCGTCGTCATTTACTTATTGAAAATGATTATAAACTTCAATTGCAAAAGGCTGTCGAAGCATTAGATGCTGTCAAAGCGAAAACATTAGCTGATTTAGAACGAGATCTTCAAGCTAAACAACAGATTATTATGACCGAAGCTAAACGTGAAATTGATCTTTTAAATGACGAAGCTAATGCAGCTAAATTACATGCTCTCGTCGAAGCACAAGAACAGGCTAATAAAGATATTTCTCAACTTACTAATCAAGTTGCTGTTTTGGGACAATTAGATACGCAAAATTTATTACAATCAACAACAACAACAACCATTACTTCGCAAGCTCAAGCGGCTAGCACACCTGAAATATCAACCGTTGAAAATCAAACAACCTTTTAATCCTTTCTTTCTTTCTTTCTTTCTCGTTTTTTGCCAATTGTAAATCAAGCAAAATAAAAACTATACATCCTTCTCTTTGACTAATTCATTCTCTGAAAAAATAACATTCATAGTCCGTCATCATTATTGAACTAATGAAGCACAAATCCGTGCAGACAGATTAGTCATTTGATTAAATATATTCACTTTACATTCATCCATTACACGTAGATTTATATCCATACATTCTAATTGATGAGAGGGTGTTCTGTTCGGCACACGCACATTCATCATCCGATCAGTTTATAAGAAAATTACGTAACTTGTCCAAGGTATTTATTCAATGTCAATTAGTTCTGTTTTTTTTCCTTTCCATCCTTCCCTTTCTCTCTCTCGCTCTGTCTCCTCTGCCGTATAAGTTCAAAAGACTAATTTTCAATATTTTATTGTCATTCGAAATGAGTATGAAATTCCATGTTGTAGAAAAGATTAAATATCAATGTCAATAAGACATAGGCCTACGAATATCATCAATCAGTAAAACAGAAACCATGTAAATGTTGATGATATATATATACATACATGAAAACAAAATGAGATAGACATCATTATTTATTTGAATGAATAGAAAATTCGAGATGAGAGAAACAGCCATTGTCTACGTGAGAGTTCAATCGATCCACATTTTTATGTCAATAGAATCGAACCTTCGAAGTAAGTTATTATTCTGTCTCAGAAATTATCGATTCAATTAATCATTGATCTGTCTCCATTTCGCCTTTTCTCTCTCTCTCCCTCTTTTTTTTTGTATATATATATTCTTTTTGTTCTCTAATTTCATTAGTTATTTTACTGCTGTTTGTATAAATAACAAAAACGCGAGTACACGAACAAGTGTCCACTTTTCTCACCTCTTCATCAGTGAACATCAAACAATACGTATACATTTAAAATACATCACTCAACTCGAACGAATCGTTCTCATCTAGTCTCAGTTCATTTTCTTCTATTACAATATACGAGTTAAATATTCATTAGGATAACAACAAAAAGAAAAAGAAAGAAACGAACAAGCACGTCCTTTCTTTTCTTGGTTCAATATATATATATATATATATATATGAACATTTGGTGCCAAGGTAATGCATAATCATATATACCCATACATTTTTAAAAGTCATTGACAAATGATTATATACTATGGTATTAAAGAACATCAATCATTGTGTATATGCTTTCGAGATCGAGAGAGAAGAAGTGGTTGACTATATGGTCGTAGAGAAAAACTTTAACTAAAAAAGAATGTTTTGCGAATTAATCGAGTTCAAGTCCGTTGTGTGATCTTAATCTTTGAACAATTAAAGTTCAATCAGGTATGTATGTATGCAAAGAAAAATGTACACACACACACAACGTTTGATCGATCGAGAAGAATTAAACGACAAGAAGCGAATGAAAGATTAAACTAACTACAGCACATTCACTTTTCTTTTCGTTTTTTGCTTCACTCTCTCCTTTATCATGATAATGATAATGATTTTAATCGATCATAATTTGTGATTCAAAAAAACACTCGTGTCTATTCTCACATTTACGTATGTTGTCGTTGTTTTTTTTTGTCTCTTTTCATTGTAGAAAATTTTCCTTTTATTTGATGATATATCGCAATGAATAATTGTCTATGCAATGTTTATTGTTTTCTGGATCTATCTTTTCATTTTCCTACGAACAATTCAATCGAATCAAATATCTAATTGTTCATTTTTATCATCGATTTATCGAACAAATTCTGCTGTTTCAAATCAAATCGAATTTCTCAATCAAACATCGATTCGTCTTTTTGCACATCATGCTTTTCTCTCATCGGTTTCATCATTAGAATTCGGTTTAATCTATCAATATTCACAATCGAATTATCTCGTACCATTTCCACTTCTCTTATCGTGTACAAATACAATCTATTCTTGTCAATTAACAACAATGACAACACGCGATTTCGAGCCCATACATGTACAATTAACAGCATTGAATTTTACTCGATTCAATCATACAATGGGCTTGTATCTTAAACAAGGTCGATATCAATTAAGTAATTGTTCGATTAATAATAATAATAATCAACAAGATTTTACGGATTTAAAAACCATTTTTTATATTGATATTCAATATGAAAAACCTGTCGGTTCGCCATGTGATTCATTCGATGATCGTTGTGGTTCATCATCAGTGACAACTTGTTCATCATCGACTTGTACATGTCTTTCAAATTCAAGTTCACTTGTTGCCTATTCGGACTCATATTTTTGTGCTGATATGTTAAATACATCGAATTGTCAAGTGTTTCCATCACGTTGTATAGCATGGTGTAATCAAACAACAAATTATCTTTGTATATGTCCGAATAATACATTAAAAATTCAACGAAATAATCAATTTATTTGTGAATTACCAATAAATTCGAATTCTTGTTCGATCAATGATTCACTTCGGCAATGTTCAATTGGACAATGTTGTATCGATCAACAATGTTTAGATTGTTCATTAACAACAACAACAATTCAAACGAAAACAGCGAAATTCTATTCAGTAGCACTCGATGAAAATCTTCAATGGATTCTTAGTCTTCTTGCTGGTATACTCGGCATATCTGTCATCATTCTTCTCGGTCTTGTTTGTTGGTTCAATCGTCGTCGAAATCAATCGAAAACAGAACAATCCATATCGAATACATCAACATCATCGCTTTATATTGCACCTCAACAACAAAAATTTCCTTCTCATCCTCTAACCAATCATTCGTATCGAACGGAATCATTTCGTCATGCTGTTCTCTCCGGTCACAAATCGAATCGCATTCTTGAACATGTGTCAACGCGATGTGACAGTGAAATCGATGAGAGAAATCGAGGCTCATCGCCAACATTCAGTACATTGGAATATATTGTTCCAACTCAAGAAACAAATATCTATCAAATCATCTTACCGCCGCCACCACAATCTCTAACTCATACTGTTTAAATGTTCATGTTTGTTGTTTTTGTTTTTGTGTTTTAAAAAATATAAAATAATTCTCATTCGATCTGTCGAGTCATCTATCGACGAATGGATTTTTATTTGTTCGATAGGAAAACGAACACGACTAGAGTAGATATTATTTCATTTACTTAATATGACGATTGAAACGAAGAAAAACAATTTCGATTATTTAATCGAACAAATTCGTTCGAATTTAAATGAAACACCACGTGCACATGCATGGTTATTAACCACTTTAGCAATCTATGGTCATGATTTTCATGTTCTTATTGATCTCTATCGATTATTTTATGAACAAAAATCGTACAATCTTCTTTCGTTTATTATTGAACATATCATACAATATCATCGAACTCAAATCGAAACGAATCTTTTTCTTCAAGAACAATTTCGATTGATACTTTCGAAGAAAGTCGAAAATGAATTTTCCTATGCTCGTGTTTGTTCACAATTATCTTCGAAAACACGTGAAATCATTTCAACATTGTTAATTCAAAATTCCTATCATGAATTAGAACAAAATCTTCGTTGTGCAAATCAATCTCTCGAACAATTAAATCAATGTCGAGATAAAGCACTTGCTTGTCTTGCATTTTCATCATCATCGATTACTTCGATTCTTCAATTAATCATCAATACTGAATCACAATTTGATTTTCAAAATGAAAAAACTTCGTTGAATATTCTCCGATGTTTATTCGTTCGAGATCTTTTACCATTCGTTCTTCAAACTGAACAGAAATTCGATTTACAATCACATATCTGTCATAAATGGTTAATCTATGCAATTGAATTCTATTTTGAATATTGGTTATTAACATTGAAAACATCGAACAATCAAATTAAATTAAAAGGAAATAATCAACAAACGTTTCAATGTGAAAATCCATATGAACAAATCGAAAAATTACTTCAATTGACCGAAAATATGCAACAGAATTTCAATTGGCAACAATTTCATTCAATGTATGACTTTGAAATCCAATCCGAACTAAAACTTTCATTTTTTTTCTTCGATTTTCTCTAAGAACATCGTCAAATCGTCGTCAAAAACTTCTCGAATTACAAATTCTCATTGATCGTGCATCGAATTCAACTATTCATTGTCCATTAGAATGTTTTCTTTTTTGTTCATCATTTCCAATTTATATTCAATCGATTATCAATCTTAGTCAAACATTTCCTAAAGATTCCATATTTCTCTATGCAACAAAATCACTTCAAAAATCGTTACAACAACAAAATCAATTTGAACATTTCAATTTCATGGAAGACTTTTCTCTATTTATTCAATGTTTAAATTTTCTACAATTATCATCAATGTCTTCGTGTATTAAACTTTTTCAAGAAACAATCGATAGAATTCATTTAAATGAAACAATCGAACTCTATGCGTATCTATTACGATGTTTTTATTTCTATTTCAATATACAAAAGTCAAAATCACCTAAAAATGAAAAAACAAATCAAACAATTATTATCGAGTAAGTAAATGAAAGCGAGATTTTTTTGTTCTCTTTATCATAATGACCTTTTCTCTCATTTTACATAGTGACACGCCGCAGAGTCCTACAATGCAAGATGAATCATCAACAACTCCAGTAAAAAATTCATTAATTTGTCCGGATATAGAAACACTTATTCAACAATTGAATAATGATTCCCTCGAATCACGCCTTCAACTTTGTTCATTAAATTCTTTTACGCAATCGAAACAATCAATTGTTTCCTACTGTATTGAAACATTAATTTATTTACATGAAAATTTTTCATCAACGCCCAATTCATCCTCAGATATTCTCCTATCCGTGTCATCAGATTATTGTTTTCTTTCTCGTTCATATTCATTTCTATTTAATTATATTATGGATTTAATTATCGAACAAGTTCCATTAAATATTATTCTTTGTCAAATTGAAAATGAACAATTACTAACAGCAATCTATCCTAAAGATCTTCTTTCAACATTAAATCCACTTTCACTTCGTTATATTTACGATCAAAAATTATTGAAACAATTATTGAAATTTATTCAAACGACAACAACGTCCGAACGACGCTGGATTCTTAATAGTTCAAATAAACGAAAACTTGATAAAGAAGAAAATAAAATCAACGACGAACAATTCATCGAGAAAATTATTCAACATGTTAGTAATATTACACAATGGACCAATGAACAGAAACAACAAGCAATTTATTCCTATGTAATTAACGAGAAACAGACACTTCTACAATTGTTGAAATAGATATTAAAAATAAAATCAAAAACTATTCTATAGAACATTCTTAGTTCATTTGTTGAATAGAATACTGCTGATGACTTTTTTTTCCATTAAACAACTTGAAATTGAAAGAGAAAAAAAACACTTTTAATAACGTTTAATTTGTTGTTTATTTAAATTGACAATTCACGCTTGTTTTATTACGCGTATATGACGTCCTTTTTTACAAACAATCGCAAAACTGAGGTAATTGCTCAAAGCATCTGTAGAATATAATATGTTATGATGGATTGCACTCAGCTTCTTCTTCCTTCTTCAAATATATAGGCGTTTCAATGCAGCCAAGCATATTCGATACACACGTATATATATAAGCACGTATACTTACAACAAAGTATTTCTTCTTCTTCTTTTTTTTTCTGCCATCAATTATTACTGCAGTACGACATGCAAATATATTCATATTTAATTTGTTTAGTATTATTATTTGCTATTGATTTAATTTCGTATGTTTCGAAAGAAATAATAAAAGAAAACATTTTGAATTTGTACTTTTTTTTTATTCTAGTGCTCGAACTTTGAATTTCAATCACGATGAACATCAAATAGAATCTGATGGCAGATCGAATGATCAGCAACGTCGAGAAATAATCCTTCGTAAATTATCATCACCGTTTGGAACGAAACGTTTATTGACTAATCATTTTACAAATGAACATTTTATGCCAATGACTCGACATGCAAAAGCCATTATCAAAGGTGATCCAAGAGAATTCATGGGATAATCATTTCTATCCTTTTCTTTTTTTTATTATTCAATATACACACACACACACACACGCGTGTTTAATTATTATCAATAAATATTATGTTATCATTCAAACGAAAGAAGAAAAAAAAAGAAAAAGCGGATGATCTAGTAAAACCATTCGTATTGTTTTTTTGCATACAAAAGAAGAAAAAAACGTTAGAGTAGCTAATTTAATGATGAATAAAATGCTAATAATTCTACATACTGCCTCCGCATTTTTTTAAAGCACAAAAAGATACAGACAGCGGAAAGCTATTAAAAAGAAAATAAAAACAATGTTCGAATAGGAGGAAGTGAAAAAGAAACCGGATATTTCAAAGTTTGTGAATATTAACACCTTGCAATGTCGAGATCGCCAATAAATCGACACCAAATAAACAGGCACATGATGGTGCTGGTTTATAATAACTTGACGATTTCATTTTACCATTCATTGTTATTTGAAATAATCGTGATGTATTACTATCAACAATTAACCATTGATCGTAACTCAATAGAGTACAACTGAACATTTTCGATTGATAATCAATATCTAAATTTAACGACCATAAACGATCGAATCGTGTTGTTGAACGTAATTCAACACGTATACGTTCGGTTGATGAATCTTCAATAAGTAAAAGTAATGCGCCTTTATTAAAGAACATATCATGAATACGTTCATCTTCACCACATGTATCCGGTGGTTCCCATCGTTTAGCTGATTGTAATGAATTCAAAAGATTAAATTCACAGATAGACGAACCTTTTTCGTTTGTTGATAGAAATAATGATGAATCCGAGCATGTAATTGATAACCATTGTAAACGTTGCGTCGTTTCAACACGTTCAACAACAAGTGTATTTACATCGAATATAAAAATATGATTAAGTGTAATGAGAAAAAATTTCGATAATGCATTCGACCAGCACATATCGAAGATTTGCCCATAAGTCCAACGTGTTTGTTTAACAACTTTAAATGTTCGATCGACAAGACAAAGATTCGGCTCGCGATGAATCAATAAATATTGATTGTTACTCGCAATTGGATAGGCACCTTGTCGAGAATATTCAATTGTTTTAATAGCTGCTGGTAATGCTGATACTTGAAAATCTTCAGGTGCGATTTCTTCGATATGAATACAACTCTGATCGATAACTAACGGTGCTGTTGTTATTGACAAATGTTTTTGATCGATATCATTTAATTCGGTTTCAATTGCATGAAGATTTGTTGTTAATGAATCAATAATATCAAGTGTTATTAAACGTTTTTGTACGAAATCGAGCATACTCGTACGAAGTTGTTCGATATTATCACGTTTATGATGAACAATTTTCAAGAGATATTGTTCGATTTCATGAAATTTTTGATCACAATACTGATCGACAGCTCGATAACCATCGAAACGCCATTGTTGAAGTTTTTCATTCGAATTTTGAATATATTTTTTAATATCAATCGCTAATAATTGCCGATCGAATGAATCGATTTCATCGGCAAGAACAGTCAATCTCGAATTTAAATAATCATGTTCATTGTAATGATTTCGACAGAGATTTTCTTTACAACAATAGCATAGAACATTCGCTTGTCGTCGACATCCAACAATAACACATTGAAGATTGCCGAGGTTGGTTTCAATTGACGACATATACAAACTAATGTTAATAGTCAATACCGTCAAAATATTTTCGATTCCTATTTATATACATCATTGACTGCCTGTGCGTGTTTGCTAAAGAAAGAGAAGAAAAAAAAAGGAGAGAGAGGGAGAGAAGACGAAACATTTTTTTTGTGTGTGTATGCAACCTTCAACGATCGCGCGGAATAAAGAACATTTTATGTAGTTATTTTTTTTGTGTGCGCTTATTTGCAATTCGATATATGTTAGTTGTAAAAAAAAGTGTAGTTCGAATAAAGGCAAGTCAAATAATGCGTCACATTGACTGAGAAAATAAGAAAGAAGTGTACTTTTTAATCGATTATCCTTGAATTTATGTTGATGTTATGTATGGTAATGATTTCTTCACAAGAAAAAAAAAAGAAAATAAAATAAATACAAAAAACGAATGGAGTGCGCGTACTATTTAATGACGAAATAAACAAGAATTACGATGAATAGTTAATTATAACCTGAAAGAAAAACGAAAAAAAACAGTTTATTTTTGTTCGCATTCAATTCGATCGCTGCAAGTGCCAAAGATTCGATCGAAAATTCTTGTTTGTTTACCATAATTCATTCCACTTTTACCATATCGATGATGTAAATCATGATCTTCGATACATATTTCCATTCCAAATGGAACCAAGACTTCATAAAGTAAAACATGCGGCCAATAAGCGCGAATACCCGAATGACCACCGGCTTCCATATAAATTAGAACACATTGAGCAACCCAAAATTCATGTGAAGTTAGAGGCACAACTAATGTCGAAAGTATAGGAATAATAACGATTTCAATCACATCTTGAATATCACCGGCGAGAATCGATTGTAATGGTGTTGGATGTTTTGTACAATGATGAAGACTATGAATTTTCCATAAGAATGGAACAATATGAACAATTCGATGATAAGTGTAGAAGAACATATCCAAGGCAATAAGCCAGAGACCAACTTTAACCAAAACGAACCAAGAAATCGTTCGGCCGAGTGCAGGTGGCTCGTAACGATTGTATCCACCGAGAACAATACCAACAGTTGTTCGTATAATAAAATACATGATAACACTAATAACAAGACGTGGAATGAGTTTGTCAGGCACATGATCTCGTGGTCGTTTATCTTCGTCGAATGTTCCGTAATACTTCATATAATAATGACAACGTCCAACAAGTTGAAGAGTAAAAACTACAAATGCAAGCAAATAAAAGAGAAAAGCAAATGCCGGATGCCATGTATGATAATAACTTGTTTCAGGAACGAAATGATACCAAAGTGCTTGAATAATTAATGCAGGCGGAACGACGAGTAATAACCAAAGACGTTCTTTCCAAACGCTATGAACAGGTGGTTTATTGGGATTTTTTTCTTTGAGTTCGTAGACTTTTTTATTGGCAAGATCAATCGTTGCAAGACGTTCGTAAAATGAACGTTCTTTAAATGATTTCGTTACCCATGTTGACGATGCACGTAATTGATAAGCAACAGGCTTTTCGTAGATTTCTTCGATTTCTTTCAAAAACTCAGGTGACTCGGTTTTTGTTAATGTTGACGTCGACATTATTATTATCTCGAAATATGACGGAATAAAATTGTAGGCTCACACGTCGAGTTTTTATACTTGCCCATATTTCGATGTACTTTTTTGCTTTAGTCCGTACTCTTATCATCACGGAGTTTAGTTATCTAAGTTAAACAATGAGAAGTCTTGTTTTGAATTTTTCTTATCTCATCAACATAATCAAAATCGGATTTTTTCGAAGAAGAAAAAACTCTCTCGAATGATTACATACGTGTCAATTAATCGATTTGAGAATATAATCCTTTTTCTTATGTCACGAATGTTATTTAAAAGAAAAGAAAAAAAAAGACATTCATCTAAGTAATTCTTACAAATAAACATGACATTCAAACAATATCTTTGTTCTATCTAAATGAGCATTCCTTCTACAACAAAAAAAGAGAGAGAAAGAAAGTCGAACGGTATTTTTCTTTTCAATCGATAAAAAAAGCCAGAGAGAAAAAGAAGAAATCAGATTTCATATCATTCTTTTCTTCATCGACATGCTCATCATACTAATACAATCGAGATAAACAAAAGAAAGACAAAAAAATCAAACTATGATTTACTAGTAGTCAGTCAGTCGAATCGAAAGAAGCAAAAAAAAAAGAGGCCCGAATATAGTAGCTTTTTTTCTTCTTCTTTAGTCATCCTACTTATTGGTACACGTATATTGTTTAACCACACGCAAACAATATGTTATTAATTGTAAGTGCATGTTTGTAAAACTCATGGGGAAAAAAAAGAAAGAATTTCATTTTCTAATCGACCAACATCTCAATTCTTTTTCTTTTCTTTGATAATTTAGAGTACACCAATGTTAACATCCAATAGTTCTTCATCGAATAATACGAATACATCATCCACAACAACAACAACAACGAATTATCTAACTAAAACCAATGTTCTTGCATTCCATCAATTACAACAACAATTCGATATTTCATCCAATAGCAATAATCATAATTCGGTAGGAGCAATATTCAAGAGATCTATTACTTCCGACCACATGTTCACACATGCAAGCACAATGCGTCCCGTTGTATGTGTGTGAATGTGCCACTCATTCTCTTCGTTGCTTTCAACAGTCTAATTGGATGAGTATGTATATATAGATAAGCAAAAGAAACAGTTCGGTCATCAATGGGGCAACAGACATGCCTTGTAAACTGGATTGATTGATCGAATAAGGACAGCTGAATCGAAAAAAAAACGCATCTGTTTAAGTATATCATTGTTTGATTAAACAAAAAGAAAAGAAAAGAAACGTAATTAGTCGGTCAATCCATTTAAAACTGTCTCTCATTGGATCGACCGTAAATAATCAAAAGAAAAACTAGAACGGAAGTCATTGACTAGTAACAAATCTTGATCGTGTCTTTGTTGACAAGAGATCATTGAATGATGTTAAGATGAAAAAACGATATATATGTGTTCGAGTGTGTTGCAATAACAGATTTATTTCGTGAAAATTTTCTGGCATGTATAAAACGACTGATAGATAGATAGATCGATGATAACGAGCGTACGTGTTATTTGGTTGGTTAACAATGAAAAGATGCGAAATATCTCTTTGAGAGAGAGGGGAAAAGAATAGAACAAAACAGAACAGAGCAAAAAAAATGCAGTAGCAATGTGGAATATTCAGCTAATGTGTATTTGTATAATGATGATGATGGATAAGAAAAGAAATCTAACGTCGACTATTCGGACAATTTTCCTATATATCTATCTATCCGTTCTTTTTCTTGCAGACGCTTTAATTATACATTACTCATCAGTTTCTATTTGCTTCGCATACGATAGATTAGATCGAAGACATACATCTCTCTCGTTTTTCTCCCTAACTGTTGTTTATATTCGTTCTGTTGCTATTAATGAACGAGAACATTGACCGAATTTTTCTTTCTCTTCTCTTGTCTTCTCTCTTATGTTATTCGAAGGGGGGTATTGATGGCATTACTATCTGTTCTCTCTCTTGCTTTCTATTTTTCCTAATATAGATCGTATTTCTCTCGTTTTCTTCTTTTCTATCTATTCATACTTATCCGTTAGCCATGAGAAATACAAGAATATTCTGCTATTGATCTTTCGACAAGGAAGAAGAAGAAAAAAAGCGTTCTTTTTATTCGTTTATTGCTAATTTTGGTGCTAGAACAATGTTGTATTCATTTTTACCATCTGAGAATTATTTAGCATTGAATGTAAGTTCGGTTTTCCTAAGTTTATATGGAAATTTTTCTTTTTTTTTCTTATAAATGATGAAGATCGAATTGCAACTTATCTATTCTAGCCTTTAGTTCCAACATTATTAGCTGCTGCAGCTGCATCATCAACCACGACGAATTCATCGTCAACTAATGATTCAACATCGAATACCGCTCATTCTCAACTTATTCATCCAACGACATACATGACATCCTCAACCTCATCCTCATCATCGTCGACAACAGATTTATCATCTGGTCAGCAACATCATTCGTATACACATCCAACAACAGTGCCAACAGGCACAATCACGAATAAACTCTCGAATCTTATCGTCGATTCGACGACTCATCTACCCGAAATAATCACTCATGTATCGGCATCGCCAACAACACTTCTCGAAACAACTAATAGTAATAATCAACAAGCTACAACAACGAATGAATTGATTCATAACGAAAATGTAGGGCAATTCTTTTTTTTTCTCACTGGAATAATAAATTCGTTTCGTATTTAAAGGCTCAATCGAATTCTTCACATTCACCACAATCGACGAGTACAACATCATCATCAACGACAACAACAACAACAACGAATCCTAATTCAACGCCAGCTACTATACAAAAACGTTTGCATGTATCGAATATTCCATTTCGATTTCGTGATGAAGACTTGAAAGCTATGTTTGAAGTAGGTTCATTTGAATTTCTCTATCCAATAAATTTGATTTGGCTTGTTTTTTTTTCAAAAGCAATTCGGTGAAATAACAGACACAGAAATTATTTTCAATGAACGTGGATCAAAAGTATTTTCCTTTATTACAAAAAAGACATCTAACGATTTTCTTCAAAAAGGGTTTTGGTTTCGTAACATTTGCTTCCAGTGATGCTGCCGATGCAGCTCGTGAAAAACTGCATGGTGCTGTCGTCGAAGGTCGTAAAATTGAGGTAGGTTATTCAATCATTCACTGGCTCCCTCAAGCTACTCCTCATATTCAAAAAAAAAACGATTATACTAATAACAAAATTTCAAATGTCGAACTCTTGTTCTAGTTGATTTGTCCTTTGACATGATTCGCGAATTCAATCGATGATAGGAGGTAGATCTAAAAGATAACATAAACAGGCAACCCATTCTCATGTATTTATATATTATATATTTATATCTGTCTCTTATATCATTCGTTGCATGCCTGTTCGTGGCTGCTTGTTCGTCTCATTCTTCATTGATTCGTTGATGTTTTTTATTTTCCATATTAGTCTGAACGTTAAACAAAAAAAAAGAACGTCAACAAAACTTTAAAATTCAAAAACATTTTCACATATTTATTTTCTACACAATCTGTGCAAGTTTAACGATATTTTTAGAACATCTATTTGTTGTTGTCTGTCGATCTAGCGCTCTTTCTCTCTTGTCCCTTGTTTGTTAGATAGTTTAATTGAAATAGTAAAAACAAAAAAACGATCAAAGCGCATGATAGTATCTTGTCTGCATGGGTATCTACAATAAAATGAATAATTACGATTCAATTCAATTGGAATCTCTCGTCGCTCGCATGTTTCTATCACCATGCACAATTGATTCGATCCGAACGAAATGTTAATTGAAAGCAACAAAAAAAAACGAAAGAAATTGTCAATCGAATTTTCTTTGTCGTAGTAGAATAAATGCACATTTTATGTTTTTTTTCTTTTTGACACATGATACACATTTATATTTGAATGGCTCGAACGTTGGATTCTCGCGAAGTTTTTCGTTTCCTATTTTCTTTGCTTTATGTCGGTGGTTGTTCAGCTCTTTCGGGTTTTTTTTTCGTTCTTTTCATTTTCGATTAGTAATTTTGGAATGCCGATTTCTTATGCGTTCGTTTGTTTGTTGCATTTGATTAGGTCAATATGGCCACAGCTCGAACACAACCGAAACCAAAATCAACAATGACAAATCCGTTTGGTTAGTTTTTTTCCTTCGATTGTCAAAAAATTTTACTTCGAATCATTTAGGAATACCGATTAATCCTCGACAACGTCCGACTCTACTTCAAGCAACACGTGCTGCGACTGCATTTACAACTGGTCTCGCTCTACCCGGTGGATATACGTATGTTTTTTTTGTTTTCTCAGAAAAAGAAACAATCAAGTTCTCTTTTCAAATAGAATCTATCCTGATCAACTAGCTGCTCTCAGCGGTCTTACAGCATTTCCAATTGCGGCTCAGCCACAAGCAGGTGTTCGGTATATCACCGCACCGGCAGCTCATGGATTAACAACCGCAGGACAACCGACTGGAGCCTATACTATTGGGTAACAATATTACATTTCAACAAAAATAAATCAACTCTTTCTCGTGCTCGTAGTGTTCTACCAATGGCAAATGGTGTTGGTGCACCCACAGGATATATAATCAATGGTCCACCGGGAACTAATATGACGTCTGCTGCAGCTCAAATTGGGTAAGTTAGAAATCGATTGAAAAACGAAAGTTTGATGTGTTTGATGTGTGACTTCGTGAGTTCTTTTCTTATCCGTTCTCGATCATATAGTCTTTTGAATCCCTCAGCATCGTTAATTGGTTTATCAATGTTTTCTTCAAATCCCGATTCGTCGGTATGAATCTTCGATTCAAAACTTCCGACATAAAAACAAAAACTGCATGACTATATACATTTATTTTGCATGTTACAAATAATATTATTCATTTTTAACTCAATTCTTTTCTTTATTAGACACGCTTATCCGGAAACTGCTTACATCGCAGCAGCACCCACAGGAACCATCGGTCCTATCACCGTAAGACATTATGAATTATTCAAATCTTTTTCTTTTATTCTTGTTTCATCACAGGGTATGCGCAATAATGTTCGTTATGCTCCATATTAATTTGCAAACATCGTCTTCTCTTGTTTGTTTACTATGAACAGTAATTCTACATCGAATCAAACTTGTTTTCTTCTCACCTTTACTCTCTGATGTGTAAATATTCTCACATACAGTGAAGATCTTTAATCTCTTACTGATAATATTGAGAGAATCAAATAAAAAAGAAACAAAAAGAAACCTAAAAACTAATGTTAACTGTGTTTATCATTTATTTCGTTTGCTCAATTTGTGCAATGCTTGTGTTTTGTTTGTTTGTTTGTTTGTTTGTTTGTTTCTATTTATATACACATACATAATACATGTATATTTGCGTGATCTACCATTTATCGTTCTTCTTTGTGTGGTGCTATTGTTTTTCTTTTGCTGATAAAAAATAAAGAGAGAAAAAAAAAGACAGAAACTCAAGCAATTATTTTCAAGTACGCATTATAATTAGACCATTGACGTTGTGTTCATAAAATTAAATTTTTCTAGTTCGTGACATTCAACTCTTTGGATGGAGAGAAAAAAAAATATCCTTATGTTTGCATTGAATCAATAAATCCTGATGTTAGATAGATAAAGAAAAACAGCTGAACGTGCTTTTATGTCATGAAAGTTGGCTTTTTTTATTATTATTACAAGAAAAACGATGGGACAGAGACCAAGCAAACTTTTTGATGAAGAAATCATGAATAATTTTACGGATTTATCTTGCGGACAAATTCAATATATTTGTCAGCAAACGAATTTAATTGATAAAGAAGTTTCTCGACGACATCGAGAATTTTTGAAGTTTATTCACGATGGTCGAATGACTAAAGAACAATTGACGGAATATTTACAAAATATTTGGCCAAATGGAAATGTTCTTAATTTTTCTGATTATCTTTTCGATTTATGGTGAGAAAAACAACAATCCAAAGATATAAAAGATCTTTTTTTTTGTTTAGTGATACAACAAAAAAAGGTTTTATTACATCAACAGAATTTATCATCATTGACAATCAATTAAGTGATGGTAAAAGACCGAAAATGTGCATTCTTCGATTAATGGATTTGTTTTTTTTTCAAGAAAAATCATATCTTGGCCTTGTCTTCGACATGATTGATACGCCTCGTAAAGGGTAGAAAATTTATTTAATAATAATAAAATACTATTTGTTCTTCTATTGTAATACAGTTTTATATCTGAAGATAAAATCAAAATACTTCTCTCAGCATTATTCCAACTTATTGGACATCCGCTTGGCGGACAAGAGAAAACGATTATTTCTCAACAACAAATCGATCATCTAATGAAACTTGTCGATGAATGTAATCAGAAACGTTTGTCACGTCATCAATTTGTGAATATAGCACATACAAATTGGACTGATGAAGAGAATGGTTTAGGAGTTTTATTAACTGAAAATTCTTGTTAAATCAATGTAGAAATATAAATTTTGAAAAGAGAAAAAAAACGGTTTTAAGGCAAGAGTACTTCAATTTCAATAAATTTTCCCGTTGTTTCGAGTTTTGTCACTTGAAAATCCATACACGGCATAATTAGAACCTCTTCTTCTTCGGGATATTCTGAAAACTCTTTAATAAATAAAGTCGCATGTTTATCCTTGATTATATAAGTACAAACAGCGGCTTTTTTGTTCGAAGGAAGATCTTTTAGAGCAAATCCTTCAGCTACTGTTCGTAATTTCGATGTCGAAAGAAATGCTTTATTCATGAGCATTTTACCAACGGAATAAACTGCGATATCAGCATCAGTCATATGCATGCCACGATAAGTTGTACCTGCATATTGAAGTTGACGAAGCTCAGGATCGGCAGCTATGTATCGAGCAAATGCCCATGACCATTGAGGATCATGAGCGTTCTCATTTGTTATTGTAAGATCAGCTAGATCACCATTTAATTTTCGATAGAAATCGGTTTCTGCTGTATAAGAACGAATCAATGAAGTTACATCATCTTTCCGAGTCGCCTTCTTCATTAGTCGAGTAATAGCTTCTTTTTCGTATTTATTTTGAACGACATTAGCGCCAAGTGCTTTTTTAACGATCGTTGATATTGGTGGTCGTTCTGTGTAAGAATAAAATCGACGACAATGACTCGCAGCTGCGAATTCATTTTGAATCGACCATTCGCGACTCACTGAGTTAGCAACGAATCGATTGTGTGGTGTCAATGCATCACGATTAAATAAATGTGCTATTTCAATTGTTTTAGCTTCGTCAGCTGGAGTATTACCAAACTTGTTTTTTTGCTGACGACTAGCGCCTCTTTCTAATAACAATCGAACGATGTCTGTATGTCCATAATAAGAAGCTGCATGAAGAGCAGTACTCTGATTTGGTTCTTCACGATCAATATCATCGAGAGTTAGTTGTGGCAAGAGTTCTTTTACTTTAGTTAATTCACCGTTGCGACAGGCGATGTATA
>ERZ778027.1588-NODE-1588-length-36352-cov-12.282668_pt1 | contig 36352 bp, 53 predicted proteins | sample MGYA00375757_ERZ778027 | MGnify/ENA primary metagenome ERZ778027 (study PRJEB29350, sample SAMN05389817) | bioreactor metagenome | isolation source: Ammonium sulfate bioreactor | place: South Africa: University of Cape Town | collected 2014-02-18 ...
GTCCATCATCATATTGATTGGTTTGACTTGTTAAACGAAATAATGTTTCGGTTGTAAAACGACGACGAGATCTCGATAAGATTCTTTCAGAGCCTAATGACGGCATGATCAAAATCAAGTGCAAGATATTGGAAAAGGGTGTGAGGGTAGTTTTTTTTTTATTTATTAATGAAGAAAAAAAAGCAGCTGACTAGTCTTCACAATTCTTCCGTCCGTCAGTCGAGAATCGAAGAGAAGAAGAAGAGAAGGAAAAAAAGAATTGTTCATCTGAATGGCTAGAGAATAGATCAATCCTTTTGACTGATCTGACAGATGACAGCAGAAGCTCTGCTTCGTCTAATTATTGTTCAATTCATTTTTTAGGCGTTGAATTTCGAATTTTTGTTTGACAGTCAGATCTTCTAACTGTTTGATTTTCGTTTGTCGATCTTTTAATTTAATTTCTTGTTTTCGAACGAATATTTCAAATAAATGACAACGTAAATCGGCTGATAATTCACTTGTATTCCAATGTTGAACATCAAAATGATCAGTTAAATGTTCCCAAATGACTCGTTCGAATTGATTTAAACGATAGATTTCGCAAAGCTTTAATAAGTCAAATAGACGCGTTAGATTATCACCGTATTTGTATGTAAATGAGTTGATTGTTGAGATATAAAACCGTTCGATTTGCTTTCGAAGTATTAATATTGAATATTCATCAGCTAACGGAAGTAAATACGAAACATTGTTATTATCAATTGGTTTGAGAATATTTGGATAGATACATTTGAGTAATTCAATTATTTCTGAATGGTTTTTTCCCGGCAAATGAATTTCGTTTGTTCGAGATTCGATAAATCCATTGGAATATAACATGCGATTGAAAACGAGAGAAACTTTTCCTAATTACAAACAAAAACAACAACAACAACATAAGATTTAGCTTTTTTTTATTACTCAGAAAGAAAAGAACAAATTGTTGGAATTCAGAATTCCATTAGAATCTAGGGATTACGTGAAATTCTTCGAGATTCCAAGAATTCCACAATCTGTCTTTTCCCAAATTCGTCGAACGATTATTTTACCGAGTATAGATTTGTGTGCATAGATTTTCTTCTCATCAACGATAAGAACTATATCGGATGTCTCATCGTTGGTTGTAAATGAATCAATCAATTGTTCGTCATCAGTATCCATTTTTTTACGTGTAGAAAAAAAAATCGTCCTTTCAGTTTTTTTATATGCAAAGAACATATGACCATATATGGTTATGGATGATAGATGTCAATTGTTAACAGGTAAAAATATTTCCTTTTTTGGTAATTCTCAATTCGAATGTCGAAATATTTCAAAGAGTAAGACGATGCAACGTCTTGATATAATGATCATTTGATGATGTTTTTTAGAAACAAAAATAGGCTGTATGTTTTTAATTAAAACTATTTTTTCGAAAAGAATGAATATTTTATTAAAATGATTTGTTTATTCGATCGTTGGTTTCCATGAGAGATAGCCTAAGATTTGAACTAGATCGATCATATGGTTTTGCACCTAATCGTCTTTGATAGATCGCTTCAGATGTTTGTCCTGAACGTTGAATTAATGGTGAATGAAATTTTGATTGTATAGTTTTCGTTCGACATAAAAGCATATTAAATAATTCATATCGGCCATGTTTACCGCTAATAATCGAAATGAAAACATTAAATGAATAATTAAATAATTCCAAAGTTTTTAATAGATGTGGAATATGTAAAAGAGTGCAATGATAAGAATGAACAAAGAAATTAACATAGAATTGAAATAAATATCTAGAATTGAAAATGAAAATAAATTATTCAAATTGGTTTGTTTCGATTTTATTTTTTTACCGAGGTGAAATTGTTATAAGTAGAATGCATGAAGAAAAGAAGATCATCGGTGTTATTTGTCGATGATCACCATGACGTACAAGAAATACTTGTTGAGGTTCAGATGATCGTTTTGTACTTTGACGTACACTTGCAAATAGAATAATATTGGTTGTTAAAATTAACATAAATGGAATCACAACACGAATAATAACTATGAATAGAAGATACCATAATTTAGTATCGGATGTTAATAAAGAATTTGATTCGATTTTCGTCGTATTATCGATTGAAATTTGCCGATAGAAACATATGATTGCTCGACTTTCGTTTCGATAGACTCTAGACGACAGAAAAGGGAAACAACATCATTTCTAACCTTGAGCACAAATAGAAATAAAAAGAAAAGAAAACAAATCCATTGATTCTGTAGTATGTAGTTACACGTCGATTAACAGCTACATATATGATTTATTTTTTTTGTCAATAGTAATTATATTACAATCTCTCGACATAAACAATCATTTAACTAATCATACATTTAGTGCGAACTCGAGGGCTTTCAAAAAAACATTTCTTCGTTCCTTTGAACGATGATGATTTGGAATAATTTGATTGAATGAAAATGACAGAAAAGATATATTAATCTGATTAGACAAGCTATTATAAACTGTCAGCTGTAGTGAATTTACAATCTTCTACTATAGTCAAACAAATCTAACCTTTCTTCATAAAATCCGGGTTTTAAAAGAAGTGAATTGCCTGCACAACATGCAAGAATAACCAGAACTATGACAATTAAAGCTCGTTTGCCTCGTCGATCTGTAAATGCTTGTAATGGCTTGAATATGACTAGGCAACGTTCGACCGTTAATGAAACAGTTAACCAAGCACTAATTGAACTCGCAACAGATTCGACAAAGGTTTGAATCGAACATTCATATGGATGAAATTTTAATTTTAATATTCGATAATCAAGAACTAAAAATCCAAACCAAAGTATCAAACGAAGTAGATCAACAAGTGCAATTGCTGAGAAATAATATGAATATGCTGAACGACGAATATTTCGAGATGCCGCAAAATAATAAAGTGCTATTGGATGAAATGTCAATCCAAATATTGTTAATGCTATACCAGGAAGTATATGTCCATACATATAAATCAATCTTGTCCAGGATTCACATGAATTTTCCACGATTTCAACTGTTGTTGTTGAATTCTCCAGAAACATCGTTCTATCTAGAAAATGAAAAGATAAAAAAGAAAATGTGTCAATATTTTCGTGTTGTTTTTTTCTTCGTCTTCGTTTTGTTGATCTATCATGATGAACAATTTTCTTCTTATTTATTCGTGCTTCTTGCAAAGCAACAATTACTATTTCTAGATTAGTAATATTTTCATATATATATTTTTTTTTTCTTTTCTCTCGTTTTTTTTTTATTTCTTTGCTTTGTTAATAATCCCCAAAACGAATTACTTGATGAGTTCGTGCTTTACAATTAGCCTTAACACGTTGAAAAGCAAAGCGTGTACACTAACTTGTCAATTGTTGTCACTTATTTATAATTCTCTTCTGAATTTATAGTCGACTATGAGGGAAGCGTCAAGTGCTTTCATATTTCTAATCAACGCCCAAAACAAGGAAGAATTAGCGAATAGGAAACAGTTTTATATATCACTAATGAGTTCGAACAAATCATATATAGGAAAATCTCTTCAGAATAAGTGTATCTACAAAAGCAATTAATTTATGATAAATTCTATCATTCGGAAATTCTTCAGCTATAATTAAACATAACAAAAGAGAAAGAGGTTTTTTTTTGTCTAATGAAATAGTCTTACCTTAGGGGAATAAAGGTTATTAATACAGATTTTTCGACAATTTATCAATGAATATTTATTAATTCATTTTTACGTGGAAAATAAAGAAAATTTAATAGTATCAAAGTGTCTTTCAAAAGCTGTCTGATGTGCATATTCTGTTTTTTCATGTTGTTGTTGTTATCTCGTATCGACTGATGAGAAAAAATAGAGAGACAGAGAGAGAGAGAGAGAAAAAAACAGGGAGAGAAAGAATCGAGAGAAAAGAACAAGGCAAAAATAGCGAGATGGATTAATCAAATAAGATGAAAGTAGTGTGCAGAATGAGTTCTTCGCTAACAATTCAACATAATTACGAACATATTGCTTGATATTTTTTTTGTTATACATGTGGATGTGCGTGTATATTTATTTGAGTTCCATAGTTTTTCCTTATTATTGTTATTTTTATCTGAATACTTATCAAGAAAATAAATAGTTTTTACACGCGAATACGAGCATATTGGCAAAAGAGAATGTTTATTTCATTGAAACAATCGAAAATCATTTCGATATTTTAATTCAAAATAAAACAATTCAGTAATTGAATTGTCAAAGAACGTTTCATTACTGATTTCGAGTAGTAATTAATAAATAATAAAGAGAATTTATTCAAAAAGAAAGAAAAGAAAAAAACTGCTTTTAGATATCAAAGAGCACGATTTACATTTCTTGATCAATTATTTATGAAAACGAAGGACAAAAAACAGACTGCCGAATAAAATACATTCTAGATTAAACTAATAATCTGCGTCACATGCTTTAGGAAATTTTCGGTCCTTTCTTCTTAAAATATTCACAGTAATATTAACTTGTTTAACATCATAGGATGATCGTTGTAGGATTAATGAATGCATAAAAAAAACGCAAATAAACAATGAGTACATTGCACATTAATTGATCGTTTATTATCTATTGAGAAAATCTTTCGCTTGAGTAAGAAGATGTTTTTATAATTATGCACGTTCAAGGTTGTCATATCGATAATTTCAATTGAACAAAATCATTCGAATGAGTTCGAATGAATTCAATATTACGAAATAAATTATGTTCATATCGAATATTTTCCAAAGATATTTGTTGTCCTCGATAATCACAATAAAATCGTCGTAGATTCGGTGCAAATAATGTCAATAGATTGCCTAACAAACGAAAATTCATTGTCGATTGTTCATCATTAAAATCGATGTGTAATCGAGTCAATTCATTGCCAATTAAAATCTCGAGATCATCGAAATGAAATTGAGAAAAACCTATTCTCAATGTTTGTAAATTGATTTCGAATAAATTTCGATTCCAATTCGATGAATCGTTTGCAATTAAATCAATATGTAAATGTTTTAAACATGGTAATAACGAAAGTAATTGACTCAATGTTAAACGAGAACATATCAAACCGATTAACGTTCGAAGCGTTCGATTAATTTGCCAGGTCGATTTTATTTGAGATAAAAATGAAAAATAGAAATTACAGGAATGCAAATATGACCATTGATTGTTGAATAAACAATCGAAAATAATCTACAGAAGAAAAAGTAAATAAATAATTGAAATTTGATAATCGTGAAAACAACAATTAACTAACGAAACTAGCAGGTGTCGAAAGACATTCGAGCATGGGTAATGTCCGAGATTGAATCGAATTGATTTGAGCATCTGTTGGTTCGATTATAGTTAACGAACGTAATTGAGGAAAATATTCGAGATCGATCGATGGACAAATATTATCGAGACGTAAACGATGACAACGAGTTGAAAAATATCGTAAAATGAAAAGAAATTGTTGATCTTCAACAAGAATATCGATATTTAAATGAAGAGACTTGAGAAGTGAATTGAATCGTTGATTTAAATTCTGAAAACAATTATAAATCATTTCTGGACAAGCGACATATTCGAATATATTCAATAGAATTTCATTTGGTAGATCTTCGAATTGAGTCGTCATTGAATTTTGTTCTTTATTGACAGAAGAAGAATAAAACAACAACGACGAAAAAAAACAAAGTTTTCTTTTTGTTATATCAGTACACGTGCTTGCAAACGTGTGAAAATAACATGTGTGTTAAAGTAAAAAAAAGAAAAAAATTTGACTTTTCAATTCTCAATAACGATTAGGAATCACAAAGATTCTGAGAAAGACGATACAAGAGTGAGTACATTCAGCAGTTTATTTTCTCTCTTGCTAAGTCAATACGTGCGTTCTTTTGTCTTCATTGGCTAAATTACACCTGGATATGATCAAGAAAATAAAAGAATCAGCTACTATTGTTAACAATACAAATCACCTATTATTTGTCCAAATATAAAGTTGATTGGGTTTGCCATTTGAAAATATCGATGCGTAAAAGGAGAGAAACTAAGAGAGAGAGAGGGAGAGAAAAACGAATGCGTTTGACTTCGCAAGTCGATTGTATATAATTAGTGGATATTGATTTGATTGTGTTTATTCATGTCGAAATATTTTCGCGCGTTCTTTTTCAAAACAAGCTTAAGCGCTTTTCGCACAGCGATTCTAACAAATGATATCAATCGTATTTGTCAAATCCTCGATGTTGAACATCGATATCTGAGTAAACAAATCGATCATCATGGTAATACAGCGCTTCTATTCGCGATTCAATATTCATCATTACTAACAATTCGAATTCTTCTCGAACAAGGTGCTCAACCTGATCAAGTAAATCCTCTTACATTTCAAACGCCATTATATGTTCTATCATGTCAAGAATTTGATTCAGCTTATGAAATAGCTCAACTTTTATTAGAATACGGTGCTTATGTAGATAAACCATCGACAGTTTTCAATCGAGATGATAATAACGAAGAATATTTGACTCGTGAAACGCCTTTAATGACAGCTGTACGGATGAAAAATCATCGATTAGCAAGATTATTTCTCGAGAATAAAGCCAATGTCAATTATTGCGATAAACAAACAGAACATCGACCGTAAATATTATCATCGAATTAATTTCAAGAGAAAAATAAACAAACAAATCTGTTTTGTTTTTAGAATTCATTTTGCAATAGCAAATGGCGATTTTAAAATGTTCGATTTATTAGAAACGGCAGGTGCCAATTGTCGTTCGATTATAAATTCAACTCAAACGACTCTTTTACATTGGTTTTGTTCGACACAAACTAATGATCAACATACGAATCTATTGAGACGATTAATCGATCAGAAATGCGATCTCAATGCAGAAAATCATCTTCAACAAACGCCGTTGATGCTAGCAGCTAAACTGAATATGATAAATACTGTTCGTTTGTTAGTGAAATTAGGTGCAGATAGTTCGAAAATCGATTGTCACGGCGAACGAGCCATTGATTTAGCCCCATTTGATAGTCAATCGTGGAGATTTTTGGAGAAAGAATTATTTCGAACGGATAGATATTCTGTGTCTGTGAAAAAACAAAATTATTTCAACATTGCGGATAAATCAACAAGTCAAGATTATAATTTCGACGATTCTCATACGAAACACAAGCGTATGTGGGATAAATTAATGCAAACAAAAGACAAAATCCGACTTTATAAGGATTCAAAACAAGATTTTATCGGTAACGAGACGGGCGTCACCGTTAAACTGTGAGAACGATGTATTTTTGTTTTGTTTTGTATGATTTTATCAAAATGACCGCGCATGTTTAGTGAAAAACATCATCAAACGTTTTGCTCTTTTATTAATGAGAAGAAAAAAGAAAAAATTAACATGACTATTCGAGTGATTTGCTTCAATCACCAGCAGTAGCAATAGGCGATCGACTAGAATAACATATCGATGAAATTCAATCAGAAAGAGAGAACTTAAAATTCCTACTTATTGCTTTCGTTGATACGATTGGTTGTTTTCTGTTTCACAGCACTTGAACTTCGAGATCGACTTCGTCGTGGTGATGGCGAACGAGATTTTGATTTGGTTCGTTTTTTGGGCGTTACGCTTCGACGACGATGACGATCTAAAATAAACACAGACGTAATTCAATAAGATTTGTATTTTTGAATGAATTCATTTCATTTCATACCACGTGAATGTGATCGTCGTCGTCGATGACGTGAATTACTTCTCGATCGACTTCTAACAAACAGAAAATCATCAATATGCCAACATTTCATTGAACATCATATCCCAAAAAAAAGGTCCACACTCTCAATACGATCTATTTTAAGATATTTTTCGTATTTTTCATCGTCGTTGTTTTACCTCGATCGTCGACGACCACCTCCACCTCCTGCACTACTTCGATAGGAGCTCGACGCATAACCACGACCGCCACGATGTCGGCCGCCGAATGTTCGAGTTCGTGCCCAACTAACGCCAACACGAGTCGAACCAATAACTCTGAAGAAATATTCAATTTTCGATTTGCAGTTTTCGACAACTTGTTTACTTTCGATCGACTTCTCGAATTGCTTGTTCAGCATCAGATCGATGTTTAAAATTCACAAAAGCAAAACAAGGTGGATTACTTGCCACCCAAACTTCATTGATAGGCCCGTATTTTGTAAAGACTTTTTCGATTTCTCGTCGAGATGTGCCCACAGCTAGATCAGATATGTGAATACGATAACCTGATTCACCGTTCCATTTATTCGAGTCCGTATCTCGATCACTAAGGAAATCGATTGATTTTAGAATAACGAGAAGAAAGAAAATCGCTTACGATGAACTCGATGATGTTGAACGTGAACGAGATTTCGACCGTGACCGTGAACGAGAACGATGTTTACCCATCTTTGAATATGATTTTCTTTCTTCTTATTATTATATTAGAAAAAACAACATAAAATCGAATTGAACCATTCGAATTCATTTTATCTACCAATCAGAACGAGATTTTCTTTTTTTTCGAAAGAAAAAGAGGGTTCGTATTGAGATATATGATTAATGGTTGCATTCAGCCAATCAATTATTTATTCGATAAAAACGAAAATATTTCAGTTGAAACTATGTCGAATAACGATGATGAAGACGTATCGAAATTGCCTGTTGAACATCCAAGAAAACTAATTCCAGAATTATGTCGTTTATTCTATCAACTCGGTTGGGTTACGGGTAATCATCATTGAATGCTATCTGTTTGATTGCTCTTCTTCTTTTTTTAGGTACTGGCGGTGGTATTTCATTGAAATACAAAGATTTAATCTATCTAGCACCGAGTGGCGTTCAAAAAGAACGTATCGAACCTGAACATTTATTTGTTCAGACATTATCCGGTGATACAATCACTGAACCACGTGCAGAACTTCGTCTCACACGTAGTCAATGCACACCATTGTTCTACGCAGCATTTCAATTACGAAATGCTGGTGCTTGTATTCACACGCATTCACGTGCAGCTGTTATGGTTACATTGTTATGCAATAATCAACATGAATTTCGTATAACACATCAAGAAATGATTAAAGGAATACGAAAAGGTTCGACAGAAAAAGAATACTATCGATATGATGACACATTAGTCGTGCCAATCATTGAAAATACATGTGAAGAAAGAGATTTAACAAGTTCATTACGTTCAGCAATGGAGAAATATCCTGATACATGCGCTGTACTTGTTCGACGACATGGCGTTTATGTTTGGGGTGATACGTGGCAAAAGGCGAAGACAATGTGCGAATGTTATGATTATCTTTTTGAAATAGCTGTTTCGATGCATCAACATGGACTTGATCCAGCTAAAAAGCCGGATGTCTATGCAAGTCCATTTGTTTGATTTTAAAAAATATAAACGTCCGATTATCATATGATAAAAATAAAATTATTTCGATAAAGGTCGACGTGTTTTGTTTTCGATCGGAGTGCAATCATTTATTACTAATTTGAAATAATTTGACAGATGAATAGAATGAATAAGAATACTTTGTTATTTTCTTGGCTATCGTGATATTTTATTCAAATAAATGTTGCATATGCATGCATAATCATTGTTTTTCTCAATATGAAGCGGAAATAAAGATTGAAAATATGATGTCTCAGAGTAGATTTTTGTGGTTGATTTAATATTCTCGAGATGTGACAAGTCTAAAAAAAAGAAATTGAATTTGTTTTCTAATTTCAAGTGACATTTACCTGTAGAACTTGCATTTATTATTTAAAAACATACCCATGAGCTTTCAAATTATTTATTTTCTTTGATTTTTCACTTACTGCCATATTTTATTAGTGAACAGACAGTTATCATCGGTATAAAAATGTGTCTATTCATGGCACACCTTGTATTATTAAGAGTTCAAATAAACAGTAGCAATGTCAATAACAATTCTCCCATTTATTCAACAAATCATGATTCGATATTTCATGAGCATCTATCTCGTTCTTGGTCTTATTGGTAATCTCTTCAATCTCATTGTATTTCATTATCAATCTCGTAATCGAATGCCATGTTCGATCTATTTAACTGCTTTATCAATATTTGCGTTGATCTATCTTCTTTGGTCGGTTGTTCCACTACTTTATACACTCGATCATATCAATCCACAAATTCAATCGATATTCTATTGCAAAATACGACTCTATGGAAGTCATGTTCTCGGTCAATATGTTCGATTTGTAGTTGTATTTGCTTGTATTGATCGATATTTTCTCACGCAAACTTCGACTCGTCTACGAGCATGGAGTTCAATACAAATCGACAAACGATTGATCGCATTGAATTGTATTCTTTAGTTAATTTTCGGTTCACATTTGCCGATTTTCATGACAATTCGAGATGGTGTTTGTTGGATGTTTGATTTCTACAGATTTTTCTATCCAATTTATCAAACAATTCTAGTTGGTCTTCTTCCACCGAGTTTAATGAGTATTTTCGGTTATTTTACGATGCGAACACTTTATCAACGACGAACTCGACGTGTTATTCCACGACGACGTGATAGTGATCTCATGAAAATGTTAATTGCTGAAGTAATAATTAATATTTTGACTTCAATTACATTCTCAGCGAATCTTCTTTATAATACAGCGACAATCTATGTTATGAACAAAGGCCAAACACGTGTTGAAATAGAAAATTTCGTTAATTTTCTCTCGCAATTTCTAATTCATTTATTAAGTGTATTGCCATTTTATTTATTTATGCTTGCATCGAAGAGTTTCCGTCGAGATTTCAATCATATTATAAAGACATTCTGGTTGAAATATATTCGAAGACGTAATTATATTTTTCCCATCGGTCAAACAACCACAACTGCATGACGAGAAATATAAATCACAATTAATCACTGCACTTTTTTTCTATGTCTCGTATTTTGTCAATTAAAAATAAATTCTTCTTTTTTTTATTTGAAAATCACTTTTGAAGTTCGTGTCGTCCTGTTCTTTAACAAATAAATTCGCCTTGATTTTCTGAAGCTCTAGAAATAAATCAGTCAATTTATTTGTATGCAGACGAAAACCCATTTCTTATGAAATTACAAGTACATTGATAAAAAAAAACATTTGACTTTTATTAATCAATAGAAAAAAAATCATCAGTAGTTTTTTTATTATTTGATTCTATTCAGATGAATATCACAGACTTCTTTTTTTTTTAAATGTATTAGTCTATTTACTATTTCCTATCGGCGAAAAGAACACGGTCAACTTAACATCAAAATTCGTGTGTATAAATATTGAAGCTATTTCAAAGAGTTTAACTTTTAATTTTTCGATTTACAATGAGCAAAAGTGTTGATACAGCAAAAAAACAACAATACGGACCGATAACTGTACGTGTTTGCCGAAAATCGGTATCAACATTGGAAACAGGTCGACGTTCGAAACACTTAGTCCTAATTGGTGAAGAAGCTGAAAAACGAGAAAAACGACGAGAACGTAATCGCGAAGGTGCAAAGAAATTAAAAGAAAAACGACAACAAATCGAAGAAGAGCTCAATCAAAAGATTCAACAACTCGAAAGTCTACATTCACATTTAAAAGATCGAATTACTCAATTAAATGAACGAAAACAGATTTTACTCTACGAATTAAACGAACAATTATTCGCGGAAATCGATGATCTTCTATCCAATGATGATACAAATGATATATCAGAGACATCAGATAAAAATTCATCGTCGATGGGTCTGTTCGACGACGCATTCGAAGAAATCGTTAATATTCATATGAAAGACTGTTTTGATTCGGCTCCGGATTGTTGATTTTCAATGATATATGTAACCTTTTTTTTTTATTTAAATTTAAATCAAATAAATGGTACAACATTTGACAGATTTAACTGTCGAAAAAAGTCTCGTATACGTTCGCTTTTATATTGCTGTGAAAAATGAATTAAAACGAAAGTTATTTCAGGATGTTGTACGACGAAAGGTTGAAGATCATCCTTTAAATTACAAAAATCTTTCGACAAATCATTCGATTTATTAACAATAATCTTACCCAAAGGATATGTTTGACATCTGCTGCTCGTTCACCATGATTTTCATTATCAATAAATGTACATTCAACGATAATTAAAGGAAATTGAAATAACTCATCGGAATATTTGGAAAATATACTCGCTGTCGTATCGCCCATGAAAGCAAATAATGGTACTAAACGTTCTTCATTCAATTCAAGAGTTCTATCTGCATGTTTTAAATTAGCTAATTCTTTGCCTGTTAAATGTTCGTATTGCTTTTTTAATTTCTTTCGCAAATCATAAAATCCGTAACCGCAACACGGTACTGAATGATCCATGTCAAATACACGAACTCTCATTGTCGTACGAAAGACTAGGAGATCATCAGGTTGAACGCCAATTAATTCACAATTTGGCTGCCAAGTTGTCGGATCAGGATCGATTCGTCCACCAGAACGAAATATTTGACATTTTTCGATATAATCTTTCGTTGGCTGAACACCTGATTGAGGTAAATAGACTTTTGGTGGTCGTGCTCGACTTACCAATCGAGTGACATCTAAACTGTGATCGCCATGCGTATGTGTGATGAAAATCGACGAAGGTCGAGCAGCTGCAGGCAAACAACCACAATCGAGAAACGTGTCTAATTCAGGAATGTAAAAACTCGTTGCATCGGCCGCACGAGACCGACCAATTAATGTGTATGAACCAATGGATTTCGGGAATTTCCACGAAAGAATACCCTCAGCGCATAACCACTCACTGGTTGAAGGAGCACATGTAGGAAACATGTTCGAAATCGCTTGTAAATACTATTTTTTTCGTTCGTTTTGCTACAGGCTGTGTGTTTATATATGCAACGGTAATTTGAGTGTCATTTATGACTCATGTTGTTGCGCAAGATTTTTCATTCTATGTGAAAAAGGAAATTTCGAATATTGTACTTTGAATTACACTCTTGTTTTGTCAAATAAAGGATATTGTTTTTTATTTCAAAGCAAAAAAAAACGGAGTTTCATTATTTTTCTGAATCTAATTGTTGTCTACGCTTCGGTTAGATCGTCATTATAATACAACATAATCGATTGTAAATAACTGTCGTCTCGCATTTTAAGTCGATCGAAATCAACATCATCATCTTTGATTCCATTTTCTTCTAACGTTTTGTCCATGTCTAAAACTTCGCCATTGTATTTCCATGTGTAACTAGCCGCATGTTGATTGTATTTCAAATATCGTTCGAGAATTTCATGCATATTCTCTTCCGAACAGACCTAGACACAACGAAATATATTCGTTCTCTCAAAAGACAACAATGAAAAACTAACTTCGATGACATGATCTTGCAATGTTAAAACATTGAGAATTCGAATTTGTCGAACTTTTTTCGATAGAACACCGATTCGATATTTTTCATCTTTCCACCATGGAATACCGAAATCATTGGCGAAATCACTCGATGGATACGCTGGTGCAATATGAATAAATCGACCATGCGGCGTATACGGAAGTAAACAATGTGTTACAGGATCGATATAATGACGAATCTAAAACCAAAATAAAAAAATACATCGATTTTCTTGTAATTTTGTTCGTTGAGTGTTTTTTTTTTACATCGTGAGTTCGAGAATCAAACCAATGTGAAATATCGAGTCCGGCAACGTCGATAATCGGTTTGAGAAGGACGTCACCTAGAAAACAATTACCGATGGAATATCTTTATCAAATTCGATTGATACCCGAATGACACACCACTATTTATTTCGACAAGTTTCGAGAGATCATAGACATGACCAAGAAATGACACCCAAATATCGGACGCTGTATTGTGCGAAGCAACTTCATTGGGAGTATAGAAACGCGGTCGAGGATTGTTCGAATCTTCTTTCATTTTGTTTTCTTTTTCAGCTCTTTTGGACGACGCGTAGCAAAAGAAAATTCTTAATTTTTGTTTTTATTTATCATTTGTAACATCGTATCGATCTCGTTGTCTAGCAACGGATATTCATCTTTCAATTGCATTTCTTATCAATCAGAACTAATAATCAAAATAAAAACAAATACTAAAATCTTCAAATTCAAAATCAAAACTCATTTCGAGTCGAACCAAAAACATAGATGTCGCATACTTCTCGATTTCATTCAAAATGGAACGCCTCGTGTTTCGTAAAGGTTTTTTTTCTTCTAAATACACACATAGATATATATAGATATACACTAGGTGTTCGTTTCTTTGTGTTTTCTCTATTCAAAATCGAGGTCCATGAATGATCAATTGCGTACAAATTTAACAAATCTTTCACAAAAATTCGAGCAACAATACAATCAATTGAAAAACGATTTGCATCAATGGCATTTCGAACAACTCGAACGTATCGATGAAATGTATTTGAATACATTGATCGATTTAGATACATCCTACGAACGATTAGATCGTTTTCGTCAAACTGTTTATGTTCTACTCGATGATCAACGTTTGATTCAATGTCAACCATTAACAAATCGTCATCTCAAACACTATTCGACTCGTTTATCGTGGCTTGAAAATGAAATTGACTTTCTCTCAAATCTATTCTTTCATTTAAATTCTCAACAAGTTCAATATCATCATCGACCCTATTTAATTCATCAAAATCCATTTTCAACACTTACCTATCGATTTCTTATTAAACGTGAACATCTCACTTATCTGTCCGAGAAAACCTTCTGTCAATTTCTCACACATCCGAATTCACCCGAAGCAATTTTAGTTATCAATAATCTTCAACAATTATCATCGATTATCGAACAGATTTTCGTTCAAATCAATGAATTACGTATTCTTATTCATGAATTCTACGCGCCATTTATCATCGGACAGTTAGGTAGTCGAGCTAAACTCTTAAAAGATAAATATCAATTGACACATATTCAAATCTATCCAACTTGTGCACCATTATCAACCGAACGAGTTCTTCTCCTTTCAGGAACGAAACAAGATTTGATTTATGAATGTTTAAAAGAAATCTATTTAAGTATTTGTCAAACGCCGATTCAACAGGCAACATTTTTCTATTCACCTGAATTCTATGACGTGACATTAGTCGATGATTACGGAGGTTATATTGATCGACAAGTTCAATCATCAATACAACGAACATCGATCAATTCGAATACGACGACAAATGACGACGATGAAAATCTAAGTAATTACGAAGATGAAGTCGTCGAAGATTTCGATCATGATAATACGACGAATTATTCGAGTGAAAGTATCGAACCATTACGTGAACGACATTGGACATTGTCCGATGCGCAAGCCGGTGCGTTGTTCGGACCGAATTCGTCTCGTTTACATCAGATTCGTAGTGAATCGAACGCGTGGATTGTTATCTATGAAGCTGAAGGTAAAACTGCACGACGACCGATGTCGATTCGTGGCACGAAAGCCGAAATCGAACATGCAACGAAATTAATCTTAGAAACAATCAAACGTCACGATCGAAAACTTCCGATAAAACACAATCACAAACGTGGAAAATAAGATTTCATTGTCATTTTTTGTATATAGAGATTGTTTTCTTTTATTTTGACTCTTTGTCTTTTTTTGTTTGTTTGTATAAAAAAAAAAAGCAAAGTAACGCTGTAGTTTAAGAATAATTTATTGCCTCTAAGAAAAGACATTCACGCGTACAAAAAAGAAAAAGAAAACGAGGGTGAGAAAGTTTCATGAATCGTGTGAAGAGAGATAAGTAGGTTCATTTGATAAATCCTAGAAAATAGTTTGAAAATCAAGTCGATGCATTTTGTTTTTCGAACATACTTTCGAACGTAATTCGAGTAGTTTCACTTTATTTGACTGTTCAGCTAATGTGTCCAATGCTTCGTGCAATTCCTGTTTTAATGTTTTGATTTCATAATCTTTTCGGGTTATTTTGTGATTGATCTCTCGTTTAGGCACTCGAAGTTTCGATGGTGAATCATCTCGATGAACGATCGGATTCGATTGACGATTTTTAAGAGTTGAATTGAGACGTTTTTCTTGATTGAGACTTTGTTGAGTTTCAGTTATCGTATTTCGAAGGAACAATGTTTCATCATCTTTCGCTCGTTTATCTGTCTGAAATTGTGATTTGATTTTAAAGAAAATCAGAAAAAAATGTAGTTTTCGATTGATTGTTTACTTCGAGATCTTGTAGGAGAAGATCTTTTTCTCTTAATAAAACTTCAGCTTGTCGTAATTTGCCAAGATCTTTTTCATAGTCTCGTAGAAGATCTTCTTTTCGATCTAAACGTTCACGTAACATCTAAACAAAAATCGTCCGTAAAAACAAAGAACAAGACATTTGAATCGTACTTCGGTTTTTTGCAATAAAACATCAACCAATTTCTGTCGTTGTTGAATGCCAACATACCGATCTGTCGACGAGAGATTTGTCAATGCCGGTGTATCGTCTTCGACATCAAGTAATTGAATTAGTTTTCTTGTAAATGAATTGTACTAAAAGAGAGAGAGAGAGAGAGACAATAAGCGAATTGATTTGATCCCAATCGAAATTTCGTACTAAATTATCACAAGTTTGTAATGTGTTCATTGTTTCAGCGTGAGCCGTACGTTCTTGAACGAGTCTTTGTACGTCTGGTGCTAAATCCGACATGTTTGTGTTTGTAGGCGATTGTGCAAATGAATTGCTCGATTGTTGATAGAATGAATTCGTTGCTGATGTTGGCAGAAACGGCATGTCCGTTGGTAGAGCATGTTTAGCTCGTAGTTCAGCTAATTCACGTTTGAGTAGAACGACTTGTTGTAGAACTTTTTCGTAGGATGGATTCGCTGGTCGTAATTGTTCGAGTGATTTTATTCTCGCACGTAGTTCATTCAAAGCTTCACGTTGACGGCCAATCGTTTGCTCGTGTTTTTCGCCTTTACATTGAGCGCCGATCGCAACCAGTTCATGAGTAACACGACCCTGATAGTGAAATGAAATGAAAAGTTAGTTGAAGAGGAGAGAATTCGTTTTGCTAACTTCGTTTTGATTTGTTTGTTCGACTCGTTGAACAACGAGATTTTGTTGTTCGAGAGATTTATTCAATCGATCAATATCTGCTTGTCGTTGGTCGACTAATAATTGATATTGATTGGCTAAGGTTTTCGATTTTCTAGATGAAAAATTCAAATGAAAAAGTTCGAAATCAAATTTTTTCGTTTGAACGAACGAGAGATCGGTTTGTAGAGTTTCGACTTGTTTCGATTGTTTATCGACAATATCGCTCAATTTCGAGAGTTTTAATCTCGTTTCATTTAATTCTTTCGTTTGTTCACGAATAGTAAATTCACTTTTTTCTAATGCACGCTTCTGTTTTTCACTTAATTCACCTTGAACATCGGATAAACGTGCTGTCATACCAGCAAGATCACGTCGAAGTGAAATAATAATTTGTTCTTGTTCTTGAACACGAGATTTATATGTGAACATTTCATGACTAAATTCGAGAGAGATTTCAAACGAGTTTTTCACATTCGAAATGTTTGCAAACCTGACATCGACAATCGGACTTGTTGCTATGACAGGAACGATTGGCACGATCGTTTCGACAGGTGTCGTCGATTGAATAGTTCGAGGATTTTTACTCAATAAATCGAATTCTGTTTGTAGATTAATGAATTTCTGTTGTTCATCGCTGAGATTCTTCTCTAAATCGATGATTGTCTTCGAAAATTGTTGAACTTGTTCTTTGTAAACATGAATTTGTCGACTAAAGAAGAATTTCAATTCAAAATAAAAGCCAAATAAGTTTCTCTTCAAAACTTACTTTAAATCCGTCACATTACTATTTCTCTCATTTTCTAATTGATTGATTTCTTCTCTTTGTTTTTCAGTGAGTTCAGTCAATTGATCCAATTGTTCTTTCTGTTCACTTAATTCTCGTTCATAATCCTGCAATTTCGCTGTCAATCCTTGGATCTTTTCTGTCGATTCTGTTTGGGAGATTTTCAATTGCTTTAAAACAAAAAAAACAACCAGTTATTTAATTCGAATAATTGATATTTTACTTGAAGATATTCGGTGTTCTGTGAATTTGAACTGTTAATTTGTTGTGAAAGTGTTCGTATTTGTTCATCGTAATCTTGTTTTAATTGATCAGTTTCTTGTTGAGAACGATCGTATTCTTCATTCAAACGTTGTTGCCAGAAGGCTCTAAGAACAACAAAAAAGAACAACGATTTGCGATAAATCAAAGTTGTGATACTGATTTACTCTTTCTCTGCAGTTAATTTCTCCATTTCCGATTGAAATCTTTGTTCTTGTGAAGTTTGTTGTTGAACAAGGTTGTTCTTTTCTCGTTCTAAATCTTCGTATTGACATCGAATTAAATCGAAATGTTCATCGAATGCTAAAATTCATTTTTTGCAAACAAAAAAGAATTTCAAATCAAATCGATTTACTCGATTCGCCTGATTGTTGTTCATCTCGATTGAAAACTAAATTTTTAACATCGGAAAATAGTTTCGTCTGACAATCGATCGTTGCAAATGCAGCTCGTTTAAACATTCCAATCGGCGAATTTTCATCGGCATTATCTTCGATTTCGGTTATTTGCTGTCGAATTCGTTGAAGATGATCGATTGTTGTCTGTTGTCGCAAAGCGTTTGTCTAAGGAAAATGAACGAATTGCTTGTTTTTTTTCTCTAGTTAGTTCAATTGCAAAATGAATTACAAATAAATTCAGAAGTTTTCCGAATGAATTTTGCAATTGTTCGTTGGTCGATGAATGTGTTTGTCGTTGACATTCGAGTTCATCTTTCGATTTTTGAAAATTTTCTTTCAATTGTTGAACTTTTTCGACAAGATTATGTTCGTCTTCATCGAATTCATCGTCGTCATCCGTCGAAAAATATTTCCAAATATTCGTACACAAATCATCGTACTTCAAACGAATTCAAAATGTCAATTAGTTTTTTTACGATTTTTTTTTCTTATACTTTTTTCTGCACATCAGTTAATTCATTTTTCAGTTTCGTTTCATTCTTTTGAATTTCATTCAATTGCTCTTTCGTTTGTTCGCATTCTTGTTTGAATGTTTGCTCATTTTGATTTAGTCTTGTCAATTGTTTTTCGGTATCTTTCAATTGTGATTTCAATCGATTGACGCTTTCAGTTAGTTCAGCAATTTGTTGTTCGGCTAATTTGATTTTCTAGACAGAAAAACAAAATCGATGAAATATTTTGAATTGTTTGGTTTTCAAGTGAACACGAGATACAAAGGAGAAGAAATTTTACATTACGAAGATTTACAAGTTCTTTTTCTTTTGTATATCGATCTTCTTCGGCATGGCCACGATCTCGAAGTAGATTAAGCTAAACGACGAAAACAAAATCGAATCAATCAATGAAAAATATTTGAATTTGTTCAATAAGACAGAAAACAGTTAGTCAATCAATCAATCAAAAAAAAAAGCCAAAACACAGCAATTCATTTTCCACAACTCACCTGCTGTTCAAAGTCAGAAGAGAAGGGAAAAAGAAAAAGGAACATCAACTAGAAAAAGTCATCGACTGGAATTTACCTTGGCTTGAAGTGATTGTAGTCGAAGATCTCGATCGCGAGTATCAGTTTTTAAATTTTCGATTTCACGAGTTAGTTTAGCTAAATCCGATTCCTGAACGAAAATCGAAAGAGAATTGAAATCGAAATAATCGATCGATCGATTTACTTTCGTATGTAAATCTCTTTGTAGACTTGTGATTAAACCCGAAGCAGCTTGTTTTTCTCGTTTTACTTTTTCTAATTCACTTCTTAACGTATGAACTTCATTTGTAAATGTCGAACTCAGTGGTTCTAATGTTCGAAGCTAAACAAAAAACGATTCGATTTCAAGATTTGAAGTCTCGAGACAATTTACTCGATCGTTTAAATCTCGAATTTCTGTATCACGTCCTTTGACTTCTTTTTCTAATTGATCCATACGGTTTGTGATTTCATCGTTTTCTTGACAGGGCACGTCTAATTCGCCTGTAAAATTTCCATTGACAATACTTCGATTCGCATTATTTGTACTACTAACAGTCCATGCATTTGCTAGGAAAAACAGTTTTTTTTAAATCAAAATAGAAAATCGATTTTCTACTTCGAACAAATGAACTTTGACTAGTTGTTGTCGGCGGTGGTTGTTGTTTTTTTGTGCCTGCACTTGATGGTCGAGTACTAATTAAACAAGAGAATAATTTCAAATGAAAATAAACGAAATCTACCGAAGAGTAAATCCAGGATTTTGCTGAACATCAATCTGTTTCGGATGATTGACAGTTCCGCTCGTAATTCTTCGCGAAGGAATCGTCTGAGTGATTAATTGAAGTCCATTGGAAGGCGTTTGTCGTGGATAGATCGGTGGCATTGTTGTCTACGGAAAGGAAAATTCTTATTGATCAATTTTATTGAACTGAATCGGTACTTCTTGTTGTTCAATTCGAAATTCTAATGGTAAACCATTGAAACCAAATCGAATGAGATCACGATCAGCTAATCGTACAGCGACATTTTGAACACGGCAATCATGCACATAAGTGCCCGTTGATGAATTTAAATCTTTTAAAATAAAACAACGTTGTTCATCATCATATTCTATTAATGCATGTTGATTGTCAACATGAGGAGTCTAGATAATCAAAGAAATCTTTGTGAATTATTTCGTTGGTGAAAGTTTCGCATACGTTTATGCTGATATCACAATTTTCTCGACCGATTGTGGTCACTTTTGGTCCGAGAGGAAATGCATAGGAACCATCTTGACTATACAAAAAACCTTTCATTTTGTATCTGAAAGAGAAAATCTACGATTAGGTTTCTTTTGTGTGAAGAAATTCGAGCGATTAAACGTGTGTTGCTAAGATTTTAAACATTCGCATTTGATATGTTTGCTAAACGCGTCTAACCATTGGAAATTTGAATAGTGATTCTGTTGCTAGGCAATTGACAACTTTCTGTCAAATCAAAAAATTCATTTAAAATTCTCTCAAAGTCTCTCGCATCTATAGATGCCGCTAAATATAAAATCCTGTCAAAAAACCACAACGAATCAAACCTTTTTCATGTTTATTTTTGGAAGAAAAAAAATAAATGACGATTTCATCAAGGAGGTTATCATAGAAATTTTTTATTTGTCAATCACCGTTGTCCATAAAATGATCTTATATTTCTTCGTTTCTCTTTTCTACTATGTGATGTGTAATTTCGTCCTATTCTTTTTCCACACATGCAAACATAACCGTAAAGCATCGTTGTTTTTTGTGTTTCAAGATCGATTTAGTTAGATGAAATCGAGAGAAGACAATGTTCAACATTGCATTTGAAATATGAACAATAAAATTCAACGACAACTTCTCATGGATTCATTTTCCTACGATTAAAACAAACACACATATAAACTCAATTCTCTCTTTTGTTTTCTATTTATTTTTGTTGAAGAAAAATGAGCGACGACAAACAACAAAACATCAAGTAGAATCGATTTCAAATGCGTCAATATTCTTTGTTCATTTTTGTTAATTTTAGTTCGAAAGATGTTGATAATCGTCGACGTTTATCGGAAATCAAAATTGAATTGCAAAGTTTGATGCGTCAAAAGAAAAAATACGACGAAGACAAACTAAAACAAGACGCCGAATTTCTTCAAAGTGAAATTCATGATTTGAAAAAGTCAATTGTCGCTCTTAATAATGAAATAAAAACTCAATCACAAACGAAAATGAAATTAGTAAATTGACTTTTTTTGTTCACAAAACAAGAAAATAATCGATTTTTCAAATGATTCTTTCAGCAAATCGAAATGACAAATCTTCGATCACGATCGAGAATTCGTTGGACGAATCTTACAAGTGCACTTAAAGAGAAACGGTTTGATTGATTTGTTTACATTTTGACAGGATTTTGTTTTCTTCGTTGCTATTTTTAGACGATATGAAGCCGAAATGAAAAAAGAAAATAAAACTGAAGAATATCGAACTTTAGCCCGACGAGAAATGCAATCGATCGATGCAGCTATACCAACATTAAAGTACTGATTGTTCGTTTGGTTTTTCCAATATTCCTCCTTTTTTGTTTCTTATAGAAAAGAAGAAGATTTGAAAAAACTATTAAAAGAAGCTGAAGATGCTCAACAAACAGCAACGAACAAACGAAAGGTTCGAATGATTGATTGAATCTTTTTGTAAATTTGCCGTTTTTAAATAGAATTTAGAAGAAAATTTAAACAAAAATCTTCGAAAACAAACTGAAATCAAACAGTTACTCAGTGAAAACGCCGAGAAATTGCCAACAATCGAAGCTAGTTCGTATTTTCTTTTCCAAATTCAAATCGATTTTCTTTTTGTTCTTTTTATTTTTGTAGCTATTGAAAATCTTCGTTCTGAACGTGAACGATTATTATCTTCAAGTTCAACGAATACAAAGAAATCTCGTCGTCGTTCAACTTCTGTTCAACAGAAACTACTCGATTCACCTACAATCGATTCTCAAACTCTTGCATCTCTTGAAGAAGAATGGTAAACATTCTTTTCGTCTAATTTTTGTTTTTTCATCATTCGAATTTTTCAGTTTCGATAACGAAAAACAACAATACGAAGATCAATTAAATAAAGTTCAAACACTTCTTCAATATTTCCGAGAGAAACTCACCGCACACGGTCTCGAACATCAACTATTCCCTTCGACACCCTCACCTACTCTTACCTCTTCACTTTTCCGTCCGATTACACCCTACGAAGAACAAACAATTCTTTCATCGTATATGGATGACAAAGATTCCAATTCGACATCAACAACAACCACTGCTACAGCTATTGCAATGAAATTACCCAGAGATTTCCTCCCGTTAAATCTCAATTCAACGACAACGAATGAAATTATTCATTCGCCGTATCACGAAGGAAATGAATTCGAATATAAAAAGGAACTATCCGTTGATATTATGGATAAATACGGTGGACAACAGAGTAAATCCAAACAATTTTCAAATCACGGAAAAAAACATAAGAAAAACAAAAAAGTACGATGATTTATCGTTTTTTTCTTGTTCATTCTCATTTCAATTGATTGTAGAATTTTGCCATTACTCATAATCCACAAATGATTGCTCTTTACAATCAAATTCGTAGTTCAACAGATAGTTCGGATACTTTACCTTCGATGCCCATGTACGAGTATGATTTACATTCGACAATTCAATCACTTGAATTCTTTCAGCAAAGTCTCGAATCTTATCTAACTGAATTGACAAATCGTTTTACCAAATCGTCGTTTATCGACGATGATGACATACGTGATTCAGCAGTGGATACTGTTTCAGAAACATCGTCTCTGATCGAATTGATTAAAGAAAATTCGATTGATGAAAAGAAAACTCTCGTTTCGACATTGAATTCCAATCGAATGAAAACGAATTGTTCATGTTTATTAGCGCCTGTCGATGAAAATCACTTGAATCTACCGAATAGATCGATTTGTTCGGATCGAATCGATCGACAAATCTCGGACGAAGGCTATCGATCCGTTCAAAGTGATCCGCAACGAATTCAAAACCAAATTAGCAATCAAAATTCGCCTCTATTAACTCGATCGAAAAGTTACGATTCAACAGACAAAGTCGATCAATGGCTGATCAATACGACAACAAAATCTGTACCTTCGAATCAAGATTTTAAAATCTTATAAAAAAAACAATAGACAAGTTACTTTTGACGTCTTAAAATACAATCTATCTCAGTGTTCAACGTACACAGACAGTGATTTCTTGTTTTGTTTTTCTTCTTTTTGTTTCCATTGAAAACGGAATTTTGTTTATTGTTTACAAATCTACGTACCTGTGATTTTCTCTATTCTTTTTCTGTATATGTCTATTTATCCTTGAATTGGAGTTCTTCGTTTTTTTTTCTTGTTTCTATTGGGAATATGCTTCATATATTTATTGTTTACAAAACCCTCGATGAGCTTAGTGTAATTGCACAATAAAAAAAAAGAAATTTTGCGGAAAACATGCTAGTTTTTTGTTATGATTATTTTTCTTTCCATGTATCTTATTTATTTCATCATTTTTTTCTCTGTTGGATTTGTGTACAGATTTCAAAAAAAAACGAAAATAAATCTCTCAGCTACAGTCAAAGTCAAAAAACAATTCACACAAGCGTTGATCGAATGTTTTTTTTTCGTTATGAAATTAACACTCGATATAATAAAGAAAAAGGATTCTTTTTCTTTTGTTTATTTAATCAACTGAGATGTTGGGTACTTAATCTGGCAGAATTTGGAAAGGTAGAAAACATTTGATGTCGACAATAAACATCCCACGATCGAGTTATAAAGGAAAAATCGTTCGGCGAACTCGTGCATTCGATAAATCTCCTGCATCGACGATTGTACCTGATGAAAGACCAGTTTTTCCCGATGAGTGTCATGAAGATGTGCTTTTTATTTGGTTCGATCCGAGCGAACAATCGAATGTAAATCTTGTTGGACAACTCCGTGCGATCAATGATAGTGTAAAATCGTTTGCAGATGCTTCGACTTGTTTGAAAATCATTGAATCGTCGAAAGAGAAGATTTTTTTTATTTGTTCAGTGTGTAACAATGAACTGATTGCTGCTGTTCATGGATTTGCAGTTGTTGAAGCAATTTTTATATTGAATTCAACTGGTGAAACAATTCGTGGAGATTTGCCGAAATTATTTGGTATTTTCAATCAACACGAAGAATTAGTTCGAGTTTTGAAAGATGTTTTCGAAACATACGAACAAGTTCAATTAGAAGAGTTTGCATTTGAAAATGGGAAGATCTTTCTTTGGTCACAATTATGGAAAGAAGAACTCAATCGAAAACTCTCGATTAATAAACAAACATTCTTCGATATGACTCGTTTCTACTATCGAGACAATGCTCGAATCATTGAAATCATCAATGAATTCGAAAAATCCTATCGGCCAAATGAATCAATTCATTGGTGTTGTCGTTCGCCGTTTCCTACGCGTTTTCTTCTGCATGCACTTCGTTCGCATAGTAAAACTCGTTTGACTGTCTGTCGATTTCTGTTTGCTGATAGCACACGACTCGTTCAACAGCAGCCAAAACGAAAGACCAGCGAACAGTTCTATCGTGGAATGAAACTGTCAAGTCAAATTCTCGATGAATTCGAACATCAAATCGGTCGAATCGTGTGTACAAGCGGCTTTTTTCCATGTACAAAATCACGAACCAATGCTTTGACACTCGCATCTCTGCCAACCTATCGACCTGATCTTCTTTCGGTATTTTTTAAAATCGATTGTGATACATCGTCGTTGTACGCAGAAGTTGCGCAGAAAAATTCGCCAACACAAATCGTCTTTGATGTTTGTACGAGTTTTCGAATTGTACATGTTAATCGAGGACCAATGTCAATTGTGAAAATGAAGACAGCGGCTGATGCAGGAAAGAAAATTGCACTTGATTATTTAGAAAACAATAAAGATCAAACAATTCAATCTATGCTTGACGAACTTTTGAAACCTCCTAAACCATCAACTCCACCGCCGCCTCCAGCACCAGAACCGGTGGAAATTAGTATTCCTGAGTAAACAATGATAGTTTTATGGAATGGAGATATTTAATTTTATTTTTAGAGCTCCAGTGATTACAGTTGAAGAAGAAAAAGCTCAGAAATATGTCGAAAAAGGTGATATCGATCGCGCTTTAGTAGCTTACCGTAGTATACAACCAGTAACACCTCATGTTCTCAATACAATTGGTCAGTTATGTGCTGAACGAAAAGGTGATTATGAATATGCTTTACAATGTCACAAACAAGCATTAAAAATGCAAGAAAAAGTCAGTGTATTTTTCTTCTTTCAATTATATAACTTTGTTTGTTCAACAGTCCGGTGACGATATAACCGAAACTTTAACTTATCTCGGAAATATTCATCATTCACGTGGTGAATTCGAATTAGCTTTACATTATCATCAGCAAGCTCTTGAAATTCGCCAAGCTATTCCATCTGCCGAGTCAAATGCTCTTGCTACTAGTCTTCTCGGTTTAGCTAATGTTCATTGGGCACTTCATCAACATTCCAAAGCGATTGCTGCTGCCGAACAAGCATTAGCCATTCGTGAATCACTCAAACCTATAAACGAAACAAGTATTGCAGAAATACTTGCTTTACTCGGGAATATCTATCATGATTTCGGTGATATAAATCAGGCGATTGGACTTTGCAGCAAAGCTTTACTGCTTTTCGAACGAAATGTTTCGGATACTTCATCAAATCTCGCTGAATTACTCTATAATCTCGGTACGATCTATTCAACTGCGAAAGATTTCACAAATGCAAAGGAAAATTTCGAACGATCAATTCGAATCTATCGAAAAATCTTGCCCAAAGGTCATCAAGATCGAGTGGCTGCTGAAGACGCACTTCGACGTACAATAAAACAAAGTTCGATTCAACAATAACATTGATCTTTCGATTGTTTATTTATTGATATAACATCAAAAAAAACACAAAACAATTTTTATCTTGTAAATTTCTTCTTTTCTTTTTCGCTGCTTAGATTCTTGAAAATCTTCATTTTTCGTTCTTGTTTCGGTCGCATAAAGCCAGTTTTTGTTTTCGTTCCTTTTTTACTTTGATAGACACCTAAACATATAGATTAGAATTTTTCAAAAATTCAATAAAATGTTTGTTTGGTTTTTTTATTTACCAAGATCAACCACTGGTGGAACACGAAAACCGAAACTATACGCCACTTTAACGAGATCTAATTGTTCGACATTGTAAACGTTCTTCATACTATGACTAGCGTACGCTCGTACATAGGCTTTATATGCTTCTTTAGCACTCAAATGAAGAAAATAATTCTTCTCAATTAATTTCTCCAGCTAAGAAATGAAAAAAAAACGTAAGATAAAATTGAAAAGAAAGGAACGAACTTGTGGTTGAATATCAGCTATTTTATTCCAAGAAAATTCAAATTCATTTAATGTCACACGTGCTTGTTTAAGATAGAGAAGAAAGCCAAGTTCTTGTGGTGTTAAAATCAACAGAGCATGACCATTTGCACCAGCACGTGCTGTACGACCAACACGATGAATATATTCCTTTGAAAAAGCAAACAATGATCGCGAATAAAAATCAAATTAATTTTCTACTTTTGGATCATCAGGTGGATCGAATTGAATAATCCAATCAACAGCCGGAATATCCAAACCTCGTGCAGCTACATCCGTACATAACAAAATGCCCGTTTCAGCATTACAAAATTCGAAAAATGTGTGTGTTCGTTTGGCTTGTTTTTGTTTGCCCTGAAAGTAGTTTCCTCATTGAATTCAATCGAAGAGAACAAGTGTCTCGTCATACGTGAATGCTAAGAACTGGGATATCGATGTAATTGAGTAATTCCGTGTAGTATTTCACGGCCATACATGACGAGAAAAAGACCATCATTTTTTTCTTTTGATTTTTTTTCAAGAATGTAAATAGAAGAAGAAATCGTTTATCTTGCGGAACGACGACATAGCCCTGGAAATGATTTTATATTCAGTTTGGATATTTCGAAGATAGAAAATGAAGATTTACTTGTTCGAGTCCAGCGACTGTTGCTTGTTCACTGGTATCATCAACGCCAACGTATAATGGTTCTTTTTTAAGAGAAATCTTAGCTAAATCTTCGGTTCGACGAGTTTGTGTCGCAGAAAACAACATTGTTTGACGACGTTCTAGTGAAATTGTTCGAGAACGAATAAACAATTATTTTATGAATTCAAGAGTTTTACTTGGTAGTAATTGAATAATTTGTTTCATTTCTTCTTCGAAACCGATATCTAAAATTCGATCGGCTTCGTCAATCACTAAACATTGCAGATTCTTGTACAAGAAATCGCTTGTATTCTAATCAAAAACGGAAATTCATATTGAGCAGAAATCGATTTGATGTTTTACTTGAAGATGATCAAGCAGTCGACCAGGTGTTGCAACAACAATATTGACACCTTTGGCTAATTTTTTGACTTCATCTTGTCGTCCTGTACCGCCCATAATCAAACCATATGTAAAATGATGATAGGCGAGAAGTTCTTTCAAAACTGCATAGGTTTGCATGGCTAATTCACGTGTTGGCGAAATGATAATCGCACCGGTACCATTTCGAGGCATAAAACGTAGTTTATACATAAGTTCAACGACCGGAATGAGAAACGCTAAGGTTTTGCCCGAACCGGTTTTAGCTGATGCAAGTAAATCGCTAGAAATCATCGGAATAAAAATAAGAAATCTTTGATTTTAAAACATTGTCCTACCGTCCTTCGAGTAACGGTCCAATAGATTTTGCTTGAATTTCTGTCATTTTTGTTAAGTTCATCTCTTTGATTCCTTTCAATGTCAAATCCGAAACACCTCGTTCAGCTAACGATTCGAAACTAACCGATGATAACGATCCACCAGACGGAATATAAGTACCAGTTGTTTCTTCTTCTTTTTCCTCTTCTTCTTCTTCTACTTCTTCTTGTTTTTTTGCCTTCTTTTTCGGTGCTTCATTACCGTTTTCTAATTTTCTTTTCTTCTTTTTTAATTTATCTTCTACAACGAAGAAAGAAAAACAATCTGTTCGAATAACAATCTAACCAAAAAGTCGAACATACTCTTCTTCTTTCCGTTGACTGCAACGGAATTATCGAGTTCAATTTCGTCGTCGGATGACATTCGAAAATCTACAAAAAAAAAACCAAAACATAGCACCGATCTCGAGATGAAATTATTATTACTAAATCGAATGAAGAACGAATCGATTTTGATCTCAAAAGTCAACCAATAGGAAAACACATGCAAACAACTCTCCGACCTCTATCGATGCCTTTCGTTTTGCATCGAGTCTATGTTACTATAGCAATTTCTCAGCAAATGAAATCGATCATTTGATCATATTTGTAAATATATACACTTTGTTGTTTTTCTCATTGAAGGTAATATATTTTCATGGGTCCGAAAAAGAAAGGCAAAAAGAAAGGAGATAAAAAGAAAAAGGCGGAAGCAGCAGCCGCCGCTGCCGAAGCCGCTAATGCTGAGCCCGAAATACAAATGGAAGAAGGAACGAAACAATTCTATCTCACGCAAATTCAAAGTCTAATGAATAAAGTCACGAGGTAATTGATTCGCCTAAACGAAATTTGAGTCAAGTCATGGCTTTTTTTTCTTTGCTTTAGTTTACAAGATGAATGTGATCGATATCTTGTTTCTCAGCAAACGAATGTCGATCGTTTGGAAACATTAAAAGAAATTCGATTAGGTTCACGTGCCTATCTCGGCCGACAAATGGACGAGATTAATCTTGAAATCAATCATTTAAATCGACAATTACGAGAACTCGATGATTTGAAAGAAGCCGAACGTTCGGAATTAACGAAACAAATCACCGAATTACGTACAAGAGATTTACAAGAAACACGAGAAAAATATGAAAACGAAAATCATATCCTGAGATCGAAATTGAACTCATTAGAAGAATTAAAAATGCGAAAAGAAAGTTTATTAAATGAAATCAATCAGCTAGATGAACAACTAAAACAACAAGACCATGACTATCAAGAAGATGTTTATCATCGAGAAAAAGCAGCTGTTCTGGAAAAAGACCGGTTATTTTGTAGAAGAATATCGAATTGAATTATTGTTTTTGTATTTAGATTACGGAAGGAAATGTTAAATCAAGTCAGTGATTTATCATCGGAATTTCGTCGTGTATCGAAAATGCAAGTCGTTCAAACAACACGACAGATTATTCTCGAAAATGTTCGATTGAACAATCAAATGGTAGCGATGGAAACTGATTACAATGATGTCGAAGCTAAAAACGGCAAATTTCGTGATCAAGTAAATGAATTTTCGTTGTTTCTTCGTCGAATTATCATTGATTTTCAATAGAAAAAATTGAAAGCATTAGAACAAAGTTTACTCGACGAACGTGAACGAATGATGGCAAAAAAGAACCGTAAAACTTATCAATTAATTGAAAAACTCACCGAAGAATGTACGCAAAATGAACAATTTATTGCGAATCTCGATGAGAAACTCTCGTCGTTTACGTATACGCAACAATTAATCGATGAATTAGAAGAAGTTCATGACAAAGCCGAGTAGAACAATATTTTCTTTCATTTTTTGAAATAAAAACAATTGATTTGACTTAGAAAACGTCACGATCAAGCGTTAGAAGAAAACGAATTACTGCGACGAACGATTGCACAACGTGAAGAAACACTTTCCAAATGTGAACACGATATGGACAAAGCGAAGCAGGTTATCGAATATACAATTCTCGCTTTGAGTGATGTTCTACAAGTTTGTCGGATTAAATTTCATTGAATTTCATGTTTTTTTATTATTATTATTTATTTCTGAAGAGTTCATCAAACACTAATCGAACAATCGATGTGCGTTTACGAGCGTTCGATAATATTCTTCAATTACTCAATGTTGCTACGCAACTCGGCATTGGCCCGAAATTAAATGAACTAGCTGCTAAACAATCTGATGATTTATTATTAAAACCAACCGATGAACAAATTCTCTCCTCGCCAATCCAACCACTCGGTGCATTGAGAAAAGTTAAAAGTAAATCTGTTGCTGTTCAAACAAGCATCTCGAATCGAGTTCGATTAAATTCTCGCTGTTTAATCAATCGAAAATTGCATTTTTTTTTCGCTTTTTAGAATCCGTTGCCATACAATCTTGAAGAGAATTCCTCGTCCATTCCAATTCAAACAACATTTAAAAAACGTCGACCATCGTTACTAACCGCTTGAGTAGATTTTTATACTCATTGTGCAATTCGATTATTTTAATAAATTCTCCTTATTTACTAAAATTTGACTTTTCTCTCTTCTTTTTCTAGATTTAATTACTTTTTGTATTGCAAAACAAAATGCCTCCGAAAAAAGGAAAAGGTAAAGGTAAAAAAGAGAAGAAAGCACCAGCTGTGCCCGAATACGTTCCCGAAAAGAAACTAAGCGAAAATGATAAAAAATTCTATACAATGCAAATTGAACTGCTCGAAAAACAATTCGAAAAGTAATTCAATTCAACAAAACAAACAAATGAACGTGAAATCTTCGAATTTAGATATCAACAACGATGTGAAGATTTAAAACTTCGTCAACAGTCCGAACTCGATCAAGTCAAAGCGTTGGAACAAGATTTTGAAATGTTAAAATACGCCAAGAAACAAGTCGAATTAAAAGAAGAAGAAATAGCTGATCTCAAAGATCGTCTTGTCGGATTAGGACAAGCGAAAGAAATGGAAAAGGAAATGCTGCAAAAGCAATTGAACGATCTCAAAAACGAAATTCACGATCTACGAGAACGATACGAATCAGAAAATAGCGATTTACGTACGAAGGACCTGCATTTTCATCGGATGTTAATCATTTTTTTGGTTGTGCTTTTAGGAAATCAAGTCGCTGATTTAGAAATCTTTCGAGCTAAACAAGATAGTTTTCTCGCTCGACGACAGCAACAACTCGACACACTTCAATTTCGACAAGAAGAACAAGTTCGAAAACTTGAAAGTATCAGAAAAAAAGATCAAACAGATCGAGATCGGTAGGAGAGAAAATCTTCAACAAAAAAAAACCTGTGAACCGTTTCGATCAGTTTGAAAAAAGATATGATTCAAAAAATGAATCATGTTGCCGCTGATTTTCGTCGAGCATCGAACAAACAAATGGCTGAAACAACCAAACGAACGATCAATGAAAACGCTCGTATCGAACAAACAGTCAACGATATGGAAGATGTTTCCACTCGAGTTCATAACGAAAATGAAAATATGCAGGATACAGTAAAAATAAAAGTCAAATAATCAAGATTTCACTGTTTTTGTTTTTGTTAAGAATAAACATCTCAAGACGACGATTCAAACATTGAAAGACAAAGAACAACAACACGCATTTCAACATGCGACTTCTGCTGAAGTTTGTTTTGTTCTTCGAAATTTTAAGATTGAGATTTCACTTTGATTTTCTCAAGATTATTCAATTGCTAGCTAATATGCTGCAAAATCAAGAAGAAATCATCGTTAAAAAACAAGAACAAGTCGCGCAAATGGATGTTGCCGAACGGCGAATGAAAGAATTGCGTTCATTAATATTTAATAACGAGTAATTGACATTGAATGAGAGACGAGTCGAGATTTTCTTGTGTCTAGAAAAACTTATCCCGAACTTCGACAAGAAAAGAAATTGTTCAGCGAAAAAGCCGAACAATTGAGTCGATCGATCGAAGAGAAAACGAAAGAGAAAGCCGTTGTACTTTCGAATCTTCGACGAGCTGTACTTTTAGTTACTGAATCACTTAAAGTCGGCGAAGAACCCGAGAAAACAGCGACAGGAAATCTATTCAATGAACTTTTCGAGATTTTAACCAGCACAGAAGAGATCGAATTCGATGAAGAAGACGAACGAAAACTCTCGGAAATCAATCTCAATCAAGGAATTTTGAATATCAAGTAAAAATTTAATGTTTTTGATGAATTTAATTGATTATTAATTCTATTCGAAAACAGAGATCCAGGCAAACGTCGTGATGATCTTTCATATAATCTTGGTGATATCGGTTTTGTACCTCGTCGTGATGCTATTTTACTAACAAATGTCGATAAAATGCAACAACAAGTGTATCCAGCACGTGAACGTGATACGATTCGACGTGCTGCTAAAGTTTCTGTTGCCGTTCAAACGCCCGGTCTAAGTCGCGTGAGTTGATAATCGATCGACTTTCTCGATTGAATTCTATTTGTCAATCAATTAGGGCTCATTTGGTTCGGACGTGTCAATCAATCGTCTCGGTCCGTATGACAATACAATTAATCCTTCGACACGTGAACAATTTTCTCGGCCAACATTCGGTCCGAAACCTCGTATACCCCCTGGTATATCAGCAACGAATCGCGTTGTGCAATATCTTTTTTGATACGAGAAAAGACAAAGAGAAAAAAAACGAATCAATAAATAACATAGAAGAGAGGAAAAAAGGACAAGGTTCAGAATAGATATATGTAATCGAAAGAGAGAGAGAGAGAAATCGTTAATGTTGCAAAATTAAAATTCAAGGCGTTTGTCTGACATTTTGAAATTGAAAAGATAGAGAATCTATTGAAGTTCAATCGTACCAATGTATTATCGTTGTTGTTGTTGTTGTTGTCGACTGAAATGCTGTTGTTCGCTCATTCTCATCGACATTTCTTGTACTTCTCTTGCTTCATGTAGACATCGATCGAAATCGTCTTCATCGTCATGTTCATAGAATTTGACCGTAAAATTCGATGTCATACTTTCATCGTTGATTCCGCGTTGTTGACAATTGCCAACACTCATACGTTCTTGATTGGAATTTCGTTTGTATTCAACAGTTCGAATATTTTCATTGGGAATATATTCGAATGGAAGATGTTGAACCGTTCGATTCGGTTCGCTGTTCATTCGTTGATGACGTGGAACAACAGTCGAATATTCGACAGTTGACATTGGACACGAAAGTTGTTCGCCATCGGCAAGATTTCGAACGGTTAAACGTTCTCGAAAACGTTCTTTGATCTTTTCTCGATAACTTCTCGGTTCAACACGTCGTTCTAACGTATTTTCCAATCGCCAATTTTCATCGTTGGCAGTATAATATTGTTGTTGTTGTTGTTGACATTCATCATTGTAAACTTGTCGTTTGCAAAGATCGCAATCAGAAAATGATTTCGGCAATGAACGACGACGATTAGGATTGTAGTTCGATGCATAATCGACTGTGCCATAGGGACGATAGGTGACATTCGTTGTTGTCGAACGGGTACGATAGGGTATCGATGCATGATGAAGATCGTATTCGCTTCGACTTTCTTGATGATATCGATCCATATTTTGAGCAAATTGCGAATTCGAAAATGTCTGATTTGTACTTGTACGAAGATAAGAGTTTATAGTTGGACCGTTGATAGTTGGAGGTGTAACCAATTGAGAACGACTCGATGCACCACTAGTATCGAGATATCGACTTGAGAAATCTTTGCTTGTCAAAGTTTGTAATGATGTTTGATGTTTACGACGACGTCTGACAAAGAGAAAAACAAATAACAGAATTTGTTTTGGGAAATGAAAATATTAAAACATACTGAAAGAAAAGTGCGAGAATAATTATTAATAAAAGTAGAAGAACATAAGCAAATATAATTGGTATTATTATCCAAATATCTGAAAAACAAAAGAATCGATTTCAAATTCGAATGTTTTTTTTTCTTTTCTATAAACAACTTTGAATTCTCGTCCATCCAGCCGATTGAATTCGAACTCGTGCAGTAGTTGTTGATTGAGTTGTTGTTGTCGTCGTCTGTGTAGTCACTGCTGGTGGACATGGATCGGTAAATGAACAAAATGGTATCGTATAAAAATAGAGTAAATAATTCGTCGATTGAGGTGAATAGATATTGCCCGGAAGAAATGTTATTTTCATTTCATAAGTCGATATAGCCACTCGTTGCGTCGTTTGATTGCCATTCAATGTTATATTTAATATTGTAATACCTTCAGATGAAACACTTTCAATTCGTAATTGATCGAAATTTAATTGTCCATTGACAATATAGAGAACGGTTTTATGATATGGACGAGCATAGATTGTTGTGAAACACGGTATACGAACAGTTTGTAGAGGATAATTTCGTGAGTAAATAAAACCGTAGTCATTTGTTAATGAACCATTTTTACAAATGTCACATTTCGTTTGAATATCGCGTTGATTCCAAGTTGGCACGCAATGATAGACGATTTCAGTTATGGCTTTGAATGCACATGAACTTCGATCACGAATTTGATAAGCAGGAATATCTTGACATTGAGATTTGCCATTACATAGTGTGTTTATGTAGCGAAGATCGTAGTTTTGACAAGGATGTGAAAGATCAGCTTGACATGAGTTCGGTTCTTGACCAAGACGAGCTGGAAACGAACGAATATAGTCTATAGATATTAAGTATAAAGGTAAATTTGATATTGGCCATTGATTGGACTCAGATTTTTGCGGACATTCAATTGATATTAGAGAACTCGTTGGACAAATTGTAACAGTTCGATTTGGTAATTCAAATTCAACAACTAAAAGAGAAGACAAATTCTGTTTCGATTTTTCAAATCGGAAAACTAAACTTACATCTCGCATTGATAACATTGCCAATGGCAATGAGAATAAAAATGAATTGATTTCGAGTCATGAAAGTTTTTTTTTGTTTTTCTTTATCTCATCTCGTCTTGATCATGTTTCATTTTTTGACTAACTGACCATCGATTGGTATGTGTCAATGTCTCGTTGTACGTGTTCAATTGAAAATTATGTCAAATGAATGATCCTTTCTGTATTAACAAAAAAAAAAGATAAAGACAAAAGAAGAGAAAGAGAAAAGGCCGCATAGATGATGCTACTCATCTTCGCCTACATCATCTACATGCACTCACATACACACACACAAACACCTCCTCGTACATCTGTGCACACGTTTCTTCTTCTTCTCTCGTCTTATTACGTCGACATTTTTAAATAAATGACATGCATTGAAACAAAGAGAGATACTACTAATCCTTTTTCGACGAGATCAACTACGCCGATGACAAAAACTAACAATGAGAACAATCATTCATTGTCATAATTAACTATTTTACTAGATCACATAATTAAGATCATAGACTGAAGTTAATTGGACTTGTTAATTGACTTATGAGCAGATTTTGATTAAAATATGTTGTTTCTTTTTCCCCTGCTAACTGATAAATACAGTTCAAGGTTGAACTCTTGATGTGCTGAAAAGATGAACTATGAGCTGTATATTTGCACAACTATTTATACATCGATGCCCTTTAAAACGGTAGAAAAAAAAAGTGTTTAATTGTCTTTTAAATATACATATATACATATAGTTGAAATGATGGATAGATTTGATTGTACAGAGATTAACGAGAAGGACAAACGGAATAACCTTTATATGTGATATCTTGGTTAATAATAATTTTTTATTAGTTTTAACAAAACAACAGAAAAGTAGAAGCATGAACAAGAATGATTGCAGTCACATCCGTTTTTTGTTTTTACAACTCTTCCAGAACCAATGGCCCGAACATTGCTTTGGAGATTCGCTCAAAAATAGAGGAACATATTCTTCTAAGCCCGTTTGATAAAGACAAATAGCCAATATCCATTTTAACACATATAGAGCCATTGGACATAAGAATAGACTGACTGCAATCAATATAATGAGGTTTTTGACAATAG
>ERZ778027.1596-NODE-1596-length-36153-cov-10.138456_pt1 | contig 36153 bp, 30 predicted proteins | sample MGYA00375757_ERZ778027 | MGnify/ENA primary metagenome ERZ778027 (study PRJEB29350, sample SAMN05389817) | bioreactor metagenome | isolation source: Ammonium sulfate bioreactor | place: South Africa: University of Cape Town | collected 2014-02-18 ...
TATAAATCCATATAATGATCTCTTACGTCTTCGTCATCTGATTCAAACACGTCCAATGATTGTCATTGGCGAATGTAGTCTTGACATTCTCAATCGACAATACTTATCAATTCAAATTGAAATATTTGTTCTACAAATTCGATTAGCTAATGAATTCCATTTGCCATTGATTATTCATAGTCGACAATTACTAATTTGAAACGAAATTGACCCATATTAAGATGTTTAGCAACGAATGGTTTCAGAACAAAAACAATATTAGAAAGTAATCAATGGATAAGCAGTTTAAAAATAAATACAAACAATCTGTACGAGTTTTTTAATCTTACATAAACGAATCTGTTTTTCTCATTAGATAGAGAATATCTTTATCATTTTTTGACCTTTTGCTAAATAATTATACATCCATATATATGCATCGACGTTTACTGGGTACACTTGAAATGCGCAGATACACAAGAAGAAGAAGAAGAAGAAGAACGAGAGAAACTTATGTAATCAATTGAAGAGAAATTGTTTTTTTGTATTGAGACGTGAAAAAAAATGAACAAAAAGAACTCGATTAGATATTCAAAGGTGATGTTGACGGTGCATTGTCAAGTTGTTCATCAGTTGTTTGTGAACTTTTAAATAACTTTGAATATTGAAATTTATGTCTACAAAATAGATAAACAAACGAGGCATTTTCTTTCCTATGAATTATTAATACGTACATTTTTTGAATAAAAAAAATCGTCAATGCAAATACAATGCCAACTAAGGTTATTCCCAAAAGAACAAAAAACAATCGACTTGTTCGATTAATAACTGAATTTTGATGAGTATCAATCGATGACGAATCTATTGTAGTCAATAATTGATTATCATGCAAATGTTCAATATCGATTTTAGTTTGAAAAAGTGCACCTAGATATTTCAAAAGAACACGCATACATTTGCATGATTAAATATAAAAAATAAAGCAAACTTGTTAGTAATTCAGTATAATTATAAACTGTTCGATATGATAGTGGTTTGTCGGCTGAAATATTTAAATGAATCGATGATGGACTCGTTTGTTTGACATTGAGTAAATGAACATTATTAATTCCATAGCTATTCAAAAAAGAAAAAGAAACAGAAAAATATGCAATATGTAGATTAAACTAGAATATCGATTATTACTCAGCATCACAACGTGTATCATGTTTACAGAGTTTATTTAAATGCTGAACAATAATCATTCGAGTTTGATTCCAGAGATTATTTTCATTCCACTAGAAGAAACAAAATATTTAACAGAAAAACAAAAGAAATGTGACAATTTTCCTACAGATTTCAATGTAAAACCATCGAAACTAATTGAAATCGGTCGAGTTGTTTCGATAGTTGCTAAATTACAGATATCAACATGAGAAAAAGAAACTCATTTTCTTCGTAATTTACCTATACACACAGTTTGAGTGATAATTAATGATAGAATAAATAGCATGGCTATTTTAACGAGACAAAAGTTGTTGTGTATATATTTGTCTAGATGAAATATCGATTATGATGCGTTTATTTGATGACCATCAATAGAGCATTGACGATAATGATTTATCTTTCTCTTCAAGAGAAATACATTTTTCTCTTTGTTTGTCTATGCCTTGTCGTCTCTTTCTCTCTCTCTCTCTCTCTCTCTCTCTGTTCTCTCTTGAGTGTAGACATCAATCTAATTGGAATTGTTGTTGAATCTTTAATGCATCGTATTACTAATATATCTGTGCGAAAGATAAAACAAAACGACAGAGAAAAACAAACATTTTTTTTTGGTGTTTCGCTTCTGAAAGGGTCACGCGTTAAGCATATGCGTCGTATTTTGTTTCTATTTTAATCGACACGGCGAAAAGAGAAAAACGAAACGTGTATTACATAGAGAGAGGAGCATTTTCGTTTTTCATCATTCTACGATTTTCGATATGTCATCGTGCTGTGCAAAAAAAGGTCCTGGGTATGGAACTCCCCTCGAAGCCATGAAAAATGGTGTACGAGAACAAATTTTATATGTCGCCATGATACCTTGTCAAGAAGGGCAACCCGACTATTTAGCTACGATTGATGTCGATCCAAATTCGTCGACATACCAACAAATTATTCATCGACTTTATTTTCCTGAATTAGACAATGAATTACATCATTTCGGTTGGAATGCTTGTTCGTCATGTCATGATGATTGTACGAAACAACGACGATATCTTGTCTTAGGCGGTTTTAAATCATCGAGAATCTATATTGTCGATACGGAAAATAGCAAACAACCGAGTTTATATAAAACAATCGATAGTGATCAATTGAAAAAATTAGATTTAAGTGCACCACATACGGTCCATTGTCTAGGCAGTGGAGATATTATGATTTCATGTTTAGGCAACGCTCAAAAAGAATTACCAGGAGGTTTTGCGTTATTAAATGAGAAATTCGAAGTTGTTGGTCGATGGAATGAAGAAAATAATCCATCGGCTGTTCAATTTTATTATGATTTTTGGTATAAACCAAGATATAATATTATGGTTAGCAGCGAATGGGCTGCTCCGAATATATTCGAAAAAGGTTTCAATCCAAGTGATGTTGCTTCGAATAAATACGGTCATTCATTACATTTCTGGGATTGGTCGAAACGACAATATTTAAAAACAGTTGATCTTGGTGCAGACGGCAACATTCCACTCGAACTTCGTTTTTGCCATAATCCAGTCAATCCCGTTGGATTCGTTGTTTGTGCTCTAGGCAGTTCAGTCTTTCGATTCTATCCCGATCAAGCCAATGAATGGCAAGTCGAAAAGGTCATTCAAATCGAAACAGCTAATAGCAGAGATGGACAACCAACACCTGCTATTATCTCTGATATGCTTATTTCGCTCAATGATAAATATAGTTAGTTAAATTATATGTTTTGATTGTTTTTTTTTCTTCAAATCTTTTATAGTGTATTTCTGTGATTGGTTACATGGTGATGTTCGTCAATATGACATAACTGATACATCAAAACCGAAATTAACCGGTCAAATTTGGCTCGGTGGTTTGCTTAAAAATGAAAATGATTTTCAAGATAATCGTCAACTTCATGGTGGACCACAAATGATTCAATTATCACTCGATGGCAAACGTTTATATGTTACCAATTCACTTTATTCGACTTGGGATGATCAATTCTATCCGGGCATTAAACAAGATGGTTCCTATTTGGTTAAAATCGATTGTGATAGTGAAAATGGCGGTATGAAACTTGATCAAAACTTTTATCTTTCATTTAAAAACGAGCCCAATGGACCAGTACGTGCACACGAAATGCGATATCCTGGTGGCGATGCAACCTCAGACATATGGAACTAGACATTTACTTTAACTTGCTTTTGTTTTTATTTTTATTTAAAAATAAAGATTATCATTCTAACCGAATTATTAGTGATAATATGATTCTAAATGATATTCCATCGGGTATATACACTGTTTGAAAAAATATTAATCCAAGGAGGTGGCACGACTATTTCAAACAGAACATATAATGAATTTGATATCAAATGAAAGCTCGTGAAAATGGAACCTATCAATATTAAATACCGGTGCTACTCCCTGGAATAATATCTTTTCCAATCATGTACAATGATGACAAAATAAGACCGCACAGTATCATTGAATTTTTATTATCATCTGAATAACAAAAAATTGGTAAAGGAAATTTTTGACGAGTACGAAATATAAGCAATGAGTATTCAGGATTTAAAATTGACTATTAACATTCATAACAACCTTTGTCTATTCTTTTTTAAATTTCCTTCTAGGACTTCTTCGAATCTGACAGTTGTCCATATTCGTATCTTTTTTTATAAAGATTCTTTCATAAGAATTTGTGAATCATTGATAGACGTCACACTACAAGGATGTATATAATTGCTAGGTTCTATGATGTTTTGTCTCTGAAAATGATTTTCCACTTTCCTTCGTTCTTCTTTATTTTCAGTTGGGCACAACAAACTTTCTGACAGACATGAAAAATTTACCATACACAACGAGATGATGATGTACAACAAAAAAGACACAACACTCAAAAAACACACAGAGAAAAAAGAAAAAACGATGAAAACAAGTTCACCAGAAAGATAACCTAAAGTCGAAGTATCGACTCAATATTTTCGTGAAAAAAAACAACAACGAAACTACTCGACCGAGGCGAAGACAATCGAGAGAGAGAGAGAATAGGAGAAGCGCAGGATCGGCATCTATTTCGTCAAATAGATGTCAGATGCTGACAATAATATTAAGAAAAGAACGAATATAGTTAAGTGGAATGATTATAGTGCTTCATTATGTATTTTAATTGTTCAGTAGGATGTTTTTGATAGCATATTTGGACAGCTCGATGAAGATCATTAGAAACAAACAAGCGACTTTGAAGTGCTATAACTTCTTTGCCACGTTCTTCAATCGAATATTTCTCATCCGTTAATTCAGCAAGGTAATTGCTGAGATGGTCAAGTGTATGTGTTGATTCGATGGTATGTTCAATGTAGCGCACGAAGGTTTCAAGTAAAGGTTTGCCAGCTTGTGTCACAATTTCTTCGCTGACACATTTGCTCGCGCGATCATAGAGAAGATTAATAAACAATTTTGAGGCCTTTTCATTAGATTCTTCATCGCTGAATTCAGAATCGGTTGGATTGGAGTTGGCAGATTCAGAGTCCAAGTTTTCACCATCATCCTCTTCGTTGGAATCGGAGTCGGCAGATTCCCAGTCATCCTCATCGTTGGAATCGGAGTTGACAGATTCAGAGTCCAAGTTTTCGTCCAGAGAAACAATTGAATCCTCGACAAGTTTGCTCAATAGTGAGTTTAACAGTTTGGTCATAGTTTCTAATGATGTCACTTTCCAAGTTTCATCCAATTTGTGAATTGCTTTTAATGCATTTTCTACGTGGAATTCACAGTCAATTCTGTTTAAATTTAAAACATCGTAATATTTGGCGCAAACGATAGGTTTTTGTAATGTGATGTATTCTCGAACAGCATCTCGAAATAGTTTCCAATTGTGCGGTTGATTCAGGGAATCGATGATCAAATCTCTTATGGTTTTATTATTGATTCGTTTATCTTGAAATATTGCTTCAAGATTTTCATAAGCATTGTCCGAAACTTTCAGAGAAATAGTATGATCAAGTTTTGCATTGATTGATGTTATAATTGCCTAAAACAAAAATTAGACCTCAATGAATAAATTTCCGGTAGCTTACGTTTGCTAGTTTCTTATTCTCAGTTCGTTGATTGCTTATCTTCACTGTTTTATCGTGATAATCAATAATTTGCGTGTATCTTTCTTCGAAATCCTGCGTGTTCGTTTGTGTGACATATTTGGCTTTCATAGTTTGAACAAAATACAGCATAGTTCCGACTGCTGCGACTACAAGCAGCGCTGTTGCCCAATATGATTTGAAATTAAAAAGTAAATCGAGTGCCAAAAGAACGAGTCCGACTATGGACCAAGCCATAAAAACGGCGAAGACTATTTTGAGAGCGAGCCAGAAGAGCCAAGCGTAGTTCTCTCCAATTTTGCCGACCTGTCGAAGACTGTGAATTGCTTGAGCTTGAACATCTCCACCAGTTTGTAATTTCTCGTCTTTGAAATACTTTTTCGTAGATAGTAGACTAGCAGATTTGATAAACAATCGAGATTTGATTTTGTCTTCGATTTGCTTAATCTCTTTCAAAACATCTTCGTTGATGAATTCACGTTCTCGTAATTCGAGTTTGTGATCATGAACGAATCCATATTTGATTAAATCTTTTTCAAGACTTTGATATGGTTTCCATGGTAATAGAATACATTTTTTAGCTAATGGATTTTCTTTCGACGCTTCCAAACTACTTCGAAGAGCATTGTAAGCAAAAGTGTACGCAAATTTGTGGTACAAAAATGACGATACGGGTTCTCGTATACATGGAGGCAAAATTGAACAATCGATTTCGTCCAATGCTTGAAAATAGAAGCGTTGAGTAACATCAATTAAGATTTTATTTTCACGCAATTCTTTAAATATCTCTTTAGCTTCGTCGATAGTAATCTCGAAGAAAATCTTCACAATTTCTTCATCAATGTTGTCAATCTTTTGCAATTGTACACAATCGAAAATAGCGTTGTATAGTTTCTTTTTGTCTTCTGATGTATGTTTGGTAACAGTTTTATCTGGATTAACTTGAACAAAATTTGTCAAACTCCGTCGGAGTATTCCTTCATTGACAAGTTCATCTGCAATCCAAATACTTTCAGCTGGTTCAATTTCGAGATATTCGGCTAATTCTTTATCGGTAAAATAATCGTAGTTTGGAAGATACGTCATCATTTCGTATCGATCTAAATCCACGACACCACTGGCGTCGAATATTAATACATCAATCGATTTCAACCAATCTAATTTTTCTGGATCATTTTTAAACGCTTCGATGACTTGTTTTGCGTCGTAAAGTACCTTTTGAGAAAGATTAAAATCACTCAGTTGTACTCGGAATCGGTGTGGTTCTGGAGTCGGTATTGGTGATAAACCATTGAGTTCTTTGATTGGTCCATCACCGGGAGTTTGATTGAAGATGAAAAATTCATTGAGTGTTGAAAAACATTGATGAGCAATCATAAAGCCCCAAAATTCTTCTCTTCGTGGTAATTTACATGATTTCTTGATTTCTTCTGGAAGAAATACAGTTCGATTGTAAAATTCGACGCGCATAGGACTTTCAATTTGGTCTTTGAACAATCTAGAATTCAATGTTTATTCGTTACAATTATTTGAGTTCAAAGGAAATTCTACTTTTGCATTTTGGATTTCGACAAAAAATACTTCGATTTCAATGCTTCACATTGGTCAGACAATAAATAATGATTCAAAGTCTTCGGACTAACATATCCCTCTTCCATAAATCGTTGTAATTGCTTTTGACTTTCATATTTTTCTTCTAAAGTTCCATTTATATTTGCAAATATTTGCCAATTGACTGCATGTCCTATCATGTCACAAGCACTGCTACTAAGACAATCCAGAGTCGTCTTCCATTCTTCCGTTTGATTTTGAAATCCACTAGAAGCAATTGCTCTCGAGCCAACAGCCTTTCGTAAGCGGGAAACGATCGTGTGCAATGTCTGCTTATTTTCTGTTCGCTGATTGAATGTTCGAATTGTTTGCAGCATATAATCTTCGGTTTTGATCCGTTGAGCTTCATCGATTTCACAAACATCATCAGGCAGCCAATCTTTCAAAGCTTTCTTTGCCTTTTCGTATCCGCTCGATGTTCTATCAGAAAAGTTTCCAGATAATGCATTGATTACGAATTCGGGCGTGTAGCTGGTAATCGATTCTTTGATTTCTTTTGGAATTTCTTTGACTTTGCGCACTGTTTGCTGTTGAATGATGCCTTTGTAATAGCACGCTTCACCGGCAAATTTTGGATGTTTGTTAATTACTAGATCAAACATTGTGTCGGCGCGAGGATATGCTTCTTGATCGATGTAGATCAACCCGAGGGCAATGAGGGGTTGTGGTGCATTTATCCATTCCAAAGCAGTTTCAACAGGTTCGATTGGATGTGTTTCGAGGAAAGTTTCAACAGACGCAATAATTTCGCCACGTTTGGCTGCACTACGTTCTTGAGCACATTCCTTGATTGCATTTGCTTGAGAATCCAACCACAACGCCCATTCATCTAGCAAAGCAAAATAAATGATTTCTTCTGTCGTCGGTACACCGGCATCAGTTTTTTTGTCACTCGTCTTTTGCAACGCTTTCAAACAATGTTGTTTGAATGCAGCAAGACAGTTTTCTTCGATTTTCGTATGAAAATTGTAGTAATCAGTCATCGATTGGAGTCGTTGCACTTCAGCATTGTCTCGAAACACTTTTAATTCGAATACTGATGGTGGTTTTCCCGTTGCATCGACTTTATCTGTGATAGCTATGATCTGACCCGAGCCTGGATCTCCACCTCGCGCAGCTCGACCATATGCTTGATCTTCGATTCGAGAATTTTCAGGCAAAAACGACACAATAACATGTAAACCACCTGCAAGTTGAAGCTCATCACTCAATTTGATATCTGTTCCTCGTCCTGCTAAATTTGTAGCCAAAATCAATCGACCTAAAATCGAATATATTTTTCTATTTCTTCACACTTTTATTTATACTCATACTTGGTTTCAATTTATTCTCGCCACTGAAATCGAATTCATCAAATTCTCGTTGATAAACAACCATATTCTCATAGCAATCTCTCACTGTATTTGATGCATTTTCATCATTCACGTAACGTTCGTACAATCCATTCTTAACTTGCATCACATCAGCAATGGATCGGCAAATAACCAATACAGATCGCTTTACAATCACTTGATCTGCAATCTCGGCATAAATAGCATCAATCCAATCGTCAACCTTTTGTGCAATCACTGGAACGTGTTCATATAATTTTTTTGCTCGAAACGTCGGCAACTGAATCAAATCGGTGTTATAGAGTTCTACTAAAGTTTTACTTTCTTGAATTGATCCAAGAGTTCCACTGAGACCATTGATTCGACCATATTCTTTCAAATAAAAAACATTGGACACAAAGACAGCTTTAAGACTAATCGGACTTAGACGACAGGCATGTTTTATCTGAATGCATTGATGTAAGCCTTCACTCCATTGTGAAGTGGCCAAATCGACACCAGTGTTCTGATCAATGATGGTTATTTTGGGTGTAATATCAGTATCTTCACCAGTGTGATCGACATCGACAACATATGCTTCGTTATGATTCATAAACAATGCTCGTTTGGCATTTTCAATATATTCTCGAAGATGTCGACGACAGAATGGAATGAGATAGCGAGGTATTGAAATTTCACGTTGTCGGTTAACGATTGTTCTGATTGCGGTCAAGATTTTTGTTGCGTGCAGTTCGGTGGTCAGTGATTTCAAAGTCTCGAGCAAATTTTGTTTTTGTTTCAAAAACTCTTCGTCTGTTTCCAATTTCAAATAACCTTCAGGATCGATAATATTCAAATTTACTAATTTCTCCCAAACTTTTGCACAATTCTGCTTAGCAATCGAAGTTAAAGCCAACAAATCTAAATCTTCCTTAGATATTCTACCTAATAAATCACTCAAAATATGTGTTTCAATATTGTCTGTTGAAAATGCTTCTTCCTTTCGTTGATTTGCCGTTGGACTACAGATGATTCTTTGAATATGCACGAAGAGCGACTCGAGCAGTTCGAGCCCAGGCACACTATGCGATAGATAAAGCATATTGTTACCATTGTCTAGTAGCATGTTGTCGACTTCGTCTACAATGACACAGCTATTTCGTCGTTCACGATCGCCGAGAATATTCTTTCGATAGAAATCGTGAAGTAAATGATCTCTTTGAAATCGACTGATTTCACCATAAACTACATTTGCTTTGTAAGCTTGTTTACGATCTTCTAAACCTTCCATGCAATTATGTGCTACATTGAGATTCATGGCTACATAAAGAGGTCGCATGTACTCGGCATCACGTTGAGCAAGCACCGACGATGATGTGATGATATCAACTGATTTGAATTGTTTGGCTCGAATGATGGCAATCGATGCAACAATGTACGATTTTCCTTCGCCTGTGTTGACTTGAGATAAAAAATTCGTGCCAGATTCAACGGCATAAATGACAGCCATTTTTTGAGTCTCACGAAGATTGATTTTAAAAATTGTCTTAATTGCAGCATCAATTTCCATTAAACGCGCCACCGAATTGTTATTTGAAGGATTTTTTAGGAGCATAGCCATCTGTTTTGAATTCTTCTGGCGTGTGTCTCTCTCATCTTCTGTATCATGTACACCTTTAATCAATTCAGTAATTGTATCTAAAGTTCTTGGCTTTTCAGTGATAACAATTTTGTACGCGTCTTCGTTCTTGATTTTTTCGATAATCTTTCGTTGTACAAGTTCATCGCAGATGAATTGATGTTTGCCTGTTTTTGGTAATGTGCTATGTTTCGTTGTCAGTTCGAGCAATTCGATCAAAGCAACAACATAATTATCGTTAAAGACGACTTCATTATATATAATCAAAGAGCAAACTTGAGCGATAATCTGTTCGGGAATATGAAATTCACGATCTCTACTAGTAAGAATCTTTTCCAATATCGAAGCTTCTCGTCGGTCTTGCTGCTTAAGATAGATGATATAATAACCGATGTTTGCAAATTGTTTGATTTCATTACTGTATGTAAAATATTTTTGTTTTTCGGCCATTGTAATCCAATCGAATAGATTCATCTTTTCGAGTTGTTTGTTGTTTGTTGAAGTGAAGCTAAGCATAACGAGTAGTTTTGTTAGAGTTTTTTCATCGATTTTTTGACCGTCTAATTTAGTGGCAAAGAGAATTTTCAAACGCGAAACAGAGATCTGTTCGAGAAGTTTGGTAATTCCAAAAGCATGTTCTAGTTGCCGTCGCCATTGACTTTCAATCCTTGCAATAAAGAAAGTGTCTACAAGTTTTGTTTGAGACACCGAAGAAGCTAAATCCAAAAGAAAATCCGGTGAAACATGATACTGTGATTGCATTAGAATAGCTGTTGAAATGAGAAATTGAAAATCAGCAATTCCAAGATGATTACCATCGAGTTCAAATCTTTCGTGAAGCATTTTAAGGAAATTCTGATCACCAGTCGTGGCAAAATAGCAATCGATCCATTCAATAACAGAGGCAGCAAAACCCGAAGGTAAATAACTGGCAAAATCATTTTTACTCGATGAAGTTAAGTAATTCCACGATTTTGATTTTAACCGTTGTTTATAATTGTCAAAATGGTTCGTCCATGAATGATTCGATCTTGCTGCAATCAATTGTCGTAGTTTGATGTCAGCTGTCAAATCATAATATTGATCTCCATCGAATGCGATTCGCACAAGTTTCTCTCCATTTGGATTCCATGATTCTAACAATTTGACATTGCCATAGTCTTCATTTCCATAAATTTCAATTTTCATGTTGTTCAGCTCTGCGACAAGGTAACGAAAAGCTGCACTACGGAAACCTTTTTTTCTCATATATTCTTCGGCTAAATTGGATTCTAAATTGATTTTATTGGTTTTAATTCGAAGTACTTGATCATGTAATGGTAAGTTTACGTAACTCTTAATCAATGTTTCGACAGTTGAGCCTGTTTTTGTTGTTTCTGCATGATGAATTAAATTGACAGTCATCAGAATTCTATTGAATTCCAACAGTTGCTGCATTTGATGATAAAATCGTATTAAAAAATGAGTTGCTTCCAAATTTTTTTCTATTTCATTATGAAATTTTGGAACTTTGCCAAATCTGGTTTCAAGTTCATTACTTCCTCCAGATGTAGCTTTGGTTATCGCTTTGTCCAACATGGATTTGTCTGCAATTAGCTTTGCATAATCTTCGAACAATTTAGTTAAGTCCTGTTTGAACTTAGAAATAGCTTTCATGATAATTTTAATTTCTGGTTTGTCTTCTGTTAAATTTGCTTTCAATGCTTCCCAAGAATCTTTGTCCGCCCAATTAATTTGATGTTGTGCAAAATTCTTGAGATCCTTATCCATTTTCATCTTCAGATTGTCGTGTATTTTCTGAATTTCTAATAACAATTGGCTGTCAACTTCATTCAATAAATAGTCACTAAAGAATTGTTTCGTTAGAGCAATAATATCCCTTTGATTGACTTTGACACTCCAAAGTGCATCCGATGCTGGTTCAACAAACTTAACATGACATATTTTGTCATTTGTTTGTGTCAATTCTGAATCACAATTGATTTCGGCAGTTTGACAATGTTCGGCATAATTCGAAACATCATGACGATGCTTTGTAATGAGACGTTTCATTTTCCGGTTTTCGGAAGCCCATTTGTTAAGATTTTCAAGTTCAGCAAGACTTAAACCATTGTCTTTCCTTCTTTGTACTGCGGCAATCAATATTTTCTTGAACGAATTTTCCATGATTGTTCGCAATCTCGAACATCGTAGTATCATTGGAATACTTGCCCGATTCAAATCGGCATGATTGAATTCAATAAGAAAATACGTAATCACTTCTTGTACGAGACCACATGCACTTTCGTACTTTTTCTTTACGAACAATTTGTTTACAAATTCAGCAGGCATCAGATGAGACTTCTTTGCTCTTGTTTTTCGAATTTCTAATGAATCTTCGTTGACTTCTTTGACAATAACCACTTCCTGTTCTTGTTCTGTGGATTCTTCATCGTCGACAGTTTCTTCGGTTTCTAAATTCATCACCGTCGTAGATTTGACTGTGGTCATGGCTGTCGTTAATGCTCCATCGAGTTGAGCCATATGTTCGGCCCCTTTTTCGCATAATTTATTCAGTACAATCGATTTCTTCATTGTTGTTTGTGCTTCAGTAGATCGTTCTTGTTTCTGTTTTTGTTTCATCTTTCGAATTCCTCCTTTTGGAACATCTTGAAATTCAAATTCACCAAAAACAGATGATTCATTTTCAACATGTTTTCGATAACCATTTATGCGACGTTTATCATCTGATTTGGTATAATATTCCATTTTCAATCTTATGGCAGATTTCTCTCCATAGAAAAATTTATTTGTTCCACTTGCAGATCGATCAATAACTGCCATATGATTGCCATTGCAACCGGACTTTCCACATTCACCAACGGTCCCATCAGTCCCACTACGACCTGCGTTTTTAATTATATTAACAGTAGTAAATTCAGCACCAGTATCCGGATTAATAATATTGCATTCACCTTGGTTACCACCTTCTCCGCCGCATCCATTGAGTCCACCAATACCTCCAGCACCGCCGTCAGTGCCTTTAATCCAAACAACAAGTTCATACCATGAATACGTCCATCCAGCATAACTTGCGAGCGAATAGATCATTGTTCTTTTGTTGGAATCGATGTATTCGTAGTACAGATATTCTTTACTATAATTATAACTACAAGTCGTTCGAGTCCAATTCTCTGGTTCATATTCGATAAAATGTTTCCAATTTGTGCGATACAAGCTGCCGTACTTGATACAAGCAGCTGTAAGGTCGTCGATCGTCACTTCCTTTCCATCAGCACCATCACCACCGTCGCCTCCGTTTTGACCATTTTCACCATTTCCTCCGTTGAGGATAAGTTTGAGTTTTTGTGAATTAGAAATGTCTTTTGTCATGATGACGATATTTCCACTGGATTCTCCTGGACGCCCATCTTTGCCATTTGAACCGTCACAGCCAATTGTACCATTTGGAGCTTTCGAATTTTGTTCCTGATAACCACTGCCGGAAACATCAATTATCCGATCATTCCACACGTTGACTTTGTCGGTAACAATGCACAAATTTTTTCCATGCCAATCTTTATTTTCCAAATCCACATCAATATGAAATACGTCTCGAGCGAAAATGTCCACCTGCAGAATATTATCGTTTTGCATTATGTTTTCGATTTTTTTCTTGATAGAACTTAAGAAAATTGTACGACCGATTACATTTAATGTGGTTCCATCTTCGTCTTTTTTTATTTCTGGTTCTTGTAAGTATAATTTTAAGACGGTGATAAGTCCATCTTTTTCTTGAAAATCATCGGTTGGAATGGTTTTAAGAACTTTGAGGAAATTCAATTGAACAACATCTCCTTGTGAAGCTGTTGGCCATTTTATCGTTTTCAGAGTGCTCAATTTCACACCTTCATTAAACCATTTACTCCATTCACGCCAAGTTTCAAGACTCATTACGCCCGATTCAAACCATTGAAAAATTAAACTTTTCAGAGTTTCTTCAGGACCTTCAACAATTAATTACAATGTCATGACCGACCGAAATAAAAAAAAAGAACAAATCGTTTACCTGATGGAATGAATCGACTCATGAGAAGATGAAAAAATCGCTGCAATTCAATGTTCCATTCTTCTGGTGGTTTAATGTCATTATCACTTAACTGTTCAATAATACTGCTAAAAAATTTGCTTTTTACAGTCAAACCAATTTTCCCTTCGTTTATGAAAGTCATTTTTCCTTGAGTGATCAACTCAACCATTGTGTTTTTGATGCTAGCTTTGACCACTTTAAGCAGTTCTATGTTGAAATTATGACGGATAAAAGCAATAGCAGAAGATTCGATGTTTTTAAAAGAATCAATAACATTATCAATCCGTTTTTTATCAGAAATAGTTTGAATAGCCATCAAACGAAGTTCATCAGGAGAATAAATGCGAACTAAATTGTAAAATGTTTATACGTAACAATAGTAAATTTCTTTCCAACAAAAGAACTTACTAGATTTCTCTTTTGAGTCCTGAATCATAACGTTACAAGACATACGTATATCGTTATTCGATCGCCAAAAATGAAAAAAAATCTTAAAAAAAAGTAAGGGTTTAATGGTAATTAATAATTATGTTTTTATGAATAAAGATAGTGCAATTTATTTAGGACAAGCGATACTATAAAGAGTTCGGTTGGTTGACAGCTAGCATTCATGATTAAAGGCAATCATATTGACGTATGGTATTGCCTTCTTTTGTTCCCCATTGATTCCACTTTGAATTTGATTGAAGAGTGCCATTAAGATATTGTTCCATTCTGTTCCATCGGTCCGCAAGATTTCCTGTGTATCCTCCTGGTCCATGCTGTAATCCATGTTCATAAGCTTCAAGTGCATTGTGGAATCTATAATTTTTGAAATGCTTCAAAATCATTCTTTTTTCAAGCATTGCTTACCCTCGACGATTCTTATTGTTCTCTAGATTTTTCTCAACGTCTGACATGAGTTTATCGATATTTGCTTGAATTGTTGCTAATCTATTATTTGTTCCATTGATAATATCTTTTATAAATGTATTTTTATCCGCATTATTAGTAGCAAATCGACTTTCATATTCAATAATGCCAATATATGACGCGAGATCTCTCGCCGAGTTGCACCCTCTTGCATTAGCTAGCGTCACAGCGGCATCAAATAAATCCGAGTTGTATTTGCTAATATTTCTTGTTCCTGTTGCTGGATTAGTAACAGGTGTTGCATGCTTACCGAGTTGTTGATGCAGTCGCTGTTTATCGGCTGTACTCATATTTTCGAATAGATTTTTGTTATCTTTGCCAATAAGTTTATATTGATCCAATGGTTTGTTCATATCTTTGAGAAACTGTCTTTCAAAATTGCGAGCATTAGCTTCAAAAAAGAGTCGATGTCCATTTCCATTTTTTCCTTGTGTAAAATATTGCATGGCATTCAAAAAGTTGTTGTCTTCCGTTTCACGTGCTGTATCATTTTGCAGATTTGCGAATATGTTATTGAAACCTTTGGTTTCTTTAAGTAGGATTTCTCGATCCGTTTGAGTCGTATTTTGAGATGCTCCGGAGTTAACACCATTGATTTTGTCTAGGAGTCTTTGATCAACATTTGAATTCGTAGTATTGTGAATTTGAGCCAAAGCAGCTCCGTCAATATTTAGTTGACCATTGACAAGCAAAATACCATCTTTGATTGACAATGTCGTTTCTGTTAATGCAATTTCACTTAAAAAAAATAAGTACATACATCTCTCATTTATTTATTTTTATTGAAATGATGCCGAATATGTGATTTATAGACATTGCTTACCAAAACATTTCACGAATGTCTGGTGCATACTTCATCATTCGAATAAGTTGTTTGTTCATTACAAATTCATTGTCGGTGCCTTTGAAAGCTAACACGAAGTTCTTTTCATAGTATTCATAAGCAGCTTTTCCAGCTACATCGTTTTCACCTCTCTAATATTAAAATTTATTTTTCAAAGTTTGTCTGGCTTTGTTTTTGAACTCACGATCATCGTTTTTGCCAATTCATCTCGTTTTTTAATAAGCTCTTCGTTCGCAGCTTCGAGGGTGAGCGGTCTTTCTGGGCCTTTATCATCATCATTTCCATCGACACCTTCATCAGAACCCGTAGTAGCCTTGTCTTTTTCACCAAACTGATCGCTTTCAGATTTTTTCTCAGCAGATTGATTGTTCTCGGATTTGTTCTCAGCAGATCGATTGTTTTCAGATTTGTTCTCAGCAGATTGATCGTTTTCGGATTTCTTCTCAACAGATTGATCATTTTCAGCTTTCTTCTCAGTATCTTTGATCTTTTCAGCAACCTACAAGTATAGACCTCCGGTTTGAAAAATGAATGAAACAAGACAATACTATTCAAATGAAATGGCATACCAATAATTCTCCGATATATTCTTGTTTTACTTGATTGAAAATTCCCTGCGCTGATTTCGGAGATGTCAATATACCGTAGCAACTGTATATAGAACTTGCCAATAAAAAATAATCCATAGCTGAACATTTCGGTTTGTACATCATAGCAATCAAAGTTGTTAATACACCGGCAACTGCTGTAGCACAACGAGACCAAGCAAAAAGGTTGAAGAAGAAAGTTTGTCCAGCAGTCAGCTCTGTTTGTCCTGCAGCAAGTTTTCCTTTCAAATATCGCTTTGTTAAGTCATCTCCAAGTGAGTTCAGGACTGCCGCTGCGATAGTCGTAATTTCTGCAAAGACGTCCAAATCATCATGAGTCACTTTATCGCCGATGCTGATAAGTGAACTGAAAAATAACTAATTAAAATTGTGATAAAAATAAGTGTACAAATCTTACAAGGTGATTGTTGATGCTAAATTGACATACCGAAAATATTTATTTGCTAAAATTTAAATTGTTTTTTTTTGCAAACAAAAAAATAAAGAAAAAGAACAAACTGGTTTGAATCGCAGGGTTTATCTTAGCAATGAATTTCAGATCTCTTAATTTCGGAATGACGCCAACAATAGAAGCAACCGTCAATATTGGAGTCACTACCGCTAACGTTTTCTTTACATAACGTCCTATTGTTCTCAGTGTACCACAAGCCGGAGATTCTTTAACGGCAAGATCAGGCAAAATATCCGAGTTAAACGTTGGTGTATTTGTTTTTTGATCCTGACTATAGTGTCCATCTTTAGAATAACATATTAAAGCTGGATCGATCCAATTGGAAGTCAAATAATGATTCCAATCGTCATATACTCTAGCAAATAAATCAATGTATTTTAATTTGCCTTGAGAATCTTTGAAATAGAATACTATAAAAATTGAATCTGTTAATATTTTTTCGAAAATACAATGTCAAATATCGAACCTGGCGCAGTTGTTTCAGCATTTTGCATTTCGTTCGTCTTTTCATTTTTAACTTTGTCCTTCAATAGTGCGATGACAAATACTACATTCATTTCAACAGTTGTCGACGAACTACGTTTCTGTATTTTTTTTCTGATTTTTGCAGCTATTGATCGATAAACATGGCTGTACCAAAATTTCAAGCTTACAGCCAGGCTACATTGTTTTACACCATTCTAAAATCAATATTTTCTACTTTGAAACTGACTATACGAAAATCCAAGATTTACACTGCCAAACGCCGTTGTGAGAATATAGGTTTCAATTGTATCGATCGTTTTCATTTGCTGATATTTGATACCTGCATTTTCTCCGTATTTTCTATTTAGAGCTTCGGTTGCTCGAGTAATCCAATTATTAACATCCGTCCAGCTCGAATCGGTGTTGTTGTAGGAAGGCTGATTTGTGGGTCGCTCTTGATTTAGAGGATCCGTGTTTGTATTCATGACTAAAACAAAAGGTTTTTAAATTTGAAAAATTTAAATGGTAGAGAACTATATAAAGCACACTGCTATGGAATATTCCAAAGATATTTTTCTATGTATATGTATTCTCTTTCGTTTCTGTTTCTTTCATATATATGTCACAATACAAATTAAAATCCAGGACAATTTAAAATCGTCCTAACATATAAGGAATATTTGAAATTTTCCTAAGGACAACTTAAAATTTTACACGAAAATTTTAATTTGTACTGTGACATATACATTGTTCTTCGTTCTGTATAACTATAGGGAGTCTATTTGGTTTATTCCTAAGAAAATGTGTGTGTCTTTCTAATCATTAAATAAAGGAAAACTGTATAAGAAGAATAGGATCGTAACACACCGCGGTGTAAAAAGAAAATGTTGTGTTCTTGATTAAAAAAAACAGCTTATGCAGTGTCGATTTAAATGTCTAGGCGCAATTAAAAATATAAGCATAAAAGTTCGATCTTTTTGTTTCGATTCTTTTCTCAGATTGTTCATCAAAATGTGTAGTCTCACTCTTTTGGAACACCGTCATATCGGAAATCAATGAAACAAATTATTAAGAAAAACAACGAGATAAACTGTATTTAATTCGCATTTTAAGAAATGTTCCACTTCATACTCACTGTTGCGAGATGAGAGAAAGATGGTATATCTGAAACTTGGTTTATTTGTGAAAATGAATAGACTATATACAGAAGCATAGATGATACCTCGATATTTAGATCCCAATGACCTAGGGTCGAATCACATTGTAATCTAACACATACGAAAGGAAAGGAAAATACCCTATACATAACAGTAGGGAAAAATCCCTGAAAAACGAAAGAAAAGAAAGAAAACAAACATATATCGTTGAGAACGACAAGACGAAAAAACACCTCCTACCACTGTTCTATATGGAGTGATGTTGTATTGGACAAAAATAATAGTAAACACGTAGCACACAATAGTATATTGTGTTACGCTCTACGTAAAAGATCATTCAATAAAGTATATTTGCAATAAAATTCTTTTATCTTATTGTTTTTGTTGTTTCTGTCACTGAGTTTTTTCTCTTTACTCTCATTATTTTAGCTGTTCTATTCTTTTTTTTTCGTTATCTGGTATGTTTTTGTTATTTATTCGCCAAGATATATATGTTAACGAAAAAGTTCAAGTTTCGATTGATGCATTGAATAAGGATTTGATGTTCTTTGTTTAAACTTCGCCGATCTTGAAATAAATAGTGCTCGTTTTTTTTTCTAGAATGTCACTTATTTCAATGCGTACTACCTTTTTACAACATCTTGCTTCTATCGCGAAGACATCGAGCCAAATTACTTCTTCACAAGTGGCCAATTTTCTCATTTCAACATTTGAATATGCTCGCAATCGAAATCTCACCAATTTAACTGAATTTGAAGAAGCCGAAGTCCAACAACTCGAACGAGAATTACCCAAAGTTTATCAAGTTCTTGGACGTGACAAGGGAATTCTACGCCTTTGCAGAGAACTCCACGAAAAAGATTTATTCGAATATCTGAAGTATCTGTCGGCTACTCAATTTTTGGTTGATGATTTTGGACGATTCGTGCCTAATAATCCCGAGAAAGAACAAGATGTGACTGCTTTGAAAGGAGATTTTGATGAAAAATGGTATTTTCTTAGTCTAAATTATGATACAGATTTTGAAGATCCTTATCCAGATGGACCAAAACCAGATTGGAGCGGTGTTCCCGAATCACATTATTGGTGGGCTGACATAAACAAATTATATTCATTGGTTTGGACAAAGGCTCCTAAATCATGATTTTTTTTTGTTAGAAACGATATGATTGAATAAATCACAGGGAAAATCAGTTTTTATTGAGCCATCATTCTTATACGTACAAAAATTTATGATTTTCAGGCACAAATGGAGTCTATTGGAATTGCACGAATCGAAGAATTGCAGATACTGGTTCACCAGGCTCCAATTTAAATGAATTATCTTTGCCGATTGGTTTATTTTTCAATTCGAATGATGATCTATTTATTGCCGCATGTTGAAATATTCAGTAGGTGCTACTGCTCATGTTATTGTTGCGGGCAACGGCACATATGGCGATGGTTTAAATCTGTTTTCATTGGATACTATTACTTACCTGTATGTTGATTCAAATCAAAATATTTTTGTTAGTGATAGTAACAATGGTCGTATTATTCGTTGGGATAATAATTCTACAGTAATGAAATATAGAATTGAAGATTCCAATGGAACATTTATAGCTGGTACTCTTCAGTCACCAGGAAACAGTTTGACACAACTCCGTAGTCTGTACGGCATAACATTAGATCGATGGATGAATTTATATGTTGCCGATTATGGTAATAATCGTGTTCAGTTATTCTGTAATGGTAATACATCAGGTATTACAATTGCAAGAGAAGTTATTGGTGAAATCGTTTATCTAGCTCATATGATATTAAATTTGATTCTCGAATGAATTTGTATATATCAGAATCTAGTTGAGCGGCAGTTCAAAAATTTGTCAAACTATAAATAAATTCCCCATGATGAATTCAAATGTGATTGTTCATTTACATTTCCTTTTGATGACAAAGTAAATATAACTATATCTTAATGAGAGTCATTTGATTTTAGTGCTGAAAATATTCTCGAAGAATATCTTAAATATCATTTTTCACAAATTCAAAATTTATACATTTCAACAATGCGTTCATCACATTATTGCAATGATCAAGTTTGGCAACAATTACTTTCGCTTTATCTACCAAATTTACAAATCTTTGATTTTCATAATGTCAGATGTCCAACTGGAGGTGGAGACAATCGAATTAATGAAATTTTAATCAAAGAATTCCGTTCTCGATTTTTCTTGCATAGAAATTGGTTTTTCACACATGAATTTGTACATATGAATACATTTTCAACGAATGGAATTTGTCTATTCAACTCAACCATACAGAAGAAAATATTTTATATTATCAAATAGTTTACTAACGGATAAAACAGTGATTTTTAATTCTGTTCGACATTTAATTATTTATGATAAACGAATATTAAAGAATTGTTGCAAACGTTTTCCATACGTGAATAAACTCACACTTAATCAGCATTGTTCGCTTCATTCGAAATGGTATGCAAGTGATGAATGTCATTCGATTTTTCCTTTGACACAAATTACACAATTGGATATTCTAATTGGATATCAAAATTTTGCTGAGATCGACGATTTACTCCATTGGATGCCTAATGTTCATACATTGACAGTTTCAGGAATAAAATTATCGATTGAAGAACGACAAATCTCAAAACAAAATCAAATCAAACAATTGACTATATTCGATTTCTGTTCAGTACAAATGTTTAAATTTTTAATGGATTATTTTCCTCGAATGCTTCATTTTACATTGAATATGCATAGTTCATCACTAGCATTCGATGAATTTCTTCCATCTCTACCATTGACAAGTCCACATCCACTCTCATCATTAACTTTACAGAAAATGGAAGAAAAGAAAATCGATAAACTAAAAACTTCACTCGAATCAAAGTTATCGCCAAATCAGTATTCGATTGATATAATTAATGATATATTTTATCTTTGGTGGTGATTATTTTTTTTCTTTGACTTTCGATCAATGCTCATATAGCTAAATCTAAAAAATCATACGCATATATTTTTGTTATTTAAAATTCATCTTTCAATAAAAATTCCATCATCGTCTTGAAATCGTTTCCAGACGATGGGTCACACACTGTCAGTAGCTTATATGTTTTTTCACACAATTGCCGCTCTTCATTACCAACAGGTAGTGCACGTTGTGCTATGTGGAGAGCTTTTTCACATGCTAATCTTGCTTCTGAGGATTGGTGCAGCATAATGAGCGGCTGAACAACAGACATATAAGATGAAAATAATACTGGATGAGCTGATGGAAGCTTTTTTTGACGTATAATAAGTCCTTTTCCACAAAAGAAAAGAGCTCTTAGACTATCGCCCATATCATTATAGACACCACCAATATTTGCATATGTATTAGCCAAATGAGGATGATCTGGCGGGAAAACTTGTTCTTGAATAATTCTACCTTTTCTGAAATATTCCAGTGCCTTTTGACGTTGTTGACAAGCCATATGAATACCGCCAACGCAGATGTATACATTGGCTAGATCTAGAGGATTTGAATGAGGTGTCTTTTTAAAAAAATTTAGTGATTTTTGACAAAACGAGAAAGCATCCGCATAGTTTTTCAGATGACAAGACGCTATACCAATAATATTATTAAATGCGGCAAGTAGATTATGTTCGTCAAATAATTGACTTGCTATTTTAATTCCTTTTTTACTTTTTGAAATTGCTTTTTTGTATTCGCCCATTTCGAGGTAAACCAGACTGATATTACCGTAGGCAGCAATTACGTCGATATGCAATTCACCATGTTTTATCTTAGTAATTTTAAGAGCATTTTTATAAAGAGTCATTGCGTCTGAATAATCACCGAGATTTCTTAAAATATTACCCTTTTGACAATAGGATAAATTAAGTGTTGGATGATCTTTCGGTAAAGTTTTCTCCTCGATTACGAGAGCTTTTTTAATAAAGTCAAGTGCTTGAGGAAAATCACTCATATCATTGTATAGACCAGCCATGTTCTTATAAGTCATAGCCAAGTCAGGATGATTCGGAGGCAGACTTTCATCGGATTTAATTGCTTCTTTAAAGAAATCAAGTGCTTTTAACTGTTCACCTAATGAATTGTACATGGTACCAAGATTGTTATAAAAACAACCTAAACCAAATTGATTGGAAGGAGATGCGTTTTTATATATTTCGAGACTTTTTTCTAAATATAGCAATGCATTTTTCCGTTGATCTAAGTTTTTATATGCGAGACCGATATTGTTAAGCATAACAGCTAAGGATTTCTTATCCGATAAATTGAGGCGAGATATAATTTCAAGTGCGCTATTGTACCATGAAATTGCTTGTCTAGAGTCACTTAAATTGTCGTGTATGATACCAAGTTGACCATAAATAGATACTGTTTCACGTATATCCGATGTTGATTGAAGTAATCTTTGACATAGCTCGTGAGCTTTTTTAAATTCGCCTAATCTGGTCAATAATGGTACTAATCGAAGCCAACCTGTTGCTTGTTTAGTTTCATTTCGCAAATGTTCAGCGAGCACTTTAAGATCTTGATCAGTATCATTTGTTATAGTCAAATTAACTTTCCACTCTGGACCACTCTTATCTAACTGCTCAATTGTTCCAATTCGAAAAATAGTATGCATAGAAAATAATATTTCGTATTCCTTATCAAATTGACTAATATCTGCAATATATCCGTAATGAGTTGATGATGATGATCGACTGATTTTCATGTGAAAAAGAACTCCGATCGAGTTTGAATCTTTTGGATCACTTTGTGCATACATCAATGCAACGTTTGAATCAACACTTGTCGATAAGAAATTGTTGAATGATAAAAGACCACCTTGACTTTGTTGTATTTTCTGAAAATCTTCTTTGATCATACATTGACCTCGATAGACATCAAGTTCATTCAAATAATCTTCATCGTCTTGTTTTTTATATATACTTTTAATATTCAGATCAAGATCACGAATGAAAATTCCCATTTGAATAATAGTATTAGCTTCAAGATTACGTAAAGCTTTATTAAGTGTACTATAAATAAAAACTTCTCTAGTATACCACAGAATAGCCGATTCTGATTTGTATTCTTGCTTGAAATTTGTGATTTTATTTAATACTGATTCATTATTAGCATAGAATTGACGAAGATATGTGGCCATGTCATTAATTGATTGCTTGTGATATTTAACTTCTAACAAAATTTCTTTCAACATTTGTGTGTATATAAATGTCGGATCTAATTGATCGAAATTTCGATCTAAATCAGTACTAGGTTTTATAATACTAATTGGAATCGAATTTTCATCATATTGTCGTATTGTTCGTTTCAACGATTTAATGAGTTCAGTGTCTTGCTGAAAAATATCTTTAATTTTCGGCCAAGTTTCTATCCAATCTTTAACAATTGCTTTCCTAGGAGCATAGATCAAAATTGAATCAATTTGTGGTTGATTATGAATATCAGAAATTGATTTTTCATCCAGATAATTCATTATAATTATGAATACTTTTTCATTGCAAATATCAGTGATGAATTTAACGCATTCATTTACATCGTTGAATTTGTTATTTATTTCAGAAACAGTTTCCAATTGATTAATAACAGCATGACTATCATCGTCAGTACATTGATCAATAGCTGGATTCAACAAAATAAGACGAAAATTTTTCATCGCCATCAGCAAATATTTTCTTGCACTATGTTCGTACTTTTTGTTTTTGTATTTTCACAACAATGTTAGAGAAAAGGCACCAATGCTAATTGGCCTTTTTCTCTGGGTTTTTTTCCGTTCTGTTCCATCCTTGTAGAATGAAGAGGAAAAAAAGAAATGAGTCGATGGAAACAAAACAAATCCTTGTACCAAAAAATGTTATTCTAAAGTGTATCGCCTTTTTTTCGTCGAAAAAAGACATGGATTCAAATGTGGTAAATGAATTTTCTATGTTATGTTGCTCAATTATTTGCTGTTATTCTTCTTTTAAAGAAAGAGAAACATGAAAGCTCATCATCACGTCAACAACCACCAACTCCATTTGATCATTCGTATCAGATGATTGTATTAACTGGTGGAAAATTTTATGGTATTCCCGATAAGAAAGCGATTACGAGAGAAAATGTTTGTAAACCACAAGATGTAGATATTGTTATTAGTGGTGGAAAAATCTTAGCTTTATTAGAACAATCGAAAACAGATACATTTGCAAGGGGGAAAAAGCAGATTGAAATGATTGCCTGTGATTGCTGTTGCCTGGCTTACTATCCGATGACAAGTTCAAGTATTTTTTGAAAATACATTCGATTGTCATTACGGAACAGTATGGCAATCACTGGTTCAGAGGTTAAACGAAAAATAATTTTTTTGACTTGTAAAGATTGTCAATGATTGGCACAGATTGTCAACGATTGCCAATGATTGCCAACGATTGCTTTGGCTATTTTCATTATAAGATAATGAATTTTGGCCTTTTCTGATATAACTTCTTGTTTTCATCATTTAGCGAAATGACAATCAGGTTCTATCAGCAAATTAATGCATGATTGTCAATGATTGTCAATGATTGCTTTGATTGGAATCAGCTTTTTCCCCCTTGTACATTTGTGTCTTTCATGAAAGAAGAAAATTGGCGAATTTTAACGATTGATATTCAAGATCAATTGGTTATACCAGGTTTAATCGATCCGCATATTCATGCAATTGGCGGTGGCGGTGAACAAGGTCCGTATTCACGAACTGCCGAAGGTCATTTATCTGAATTGATCAATGATGGATTGACAATTGTTGTTGGTGTACTCGGAACAGATGGAGTATCAAGAACGTTAGGAAGAAGACAAAGCTTTTAATATTTAAACTATTAAAAATATTCTTTGTTTAGTCCGGCTGCTTTATTACAAAAAGATGAAAGTAAGTCATCTTAATAAGCTTCAAATCTAACTCTGCACTATGTGTACTGAAGAGTCTTGAATATGATGGTTTGTCAACATGGATGTGGGTCGGTAGCTATCGAGTTCCGATCGCAACATTGACTGGTTCATTTCAACACGATATGATTTTTATTGATAAAATACTTGGTGCTGATGAAATAGCGTTGAATGATCATCGTTCAAGTTGGCCAACGAAACTCGATATTCTTTGGCAAATTTTGAATGAAACAACAATTTCTATTCGTCATATGTATCCAACACATATGACCATTCGCGGAGAAGAATTGATTGAAGAAGCCAAAAAATGGATTCTTGCCGGTGGTACTTGTGATTTTACAGCTGATCTTGAACAATTAAATGAAACTGCGACAGTTGTAACTTTAACCAATTTTAGAGATGAGAAATTACCATTACAACACATTACTGTGTCCAGTGATGCCTATGGGTAGATGATCATTTTTCTTTTTATTTCTCAAAAATATTGCATAAATTTGATTCGATTTTTAGATCAGTTCCTGTTTACGATGAATCCAATCATTTAGTTTCATATGGTGCAGCACCACCTGATCTATGTTTAAAAACAATTCAAAATCTCGTTTTAAAATATGACTGGTCTCTTGAAGAAGCTATTCAATTTTCCACATGTAATCCAGCTGTCTATCTGGATCTGCCATTGTATGTATTTGGTAAAGGACAAATTTTAAAAACACCAACATGAACTAAACGTGATGTGTTTGAATCAATGAATTGAATGTTCGCTGTTTTTTCTTTCCGATTTCGATGTGAAATCAAAAATCGAATAAATATACTTAGTAAATATTTTTTTTACTTTCAACGTGTCATATATCAATCCGCTGAAGAAAAGAAAAGTCGATTGCAAATATAAATTATGACTAATTCTAAAGTATATATATATATGTAAGCTCGTAGAAATCGATTGCTATCGCTATGAATATGTTTTGCCTTTTCTTTTCTCTCGTCGTTTTTATTCAATCTGTTTCGACGGATTTTAAATGTGCACCGACGAGTACATCGATTCAACAACGCCTCGATCAAGTTTACATTCCAGGTATTTCAATAGTTGTCGTCAATCGAAATCAAACTTTGTATCAAAAGGCAATTGGTTATCAATCACCTCCGATTTCTGTTTCTGACAAACGTCAGCCGATGAATGTTTCATCATCAATATTTGTATTAGCATCGATTTCAAAGACATTCATTGCTGTTGCTGCTATGCAAATGGTTGAACTCAATCGTTTGAATCTTGATGAAGATATTCATAAATATCTTCCAACGGGAATGATAATTCGACATCCACAATATTCAAATGTAACTATAACTACTCGACATTTACTTACGCATCGAGCTGCTATCGGACAAAATATGGATGAAGAAGTGAAATTCTATCTCCCGGAAGATGATTTTACAAAAACAGATCTCGGTCAAGTGATTGAAAATTTCTTGAGTAAAAATGCTAGTTGGCTTCCATATGCACCTGGTGGTAATACGACATTCTATTCGAATATTGGAGCATGTTTAGCTGCATTTATTGTTCAACGTTTAGCAAATATGTCATTTGAAGATTATGTTCGACAGAAAATATTAAATCCATTAGGTATCAATAAAAATCAAGCTGGTTATCGATTGAGTAATTTCCCAGATAGAAAACAACTTGTTGGACATTATATTTACAATGCATCCTATCTTCAACAGTATCAAACACTGCTTCCGCAATTAAACATTTCTCAGGTAAATTTGTAAAAAGTATCAATACAAATGATGACACTGATTTCTCGTTTTTTTTTCGCTAGGTTGATAAGTCTTCTAACTGGTTGTATGTTCCATTTTATGGTATTAGTAGATATCCAGCTGGTTATTTACGTATGTCCACTTTATCATTGAGTTTATTTTTACAATCATTTCTGAATAATTTTACTCATCTTCTTCATAATTCATCATCAATCGAAGAAATTCTTCGAATTTTGCCACAAGAAAGTTTCAAAAATCTTTCGAGCAGTCAATTCGGTCTTCAATGGTATAGAAAAAATATCAATGGACGAGATTTTATTGGACATGAGGGATCTGTTCCGGGTATAACGACGATTATGATGTCAAATGAACAACGAACTTTAGGTGTTATCATTCTATCAAATGGAGACGTTGTTCGAAATGATAATCAAGCAAAAGAAGTTCAACAAACTATCAACAATATGACAAAAGAATTATTCGATTGTTTCGAAAATTCAGCAAATTATTTCTCATATTTTTTGTTTCTCTACTCGATTTCATTTCTATTCACAATGATGGCAATGTTTCAATAAAATTTTAACGAGATATTGCACGAGTTTTATGCGTGAAGAAATTAATTATCTTCAGAAGACTTATACGGAGATTTTTAATAAAAGGAAGCAAAACAAAGGGTCTATAATACAATTTTTGATTTGAACGCCAACGCATTTGAGAAGTAGGCCTCGTACATTTCGTTTGCACTCAGCTAATCAACAAAATCTATCGGTTCAAATGTACAGTAAAAATGGGGAGAGTTTTTTACAATTACAGTATATGAGACAGGAAAGTAGCAAACAGTTCAATAATGATTGGAATATTCAAGAGAAGGCAAATGGAAGTCGAACGTTAAAGTACACTAAACATTCATAAAATTGTTTATTTTTTATTAGATTTTGTAGGCGATTCGAACAGATTATATTTTGTTGTTCAAATTCTAAATATGGTTTGATTGGTTTTCTACTTGGCTCGTTAATTGCTAGTATTGGCTTAGCTATAGTGTTAACACTGTCATTAACATCAAATTCAGGTTTCAATATTAACATATTCCATCACACAAGATGACGGATTCTTTAACTGACCGTTTTAGGAATTACAAGTACAAGAACAAGCTCAACTAGCACGTCTATTACCACAACAACAACGACAACGTCCACTACCTCATCTACTACATCAACAACGACAACGTCCACTACCTCATCTACTACATCAATAACGACAACGTCCACTACCTCATCTACTACATCAACAGCGACAACGACATTCGTAACGAGTTCGTACTCGACTTTGTTTTGAATTTAAATATTAAATAAAAAACATTTTTTTAAGCAGCAGCAGTAGTAGCTACTCCGTCGACAGCTACTTGTAGTAGCACAGCAGCACCATGTAAATATTTGTTTTCAACAAAAAGACTCTCTCACTCCCTGTTTAGCTTGTATAGAAAGTGTAACACCTCAGGTGATCTGTCAGAGTCATGAAGTATCATGGAATGGCCATTGCTACTATTTGGATGGAACAGGTGGCCAATGTGCAAGTGGTTATAGTCGAGCAACAAACGCTATCTTAACATGTATAGCAACGAAATTTAGTGGAAAAAATTATGCAACTACAATATCAAACAACTGCTGTATTTGGACAGCAGATACATATGAATGTTATGGATTAGATTCAAACTGTAATTCTGCTGGACCATTTCAATCTGGACCGACACTTAATGGTGCTGGCTGTTTAAATTTGCAAAATCACAACACTAAACAGCTGACATTTTGTGGTAGTAATTGATCATATAAAAACACGAACGGCTCCTAAAACTTGACTTTTTTTCTGGAAGATATGTATAAATAACAAGATTGACGTTGTCTTTCGACGAAAAAAAACATCATTCATTTGTGCTGAATTTATTCATATGAATTAAATTGATTGACAAAACAGAACTAAATATTTAAAAGATAGATCAGCCGTGAAATTAAGGATCAATAGAAAAGTAAATTTAAATAAGTTTTGTACATACTTATCGATATGTTCAAGCAGAAAGTCTACCGTGTATATATAAGCAAATTGTCCATCACCATTGTGTGCAACGAAAGTAATTCCATGTTCATCAAATGACGATTGTGAATGTTTATTAATGACAATGACTGGTGGTGGAATGTGTGCCGATACGATTATATCATGTGCAAATTTAGGTCGATGTCAAAATGATAATGTCACTTGTTTAGAGCCTAATACAGTCTGCGTGAATAATACTCGTTGTGATGTACCAGTTTGTTATCCAATTGAACGTACTTCTTCTAAAAATTGTCCACCATTAATATCGACTGCGAGTTCTGGTAGAATATTTTAATTTATTTCTCATCACAATATTTATTAACTACTTTGACCACAGTAACTTCAACATTCACAAAAGTATTTTCAACCTCTACAACAACAACCGCATCCGTAACAAGTTCGTATTTAATATCATTGTCAATTTTAGAAATAACTTTTCCAACTATTTCAGTGCCATTTACACCATCAATAGCTACTTGTAACAGTACACTTGCACCACCTAAATTTCATTTAGTTTTTTTTGTCAAAGTTGAGATTATACTCTCTTGTCTATTTGTTTAGCATGTGTAGACAATGCAAGATCACCTGCTACATGTCGGAGTTATGAAGTATCATGAAATGGCCGTTGTTACTATCTAGACGGATTCGGTGGTCATAGTCAATCAACAAATGCTGTTTTAACATGCATAGCATCAAATTTTACAGGAAAAACTTATGCAACTACAACATCAAATAGCTGCTGTGTTTGGACAGCAGATACGTATGAATGTTATGGAATGTAGTAGCATTTGACTGTATAAAAATAAAAAAATGAATAAGATCATTTTTCAATGTTGTTCAAAATGAGAATTTGCGACGTTCACATAAATAATAAATAAATAACAGAAGAGTTTGATACGAATCTCGTGAGAAAGATTGATTTCGAATTTTTATTTTTAATTCTACGAATTATCCTTCACTATATTAGATATTGAATTGAATCAACAATGCACATGTAAATAGTGTGTCCTTGATTCTGATGATGTGCTCTTCTTTTGTACTTTTTCTGTTTTTATAGTTGGCATTTTCTTTGAATACATAGAAGAGATGACGAGTAATATGTACTATGTTTGTATAAAAGCATAAAACCAACCGTGATCTATTCCTCTATTTTTTTATTGATAAATAAGGCAAAATTTATTCTCTACAATATTCAATATTCAGAACACCATCGACCTCTCTCTAGATTGAATGTATCTCTGAGTTCATGTCTCAATTCGTCGACTTGTTGTTTCAACGAAATCGTATTGTCCGTATTTTCTTCGATACAAAAATTGAAAACCATAATTGCGTCGTATATACCAGCCGTAAACAAATCGTTTTTCGAACTATCGTTACTCCAAATATCATTAACAAATGTATTAGTTTTTTCTAATAAGAAACGCGGAATAATGGACAATCGCACGTTATTATTATACATGAGTGGCAAAGAAGAACATCGTTGTTGTTGTAAATTTGAGATTTTGAACAGATTTGGATAGGATTTAGATTTATTTCGTTTACGTTGTTGTTTTTCTTGAAAGAACTCCATATTAACTCTGATCAAACTCGAAGTTAGACCATGTTTACTTTGTAGCGAATCAGCACGTCTAATTGGTTGTTCAATGTCGTTTGCTGTTAATATTGGTAATGATTGTGTTTTTTCGATAGTTTTCTTGTTGAAATCAGTTGTTCTAATGAATCGTTTAAGATTCGCATCATATTTCGTATTTGTTGGTGTTGATGAACGTCGAAAAGGAATCGGTTTACAACTGTCAAAATCTTTTGAATGAGTATGTTTCGATGACGTAAAATTCTTTATATCACGACTATGCTGTCGACACAGATCGAGAACAACTAACCACATATCATTTTCTGAATTATAAGTAATAGATATAAGTTTAAAGATAGCTCCCATAGAAATCAATACTTCAAGTTCATCGGGCATAGCACTGTATGAGCCAACATAAGCAAATGGTCGAGTATTGTCAAGAGTAATATTGAGATGAATTTCAAAGAGAATACCTATGAGATTATCTCGACGTGCACCAAATATCAATGCTGTATCACGATCAATTGTTGTTGATGTAAAACTAGCTAATGTTAGCAATTGTCCAACGTAATGTTTAAGGTAATTCAATTCTACTTCAGTTATACATTGACCACGATAGACAACGAGATCATCGAAATATTCACAGTGTTCTCGATCGATCGACATAAGTTCATTGTACAAATCATTGATAAAGAATCGATACGGATAAATTAAATCCGGATCATTAGTACGAAGAACACGATTGACAAGTCGATATACGAACGAATCATCTAGAGATTTGACACTAAAATTCAATTGATGATTAAAAAAAGGCAACACTTACTCGTATACCAACGAATTGCATTTCCTTTGACCGATGAATCGTATTCGACTTCGAATTTATCGATCATCTTCAAGTACGTATCGTTATTATGATAGACGAGTCGACATGCTTCAAGCATTTCTTCTTTCATTTTATTACGATCATTCGTATGGTAAGACAAAGCTACATACAACTCTAAATGACCCATGAGCGATATGAATGGTACATATTTATCAGAGAGATGACGTGTTGATCTTTCAATAGAATTCATCGAATTTCCAATTTCACCACGTACATCACTACGTATTTTCAGAACAAATCGATTGATATCATCAACATTTGATGAAACTTCATAAATTATTTTAACAAATTTCATCCATTCAAATTCATCAGTAAGATTATCAATAATAAAATAAACATGTACTTTCAATGGATCAATAGTACTAATATAATCAAAACATTTCTGTTGTTCATCATAGATTTTCAGTGAACTGAATACACAACGAAGCCGTTGTTCTAGTTGTTCGTTTTGAATAGAATGTAACCAAATCACTTGATAAATTGGATCCGAAGGCGAGTCAAAAAAAAGTTTACGAGCATCATCATCAAATTTAGCGTCCATGAATATTTCTCCTAACGAATGAATAAAGTTCGGAGCTGACCATTGTGATGCATGACCATGTACATGATGTTCAAATTTGAAATGACGAAGTACAAGTGCCAGATCAGAATTTGGATCTGCCAATGGTGATTTTGTTCCGAGTTGCTAAAATGTACATAAGACAATTTTTTTAAAGAAATCAAAACATGAAAATACCATTCCATTGTAAAAACAACTTGTAATGAGAAATAATCGTACCGTTGTACTATCAAGCTGTCGTAAGAAATCAATACATTTTTGCATACTATTGAATATTTCTATATGATTAAATACATATTGTAGATTTTTTATTGTATCTTCTTCAATATCATCGCAATGAAGCCAGACCACTATGTAATCGTTGTTTGTATTGAGAGGTTCTAGTGGCAAGCGAACATCTTCACAGCATTGATTACGTGTATTCTGGTACTCGTGAAAAGCGTTGCTCATATGTTGAAAGGAAGCAAATTTGAGAATTGATGATTCAGTCGAATCATCGTCCTGTAATGTTGACAAAACATCTAGTGCATCATTGAGAGTAGTGTGCAAATTATGAGTCCGTTCTTTCGATGTCATCACAACAACAATAATAAATGGGAAAAAATATTTAAAAAAGTATTGATTTACAAAATAGATTCGATCAATCAACATCGAAATCTCAGAAGATCAATAGATGACAGTAGTGCATATGTGCTTGAAATTGCACAAACGAACTACAATATGAGAGACAAGCATTTCTTTTATCTTATTTGATAGTGAATTGTTCATAATTCAACTGGAGTTTATTGTCTGTATTTTCACGATGACGGCAGATCATCTGTATGAATGAATACACTTCACAAACTCGATGACCTCATTTTGTTTTACATAATATGTGGCGTCACAATTGTAATGCATATTGCTGTACAACTTACACGAACAGTCTTTTTTCGTCGATTGAGTCTTACTCTTGAACTACTAAACCCCTAAATATTGATATGTGTGTGTGAGTATTCTTTTGAATAACCATAGATAATGATTATGTATATGTAAAAATATTTTTTTTTAATTGCCAGTGACATTTATCTAACCTGTTATGGCTTCATATAAAATATGATATACCAAATGAAACGAAAAAAGCACTCATTAATATCGTCGTCTCGTTTCTTTTCGAAGAGTGCATTCTTTTTTTTTCTATCTCTCAATCTTGCGAATATCATTTTCTACGCATCAAACCCGACCGCCAGATTGGTCGATTCAAGTCGACATACTTGACTGTGACAAGTAATTTGACGTTTTATTTTCTTTTTCGTTATATGGTAATTACCTTGAAATAATTTTAAAAAACCAATCCGTATCAAAAAGGTAGGTAAAAATCCTACTGATGAGAAGCTGCGTAATGGTTATACTAAGAAGTAATGAAGAACGAAAAAGAAACAACAACAAAAAATGTATGTCATAGGTGTTCGAGTTAGTCGACAGTATAAATACAATGGTAAATTTCCATTGGAAACTATATTTTTCTTCGAACTACAATAACGATATACCGTACAAACAATTTACGTATTACTCGAAAAATGTCTTCGATGAAGCTGCTGGTTGTCTCAAGTATTTTCTTGGTTTTACTCATCGTCACACCAACGATCAAAGCTGCAGACAATTGTCAATGCTCTACTAATGGTGGTACTCCTGGTTTCACAGGTCCTTTATTTGGTGGGGTTGGCGGTGCTTTTGGTCAGTGCTACAGTACTCCTGATACTTGTGCTGTTGGCTTTGCTGGCGATGCCGAGGGCACTGCTTGTTGTGAGTGTTGTTGTGGTAGTACAAACACTCCTTCTGATTACCATGGTGACACTTCACCTTTTGACACAAGTGTCGGTTGTCCAGCTCCTGCACTTGGTGGCGATTGAAATGTAATTTAAATTTCATTTTGTATACTTGAAGTTAACTGATTATTTCTCTTCGATGTTTTAGGTCAAAGCGACACAACAAAGCAACAGACATCTTTTAAATAATTATACTCATATTGCTGATCTAACATTTTATTCTAATCAAATCAATAGACTAACAAAAATTTTTTCTGTCATATTTTATCAAGTTATTTTCCAATAAAATAAAAGCATACAAAATAACATCATATACTTCAAATGAATTGAATGATGAAAATACGTATAAGACAAGAGTAGATTAGCTTTCATTGTAAGAGTAAATATATTGTGTTAGAAAGAAACTAGTAGTATTTTCCCTAACTACATCATATAGTTTTTTTCAAAACTAAAATATCTTGACAAGTATTATTTTCATCTTGTTGATCGTGCTTGAAACGCCTTTTCTGTTTACGTTCCATCTCTAAATACTTTGATGGATTGTATAATCCTATATTGTCTTTAAAGTTTGTGTCAGTTATAGAAGTCAAGAATTAACAACGTAACGATTTTTGAATATATTTTGTATTTTTAGGATTGTTATTCAAAAGGATACACTCCTTTTTCGCCGAAAAATATGTTAGTCGAAGCATGACCAAACATATTACAGTGTCCATTATTAATTTATCTAACGTTATGATTAAGTTCAGGATATATTTAGTTTCCAATCCGGCATATCGATAGCCAACTGAGATGACAACCGCCGAGTGACTTGGTTACGAAACTTTTCGAATTTATTATGTATACAAAATATAGATGTTATCAGCTTTTCTGTTATATTTTATCAAGTTATTTCTCAATCAAATATTTTTGATGAATATAACGAGCACGGAGATTCGCTTTTAGAAGTAGTGTTTCTTCCTGTCTACAATATACATCATTGTGTGACTATTAGAAAGATTGACATAAAGTTATTCAAAAAAAAACATTTAGTCATTGTTTTAAATATCTCGTAATTAATTATATGAGCACAATTTTTTTCTTTTCGAATCGATAGACGACACGACGAAGTCACTACTATTAACATATTTAATAAATTGTTATTTATATAAAATCAAAGGAAAAGATAAAAGAAATTCATTACCATTGAATTAATTCAGAATCTTTAAAAAAAAAATTTTCAACTTGATTCGAATTGTTTGTTTATCAAAATTGAAAAATATCTGTTTTTTTAATCTCTTTTATGAAACTTAATTCTTCTTCTAATAAAAAAATATTTTCATAAAATCTAAAGTAGCATAAGTAGTTATATACAATATTTGTAGGAAATGTTCGAAGTTTGCGAAAATAATGATAAAGAATAAATATTTGCAATCATTGACGAGAGATATACGTTAACCTAGAAAATTCGATTGTTTATCTCGTTATTAGATCGATAGAACAACGTGGTTTTTCTTTCGTATAAATGTTTTCTTTGTTGTTATAGATGAAATAAACTTAGAGAGAGAGAGAGAAAGAGAAAACTTTCAGTTGCATATCATTTACATCGAACTATATCGATCGAACATGTTATCTAATTCTTACACGATGTTTTGAAAAAATAAATCTTCCTTTCTGTGTACAGAAATCTTATCAACAATTCACGAAGTCTTTACATGACCATATTGATAGTTCCATTTTGTCAATGTTAATATTGCTATGCAAGATATATTACAGATGCTAAGATACAATCGATGGCCAACTCGAAGAGCTGCTACGCAACAAGATTTGATGATAAAATCTCAATTATTAAAAATAAGTTATAAATATTCTATTGTATTAATGTTAAATGAATATCTCGTTCATGGTCATATTAGAATATTCATCCATTCAATTATTTATCAAAATTCGAATTATATCATATTACTCTATATACTCAGGACGAAGAATCTTGAAATCGGATCCGACAGTCGGAAATCTACGGAAACATTCGGATCCGATAAATTTTGATATACTGTTAATAGTTCAGTTCTCCTCTGTTTTAGTCGCGAAAGTCTTGTTTGAGTGTATTTTTTTTATTTATACTTTTATTTTTAAATTTATGTGATAAGTTAGTCGAACTTCGACACACGCATGAACAAAAAAAATAAAAAATCACAATAATAAAAACTTGGGTATTTTTTACATAAAACATTTAAAAAATACATAAAAAAAATACAATAAAAAA